>Ga0318562_10000721_pt1 | contig 14772 bp, 15 predicted proteins | sample GRESIP066b5f18_FD_203688 | JGI IMG/M metagenome (GOLD analysis project Ga0318562, IMG submission 203688) | Tropical soil microbial communities from Luquillo Experimental Forest, Puerto Rico - GRE.SIPMG.066b5f18 | ecosystem: Environmental > Terrestrial > Soil > Tropical forest > Bulk soil... | reverse complement strand
CAGCTGGTGCGATCGGGGCATCCGGTCCGTTGGGCGCGCGAGGCCGAGGAGCGATTGGCGCGGCCGGAATATGTGCGGGTCACGGTACTGCGGCTGCGCCATCCGCGGGAGGCACGCAAAGCCATCGAGCGATTGGCCGGCGAGTTGCTGATGCGGACGCCAAGCACGTAAAGCCCTCTCGTTCCAGCGGTTGCGACGATTCCGGCGAGTTATCCACTCCGTCAATTCGCAATTCACCATTCGCACGCAAGTGCACAGCTTTTGGTTACGTCGGAAGGGCCGGCGGATAAGCTCGGGCATGAAGCCGTTGAAACCTGAGGGGGGAGTGCGATGGGCATCGCTAAAGCGATTTGTTACGGCAATGACGCCTTTCCGGCGCCTTATAACCCGTCTTGCGCCAATACCACGCAGGTCTTCTTCGGCAGCGACCCTCCCGCCACCTATATCGGCGCCTTGTGGAACACGAACTACACATCATCTACGGGGGCGCGTTGCGAAACCGGTGCTGGTCCGCAGGTGCCAGCCTGCCGCGGTGACATCAAACCGAATGAAGGACATGGGCGTCGAGGTGATCAGGCTCTATGACTGGGATCCTCGGAACGATCATCACCCGTTCCTCGATCTCTGTCGCACGCAGGGCATCGGTGTCCTGGTCAGCGTCTCGAACTGGTTTCTTCAGCCGGGCGGCGGCCTGCCGGCCAGGGATGCGAATAGCGAGGCCCTGATCCGCTCCTTCTCCAACCAGGCGGGAACCGACTATCACGTCGCGGTGGTCGGCATCGTCATCGGAAACGAGTTCGACGGGTACAGCATCGCGGACTGCGCGACCTTCACCAACAGCCTGGTCGAGATCGAGAATTCCAAGTTCGGAGGCTATCGGAAAGTCCGGATCGGGCATCCCCTGGCCTTCATCAAGCAAGGCCAGTTCCCTTGCTGGCACGCCTGGGGCGAACTGCTGCCGAAGGTCAGTGCGCTGGGCCAGCGCCTGTTCCTGGCCCCGCAGACCTACAACACGGCCGACTATCTCTTCGCCAATGCCGAAGGATCCGGAAAAGGTTGGGTGGAACAGACCTGGGACAAGTACAAAGTGCCGATCTGGTTCACCGAGATCGGCCAGGACCGCACCAAGCCGAACTACCAGACTGTCGTGGACCAACAGCTCAGCGCCTGCCTCGCCTACGCGGGCCAGCATCCCGAGCAGCTTCTTGGCGCCTGGTTCTTCGGCTTCGGCGACAAGATCTGGATTTCCGGCACGTCGGAGGGGTCGTTCGGCGCCTATTCCCATCAACGGCCCGGGCCATGCACTATCACCTTCTCGGAGAAGGATTTCACGCACTGGGACGTCGCGCCCAATTGGGGAACCCTGAACGTCGACGTGCTGAGCGAGACCCCGCTCCATGGCGTCGTGAAAACGCGCTACGCTGGCTGATCAAAAAATCGTCCGGGCGCCCCTTCGAGGATTCCGCGTGGCCCCGCCGGGGGCTTTTACGAGCAATACTGAACTGCGCGCCTTAGAGCCCGCCTGCTTCGGCCATTCAGGCCTGGCAGGAGTGGAGGGACTCGAACCCCCAACCCCCGGTTTTGGAGACCGGTGCTCTAGCCAGTTGAGCTACACTCCTTCGCCTGCAATATCAAAGGCTTAAGGGGCCATGCGAGCCGAACACACGGGGCACACATCACCCGGATTGTCACCCTAAGCCTTTGCCGCGCCGGTTTCCTTAGGGGCGTCGGCGCCGAAAGGCAAGCGGGCGTTACTCGCGCTCTTGGCGAATATTTCTCCTGATACCAACTGGGCCGGTGATGCATGAGACAGGCGCCATTGGTGTTGGTGCTGATGGCGGATCGCCTCGCCGTCGCTCGTCAGGATCGGCGAGCCTGACATGCCGGGCTCGATCCTTGCTTCGTCGATCAAAAGGCTCCACCGCCGTGCATGATGACGCGGGGGATCGCGCAATCGTCGAGCGTGAGCAGCACCCCGCGCGGAACCGCTCGTCAGGACCCGCAGCCTGCGATCTCGACGGATTGGCCGCCAGCGCGACATGTTTCGCTTTAGGATTCGACCGAAGATGACCGCGGCTCTATGCGGAATAGGTGTCATCCGATGTCTCCAAGACAAGAGCCTTCAAAATCTGTGAGAGTATTGATCGCCGTCGAGGGAACAAGGATGATGTCTATCTCTCGCGAGTCGGCCCTCGCCATTGCTGCATGCGGCCTGCTCTCGACAGTCGCGGTCGCCAAGCCGATCACGACGGATCAAACCCGCAGGGCTGATTGCGTGCTTGAGGTCGACGGCAGCCGCTACATCGATGGCCTGTGCGACTTCTCACCAATCGACACTGACGGGAGCTTCGTTGTTACGAGCAAGCGCAACAGCTCCCTGTTCGCCTACGTCAACATGAATGGCGACGGAAGCGCGCAGGGCAGCTGGACCGGGCCAGGCGGCGCGAGCAACGCGCACGAGGACCTTGGCCAGCTTTCTCGCAACGGTGGATGCTGGAGCAACGCGACGGCGAAAGTCTGTGCCTGGAAGCCCGGCGAGAAGCGCGTCGGGCTGTGACGCCAGCTAGCAGCGATTTCGGTTGCTGCGGTCGCCTTGCTGGCCGCTTTGGGATAGCGGCGCAACGAACGGGCGGCGTCAGTCGCGCGGACGGGCGGGGGACATTTCCGGAGAGGCGCCCCACCCGTCCGCCATACCGCGCCATGGCGTCCACCCTCCCCTGCTCCCGCATGGGATTAGCGCCTCATGATCCTCGCGATTGCCAGCCCCGGCCACCTCAGCCCTTATGGCTCATGCCACCATCGATCGTGACGATCGTGCCGGTCGTATAGGCCGACAGATCGGAAGCGAGGAAGGCCACCATGGCGGCGATCTCGTCGGGCGTCGCGGCGCGTGCGAAGGGCAGGTCGGTCAGCATCTCGCGCCAGCGGTCCGGATCGCCGAGGAGGCTCTTGGCACGGCCGCGCTGCAACGTCTCGAGCCGTCCGGTCGAGACTGGTCCTGGATTGATGCCGACGACCCTGACCCCATCGGTCGGGCTTGCTGCGCCGAGCGCGCGAGTGAAGGCCATCAGCCCGGCATTGGCGGTCGAGCCCGCGATATAGGAGGCGCTCATGCGCTCGCCGGCCGCGCCGATCACATTGACAATGACGCCGGATTTGCGCTCCGCCATCCTGGCATAGAAGGCGCGCGTCATGCCGATATAGCCGAACAGCTTGAGCTCCCAGGCGGCGCGCCAGCGCGCCTGGTCGATGTCGCCGAGCGTCCCGCCCGGAATGGCGCCCGCATTGTTGACCAGGATGTCGATGCGCCCCCCATAGCGCTCCGCGAGCCGCACCGGCACCTCGTCCTGCGACAGGTCGCAGGCCTCGATCTCGATGCGTCTTCGTGACGCCCCGGCCTCGATCTCGGCCTTGGCGCGCTCGAGATCGGCGGCGTTGCGCGACACGAGCACCACATCGCAGCCCTCCTGCGCCAGGAGCTTGGCGCTCGCAAAGCCGATGCCCTTCGAGCCGCCGCTGACAAGGGCGCGGCGCCCGGACAAGCGAAGATCCATGTCGGCCTCCGTGATGGCAGCTAGAGTTTTCCGCCGAAGTGGTCACCGGTTCGGCGCGAAAAAGCGGTCAAAACAAACATCCAGAGCCTCGATCCGATTCAATCAGGTCGGGAAACGCTCTGGTCCCGGCCTATAGCGGGCCGGGCCGCATCGTCTGCTCACATCGCAAAGTTGCCGAAATGCCGCAAGTTGGCATTCTTTTTCGATTCTGCGCATTGACTACTCCAATTGGAGCGAAGCATCTGTTATCGCTGCGGCTGAAGAGCGTTGGCACGCTGGGGTCCACTTTGCCTAAGTAAACACCGGTCTCAATCCAGTTTCGCCCGTACTGCCGGGTGACCATAGGTCGCCCGGCGTATGAATCTGTTCATCGGGTGGCGTGGCATGAGACCGGTCTGGCATCGTTTTATTGTGCCATGTGCAGCCCTGCTGTCTCAGCTCTTCATCCCGAACAACGCCATACCGGGCCTAGTGGCTTTCTCACGCTCCCATCTTGGTGGACTTCCGAACGGAAGACCAAGACGGTATGCGCAATGTACTTCAGGTTCACTGGACCGTTATTGCCAAGTTCGCCCCTCAACCTTGGATAATATGCAGCAGATGCGGAGGCCTTAGAGCGTTTCAAAGCAGTAACAAGATCAGGCTCAACGCCAATGGTCGGAAGCTCGATGCATGGCTTATCTACAAGTGCACGATGTGCGACAAAACCTGGAATCGCCCGATCTTTGAACGCCGAAATGTTCGCGACATCGATCCCGCTATCCTCGACGCATTGCAGTCCAACGATCCCGATTGGATTCGAGCGGAGACGTTCAATCTCGACGCTCTGAGGCGAAAGTCTCAAAGGATCGATGAATTTTCGGAACTCGAAGTTCGAAAGCAACTGCTGCACGATGCTCCCGATTGGACACATTTAGACATCGAGCTTTCCGTTCCATTTCGGACGAATACACGCTTGGATCGCTTGCTGGCGTCCGAGCTGAATATTTCGCGTTCGAAGGTGAGCGCGCTCGATGAGAACGCGTTGCTTCGGACCAATCCGGATCGCGCCGATGTCTTGCGGCAGCCGATCAGGAGCGGCACTCGGATAAAGGTGGATCTCTCCGAAGCCTCTCCCTTCTCCTGCCTACGGGAGAAGGTGCAAGTCTCGACGAGAAAGACCAAGTCTTGACGAGAAAAACCCTGCGCAGTGAGCGCGTCCTCGCATCCCTCATCCGCCCCTTGCTGCGCAAGGGCACCTTCTCCCACCTTGCGGGAGAAGGAAGTTACCCGCGGGAAGCTACCGGCTCGGTGATCACCGGGAAGTGGAAGCTGTCACCCTCGAAGGGTGGGAATTTGTGGTAATCGGCGCGCATCTCGTGGCGCACGGGAGATTGCAGGGCGGCGGTGAGCGCCTCGGGGCTGTCGAAGACGACGCGGTTGCGCTGCATATGGGTGGCGCGCGCGAAGGGCATGGCGTCGATCCAGTCGAGCCGGCTCAGGATCTCGATCTGCCGGATGCCGGGAAAGCGCCGCATGATCGGCGGGTGGCTCTCGATGTAATGGCTGAGCCAGCCATTCATGTCCGAGGCCGGGCCCGGATAATGCACGAGGAAGCTGCAGCGCGGGCGCACCCAAGGGGATTCGCCGGCGACCGGGAAATGGCGCGCCAGCATCGCCTGCTGGGTCGCCGTGGTGCCGGCGAGGCTCGGATATGCGCCTACCTTGGCAAGGGCCTGCAGATGGCCGCCCGGACGGATCGCGGCCTCGAGCTCGGTGAGCTCGTCGAAATAGAGCTGCAAGGCGAGGAGCGGGGAAGGCCCGTCCGCCGTGTAGATGTCGCGCGTCACGGTCGGCAGGTGGAGATCGGCATGGCGGAGCGCCGGCGTCGCCGCGATGAGCGCCGCGATCCCAGCCTTGTCGGCCGCGCTCAGCTTCGCTTGCGGCGAGGCATTCTCGAAGGTCAGGAAATAGCAGAAGCGCATCGGCCTCAATCTCGATGAAGGGTGGGTGGCAGCGTCGATCAGGCGACGCCCTTGCGCAAAAGATCGAGGAAATGCACGAGGCCGACGGGCCGCCGCTCCTCGAGCACGACGAGGGCCGTGATCTTCGCCGTCTCCATCATCTCGAGCGCCTCGGCGAGCAACGCCTCGGGCGGGATGGTGCGGGGCTCCTTCGTCATGATCGAGGCGGCGGGCGCTTTTGGCCCCTGCCCCGCATGGCGGCGCAGATCGCCATCGGTGATGATGCCGGCGAGCGCGCCTTCGGCATCGACGAGGATTGCGCAGCCAAAGCGCTTCTCCGAGATCACGGCGATCACCTCGCCGATATTGGCGGTCACGGGCACGAGCGGCAAGGTGTCGCCCGCATGCATCACGTCGCGCGCATGGCGAAGCTGGGCACCGAGCCGGCCGCCGGGATGGAAGACGCGGAAATCCGTCGCCGAGAACCCGCGCGCCTCGAGGAGTGCGATGGCAAGCGCATCGCCGAGCACGATCTGCAGTGTGGTCGAGGTGGTAGGCGCGAGCCGGTTCGGGCAGGCTTCGCGCACCTTGGGCAGCAGCAGGACGATATCGGCCTCGCGCGCCAGCGTCGATTGCAGCTCCGAAGTGACCGCGATCAGCGCGATGCGGAAGCGCCGCGAATAGGAGAGAAGGTCGGCGAGCTCCGCCGTCTCGCCCGACCAGGACAGCGCAAGCACGACGTCGTCGGCCTGCACCATGCCGAGATCGCCATGGCTCGCCTCGGCCGGGTGCACGAAATAGGCGGGCGTGCCAGTCGAGGCGAAGGTCGCGGCGATCTTGCGCCCGACATGGCCGGATTTGCCCATGCCGGTGACGATGACGCGGCCTTTCGAGGCGCCGATCAACTCGGTCGCGCGCTCGAGTGCGGCGCCGAGCTCGCCCGAGAGCGCAGCCGACAAGGCATCGAGTCCTTCGCGCTCGGCCGAAAGGGTGCGCAGCGCTGAGGCGACGGCGCCATCTTGCGCCGGGCTCGCGGCGAGCGGCTTCGCGACGCCCTTCACGAGACCGGCTGCCCGGCGCCGTAGCGGCGCTCGATATAGTCGGCGACGAGCGTCTTGAAATCAGCGACGAGCGTCGGTCCGCGCAAGATCGCGGCCTTCTGCCCGTCGACGAAGACGGGCGCCGTCGGCTGCTCACCGGTGCCCGGCAGCGAGATGCCGATATCGGCATGCTTCGATTCACCCGGCCCGTTGACGATGCAGCCCATCACCGCGACGTTCAGACCCTCGACACCCGGATAGCGCGTCTTCCATTGCGGCATCGAGGTCGAGATCCAGTCCTGGATGTCCTTAGCGAGCTCCTGGAACACCGTCGAGGTGGTGCGACCGCAGCCCGGACAGGCCGCAACCAGGGGCACGAAGGTGCGAAATCCCATGGTCTGCAGCAGTTCCTGGGCGACCTTGACCTCGAGCGTGCGGTCCCCGCCGGGCTCAGGCGTCAGCGAGACGCGGATCGTGTCGCCGATTCCCTCCTGCAGGAGCACGCCCATGGCGGCCGAGGAGGCGACGATGCCCTTCGAGCCCATCCCGGCCTCGGTGAGGCCGAGATGCAGCGCATAATCCGAGCGGGTAGCGAGCATGCGGTAGACCGCGATCAGATCCTGCACGGCCGAGACCTTGGCCGAGAGGATGATGCGGTCGCGCTGAAGGCCGATCTCCTCGGCACGCCCCGCCGAGAGCAGGCAGGACTGCACCATCGCCTCATGCGTGATGGCGCGCGCCTCCTTGGGCGAAGCCTGACGCGCATTCTCGTCCATCAGATGGGTCAGTAATTCCTGGTCGAGCGAGCCCCAATTCGCGCCGATGCGCACCGTTTTCCTGTGCTTCGCGGCGATCTCGATGATCGCGCCGAATTGCCGGTCGCGCTTCTCGCGGAAGCCGACATTGCCGGGGTTGATGCGGTATTTATCGAGCGCCTCGGCGCAGGCCGGATGCTCGGCGAGCAATTTGTGCCCGATATAGTGGAAATCGCCGACGATCGGCACGGTGACACCCTTTTGGGCCAGCCGGTCGCGGATATGCGGCACGGCGGCCGCAGCCTCGTCGCGATCAACCGTAATGCGCACGAGCTCGGAGCCAGCCCGCGCCAGCGCCGCGACTTGGCGCGTGGTCGCCCCCACATCGGCCGTGTCGGTGTTGGTCATCGACTGCACGACGATCGGGGCGCCGCCGCCGACCCTCACGCCGCCGACCGAGACCGCAACCGTGCGGTGCCGCGGCGCGACGCCATATCCACTCATGCGAGCGCCCTCTGCTTGATTCATGACGGTCTGATTCATGAGTTGCGCCTTTCGCGGCAGCTTTTCGACCATGGCGGGGATGGGGTCAAGCCGAAGCCCGGAAACGGCATGTGGCGAGAGGACAGCCACCCTGGGCCCCGCAAATGCGTCAAAGGCCGCGGCTGAGCCTATCGAGGGCGGCATCGAGCGTCGCGTCGGTCTTCGCGAAGCAGAAGCGCACCACAGTCTTGACCGGCGCGTCCTCGTAGAAGGCCGAGACCGGGATCGCGGCGACGCCGCGCTCCTTCACCAGGCGCTGGCAGAAGGCCGCGTCATCGCTCTCGCCCAGGTGGGCGATGTCCATATTGAGGAAATAGGTGCCCTGGCAGGGCAGCACCTTGAGGCCGAGCCGCGTGAGGCCTTGCGCGAAACGGTCGCGGCTTCGCGCGAAATCGCGGCGCATGCCGGTGAAATAGCCGTCCTCCTTGCCGAGCCCATAGGCGACGGCGCTCTGCAGATTGGGCGGGGTGGTGAAGGTGATGAATTGATGCGCCTTGGCGAGGACCCGCATGAGACGGGGGGCCGCGCAGACAAAACCGACCTTCCAGCCGGTGAGCGAGAAGATCTTGCCGGCCGAGCCGATCTTCACGGTCCGCTCGCGCATGCCGGGCCGCGCGATCAAGGGCAGATGCCGGTGATCGTCGAAGACCACATGCTCCCAGACCTCGTCGCAGACCGCGACCGCGTCGAATTCGGCGCAGAAACGCGCCAGAAGATCGAGATCCTCAGCCGGATAGACGATGCCCGACGGGTTCAACGGATTGTTGAACAGCACCACCCTGGTTTTGGGCGAGAAGGCTTCGCGCAGCATCGCTTCGTCGAAGCGCCAATACGGAGGCGCCAGCCGCACGAGCTTCGGCACGCCGCCGGCGCGCCGCACCAGCGGCAGATAGGCATCGTACATCGGCTGGAACAGCACCACCTCGTCGCCCGGGCGGATGAGGGCGAGGAGCGCGCCCGCAATCGCCTCCGTCGCGCCTGAGGTGACCATGATCTCGGCTTCGGGATCGAATGCGATGCCATGATGATGCGCGTAATGGGTCGCGACCGCCTGGCGAAGCTCCGGCAAGCCCATCATGGGCGGATATTGGTTCCAGCCCGAGATCACGGCGTCCGCGGCCTTGCGGCGCACATCCTCGGGACCCGGATCATCCGGGAAGCCCTGGCCGAGATTGACCGCCTGGTGCTCGCGCGCCAGGCGCGACATCACCTCGAAGATCGTGGTCGGCAGGTCGGCGAAGGTCGGATTCATGCGAAGGGCCGGTGATCAGCGATGCGGCGCCTTGCGCCTGTCGCTCCGTGAGAGGCGTTGATCCAGGCGAGTTGCCAGGGCGAGTTGAAGGTCGCGAGCGCTAGAGCTCAGAGGCCGCGCTCGAAGCGCACCGTGCCACCGAGCCCTTTGACGATCAGGATATTCGCGCCTTCCATGTCCCATTCCTTGGCGCCGCGCACGGCGTTGAGGAAGCTCCGCTCCGCATCGGTGACCGACTTGTCGCAGGTCTGCCTGGCGATGGCGAGCGGGCCGACCGCGATCTTCTGCTCTTTCAGCGGATAGGCGGTCACCGAGAACATGTTGCAGCCGTCGAAGCCGCGCATGCGCATCTGCTTGTCGATATAGATCGTCGGGCGGTCGATGCCGCTCCAAAGCTGCTTGCCGTCGAGGCTGTCTGCCACCCAGTTCACGCTCACCGGGAAGAGCTTTTCCTTGCCGATCTGGACGGCCGGCGGCCCATCGCCTTCATCGGCCGAGGTTTTGCCGCCGCCTCGCGCAAAAACCGAAGACGATGAGGCCATCGCCCCGATCACGAGGGTGCTCGCCAGGATCCGCGCGCATCGTTTCCACATGGGTTCCCTTCTCCGTGCTTGACGTGGTCACGCGATGGCGCCCACATGGCCCAGATGGGGCGATTCGTCAATATTTCGGGGTGACGCAGCCTCACTCAATGCACGCGTTCGACCGCGAGCGCAACTCCCTGGCCGACACCGACGCAGAGCGTCGCAAGGCCGAGCTTGCCGTCCATCACCTCGAGCTGGCGCGTCAGCGTCAGAGCGAGCCTGGCGCCCGAGGCACCGAGCGGGTGGCCGAGCGCGATCGCGCCGCCATTCGCATTCACATGCGCGGCATCGTCCGGGAGATGGAGCTGGCGCAGCACGGCGAGCGCCTGGCTGGCAAAGGCCTCGTTCAGCTCGATGGCGTCGATCTGCGACACCTTGAAGCCCAGCCGATGCGCGAGCTTGTGGGTCGCAGGCACCGGGCCGATGCCCATGATGCGCGGCTCGACGCCGGCCGACGCCATGCCGAGCACGCGCGCCTTCGGCGTCAGCCCATGGGCCTTCACCGCCTCTTCGCTCGCGAGGATGAGCGCGCAGGCGCCGTCATTGACACCAGACGCATTGCCGGCCGTCACGGCCCCGTCCTTGCGCACGATCGGCTTCAGCTTGGCGAGCTGCTCGAGCGTGGTGTCGCCACGCGGATGCTCGTCCTTGCCGACGCTCACCGGGCCGGCGCGGCCGCCGGGCACCTCGACCGCCACAATCTCGCCGTCGAAGAAGCCCGAGGTTTGCGCCTTCCCGGCGCGCTGTTGACTGCGCAGCGCGAAGGCGTCCTGATCGGCCCGCGACACCTGGAACAATTCGGCGACGTTCTCGCCCGTCTCCGGCATCGAATCGATGCCGTACTGCGCCTGCATCTTGGGATTGACGAAGCGCCAGCCGATGGTGGTGTCGAAAATCTCGGCCGCGCGCTGGAAGGCCTGCTCGGCCTTGCCCATGACGAAGGGAGCGCGCGACATCGATTCCACCCCGCCCGCGATGACAAAATCAGCCTCCCCCGACTTGATGCTGCGGGCCGCGAGGCCAACCGCGTCGAGGCCGGAGGCACAGAGCCGGTTCACGGTCGAGCCGGAGACCGAATAGGGCAGGCCCGCGAGCAGGAGCGCCATGCGGGCGACATTGCGGTTGTCCTCGCCCGCCTGGTTGGCGCAGCCGTAGACGACCTCGTCGAGCTTGCTCCAATCGACCTTCGGCAGGCGCGCCATGAGCGCCTTGATGGGCGCCGCTGCGAGATCGTCGGCTCTGAGCTTTGCGAGCGCCCCGCCAAAACGGCCGATCGGCGTGCGCACGCCCTCGCAGATGAACACCTCGCGGCTCATATCGGTCTCCTGATGCAACGCGGATCCAGCTATTGAAGCATTATCGTATCCAAGAAGCGGCAGCCACTCCTTAGAAAGACGTTCTAGCTGGCGGAGACAAGGATCAGGCCGGCGGGCGCCTCCCTCCCATGCTACGCCTTCGGCGCCTCACGATCCACGTAACGGCTGTCAGCGCACCCGGCTCAGGCGAAGAGCGCCATGGCTTCAGCGAAAAGCGGCGTATCGGCACGCCCGAGCTCCTCGCATACGTCGAAATGATGCCGGCCCGGAACGCTCATCGGCGCCCGGCAGATCTCGGGCCACGCGGCGGCGAGCTGCGCGCTCTGGCGATGGAATTCGGGCGATTCCAGCTCGCCGACCGCAAGGGTCAGCGGGGCCCTGACATGCGGGCGGGCCGTGTGCAGGCTCCAGGCGCGCGCCTTCTCGACATCGAGACCGATCGCAGTGTTCATGCTGGTGTTGATGAGCGGCTCCAGCTCGAACACGCCCGAGATCGACAAGCCGCCGCAAAACGGGCTCGGCGGTAGGCCGTACTCGGCCCAGTCCGTCGCGAACAAGGCGGCCGTGAGATAGCCCCCCGCCGAATGCCCCGACACGACGAACTTGCCGCGCTCGGCAGGCGACAGCGCCTCGCGCCAGGCAGTCGCGATGGCGCGACGGCAGCTCTGCGCGATATCGGCGACGCTCACCTCAGGGCATAGCGGGTAGCTCGGCATCACCACCGTGATTCCCGCCTTCGCCAATGCCTGGGCCAGGAAGGAGAAGTCGTCCTTCGAGAAGGCCCGCCAATAGCCGCCATGGATGAAGACGAGGGCGCCGCGCTGGTCTTGCGCATGGAACACATCCATCACCTCGCGCGCATGGCCGCCATAGCGGAGATCGGCCTCATGCGGCAGCTCGGCGCGGATGCGGGCCGAGTCGAGCGGCCAGCGGGCATAAATCTCGGGCGCGTTCGGCACTGCGCCGCGGGGGTTGTATTGCGCTTCGCACCAGGCGGGGTCGGAATAGTGGTTCTGGTGCGTGCCTGAAGACGTCATGGCGAACCGCCTGTGCTGGTTTTAGGAAGGGCCAGCCGGAGGCCGGCGGTCCAAATGGCGGCCGGCTCCTTTCCCGAACCCGTCACGATTTCGCCGGCAGCGGCCCTGCTTTAACGACGCCGAGATAGATCTCGACGCGCTGGCGCAAGGCTGCCGGCGTCTCGGGATCGGTGACGATCTCGTCGAAATGGCGCCCGGCGGCGTCGTAATCATTGGCCTTGAGCTCGGCGAGGCCGAGGATCTCGCGGGCGAGGTTGCGCCAGGGGCTCGAGGCTGCGGTCAAGGGATCGAGGCGCTTCGCGAGCTCGGCCGCCGGTTGGCTGTCGGCGAGGAGCAGCGCCGCGCGGAGCTGGGCAAGGCCCTGCAGCGCCGAACCCAGGCTGGAATCGGCGGCGAGCGCGTCATAGAGCTTCACTCCGGCGGCCGGATCGCGGGCCCCGGTCTCGGCCGCGACGCGGAAGCGCGCCAGCAGCGCATAGCCCGCCGGGCCCTTCTTCACGACATTGGCGAGAAGTGAATCCGCTTCGGCCGTGCGGCCGGACTCCGAGGCCTCGAGCGCCGTCTGGAACTTCGCCGAGGCGCGCTCCTCGGCCTTCAGCCTGAAATGGCCGTAGAGCTGCCATCCCGCGGCGGCTGCGACGGCGAGCAGGGCGACGGCGACGACGAGGTTGCCATATTGCTTCCAAAGCTGCTCGAACCGGTCTCGCCGGACATCCTCGTCGACTTCGCGGAAAATATCGCTCATGCGCGCTCTGGTCTCACAGATTCCGGGCGCCGGAACAGCCGGGCCTTTTTAGGTTTCGCGCATGGCCTAGCGGATTTAGGCGCAAGACGGCAAATGAAAACGCTGGGAAGGTGGGCTGCGCCCGGGACGGCGGGCGTCCCGCTCGCCCTTGAACCTTGCCGCCTCCTTGCCGTCGGAAAGGAAGGTTTGCGACCGGGACGGTCGCGCTCCAAGGGGAGCGCGGTCCCTTGGGCTGCGTCTCTAGCGGCGCGTCGCCGCGACCGAGGAGGTAATGATCAGGAGCGCGCCGGCGATGGTGGTCCAGGCCGGCACCTCGCCGAAGAAGGCGTAGCCGAAGAGTGCCGCATAGACGAGCGAGGTGTAGTCGGCCGGCGCCATGCGGGCTGCGGGCGCGAGCGAATAGGCCTTGGTGATCACGAGATGGCCGCCGACGCCGAGGCAGCCGATGGCCACGAAATGGACGAGATCGGCCGTCCCCAGCGGTTGAAAGAACTGGCCAGGCGCGAGAGCCGAAAGGGCGAGGAGAATGACGACCGAGCCGATATTCTGCACCGCCACGATGGTCATCGGGTGGTCGCGCCGGGCGCGCGAACGCAAGAGCACGAGCGACAGCGAATAGGTAACGGTCGAGGCGAGGACGGCGAGCGTGCCCTCGAGCGCCGCTGACGAGGTGCCGCCGAAATTCGGCGCCACGATCAGCAGCATGCCGAGAAAGCCGATGACGAGCGCGATGATGATCGGCCGCCCCACCGTTTCGCGCAGGAGCAGCGCGCCGAACAGCACGGTGAAGCAGGGCGACAGCAGGGACAGCGCGAGCGTCTCGGCGAGGGGCAGGCGTCCGAGCGCGAAATAGAAGGTGAGCGCGGTCATGACGCCGAGGAGCGCGCGCCAGGAATTGGCGCGAATGGTGTCGAGGCTCGGCCGCGGCGGACGCGCGATGCCCATCACGGCGAGAATGGCGAGCGAGCCGAAAAAATAGCGCAAAAGCGCAATCTGCCCGGTCGGGAATTCGAAAGCCTGCGCCTTGACCATGGCGTCCATGGCGGAGAGGAGCCCGACCGCTGCAACGGCGAGCGCGAAGGCCCGGCTCATGGCGGCCAACCTGCCCGCGCAGCCGGAAAGAACAGCATTGAGAAGAGCATGGCGGGGACAGGCATCACGCAGGTTCGGCCGCGGCGGCGGCGCTCTTCGGACCTGATGGACGCTTCCTCGGGCCGGCGCAACCATTGCGGGGCGGTGGCAGCGATGCGCCGCAATGGCTCAACGCCCCTGTGATTAAGTCCCTTGTTCACCCTTTAGACTCTTGCGGCGGATTCAAGCGCTAGTGTAGCGTCCTCGCCATCAGCCACGAGATGTCGTGGGTGTTCATAGTTTCACCGAAATCGTCACGCCTGTGACGGTCGCTGGGTACGCGACCGACGCGAAGAGGATTCCGATTGAAGGAGATAGGAATGTCTTGGGACGGCGAGCGCGTCGAGCTTCTACGGAAATTATGGCAGGACGGCATCAGTGCCAGCCGCATCGCGTCGCAGCTCGGTGCCGGCATCACGCGCAATGCGGTGATCGGCAAGGTGCATCGGCTCGGCCTCTCCGGCCGCGCCAAGCCGGCGGCCTCTTCGGCCGCGCCGCGCCCGAAACGGGTCGCGACCACTCATACGACGCAAAAGACGGTCGCGTTGCGAGGCAATACGGTGATGCTGAGGGAAGTCGTCGTCGCCGAGGAGATGGAGCCGGTGGTGCGGCCGGAAGCCGTGGTCATCCCGATCTCCGAGCGCGTGACCATCACCGAGCTGCGCGACAATATGTGCCGCTGGCCGCTCGGTGATCCTCTCGCGCCCGAATTCCGCTATTGCGGCACGCAATGCGATCCCGCCGTCCCCTATTGCGTGCCGCATGGCCGCATGGCCTACCAGCAAACCCCCGACCGCAAGCGGCATTAAACTTTCCGTCTCCCGCCAGCGCGCGCCCTTCCTTCTCCTGCGATGCGGGAAGGAAGTGAGGGC
>Ga0318562_10000716_pt1 | contig 14814 bp, 15 predicted proteins | sample GRESIP066b5f18_FD_203688 | JGI IMG/M metagenome (GOLD analysis project Ga0318562, IMG submission 203688) | Tropical soil microbial communities from Luquillo Experimental Forest, Puerto Rico - GRE.SIPMG.066b5f18 | ecosystem: Environmental > Terrestrial > Soil > Tropical forest > Bulk soil... | reverse complement strand
GATTCAGATGTTTGGGCGCATCCCTCGAATTTTACCTGCCGCAATGCCGGCTGACTAAGGCCGGCTCAGAAAGGAAATGATATGACAGCAGAACAACCGGGCTCAATCGGCTTGCCAACGGGCGACGATGTCTTCCCGGTGCTGCCGCTCCGCGACATCGTTGTCTTTCCTCACATGATCGTGCCGCTCTTCGTCGGGCGCGAGAAGTCGATCCGCGCCCTCGAGGAGGTGATGCGCGCCGACAAGCAGATCCTGCTCGCGACGCAGCAGAATCCGAGCGAGGACGAGCCGACGCCGGAGACCATCTTCACCGTCGGAACGCTTGCTTCGGTCTTGCAGCTCCTCAAGCTGCCTGACGGCACCGTCAAGGTGCTGGTCGAGGGCGTTTCCCGGGCCGAGATCCTGCGCTACACCGGTAACGAGGCGTTCTACGAGGCGCATGCGCGCAAGATGGCGGACGCCGTCGGCGACCAGGTCGAGGTCGAGGCGCTCGCCCGCTCGGTGGTTGCCGAGTTCGAGAACTATGTGAAGCTCAACAAGAAGGTCTCGCCCGAGGTCGTTGGTGCGGTTACCCAGCTCGACGACTATTCCAAGGTCGCCGATACGGTCGCCTCGCATCTCGCCATCAAGATTCCCGAGAAGCAGGCGATCCTTGCCCTCGGCACCGTGGTCGAGCGCCTCGAGCGCGTCCTCGGGCTGATGGAGAGCGAGATCTCGGTCCTTCAGGTCGAGAAGCGCATCCGCTCGCGCGTCAAGCGCCAGATGGAGAAGACCCAGCGCGAATACTATCTCAACGAGCAGATGAAGGCGATCCAGAAGGAGCTCGGCGACTCCGAGGATGGCCGCGACGAATTGCAGGAGCTCGAGGAGAAGATCGCCAAGACGCGCTTCTCCAAGGAGGCCCGTGAGAAGGCGCAGAACGAGCTGAAGAAGCTCCGCCAGATGAGCCCGATGTCGGCCGAGGCGACGGTGGTGCGCAACTACCTCGACTGGCTGCTCGGCATCCCGTGGGGCAAGAAGTCGAAGGTCAGGAACGACCTCGCCTACGCCCAGCAGGTGCTCGACGCCGACCACTTCGGCCTGGAGAAGGTCAAGGACCGCATCGTCGAGTATCTCGCCGTGCAGAGCCGCGCCAACAAGCTGAAGGGCCCGATCCTCTGCCTGGTCGGACCGCCCGGCGTCGGCAAGACCTCGCTCGGCAAGTCGATCGCGCGAGCGACCGGCCGCGAGTTCGTGCGCATGTCGCTCGGCGGCGTGCGTGACGAGGCCGAGATCCGCGGCCACCGCCGGACCTATATCGGCTCGATGCCCGGCAAGGTCATCCAGTCGATGCGCAAGGCGAAGCGGACGAACCCGCTGTTCCTCCTCGACGAGGTCGACAAGATCGGCATGGACTTCCGCGGCGATCCGTCGTCGGCGCTCCTCGAAGTGCTCGACCCCGAGCAGAACTCGACGTTCAACGACCATTACCTCGAGGTCGACTACGATCTCTCCAACGTCATGTTCGTGACGACGGCGAACACGCTCAACATCCCGCCGCCGCTGATGGACCGGATGGAGATCATCCGCATCGCCGGCTACACCGAGGACGAGAAGATCGAGATCGCCCGCCGCCACCTCCTGCCCAAGATCTTGACCGAGCACGGGCTGCAGGCGAAGGAGTTCGCCCTCGACGACGACGGCTTGCAGATGGTCATCCGCCGATATACCCGTGAAGCCGGCGTGCGCAATCTCGAGCGCGAGCTTGCGACCCTGGCGCGGAAGAGCGTCAAGGACCTGATCCTCTCCAAGAAGAAGTCGATCCGCGTCTCGACCAAGAACGTCGAGGAGTTTCTCGGCGTGCCCCGCTTCCGCTACGGCGAGGCGGAGCTCGAGGACCTCGTTGGTGTGGTCACCGGTCTGGCCTGGACCGAGGTCGGTGGCGAGCTGCTCACGGTCGAGGGCGTCATGATGCCGGGCAAGGGCCGGATGACGGTCACCGGCAATCTTCGCGACGTGATGAAGGAGTCGATCTCGGCGGCGGCATCCTACGTCCGCAGCCGTGCCGTCGACTTCGGCATCGAGCCGCCGCTCTTCGACCGCAAGGACATCCACGTCCACGTGCCGGAGGGCGCGACGCCGAAGGACGGTCCGTCGGCCGGCGTCGCGATGGTCTCCGCGATCGTCTCGATCATGACCGGCATCCCGGTCCGCCGCGAGGTCGCCATGACCGGCGAGATCACGCTCCGCGGTCGCGTGCTGCCGATCGGCGGCCTCAAGGAGAAGCTGCTTGCGGCGCTGCGTGGCGGCATGAAGAAGGTGCTGATCCCGGAAGAGAACGCCAAGGACCTCGCCGAGATCCCCGACAATGTGAAGAGCGGGCTCGAGATCCTGCCGGTGGCGCGGATGGACGAGGTGCTGAAGCACGCGCTCGTTCGTCAGCCGGAGCCGATCGAATGGGATGAAAGCAAGACGCCGGCGACGCCGCCCGCTGTCGTGGTCGGCGAGGATGAGCCGGTTTCCCCCTTGACAGCCCACTAAGTCTCTGACATTGCAATAAAAAGGGCGTCCGCGGGCAAGCGGGCGCCCTTTCGCTTGGTGATTGCGCTATCAATCAAAAGCGCGGAAATCCGCCGTTTTTCGCTTGCCAGCGCCCAGTTTTAGCGAGAGTGTCCCCGCCGAAGTCGAAAAGCACGATTCGCTTTTTGGCTCTGTTCAGGGAAAGGGATGCTTATGAACAAGAATGATCTCATCGCGGCCGTAGCCGAGAGGACCGGTATGTCGAAGGCCGGTGCCGGCCAGGCTGTCGACGCGACGTTCGATGCGATTACGGCCAGCCTGAAATCGGGCCAGGAAGTGAAGATCATCGGCTTCGGCAACTTCGTCGTTGCCAAGCGCGCTGCCTCGACCGGCCGCAATCCGCGCACCGGCGAGCAGATCAAGATCGCGGCATCGAAGACGCCCAAGTTCAAGGCGGGGAAGGGCCTCAAGGACGCCGTCAACATGTAGCACCGGCGGCGTCGGCTGGGCCCGCCGGAAGGGCCCACGCGCCGAGACTCGTCGGCCTCGCCCTCAGGCGGGGCCGCGATTTTTTTGCAAACTTGCGTCGCGCCGTTGCACCGCCTAAATCGTCCCGTCAACGCGCCTTCAAATTTCGTTGACGAGAGGGTGGGGCGGTTAGCTCAGTTGGTAGAGCGCCACGTTTACACCGTGGATGTCGGGGGTTCGAGTCCCTCACCGCCCACCAGCCTTCGCTGCTGCGCAGCTTCGGCTCGGCAGGCCAGCCTCCGACCTTCGGGCGCAGCTGCGAAGGCTGCCGCGCCGAAGCCGTAGGTGAAGGCGGGCTGGAACGCCTCCGACAGGACCGCGCTCAGCCTTCGTTGCTGCGCATCTTCGGCTCGGCAGGCCAGCCTGCGACCTTCGGGCGTAGCTGTGAAGGCTGCCGCGCCGAGGCCGTAGGCGAAGGCGGGCCGGAACGCCTCCGGCAGGACCGAGATCAGCCTTCGCTGCTGTGCAGCTTCGGCTCGACAGGCCAGCCTCTCACCTCCGGGCGCAGCTGCGAAGGCTGCCGCGCCGAAGCCGTAGGCGAAGGCGGGCCGGAACGCCTCCGGCAGGACCGAGCTCAGCCTTCGCTGCTGCGCAGCTTCGGCTCGGCAAGCCGGCTGCGCCCGACCGATGGACCTGGGCATGCTGGTCGTTCAGACCATCCACCTCCCGCTGGCCGGCGTGGACGGGCTCGCCGCCGAGGCCCGCGCCGAAGGCCTTCGCTTCATCGATCGCATGACGGCCGCGTGGGAGAGTGGCGAGACGCGATTTTCCCGCCACGGCGAGCTTCTTCTCGGTGCCTTCGACTGCGGAGCGCTCGTTGGCATTGCCGGTCTCACACGCGACCCCTACATCGGCGATCCCGGAACCGGCCGGCTGCGGAGCCTCTACGTCCGGCCCGGCTGGCGGCGTCGGGGCATCGGCGCTGCGCTCGTTGCCGAGATCCGGCGGGCCGCTGCGGTGACTTTCGATCGGCTGCGCCTTCGAACCGACAATCCGGAGGCGGCTCAGTTTTACGAAGCGATCGGATTTGCGCCCGTCAACGAGCCCGACGCAACCCACGCTCTCGAATGTTGACGGCGGCCGCACGCCGCGCCGCGCCGCTTCTTCGGCTTTGACGGCCTTGGCCAGGTAGTGCGCAGTCGCCGGTCGGACGCTGCTTGACTTGCCCCCGCGCCTCGCTTACCTCACCTCCCGACCGCGTCAGATTTCCTCGCGGGAACGCCCGCGGGGGCGTAGCTCAGTTGGTTAGAGCGTCGGCCTGTCACGCCGAAGGTCGCGGGTTCGAGCCCCGTCGCTCCCGCCAGTTTTCAACGACTTAGCGGACCTCCCTTCGCCCGTTCCAACTTTTCGGGCCGTAGCGTTCCAACTTTTCGGCCCGGTTGGTTCGCCGGCCTCATCGCGATCCGGCCACGCCGACGAGCCGCGACGACACTGCGCAAGCTGGCCACGTTCATCGGCACGTAGGCCAGCGAGGAGCTCGATGGCGCGATCGCAAATGCCGCCGATCCGGCCGCCATACTTCGCTGCGCTCGGAATGCGCACCTGCACGGCAGATGAACGGCCGCTTCGGCGAGGGTTCAGATGACCTTTGCCATTGTGGCGGCATCGGTTCGGCCGCCAGCACTGCTCCTTCCACAATACTCAGCGGCCGGTCAGGCAGATCGGCACCTTCCACACCCCTTGGTGCCGGTTCTTGCTGCCCGGCGGCGCCCTCCCAAGGGCGTCGCCGGCGCATCATCGTATGCCAACCTTGAACAGGCGGACGTTGGTAATTCGCCTGGCGCCGGCTCCGCCGCCGCCCGCACGCTCACGCCTAGATGTGGGCGAGCGAGACGGTCGGTCGTGACCGGCCATAGACGGATATTTTCCATTGGTTGACTCCCATCAAGGCACGCCGACGCCGATGGGAGCATCATTCACGATAGGGGGTGTACTGACCGAATTGAGGTTGGCCCATGATCAAGAAGACGCTCCTCGCCGCGGCCGCTGCGATTGCGGTGGCGATCGGCGCGTTAGCCTCAACCACGGCACCGGCTTCCGCTTGGGGCTATGGCTACTACGGGCCGTACTACCATGGATACGGGTACTATCCGTACTATCGTCATTACCATCACTACGGGTATTATCCGCACTACTACGGCTACTACGGTCACTGGCATCATTACTGGTAGGTTGCTCCTGCCTGATGCCGCCGCGCGGGCTCCGTCGTCAATCGTGGACGGAGCCTCCGCTCACGTAATCAGCAGCATCGCGCTTGAGGCCGGGAAGCGGCTGCCGATGCCACGAACACCTCTCCCTGAACGAGCCGACAAGCGGGTTTCGGTCGGTCAATCGGCGGCTTGATCACGACCTTGTTGACGGCGAACGGTGCAGGCCGCTCCGGGCTCTTGCGCGGCCCCGACCGCTCGGCTAATCCTCCGGCGCAGTCCACCGCACTTTCCTTTCAACAAGAGCTTTGAATTTTGCGCTGAACTGCTAGGCAGGAAAGGGGCTTGCCGATACATTGCGGCGCAACAAATATGCGTTAGGCGACGGTGGGACCAGTCGAGGAGCGGGGTCGATCATGCAACAACTCCTGGCCGGCTACATGCCGCTCGTCATCTTCATCGGGGTCTCGGCCCTGATCGGCCTCGCGCTCCTGATCGCGCCGTTCGTGGTAGCCTATAAAAGCCCGGATCCGGAGAAGCTGTCGGCCTACGAATGCGGCTTCAATGCCTTCGATGACGCGCGGATGAAATTCGACATCCGCTACTACCTCGTCTCCATCCTGTTCATCATCTTCGATCTCGAGGTCGCCTTCCTGTTCCCGTGGACGACGGCCTTCAGCAAGGTCGGCTGGTTCGGCTTCTGGTCGGTGATGGCGTTCCTCGGCGTGCTTACCGTGGGCTTCATCTACGAATGGAAGAAGGGAGCGCTCGAATGGGATTGATCCAGCCGAACGCCGGGAAGGCGGGAACCTTGCCTGTCGCCGCCGGCGTAGACCGCGCCAATGACCCCTACTTCACCGAGATCAACAACGAGCTCGCCGACAAGGGGTTTCTCGTCACCGCGACCGACGACCTGATCACCTGGGCCCGCACTGGCTCGCTGATGTGGATGACGTTCGGTCTCGCCTGCTGTGCGGTCGAGATGATGCAGGTGTCGATGCCGCGCTATGACCTTGAGCGTTTCGGCACCGCGCCACGTGCCTCGCCGCGCCAGTCGGACCTCATCATCGTCTCGGGTACCCTCACCAACAAGATGGCACCGGCGTTGCGCAAGGTCTACGACCAGATGCCGGAGCCGCGCTACATCATCTCGATGGGCTCGTGCGCCAATGGCGGCGGCTACTACCACTACTCCTATTCCGTGGTGCGCGGCTGCGACCGGATCGTCCCGGTCGACATCTATGTCCCCGGCTGTCCGCCGACGGCGGAGGCGCTGCTCTACGGGGTTCTTCTGTTGCAGCGAAAGATCCGTCGCACCGGGACGATCGAGCGGTAGGAGGCCATGGCCGACCCCGTCGACATGATCATCCCGATGCTGCCGGAAATGCGTGCTGAGAATGCGGCGTTCCATGAACAGACGCGGGAACTCGTCCGAGCTCTGGAGAGGCGGTTGGGTACGATCGAACAGTCCCAAATCAGCTATCGCCAGGCGCTCACGGCCGACTCTCTGCTCAGCAAACTCGTGACCGGAGAATTCGAGGAGCGGATCGAGACGCTAGAGCGCAAGGTTCGGCAACTGGAGACTCAGAAGTGAGCGACGTTGCCGGTTCCCTCACTGAGATTTCCGATATTGTTGCGGCAGCGCGACAGGAGGGCGTGCTTTCCTCGACCGTTGCTTACGGTGAGCTGACGCTCACGGTTAAGCCGGAGGGGATTGTTCCCTTCATGCGGTTCCTCCGCGACGATGCGCGCCTCGCTTTCGTCAGCCTGATTGACGTCTGCGGTGTCGATTGGCCGCAACGAGCCCAGCGTTTCGACGTCGTCTATCACCTCCTCAGCCCGCGCAAGAACCAGCGCATCCGAGTGAAGGTAGCGACCGACGAGGACACGCCTGTCCCGTCGATCACGCTAGTCTTTCCTGGCGCCGACTGGTTCGAGCGCGAAACTTATGATCTCTACGGCATTCTTTTCACGGGTCACCCGGACCTCCGCCGAATCCTCACCGACTACGGCTTCGACGGCTATCCCCTCCGCAAAGATTTCCCCCTCACCGGTTACGTCGAGGTCCGCTACGACGACGAGCAGAAGCGGGTGATCTATGAGCCGGTGAAGCTGGCTCAGGAATTCCGCGATTTCGATTTCTTGTCGCCGTGGGAGGGCACTGATTACGTCCTGCCGGGCGATGAGAAGGCAAAGCATTAAGCCATGGCCGAAGTCGACGTCCGCAACTTCACGATAAACTTTGGGCCGCAGCACCCGGCTGCTCACGGCGTGCTTCGCCTGGTTCTCGAACTAGACGGCGAAGTGGTGACCCGCGTCGATCCGCACATCGGCCTTCTGCACCGCGGCACCGAGAAGCTGATCGAGTACAAAACCTACCTCCAGGCCATCCCCTATTTCGACCGGCTCGACTATGTCGCGCCGATGAATCAGGAGCACGCCTTTGCGCTGGCGGTGGAGAAGCTCCTCGGCATCGAGGTGCCGATCCGCGGCCAGCTCATCCGCGTCCTCTACTGCGAGATCGGCCGGCTCCTCTCACACCTTCTCAACATCACCACCCAAGCGCTTGATATCGGCGCGCTGACGCCGCCCCTCTGGGGGTTCGAGGAGCGCGAGAAGCTGATGGTCTTCTACGAGCGCGCCTCGGGCTCCCGCATGCACGCGGCCTATTTCCGGCCGGGCGGCGTGCACGAGGATCTGCCGCAGAAGCTCGTCGACGACATTGGCGCGTTTTGCGACCCCTTTCTCAAGGTGGTCGACGATCTCGACCAGCTCCTCACCGGGAACCGCATCTTCAAGCAGCGCAACGTCGATATCGGCGTGGTCAGCCTGGAGGACGCCTGGAAATGGGGTTTTTCCGGCGTGATGGTGCGCGGCTCCGGCGCTGCCTGGGATCTCCGCAAGGCGCAACCCTATGAGTGCTATGCCGACCTTGATTTCGACATTCCGGTCGGCCGCCACGGCGACTGCTACGACCGCTACCTGATCCGCATGGAGGAGATGCGGCAGGCGACCAAGATCATGAAGCAGTGCGTCGAGCGGCTGAGCAGCGAGGCGGGGAGGGGGCCGGTCGCCAGTCGCGACGGTAAGGTTGTCCCGCCGAAGCGCGCCGAGATGAAGCGCTCGATGGAAGCGCTCATCCACCATTTCAAGCTCTACACCGAGGGCTATCACGTGCCTGCCGGCGAGGTCTATGCCGCGGTCGAGGCGCCGAAGGGCGAGTTCGGCGTCTACCTCGTCGCCGATGGCAGCAACAAGCCTTATCGCTGCAAGATCCGCTCGCCCGGCTATCCGCACCTGCAGGCGATGGACTTCCTCTGCCGCGGCCACATGCTGGCAGACATCACCGCCATCCTCGGCTCGCTCGATATCGTCTTCGGAGAGATCGACCGGTGAATGTCGCCGTTCAGCATGCGCGCTCCAGCCATGGGAAGATCGAGACCAACATAGTTGAGGCTGGCGAGGTGACGCTCTCGCCGCCGGGCATGTCGATTGTATTGGATGAAATCTTTGCGGGAATTTGAGCGTGCGACGTGGCATCGTTTTCACCACAATCGTTTTGATGTGCAAGGAGAGCGGCCGGTGACCAACATCAGTACCGCGGAAAAGGGCGATGAGGTCGTCTGGGACATTCGTAACGCAGGCCGATCCTGGGAAGATGGCGAGGCGATGGATCGGTATTTCATGACTCCTGAGAAGATCGAAATGGTGAGTGGCAAGCTGCTTTGGTCTGACCACGATCGGGAGGTGCTGCTCGGTCTTCTCCTTGAGAACGTTGGCGCGGATGCCGCCGTGCGGCTTGGCAACCCGGACGTCTGGCGGGCCGCAGTAAGCAAGCTCGATATTTGATTTGGTGCCCTGATGTCCGTCCGCCGCCTCGCCGAGAAGCAGCCCGAGTCCTTCGCCTTCAGCGAGGCGAACCGCGCCTGGGCGGAGAAGGAGATCGCCAAATATCCGCCGGGCCGCCAGGCTTCGGCGGTGATCTCGCTCCTCTGGCGCGCCCAGGACCAGGAAGGCTGGGTCACCGAGCCGGCGATCCGCGTCATCGCCGAGATGCTCGGCATGGCGCGCATCCGCGTCCTCGAGATCGCCACCTTCTACACGATGTTCCTGCTCGAGCCGGTCGGCAAGATCGCCCACATCCAGCTCTGCGGCACGACGCCGTGCTGGCTGCGAGGCGCCGACGCGTTGAAGGATGTTTGCCGGCAAAGGATCGGCGAGCCCTTCCACATCTCTGCCGACGGCAACTTCTCCTGGGAGGAGGTCGAGTGCCTGGGCGCTTGCGTCAACGCGCCCCTCATCCAGATCGGCGCCGACACCTATGAGGACCTGACGGCGGCGCGACTCGGCGCTATTCTCGACGATCTCGTCGCCGGCCGGCAGGTGGAGCCCGGCCCGCAGATAGAGCGCCAGCTCTCGGCACCGGTCGGTGGCCCGACGACGCTGACGGATCCGGTGCTTTACGAGCGCGAGCACGCCCTCGCCAGTGGCGGAGCGGCGCTTACCGACGCCGAGGCGAAACGGCCCGAACCGGCCGCTGGCGATCGCGAGGCGACCGAGCCAAGCGCGCCGGTCGCCCCCAATCCTGACGACGAGGCCCAGAATCCGGTGTCGAAGGTCTGATCATGCTTGCTGACAAAGATCGTATCTTCACCAACCTCTACGGCCTGCACGACTGGGGTCTGAAAGGCGCCATGGCGCGCGGCGCCTGGGACAATACCAAGGGCCTTCTCGAGAAGGGGCGGGACTGGATCGTCAACGAGATGAAGGCGTCCGGCCTCCGCGGCCGCGGCGGCGCCGGTTTCCCGACCGGGCTCAAATGGTCGTTCATGCCGAAGCAGTCCGACGGCCGGCCGGCCTATCTCGTCGTCAATGCCGACGAATCGGAGCCCGGCACATGCAAGGACCGCGAGATCATGCGGCACGATCCGCATCTTCTCGTCGAGGGGTGCCTTGTCGCCGGCTTCGCCATGGGCGCCCACACGGTCTTCATCTATGTCCGCGGCGAGTTCATTCGCGAGCGCGAGCGCCTGCAGGCGGCGGTCGACCAGGCGGTTGAGGCGGGCCTCATCGGCAAGAACAACAAGCACGACTGGGACCTCGACATCGTCGTCCACCACGGCGCCGGCGCCTATATCTGTGGCGAGGAGACCGGCCTTCTCGAAAGCCTCGAAGGCAAGAAGGGCCTGCCGCGCCTGAAACCGCCATTCCCGGCGGCGGTCGGCGTCTATGGCTGTCCGACGACGGTGAACAATGTCGAATCGATCGCCGTCGCGCCGACCATCCTGCGCCGTGGCGCGAGCTGGTTCTCGGGCATCGGCCGGCCGAACAATGTCGGGACGAAGCTCTTCTGCATCTCCGGCCATGTCGAGCGGCCATGCACGGTGGAAGATGCGATGGGAATCACGCTTCGCGAGCTGATCGAGACCCATGCCGGCGGCGTCCGCGGCGGCTGGGACAATCTCCTCGCGGTCATTCCGGGCGGGGCGTCGGTGCGCTGCCTGCCGGCGTCGCTCTGCAACGACCTGGTCATGGACTTCGATTCGCTGGCGAAGCTCCGCTCGGGTCTCGGCACCGCCGCGGTCATCGTCATGGACAAGTCGACCGACATCGTCCGCGCCATCTCGCGGCTGTCCTATTTCTACAAGCACGAGAGCTGCGGCCAGTGCACGCCATGCCGCGAGGGCACCGGCTGGATGTGGCGCGTCCTCGAGCGTATGGCAGACGGCCGCGCCGAGAAGCGCGAGATCGACCTCCTTCTCGACGTCACCACGGAAATCGAGGGGCATACGATCTGCGCGCTTGGCGACGCCGCGGCCTGGCCGGTACAAGGCCTCATCGCCCACTTCCGCGACGAGATCGAGCGCCGCATCGACGCCTACAATGCGCGGTCGAAGCCGGGCGTCGGCGATCCGCTCATCGCCGAGGCGGCGGAGTAAGGCAATGGCTGACAGAGCGAGAAATCGCGTTAAGCGGCCAGGAACGATGATAGAGAAGCGCATCGAAGAGATCGGAGCAGACCGCCGTTACGTGGCACCGTCGAGCCAAGTGCCGGCGATTGACGTGTTTTCCGGGACTAGCCGAGCGGATGAGGTGTCCGGTGAGCAAACCGTCTGACGATGCGACCGAGCACCTTCCGCGCCCGATCGCGCAGGCGTTGGAGCGCCAGAACCGGCGTTTGGAAAGAATCGAGACGAAGGTCGATCGCATCCTCGACCTCGTGCAGAAGATCGATATTCGCACGGATGAAGACGTCGACGAATTCGAGGAGTTCAGCGAGTTCGATGACGAGCTGGGCGAGCCTCCCGACATTGACGAAATCACGAAGGAGCTCGAGAAGCTTTCGCCGGAGGAGTTCAAACAGCGGTTTGTGCAGCTCCTCGCGAGCCTGGAGGCTGCTGCGAAAAATGCGGCAGACGAGGACGACGACGAGGAAGAAGAAGCGCCATGACCAGGCGGGTGGCGAATCCGGCTGCGACGTCGGCGTGAAGGCGAGGTAGGGAAGGTCCATGGCGAGGGATCCGAGCGACGCGACGCCGAGTATCCTGCAGCAGATACAGGAAACTCTGGCGGATCATGGCCGCCGATTGGGCGGGCTGGAGCATCGCTTGGATGGAGTGGACCGTCGTTTGGACGGACTGGACCATCTGACGCAAGAGGTATCAGGGCGCGTCGGCGAGATTCGTACCGGAATGATGACCGCGCTTGGTTACCTCACCCACGCTGACAATCGCCACAACGAGCTGAGCGCACCATCGACGACTTGAACCGCCGGGGCAGTCGTTTGGAAGAAAAGGTCTAAAGGCAGGCGTCGCGGAGCGGATAGAGCATGCCCAAGATAAAAGTCGACGGCGTCGAGATCGAAGTCCCGGCCGAGTACACACTCCTCCAGGTGTGCGAAGCGGCGGGAGCCGAGATTCCGCGCTTCTGCTTCCATGAGCGGCTGTCGATCGCCGGCAATTGCCGCATGTGCCTGATCGAGGTGAAGGGTGGCCCGCCGAAGCCGCAGGCGAGTTGCGCCATGGGCGTGCGCGACCTGCGCCCCGGGCCGAATGGCGAGCCGCCCGAGATCTTCACCAAGACCAAGATGGTGAAGAAGGCTCGCGAAGGGGTGATGGAGTTCCTGCTTATCAACCACCCGCTCGACTGCCCGATCTGCGACCAGGGCGGCGAGTGCGACCTGCAAGACCAGGCGATGGCCTACGGCGTCGATGGCAGCCGCTACCGGGAGAACAAGCGCGCCGTCGAGGACAAGTATATCGGTCCGCTGGTCAAGACGATCATGAACCGGTGCATCCATTGCACCCGCTGCGTCCGCTTTTCCGCCGAGGTTGCCGGCGTTCCCGACCTCGGCGCCACTGGCCGCGGTGAGGACATGGAGATCACCACCTATCTGCAATCGGCGATGGGGTCGGAGCTGCAGGGCAACATCATCGATCTCTGCCCGGTCGGTGCGCTTACCTCGAAGCCCTACGCCTTTCAGGCGCGGCCTTGGGAGCTGACCAAGACCGAGTCGATCGACGTCATGGACGCGATCGGCTCGGCGATCCGCGTCGACGTGCGCGGCCGCGAGGTGATGCGCATCCTGCCGCGCGTCAACGAGGCGGTGAACGAGGAGTGGATCTCCGACAAGGCCCGCTTCATCTGGGACGGCCTCAGGACGCAGCGCCTCGATCGCCCCTATGTCCGCCGCGACGGCCGGCTCGAGCCGGCGACCTGGGGCCAGGCCTTCGCCGCGATCGCCGCCAAGGTCAAGACGAGCCGGCCGGAGCGGATCGGTGCGATCGCCGGTGACCTCGCCTCGGTCGAGGAGATGTTTGCCTTCAAGGCGATCCTGACGGCACTCGGCTCGCCTAACCTCGACTGCCGGCAGGACGGCGCCAAGCTCGATCCCGGTTCGGGCCGCGCCGCGTACCTGTTCAACCCGACTATCGCCGGCATCGATCGCGCCGACGCCGTCCTCATCGTCGGCTCCAATCCGCGCCGCGAGGCGGCCGTGCTCAACGCCCGCATCCGCAGGCGTTGGCGCCAGGGCGACCTCAAGGTCGGCCTGATCGGCGAGCGGGTCGACTTGACCTATCCCTACGAGCATCTCGGCGCCGGTCCCGATACGCTTGGCGAGCTGGCGGCCGGCAAGCTCGGCTTCGCCAGCGTGCTTTCCGCCGCCAAGCGGCCGCTGGTCATCGTTGGACAGGGCGCGCTCGCCAGGCCCGACGGCGAAGCCATCCTCGCTCTTGCTGCACGGATCGCGACCGCCGGCGAACGCGACGCGGGGTGGAACGGGCTAGCCGTGCTCCACCACGCCGCCGCGCGTGTCGGCGGACTCGATCTCGGCTTTGTCCCCGGCGCGTCCGGCCAGGACACCATCGGCATGATCGCCGCGGCCGCCGCCGACGAGCTCGATGTCCTCTTTCTCCTCGGCGCCGACGAGATCGACGTCAACGCCCTCGCCAAGACCTTCGTCGTCTATCTCGGCACCCATGGCGATGCCGGGGCGCATCGCGCCGACGTGATCTTGCCTGGTGCGGCCTACACCGAAAAATCCGGGACGTACGTGAACACCGAGGGGAGGGTGCAGATGACTGCCCGCGCCGCCTTTCCGCCAGGTGAGGCGCGGGAGGATTGGGCGATTCTCCGCGCTCTGTCCGAACCGCTCGGCGCGAAGCTCCCCTTCGACACGCTTTTCGAGCTGCGCCGCACGCTCTATGACGAGCACCCGCATTTCATGCGCCTCGACCAGGTTGCGCCGGCACCGCTAGATGGCGTGAAGGCGCTTGCGGCAAAGGAGATCACGCCGGCAAAGGAGCCATTCCGCGTCGCCATCAACGATTTCTACCTTTCCAATCCGATCGCCCGTGCGTCCGCTGTCATGGCCGAGTGCTCGTCGCTCGCCGCCGGGCGGCTGGCGAGCGCGGCGGAGTAGGAGCGATGAACGTCTTCATTCACGATTACCTGGTGCCCGGCTTGATCATGCTCGCCGAGAGCGTGCTTCTGATCGTCGCGCTCCTCATTTTCGTCGCCTACATCCTCTACGCCGACCGCAAGATCTGGGCGGCGGTGCAGATGCGGCGTGGACCGAACGTGGTCGGTCCCTTCGGCCTTTTGCAGCCCTTTGCCGATCTCCTCAAATTCGTCGTCAAGGAGCCGATCGTTCCGGCCGGCGCGAACAAGGGCATCTTCCTGCTCGCGCCGCTCGTGACTGCCATGCTCGCGCTCTCGGCCTGGGCGGTGATGCCGCTCGGCGCTGGCGTCGTGATCGCCGACATCAATGTCGGCATCCTTTACATCTTCGCCGTCTCCTCGCTCGGCGTTTACGGCATCATCATGAGCGGCTGGGCGTCGAACTCGAAATACCCCTTCCTCAGCGCGCTGCGCTCGGCGGCACAGATGGTCTCCTACGAGGTGTCGATCGGCTTCGTTCTGATCACGGTGCTCCTCCTCGTCGGCTCCCTCAATCTGAGCGACATCGTGATGTCGCAGGCGAGGGGCATCTTCAGCCATCTTGGCCTGCCGAACAGCTTTCTCGACTGGCACTGGCTGCCGCTCCTGCCGATGTTCGTCGTCTTCTTCGTCTCGGCGCTTGCCGAGACCAACCGGCCGCCCTTCGACCTGGTCGAGGCGGAATCGGAGCTGGTCGCCG
>Ga0318562_10000713_pt1 | contig 14836 bp, 12 predicted proteins | sample GRESIP066b5f18_FD_203688 | JGI IMG/M metagenome (GOLD analysis project Ga0318562, IMG submission 203688) | Tropical soil microbial communities from Luquillo Experimental Forest, Puerto Rico - GRE.SIPMG.066b5f18 | ecosystem: Environmental > Terrestrial > Soil > Tropical forest > Bulk soil... | reverse complement strand
TCGTTGCCGCGGCCGTGCCGCCTTCGCGCGACGGCATCGACCCTGCGACCCGCACCTTCCAGGCACTGCGTATCGCGGTGAATGACGAGCTCGGCGAGCTGTTGGCCGGCCTCGTCGGAGCTGCCTCGCTGGTCGCGCCCGGCGGCCGGCTCGCCGTCGTCACCTTCCACTCGCTCGAGGATCGCATCGTCAAGCGCTTCCTGCAGGGGAGGACGGCACCCGAGCCCGCCTTGTCGCGGCATTTGCCGAGCGAGGCCTCACCGTCACGCGCCTTCACCCGCGTCGCAGGCCCGATCGTCGCAGGTGCAGCCGAACTCGCCCGCAATCCGCGCGCCCGCTCGGCCAAGCTGCGCTTCGGGATCCGTGGCAGCGCCGCGCTTGCCGAAGACGTCTCGGCGCTCGCCGATCTCGTCAGCCTGCCGCGGCGCGGGCCCGAGCGCCGGAGGCGCAAATGATCAGGCTCCTCAACCTCGCTGCCATCTGCTGCCTGATCGGCTCGGCGCTCTACGCCTATCACATCAAATACGACACGCTCTACGACACCGAGGAGGCAGCGAAGCTGCAGCGCCAGGTGGAGGCGGAGAGGCTCGCCATCTCGACCCTCAAAGGCGAATGGCAGGCCGTGACCGCGCCTGCCCGGGTGCAGGTCCTCGCCGACAAATATCTCGACCTCGTGCCGCTCAATGTGCGCCAGACCGCGGTCTCGGCAGCCGACCTGCCGCGCAAGGAGGCCGAGGGCGATGAGATCGGCCAGAAGCTCGAGGCGCTCGGCCTCGGCGAGCCGACCATGACGCCGACGAGCAAAGGGGCGGGCAGCGCGACGCCGGCCGGAGGACGCAAGCCATGACCGACGCCGCCCGGCACGCAATGGCGAAGGACGCGCCGCCGCCACGGCGCATCGGCCGCATCGCCCGCATGCTGGGCAACCTCCTGCGCATGCATGTCGACAAGACGAGCGCCCGCATTCTTCTCGTCGCGCTCGCTTTCGGCGCCGTCTACGTCGCCATCATGGGGCGTCTCGTCGAGATCGGCCTCACGAGCCAGGAGCAGGCGAGCGCGCACCGTGCCTCCGAGGTGGTCGCCTCCAATCCGCGCCCCGACATCATCGACCGCAACGGCGAGGTTCTCGCGACCGACGTCCAGGCGGTCTCGGTCTTCGCCGAGCCGAACAAACTCGTCGACAAGGACGAGGCGGTCGAGCTGATCTCCTCGGTGCTGCCCGACCTCGACGCGCGGGCGCTGCGCGAGAAATTCTCGAAGCGCAAAGGCTTCGTCTGGGTGAAACGCGACATCACTAAGGCGCAGCGTGACGAGATTTACCATCTCGGCCTGCCGGGCGTCGGCTTCCTCGACGAGAAGCGACGGATCTATCCGAACGGCAATGCCGCAGCGCATATCCTGGGCGCGGTCAACACCGACAATATCGGCATCGCCGGTATCGAGAAATATATCGACTCCCATGGACTCGAGGCGTTGCGCGACGCCGGCCTGCCGCTGACGGCGGACAGCCTCAAACCCGTGCAGCTCGCCCTCGACCTTCGGGCACAGCACGCGCTGCGCGATGAGCTGGAGAAGGGCCTCGAGCACTACAAGGCCAAGGCCGGCGGGGGCGCGATCATGGATGTGAATACCGGCGAAGTGATCGCCATGGCGTCGCTGCCGGATTTCGATCCGAACCAGCCCGCCGACGCGCTCAAGCCCGAGAACATCAACCGCATGACGGTCGGGGTCTTCGAGATGGGCTCGACCTATAAGGCGCTCACTACGGCGATGGCGCTTGATGCCGGCAAGATCAACCTGAACACCACGATCAATGTCGGTTCCAACCTGCGATACGGGCGCTTCACCATCCACGATTACCACCGGTCGCACCCGGTCATGACCGTCCCGCAAATCTTCGGGCATTCTTCGAATATCGGCACCGCCAAGGAAGCCTTGATGGTCGGCGTCGAGGGTCACAAGGCCTTCCTCAAGAAGGCTGGCCAGTTCGACCGCATGCGAACGGAGCTCGAGAGCGCCGAGCCTCTCTATCCGAAGCACTGGGTGGAGCTGAACACGGTCACCGCGGCCTTCGGGCAAGGCATGGCGGTAGCGCCCCTACAGGCCGCGATGGCGGTGTGCGCCGTTGTCAATGGCGGCCATCTCGAGACGCCGACCTTCCTCAAGCGCACCGAGGAGGAGGCGCTCGCGAAATCGACGCAGCTCATCAAGCCCATCACCAGCGAGCAGATGCGCTATATCCTGCGCTTCAATGCCGATAAGGGCTCGGGCAAGGCGGCGAATGCCGCGGGCTATTATGTGGGCGCCAAGACCGGCACGGCGGCGAAGATCATCCACGGGCATTATTCGCCGAACAAGAACTTCACGACCTTCACGGCCATCGTGCCGGCCGACAAGCCGAAATATCTCGTCCTCATTGTCTATGACGAGCCGCAGGCCGTGCCTGGAACCTATGGATTCACGACGGCGGCGTGGAACGCCGGCGCCGTCGCCGGCAAGGTCATCGACCGGCTCGCTCCGATTCTCGGGGTTCCGCCACGATTCGACCCACCTCTCAGGCCATTCCCCGATGTCCCGATCTCGGTGACGGATCTGAAGATGTGAGCGAGGACAGAATGCAGATTGGCGGCGAGGCGCCCAGAACGGCCCTTCCCCACCCCTTTCGCCGTGCGCGCGCAGGGGTGAGCCGCCGATCACCAACGACTGTAATTGCAGCCGCGTTTCCCCGTTTCCGCCCCGTATTTGCGGGGGAGGGGCCGGACGTGGGATGTGGTGGCGATAGCTTGCAACCCTGGAGGGTGGCCGCGTGAGCCGCCGCCTCACCGAGCTCGTCGATGCCGCGCTCCCGGCCGTGGCGGAAGGCCTTTCCGTTTCGGGCCTCGCCACGGATAGCCGCGCCGTCAAGGCGGGCGACCTCTTCTTCGCGGTGCCCGGGACGCGCAGCGACGGGCTTGCCTTCGCCCCGGCCGCGGTTGCGGCGGGTGCGGTCGCGGTCGTCGCCGACAAGACCCCGGTCGAGTCTCCAGGCGTTCCCGTGATCGTCACGGCGGATGTGCGTGCAGCGCTCGCGGCGGCGGCGACGCGCTTCTATTCGCGCCAGCCCGCGACCATCGTCGCGGTCACCGGAACGGCCGGCAAGACCTCGGTCGCCGATTTCACGCGCCAGATCTTCCAATCACTCGGGTCTCGCTCGGCGAGCCTCGGCACTCTCGGCATCGTCAAGGCCGATAGTGCCCATTATGGCTCTCTGACGACGCCCGATCCAATCGCGCTCCATCGCGATCTCGAGGTCCTCGCGCAAGAAGGCATCACCCATCTCGCGATGGAAGCCTCCTCGCACGGCATCGAGCAGAAGAGGCTCGACGGCGTGCGGCTTCAGGCTGCAGCCTTCACCAATCTCGGCCGCGACCATCTCGACTATCATGCCAATATGGAGGCCTATTTCGCAGCGAAGCTGCGGCTGTTCCGCGAGCTTCTGCCGCAAGGCCGACCGGCGATCGTCAATGCCGATGGCGACTGGTCCGAGCGGCTGATCGGCGATTGCAAGGCACAAGGGCGGCCGCTCCTCACGGTCGGGCGCAAGGGCGCCGATCTGCGCCTCCTCGGCGCGCACCGCAAAGGCTTTCGCCAGCAGATCGCGATCGCGGCCGCGGGCCGCCATTTCGAGGTCGAGCTCGGTCTCGCCGGCGAGTTCCAGGTCGAGAATGCTTTGACGGCCGCCGGGCTCGCCATCGCGGCTCTGGGAGACGAGGCACGCGCGAAGCCCGACGCGGTGATCGCGGCGCTCGGAGCCTTGAAGGGCGTGCCCGGACGGCTCGAACTCGCGGGTGAGGCGAAAGGCGGCCTCGTCTTCGTCGATTATTCGCATAAGCCAGACGCGCTCTCGAACGCCATCTCGGCGCTGCGGCCCTTCACCAGCGGGCGCCTCGTCGTTGTCTTCGGCTGCGGCGGCGATCGCGATCCCGGGAAGCGGCCGATCATGGGACGCATCGCGGTCGAGACCGCCGATCGCGTCATCGTCACGGATGACAATCCGCGCTCGGAGGATCCCGCCGCCATTCGCCGCGCGGTGCTCGCGGGCGCGCCCGGCGCCATCGAGATCGGCGATCGCGCCGAGGCGATCAGCACCGCCGTGCGCGAGATGGGCCAAGGCGATGTCGTGCTCGTCGCCGGCAAGGGGCACGAGACGGGCCAGACCATCGGCTCACGCACCTTGCCCTTCTCGGACCAAGAGGCGGTCGCCGCCGCCATCAAGGAGCTCACAGCATGAGCGCGCCGATCTGGACGCTCGCCGAGGCCGCTTCCGCCATGGGGGCTGCGCCGCGCGGCCCCATCACCGAGGCGATCAATGGCGTCTCGATCGATACGCGCACGCTCGCCCCCGGCGATCTCTTCTTCGCCATCAAGGGCGAGAATCGCGACGGCCACGACTTCGTCGACCAGGCGCAGGAGAAGGGAGCGACGGCGGTCGTGTCGATCGCGCGCAGCTTCGACATGCCGTCGACCCATCGGCTCCTCGTCGTCGAGGATCCCTTCGAGGCGCTGCGTCGCCTCGGCCGTGCTGGGCGGGCGCGCAGCCATGCTCACATCGTCGCGGTTACGGGCTCGGTCGGCAAGACTGGCACCAAGGAGGCGCTGCGCCATGTGCTCGCCGATCAGGGGCCGACGCATGCAGCCGTCGCCTCCTACAACAATCATTGGGGCGTGCCTCTGACGCTCGCGCGCATGCCGGCGGATTCGCTCTTCGCGGTCGCTGAGATCGGCATGAATGCGCCGGGCGAGATCAGGCCGCTCACCGCCATGGTCCGCCCGCATGCCGCGATCGTGACCACGGTCGAGCCGGTGCATCTCGAGTTCTTCCCCTCGGTCGAGGCGATCGCCGACGCCAAGGCCGAAATCTTCGGCGGCATCGAGCCCGGCGGCACCGCCATCATCAATCTCGACAATCTGCATGTCGCGAGGCTGAAGGCGCAGGCGCTGGCGAGCCCCGCCGGGCGTGTCGTCGGCTTCGGCACGAGCGAGGAGGCGGACTTTCGTCTCATCTCGCTCGACGAGGATGCGGACAGCTCGACGGCGGTGATCACGGTCTTCGGGCGGCGCATCTCCTGCCGCATCGGCCTGCCGGGCCGCCATATCGCGAGCAACATGCTCGCGGTGCTGGCGGCCGTGCATGCACTCGGCGCCGATGTCGATGCCGCGGCCGCGGCGCTCGCTTCGCTCACCCCACCGCAAGGGCGCGGCGCGCGCATCGCGCTTTATCCGCAGGGCGGCGAGGCGACCCTGATCGACGAGAGCTACAACGCCAATCCCGCCTCGATGCGCGCCATGCTCGCCAATCTCGCCCGGTTGTCTCCCGGAAGCGGCGGGCGCCGGGTGGCGGTGCTCGGCGATATGCGCGAGCTCGGCGAGGAGAGCCCGCGCTTCCATTCCGAGCTCGCAGGCCCGATCGCCGCTGCCGGCATCGACATCGTGCATGCCTGCGGCCCCTTCATGCGCCATCTCTACGAGGCGCTTCCCTCCGGCCGCCGGGGCCATTATGCAGCGAGCTCCGCGGAGCTCGAGCCGGCCGTCGTCGAGAGCGTCGGGCCCGGTGACGTCATTGCCGTCAAGGGATCACTCGGCAGCCGCATGGGCCGCGTCGTGCAGGCCTTGCGCCTGCGCCACGGCGAGCAGAAGGAAGTGTCGAGGCCCCCATGTTGAAGCTGCTCGCCGAGTTCTCGCAATATCTCACCGTCCTCAATGTCTTCCGCTACATCACCTTCCGCGTGGTGGGAGCGACCGCGACCGCGCTCTTGTTCGTGTTCATGTTCGGCCCGGCCATCATCGACACGCTGCGGCTGAAGCAGGGCAAGGGCCAGCCCATCCGCGATGACGGCCCGCAATCGCATCTTCTCAAGAAGGGCACGCCCACAATGGGCGGGCTGATGATCCTGTCGGGGCTCTTCGTCGCGACCCTGCTCTGGGCCGATCTGCGCAGCCCCTTCGTGTGGATCGTGCTCGGCGTCACGCTCGGCTATGCGGCGATCGGCTTCTATGACGATTTCCTGAAGGTCACGAAGCAATCCCATAAGGGCTTCTCTGGAAGACTGCGTCTCCTAATCGAGACCGCGATCGCGCTCGTCGCCACCACCATGGCGATGCGCTTGACCCCCGACAGCATCTCGACCTCCTTCGGCGTTCCCTTCGTGAAGGATGTTCTGATCCCGTTCGGCTTCGCCTTTCCGCTGATCGCGAGCTTCATCGTCGTCGGAGCCGGCAATGCGGTGAACCTCACCGATGGCCTTGACGGGCTCGCCATCGTGCCGGTGATGATCGCGGCCGCGACCTTCGGCCTCATCGCCTGGCTCACCGGCAGCGTCGTCTTCGCATCCTATTTGCAGATCAACCATGTGCCGGGCACCGGCGAGCTCTTTGTGATCTGCGGCGCGCTCGTGGGAGCTGGCCTCGGCTTCCTGTGGTTCAATGCGCCCCCGGCGCAGATCTTCATGGGCGATACGGGCTCGCTCGCCCTCGGCGGTCTGCTGGGTACGATTGCCGTGATCACCAAGCACGAGATCGTGCTTGCCCTCGTCGGCGGCCTCTTTGTGCTCGAGGCGCTCTCGGTCATCGTGCAGGTCGCGTCCTTCAAGCTCACCGGCAAACGCATCTTCAGAATGGCGCCGATCCACCATCATTTCGAGCAGCTCGGCTGGACCGAGCCCCAGATCGTGATCCGTTTTTGGATCGTGTCGGTGGTGCTCGCCCTCATCGGGCTTGCGACCCTGAAGCTGCGGTGAGCTCTAGCCCATGACCCCCGTCACCTCGATGCGCGGCAAGCGTCTTGCGCTCTTCGGGCTCGGCGGCTCGGGCCTCGCGACCGCGAAGGCGCTCGCGGCCGGCGGCGCAACGCCCGTCTGCTGGGACGACGCGCAGGCGAGGCGCGACGAGGCGCAGCGCGAAGGCCTCATCGTCGAGGATCTGAAAAGGGCCGATTGGCGGAATTTCGCGGCCCTCGTGCTCTCGCCCGGCGTGCCGCTGACCCATCCGCAGCCCCATTGGACGGTCGAGCTCGCCAAGGAGGCTGGCGTCGAGGTGATCGGCGATATCGAGCTCTTCTGCCGCGAGCGCGCCGCGATCGCGCCGGCTTCGCCCTTCATCGCCATCACCGGCACTAACGGCAAATCCACCACCACGGCGCTCATCGCCCATATCCTGCACGAGGCTGGCGGCGACGTGCAGATGGGCGGCAATATCGGCACGCCGATCCTCACGCTCGAGCCGCCGGCGCCATCGCGCATCCACGTAATCGAGTGCTCGTCCTTCCAGATCGATCTTGCGCCTTCGCTCGCGCCGACGATCGGCGTGCTCTTGAACATCACGCCTGATCACCTCGATCGCCACGGCACCATGGAGAACTACGCCGCCATCAAGGAGCGCCTGGTGGTGCGGGCCGATTGGTCGCTGATCGGCGTCGATGACGAACTGTCGCGCGCCATCCATGAGAGGCAGGCGAAGCGCGAGGCGCAGCCTGATGCGGGCGGCCGGCGGCCTCTGCACTACTATCCCGTTTCGGTGGAGCGCATCCTCGATCTCGGCATCTCGCTCGAAGGCTTGCGCGTTGTGGCGAGGCCCACTCCCGGCGAAGCCCGAATCCTCGGCGACCTCACCGCCATCCCGACATTGCGCGGCAAGCACAATGCGCAGAATGCCTGTTTCGCGGCAGGCGTCGCGGATATCGCGGATGTCCGGCAATGGGGCGCGCCCGGCGACATCATCGCGACGGCGCTACGCTCATTCGCCGGCCTGCCGCATCGCATGGAGGAGGTCGGCCGGGCCGGCAAGGCGATCTTCATCAACGATTCCAAGGCGACCAACGCCGATTCGACCGAGAAGGCGCTGAGCTCATTCGAGAGCGGCATCTTTTGGATCCTCGGCGGCAAGGCGAAGGAGGGCGGCATCGATTCGCTGCAGCCTCTCTTCAAGCATGTCGAGAAGGTCTATCTGATCGGCGCCTCGACCGAGGCCTTTGCGGCGACGCTCGAGGCCGCAGGCCTCGCCCATGAGCGCTGCGGCACGCTCGACGTCGCGCTGCAGCGCGCCGCGGCTGATGCTGCAGCTTCGTCGGCGGACGAAGCCGTGGTGCTGCTGTCGCCGGCCTGCGCCTCCTATGACCAATTCAAGAATTTCGAGGAGCGCGGCGATCGCTTCAGAAGCCTTGTGCAGGTGCTGATCAGCCAGGCGCAAGCGCAGGAGAGCATATCGACACATTCGCCGGCAGCGGCCGGAGGCCGAGCCGGATGACCGATCGAAACCCGTGGCGCCGGCAGCGCCAGCAGGAGTCCTGAGCCATGGCCTCACGCATCGAGAGAGGGACGCTGACCAATTGGTGGTGGACGATCGACCGCTGGCTCATCGCGGGCTTCGGCATCCTCTTCGTCGCTGGCATCGTTATCGACATGGCGGCGAGCCCGCCGGTCGCGGCGCGGCTCGGCCTCTCGACCTTCCACTTCGTCAACCGACAGATCGGCTATCTCGCAGCCACAATCCTCGTCGCCTTCATCGTTTCGCTCGCCTCGCCGCGCGCCGTGCGGCGCACCGCGCTCGTCCTCTACCTCGTCTCCATGGCGCTCGTCTGCGCGACCCTCGTCTATGGAGCCGAGGTCAAGGGCGCGCGGCGCTGGATCAGCATCGCAGGCATCGGCATCCAGCCCTCCGAGTTTGCAAAGCCCGCTTTCGTGATCCTCGCCGCCTGGCTGTTCTCCGAGGCCGCGCAGCGCAAGGGCATGCCGGCCGCGATTTTCGGCCTTCTTCTCTTGCCGGCGACGCTCGTGCCGCTGGTGCTGCAGCCCGATATCGGCCAGACGATGCTCATTGCCATCGTCTGGGCGGCGCTGTTCTTCATCGCAGGATTGCACATCTTCTGGGTCGCGGGCCTCGGCGGCCTTGGCGCCGGCGGCGTCATGCTCGCCTATATCTTCGTGCCGCATGTGACGGCGCGCATCGATCGCTTCCTCAACAAAGGGTCGGGCGACACCTTCCAGGTCGATACCGCCATGGAGAGCTTCGTCTCCGGCGGCTGGTTCGGGCGTGGCCCGGGCGAAGGCGTGGTCAAGCGCATCCTGCCCGACGCGCATGCGGATTTCCCCTTCGCGGTCACCGGAGAGGAGTTCGGCATCATCGCCTGCATCGCGCTCGCGCTCCTCTTCATGCTGATCGTGATGCGCGCGCTCTACACGGCGCGGCGCAGCGAGGATCCGTTCTGCCGCCTCGCCTGCGCCGGGCTCATCACGCTGTTCGGCGTGCAATCGGTGATCAACATGGCGGTCAATGTGCAGCTCATCCCGGCGAAGGGCATGACCTTGCCCTTCATCTCCTATGGCGGCTCCTCGCTGATCTCGCTCGGCGTGGCACTCGGCTTCCTGATCGCCGTGACCCGCCGCAGGCCGCGCGCCGAAGTCTCGGCGCTGTGGCGCGAGGCGCCGGTAATGCCCGCGCCGCAGCCGGCCTAAGGGGATGCTGGACCGGCCTTTGGGGGAGGATGCCTCGGTGGATCGATCTGTGGTCGAGCCCTTGATCCTGCTCGCCGCCGGCGGCACCGGCGGCCATCTGTTCCCGGCCGAGGCGCTGTCGCATGCGCTGGTGCAGCGCGGCTGCACGGTCGAGCTCGTGACCGATAAGCGCGTCGATAGCCTCATCAAGGCCTTCCCGGCCCGCAAGGTGCACGCGCTTCCAGCCGCGACCCCGTCCGGCAAAGGCGGGCTCGGCAAGGGCATGGCACTCGTCACGCTTGGACTCGGCACGCTGCGGGCCTTTCCCATGCTGCGGCGCGCGGCCCCGGCCGCGATCGTCGGCTTCGGCGGCTATCCGACGGTGCCGCCACTCGTCGCCGCAACGATGCGGCGCGTGCCGAGCCTGCTGCACGAGCAGAACGCCGTGCTCGGGCGCGCCAACCGCTTTCTCGCCGGCCGCGTCGACGTCATCGCGACGGGCTTCACCAGGGTCGGCGGCGTCGGGCCGGCGTTGCAGGCGAAGATGCGCCATGTGGGCAATCCGGTGCGGCCAAGCGTCATCGAGGCGTCGGCGACCGCCTATGATCCGCCGCGCGAGGGCGGCGTGTTGCGCCTCCTCGTCTTCGGCGGCAGCCAAGGGGCGCGCATCATGTCGGACATCGTGCCCGACGCCATCTCCAGGCTCTCGGTTCCCGAGCGCGCCAGGCTCCAGGTGGTGCAGCAGGCCCGCCAGGAGGATTTCGCCCGCGTCCGCTCGGCCTATGCGCAAGCGGGGGTTGCCGCCGATATTGCGCCCTTCTTTCGCGACCTCCCCTGCCACATGGCGCAGAGCCAGCTCGTGATTGCGCGTGCCGGCGCCTCGACGGTCGCCGAGATTTCGGTCATCGGGCGGCCCTCGATCCTCGTTCCGCTGCCGGGCTCGCTCGACCAGGACCAGGCAGCCAACGCGGCCTCGCTCGCCGATATCGAGGCGGCGATATCCTTGAAACAATCGGAATTTACGGCAGAAAGGCTCGCCGAGACGCTGTCGCTGATGCTATCAGCGCCCGGCCGCCTCGCCGACATGGCCGTGAAGGCACGCAAGGCCGGTGTTCCGGACGCGGCCGAGCGCCTCGCCGATCTCGTCTGCGAGACGGCGCGCCTGCCGGCGCATCAAGGCGAGCGCCGGCCCTCGACAGGATAGAGAACCGCCATGAAGCTACCGAACGAGCTCGGCCCCATCCACTTCATCGGCATCGGCGGCATCGGCATGTCCGGCATCGCCGAGGTGCTGGCCAATCTGAACTACAAGGTGCAGGGCTCGGATGCGGCTGACAGCGCCAATGTGAAGCGGCTGCGCGACAAGGGCATCACCGTCCATGTCGGCCACCAAGCCTCAAATCTCGGCGATGCCGCCGTGGTAGTGGTCTCGACGGCGATCAAGCGCGACAATCCCGAGCTCGCCGCGGCGCGCGAGAAGCGCCTGCCGGTGGTGCGGCGCGCCGAGATGCTCGCCGAGCTGATGCGCTTCAAGACCTGCATTGCGGTCGCGGGCACGCATGGCAAGACCACGACGACCTCGCTCGTCGCTGCGCTCCTCGATGCGGGCGGCCTCGATCCGACCGTGATCAATGGCGGCATCATCAACGCCTATGGCACCAATGCCCGCATGGGGGCGGGCGATTTCATGGTGGTTGAGGCCGATGAATCGGATGGCACCTTCCTGAAGCTGCCGGCCGATATCGCGATCGTCACCAATATCGACCCCGAGCATCTCGACCACTTCCACACCTATGATGCGATCAAGGAGGCCTTCCGCTCCTTCGTCGAGAATGTGCCTTTCTACGGCTTTGCGGTGATGTGCCTCGATCACCCGGCTGTGCAGGAGCTCGTCGGGCAGATCACCGACCGCCGCGTCGTCACCTATGGCGAGAACCCGCAGGCCGATGTCCGCTTGCGCAATGTCTCCTACAAGGATGGCAAGACGCATTTCGCCGTCGTCATCCGCGACCGCAAGAATGGCCGCAAACTGCGCATCGACAACCTCGTGATGCCGATGCCCGGCCGCCACAATGTGCTCAACGCCTGCGCCGCCATCGCGGTCGCCCATGAGCTCAAGATCGCGCCCGACCTCGTGCGCGACGCGCTCGGGCGCTTCGGCGGCGTCAAGCGCCGATTCACCCGCACCGGCGAGTGGAATGGCGTCGCGATCATCGATGATTACGGCCATCACCCGGTCGAGATCGCGGCTGTGCTGCGTGCGGCTCGCGGCGCCGCGGAAGGTAACGTGATCGCCGTGATCCAGCCGCATCGCTATACGCGCCTCGACAAGCTCATGGGCGAGTTCGCAACCTGCGTGAACGATGCCGATGCGGTGCTGGTGGCGCCCGTCTATGCGGCCGGCGAAGAGCCGATCCCGGGTGTCGACCATCACGCGCTCGTGGCGCAGATGAAGGCGCGCGGTCATCGCAGGGCGCAGGCGATCGAGGGCGCGGCCGATATCGCGCCATTCGTGCGCGCCAATGCCAAGCCCGGCGACTATGTGGTCTGCCTCGGCGCCGGCAGCATCACCCAATGGGCCTACGCACTCCCCGAGGAGCTGGCGCGGCAGCCGAGCTGAGATTGGGTCGACGGACTCAAGGCGCGTCCCTCGCAGGCCGGACTTAGCGTCGCCGCTTGATCTACGGCCGCGTTCCCTTTATGTTCGCAGTCGTATCGAGGGAGGCGGCAAATGGCGGCGGCGCAACAGGGCGATAAGGCAGCCCGCAGCGAGGGCAAAGGGGGGCGCATGCGCCTCTACTCCGGGCCGCTCAGCATGTTCGGCGCCAAGGCTCAGATCGCGGCAAACGAGAAGGGCCTCGATATCGAGCTGATCATGGTGCCTTTCTCGATGCAGCGCCTCTATGAGCCGAAGCATCCTGAGGTAGAGCGCATCAATCCGAAGCGCCAGGTGCCGGTGCTGATCAATGGCAACGTCGAGATCTTCGATTCGACGCAGATCTTCGAATATTTCGAGGATCTGCGCCCCGACCCGCCTTTGTGGCCGTCGGATCCGGCCGGGCGGGCTCGTGCCCGCCTTCTCGAGCACCTCTCGGACGAAGTCTATTTCCCGCCGATCATCCGCCTCATGGGCCTGCAGGACAGGCCGCAGGACCCGGTCGCGATGGCTGCGCGCGAATCCGCGGCCCAATATTATGCGCGCATGGAGGCGGAGCTTGCCAAGGGCGACTATCTCGCCGGCCCCTATTCCTATGCGGATATCGCCTTCTACATGGCGCAGCTCTTCGGGGTGCGCATGGGCGCGCCGATCGAGGCCTCAACCCCGAAGCTGCTGCGCTGGCGCGAGCAGATGACGGCGCGCCCGGCCGTGCGCCAGGTCGTTGGACCGATGGCCGCCTATCTCGTCTCGCAGGGAAGGCCGGTGCCCGACTTCCTGGCCGGGATCGCCGCCTAAGGCGTCGGTGAGCGGGGGCCTCGAGATGAAACACGCGACGGCGGCCAGCCTCGATCGGCTCGAAGCGCTGTTGACAGCGATTCGCGCCCAGGCCGTGCTGATGGAGAAGTCGCGCGGCGTTTTCTATCTGCGCTCGCGTGCCATGCTGCATTTCCATGAGGACCCGGCGGGGCTCTTCGCGGATCTGCGCCTCACGGGCGATTGGCAACGTCTTCCCGTCAACAGCTTCTCCGAGCAGGCCGCCCTCATGCGCGAGCTCGCGAAACTGCCGATTATCTGATCGGCAATCGGAGCTTGAATCCCGACGCATTCCCCGACATCTATCCGGGCTCGCACGGGACCACGCAATGACCGCCGATCTTCGCTCCACGCCTGATCTTCACGCGACGCTCAAGGCCGAGATCCCCGATTTGCGCGGCGAGCTCGAGGCTGACGCGCCGCTCGCACCGATCTCCTGGTTCCGCGCCGGGGGCTCAGCGCAATTGCTGCTGACGCCGGCTGACCTCGCTGATCTGCAATATGTGCTCCGGCGCATGTCGCAATCTCCGGAACTTCGCGATCTGCCGATCCTGACGATCGGGCTCGGCTCGAATCTCCTGGTGCGCGATGGCGGCGTCGAAGGCCTCGTGATCCGCCTCGGGCGCGCCTTCACGCAGGTCACATTGGAGGAAGGCGATCGCGTGCGGGCAGGCGCTGCCGCGCCCGACATCAAGGTCGCGATGGGCGCCGCCAAATTCGGCCTTGCCGGCCTCGCCTTCTATCGCGGCATTCCGGGCACGGTGGGCGGGGCACTGCGCATGAATGCCGGCGCCTATGGCGGCGAGACGAAGGACGTGCTCGTCGAGGCGAAGGCCGTCGATCGCAGCGGCAGGCTCGTGACCTTGCGCAATGCCGAGATGGGCTTCGTCTATCGGCGCTCATCGGCACCCGAGGACCTGATCTTTGTCGAGGCGCTGTTCCAGGGAAGGCCAGGCGACACGGAGACGATCAGGGCCGAGATGCAGGGGATCACCGAGAAGCGCTCGAGCACCCAGCCGATCAGCGCGCATACGGGCGGCTCGACCTTCAAGAACCCGCCGGGGCAGAAATCCTGGCAGCTCATCGACGCAGCGGGCTGCCGGGGGCTACGCATCGGCGCCGCCCAGATGTCCGAGCTCCATTGCAACTTCCTCGTCAATCACGGGGCCGCCACTGCGACCGAGATCGAGGCCTTGGGCGAGGAGGTGCGCCGCAGGGTGCGCGAGCATTCGGGCGTCGAGCTCGAATGGGAGATCAAGCGGGTTGGCCTGAAACCGCCGGCGTTGACGTCCTAAGGCCCGCGCCCTCGCCGGCGCTCGCCTGCCAATCCATTTCGTTCCAGCATGGAACGCATGACGAAGATTTGTTGGTCAAACCTCACGCGAATCACGATCTTTCATCAATGGATCAGGCATCGCGCACCGGACCGGCATCTCCACTGCAGTATCTATCCTTTGCGGTGATCTGCCTGATCTGGGGCGCGACCTGGCTCGCCCTGAAATTCGGGCTCGCCGCGGTGCCGCCCCTGATCTTCGCCGGGACGCGCTTCATCGTCGCAGGTGCTGCCATCCTCGCCTTTCTGTGGCTGCGCCGCGAGCCCCTGCGTATTGAGCGCGCCGATTGGCTGCGCCTTGCCATCGTGACCTCGACGCTAGTCGTCGGCTGCTATGCGCTGCTCTTCTGGGGCACGATCTATGTGAGCTCTGGCGTCAGCGCCATTCTCAACCTCGCGACCATGCCGGTCGCGCTGATGGCGATCGGGATCATGGCCGGCGAAGAGAGCTTCGGGACACGGCGCCTCTTCGCCATCGCCTGCGGCGTTCTCGGGCTCGTCATGCTGTTCGCGCAACGCATCACGGGGCCGGGCTCGCTCATCGGCGTCCTCGGCGCCATGGCG
>Ga0318562_10000711_pt1 | contig 14851 bp, 29 predicted proteins | sample GRESIP066b5f18_FD_203688 | JGI IMG/M metagenome (GOLD analysis project Ga0318562, IMG submission 203688) | Tropical soil microbial communities from Luquillo Experimental Forest, Puerto Rico - GRE.SIPMG.066b5f18 | ecosystem: Environmental > Terrestrial > Soil > Tropical forest > Bulk soil... | reverse complement strand
ACGTAATAATAGCCCAGGTTATCACCGATATCGCTGTTACCTGGTAATGGCTCGAACATCCACCAAAGTTCCGTCCGATCCTGTGTAGGATCTGGGTTCAGGTAGCTGTATACAATCCCGATCGGGTTCCCTTGGGTGATGTACCCGGATGGCTGGGCACTGTCGGCGGGGGTATCGTATACCGGCACTTTCTCTGCAGCAACCAGGGTTTTGCCAATGATATCGCCGGCATTCAGCGTGGTCGTCGCTCCGATCCCGGCGGTGATCCCATAATCGGAGGGATCCATAGCCGTGTCCGAGCTGCCGGATCCGAAAATGGGTATACTCGGTGCCGTCGTGGGTAAGGTCGGATAGGCGGACGCTGGATCCGTGTATCCACCTCCTGTATTGGCCGTGTTGACGGGCGTAAAGGATGGGCTGGATCCGCCAAATATTCCTTTAAAGATGTCCGATATGGTGGAAAGGCCCCCACCGCTGAAAATAGAGCTTAAGGAGGGCGTTTGGGCACTTGTGGGGGCATAAGGTGCCACAGCGGTGGATCCTGCCGGTAATGCGCTTGTTTTGCGCTGCAGGAGCAATAGAGCGCCGGCCCCCACCAGGGCGATCGGCACGAGTGCCGATCCTTTCCCGGAAATAGCCTGCTTCCGTCTCTGTTGGGATCCGACGACAACCACACCGCCCAGGATCAGCCAGGGCCAGTAATTTTTTTTCTTCACGGCGGTGACGGTCGCCGCCTGCAGGCTTTGTGCATCGATCGGCAGGCGCATTTCTCCGGCCTCTTGGACAGTCGCTGCGGATTGGGTCAATGTCGTATAGCCGACGCTGCTGGCCGTGATCGTGTCGCTGTAGGAATTGACCATTATCTGAAAACCTCCGTCTTCGTCCGTGGATCCAACGGGCGTCCCATTGACGGCGATCGTTGCGGCTGGGATCCCCTGCCCCGTAACGGCGTCTACTATTTGCGCGTCGATGCTGATCATACGAATGTTTTTAACATGGTGATCAAACTGCGATACTGTGCCGGCTTCTTTTGGGCGATCTGGGCGATCGCTTCCAGGTGATCTCCTAACTCAGGATCTACGCCGGCCAGGATCGTGATCGCGGCTTGTATCTTGTCGGCTTGCTCTTTGGTGATCATAGGTTGCTCTGCAGGCTGAGTGGATCCGGCGGATCCAATCGCGCCTATTTCGCGGGGTGTATTGTTCATCGGTAATGAATTGGAGGGCTTGACCAGGTTGTCGATCCATCCGGAGAATACCTGGCCTAATTTGTTTTGCACTTCGGGATTGTCGAGCAAACGGTTGAAAAATCCCAATATGCTCGATACGCCGCTGACGGCTTCCGGTTCGTCCTCTTCTTCCGCTTCTTCCTCTTCTTTGGCGCGGATCGCCTGCCGCGCTTCAAATTCATCCATGCGCTGCAGGATCTGGGCATATCCTTCCCGGCGGGTAACTGTGCCAGGTGAAGGATACTCTTCTGCGTCGAATAGCATTACATTGTAGGAATAGTCGGGATCCAGGCCGGCTTTGATCTTTTTTTTATCCTTGAGATCTTCATAAAAGCGTAGATCATACATCGCCGTGGTGTTGCTTCGTTCGAGCTGCTTTAAAAATCCCTCTAAGGTTGCCTTGCTATCCGACATCGATTCTCCGACACATTTAAACAGGCATTTGTTTTCATAGAACAATGCCCAGGTCGGGATCTCGATCCGGTCAAACGCTGCTAATATTTGCGGCGTCCCTCTGAGTTGGACAGCTTTTCCCATTACTGCAGGCGTCCCATTTGTGCCAGGGCAGCTGCTGATGGCAGATTACAATAATTCGCCTGTTTGATCGCGTTCACCTTTGCCATCGTGCCGGGAGGTAATTTGATGTAATGAACCCCGAGCATGAAAGAGAAGGTACCAGCGCCGCCGGTGTTCCAGCCTAAATTGGCCGGATTGAATAGCTGGCATTTATCCCAGCTGACTTCCACATTGTCAAATACCTGCAGATCGCGTACATGCGGCACAATAGCTCCGGTTCCATCCACCGCTACGCATCGATGCAGTTGAGTGAGCGGTACATTGAATACCGATTGTTCGCCCTCGATGTAGAGAATCAACATTGTCGCGATCAGCTGAGCGACTGTCGGCATGACCGCTCCCTTGTCGCTCAATGCCTGATCGAATTGGGTAAACGTCTCGATCGCTTGGATCGCGACGTCCTGCGTCTGATCACTTCTCAGCTGAGGTTGATCCGGCACATTGATATAATTGCCGGTGTAACCATTGGGGATGTTGATCTCTACCTTGTCGTATCGGGTGATCCCTTTATAACCTGGAAACATAGAACGAAGTATGAAGACCAGAGATCACGGCGATCCCTGGTCGGGTGATAAAATAGATATCCGATCGGCTTACTGTACGCTGGTACAGTTCTGAGCCAAGACGCCGCGCAAATACAACACGATACGGCTGTTGGCCTGGATCGCGGCAAAATTGTTTGGCATGACGATTGAGAAAATCGAGTTCCTGGAACCGATAACAACCCAGTTTGGCTCTGTCGGATAGAAAACATCGTCGCGACCGCTGAGCTGATCGACGGGGCTGTTCGCAGCAGCTGTCAATTGGGTTTGATTCACGCAGCGGGACCGATAGATGTCCCATTGCGGAACAACGAGCGTTTTGTTGACATTGAGCTGCAGGTAACTGTTGTACAATGTCTCCGCTGCAGCAGCTGCATTGGCCGTGGTGAACGTATTCGGGTTCGGCCAGCTGATCAGTGGCACATTGGATGCCGTGGCAGATCCAGGAATAAACCAGAACACGCCAGCCTCCGCGACGACAAAGGCATCCTGCAATGTCAGGCGTTGCTCCGTGTTGAATTGCTGCTGCTGGTTCTGCAGGGTAGAGAATTGGAAACTATTGTTGGTGATCGTAGCTGCTACCTCTAATCGGAGGTACGACTGTGTAAGGACGGCAGATCTCGCGTCGATTTTTTCTTTGGCCAACATAACAACCGTGTTCGCGAAGATCAACCGTTGTCCGGCGGTATTGGGACCAGGCATAATTTTTCTTTTTGTAGTGAGAGATTAAATAAAATTTGTCAAAGGTGATCGAGATCGGCTCAATCTTCGAAATACAAGGCTCCCATCATCATCTCCCGCTCAGAGGGACTCATACCACTGACGGTTTGATTAATGAATGGGTTGCCGCCCGAGATCGCGGACTGACCAGGACTGATCGCAGGCCGACGCAAAGGGACCACACGAGGAACCGGTGCCGCGCCTACACCACTGATGACGCTGAAGCTCTTTAATAGATTGATCGTACCGACCGCAATCAATCCATCTCCCAGGCCTTCGCCCAGTGGTGATTTCATCCATTTGGGGATCAGGACGCCGGCAGCGATCTCGATTGCACCCAAAATTTTCTGGTCCAAAGAAGTGAAATTCTTACGGGCCAGGTTGTCAACAAATGCGCCGGCTGCGATGCCCAGGATCTTCATACCGATCCCTTGTAGGTTGATCGCTCCCATTGAACGGTGCCGGCGGCGCCTGGACCCGTGGGATTTCTTTTTCTTCCTTGCCATGATATCAGAGGTTTTATGTTAAAAAAAAAGTAGTTCGACTATTTTAAATTGTTCAATTCGCGGCGCGTGGAAACGACCTGCTTCGATTTCTTTTTGCGCTCGGTTTTGTTTTTGGCCTGGTCTCTCGCTAACAGCTCCCACGCCAATTTTTCCTGAAGCTGCTTTTTATACCTGGATCTCAGCTGACCGATCGGCAGTGATCCGATCTCCTTGGCATGCACAATACCATGCGCCTTTACCAGCCTGCCGACAGCTTTTTTCTTCGCCGGTTTCTTTTTGGCTGTATGGTGAGATCCTTTATGATGGATCTCGCGTCTTGCCCAGGCTACATAGTCCTGGTAGTCGGAGTATTTGCGGGGGTGCTGTTTTCTCAGCTGGCTGGCTTTTTTAAAGATGTTCATTGGCGTAATTATACAAGTTCGAAAATCAAGTTATCTGCCCCGACAAGATTGGGCTGTCGGCCCCTTTTGCTTAAATCCCACACTTTTACTTTATATACTCCGGGCGAATCAAACTCCCTCTCTGCAAATTTTCGTGCAGCTTTTAGGTTGTCGCCAAACCTGGTCGTTTGTACATCCCCAAATCTATATACGTCTACTGCGATTGTCATTAAGCAAGTCCATATTTTAAATAGATGGCTTGCCACTGTTGACTGCAGGTATCCGTGTGACAACGTCCGTACACTTGCCATTCGCTGGTAATGATATTGGCCATCGTCGCGATGTCCGCATCCGTGCCATTTTGGGCGAAGGCTAGCCAGGCGGGGGTCCCGACCGCCTGAGCTTGTTGCAATACAATCGCCCGTGCGCTCGATGGAGCCGGCGGCAAGGACAGTTGAGTCGGGTTGGTAACCGTTGCCGTTGTGACCGTTGTCGGCGGTAAACTGGTCGAAGGTCCTGACGTGTCAGCAGCTGCAGCCGGCGCAGGAGTCGGTGTCGTGGTTTGATGGTGTTTATACCAGAGATAGCCGCCGGCGGCAAGCAATAGCAATCCCCACGGAATTTTACTCGTTCTCGTTGGCATGATCTTCCTCCTTTTTTGCAGCATAGACGCTGTGCAGTTCTAAAAATAGATAGTCGCCGTCCTCCGTGATTGCCTGTACAGCTGAGCGACTATCATCGAACGTGCCAGGCAACACCTGCAGGGACTCTCCGGGGTTTTCATCGGAGGGGGCTACTAACCGAATGATTTTTATTTTAGACATAGTTTCAATTTCTTGTCAAAAAGTAAAGGCCTCCCACTACCAGGGCGATCGGCAACAAATTGCTGCTGACCCCGCTTGGCAATAAAGACGATAATGCTGTACCTGTATTCAGACCCGTCGTGTCGGTGCCGCTGGTGTCCGTTCGTGCATTGGGATCCGCAATCCGTAGTTTTTCGATGGCAGCGGTGACCGCATTGTCATACACACCGACGGTACCGGCCCAATTTTTCGGCACCAGGACATTGGGCATGTAGTTGATCACGACTTCCCTTCCCAATTGCACCCGCACGCGATCTTGTGTCGTGCGTGGGTTCTGGCTGATCATGTTCAGATAATTATCGACCCCGTCGCGCAAGGCTCCCAAAAAATTGCGGCCAGGAATGAAGATGCCTGTTTTTAAGGTGAACCAGGCAGCGGATACCGGCACCTGTGCATCCGTGACATGATCGGTGGATCCGGCATCGACGCCCAAGACATGGTAGCTGTAATCCTGGTATAGATAATAACTCTGGCTGTTGAAGGTCCTGGCTCCAAAGATGGCATTGAACACGCCCGGTATCGCCGTAAAGATATTGCCTGATGTGAGCGCGGCGATCGCTCTGGACACATCGGATCCCGCGCCAAATGCCTGGTCCGACAGTCCTTTTATTTGATTGACAACGGCAAGGGCTTGTGCCGCACCTGGTACGAAGGACGCGGCAGCTGCTTGAACAATGGTAGAGATGCTGCTATTGACCGTCCCGTTCTTCAATAAATTGCTATAGCTGGAATACAGTCCTAATTCAAATTGTTTTAGCGCATCTTGAAAATCGCTCTCCGTCGAACCCATCGTATTGCATCCGCATCCTGATATCGTGTATCCACACGTACAGTTGCCGGCACATCCGACAGCGTTAGAGGTATCAACGCTCTTTGTCGTAGCTGATTTATATTTCAGGTGATAGTCGAACCAATTCAATACAGGATCGATCCAGATCTCCCGGCCATCCTGATCATAGAGAATCACAAAGACATGATTGGTGATATTGCCGGCAATGTCCTGGTACTTCGCAAAGCGATAGGCCCAATCGATATCCAGGCCTTGACGCTTTAATGCATCCAGGACGCCGGCGATGAAGGAGGCATAATGTTTACAATCACCGTATCCGACTTCCAAGATCCTACCAGGTGTCCGGATCGATTGCGACTCTTCTGTTTCTACACAGTATTCAATATTGCGTTTGCAAAAATCAAAAAGGCTCTTTGCTATTTCGCGTTCACTGCCGCGATCAAAATTACCGGCTATCTTGTCGTATTGGCGGGCATTGCGTTTGTGGTAGTACGTGACCGCTCGCATGATGGAGGGGACGTCCTGGTCTTCCATTAGCAGGATCCGCCGGTTACTGGGCGGGACAGCTGCTAATATCGTGGCTTTATTGCTCACGCTGTCAACGCTTGAAAGGTGAGATTAACCGGTAAGGGGATCCCGTTCACATTCGCCGTGCCGTTGACAGTGATATTGATCGGGCCTCCATTATTCAATTGATTCACGACAGTAGACACGATGCCAAAGATCGACGGTGTATAGCTCAGCGTGATCGGTGTCTGTGCATTGGGGGCAATCAACGCCGGCGTAAAATCGGAGATATTGCCGGCTGTCGTGCCGTTGATCGCAACGGTACCGGCCAGGGATTGGAGCTGCAGCGAGTCATTGGTGGGGTTCTGGACGCCGATCTGTACGTGTAAGGATCCGCCGTCCCAACTGGCATTGAGCGGAAGGAACTGCAGATGTGTCCCGGTATGTGCTTTTGAATAGGCCCAGAGTGCTACCACGCCTGCCACCAACAACAGACCACTCTTCATGGTGGATGAATTTTAGTTGCGGTCTATGTTGAAACGAGTGAGGGGGGTAAGTAATTCGAAAGTAAGAAAAATATTATTAACGGGCAGCGACAAACGAAGTGAAAATTCGAGATGAAAAAAGATAATTTTTTATTCCGCCCTATCCGGGTCTGCGTCCGCATGCCGTGCTAGCACGGTTCGGCGCAGCCCGACGGGGGCGAAGATACAAGAAAAAAATGATATAGAGAGCAAAAAAACTTTTTAATTATGCACATGTGCGTAAATTCTTGCACCCAAAGGTCAAAGGAGATGTCTATCGATTGAAAAAAATAGCGCCTGAAACCCTTGCGGGGCTTGTATTTGAGCAAAAAAAATCCCCGCATCGATATGCAGGGATTTATTTTATGCTTACCTCTTCACTGTCGTTTCAACGGACAGCATTTTTGGGAGTCAGGTACCGTCGGAAGGCATAATTCTGCCGATCGGGTAAATGATTCCAGTAATAATTTACATAGTCCGCGCCCGGAAACTGGCTGCGGATGAAGGTTTCGAACTTTTCTAATTTGGCGTCTACATTTTTGATCATGCGATAACGCTTGAATGTGTGGTTGCCATTTTCATAACGATGCACGATCGCGTCCAGGTAGTCGCGGCTCATGCGTCGCTATTTTTGCGGATCCTTCGAAACCAGACACAACGGACATTTTTTTTCAAATCACCCTTGCCATATTCGAGCTTTAGGCAGAGTCTCCACCAGATCAGTACTGCCATGTACCAGGGCATCGGCGGCGTGATCGGGTGCCACTCTTCATAATTGTGCGCGATAATCTGCAGTTTCATGCGGTTGGTTTTTGGGAGGTTTGAAATTGAAGGTGATTCCATAGATGTGGGGCCGTCCGAATTTCCAAAGCTCTTCAGACAGCTCGATGTAAGCGTCGGTCGCCAATAGCATGGCCATTGCTACGTTCCAATGCTCGACCTGGTAGACAATGCACCGATAACGGCGGGATCCATGCCTGTTCTTATAACCGATCGTCGCCGTTACTTCGGTTAGAACTCTTTTGGTTGTCTTGCTCATACGGTAATATTTCGCGTTTAAAAAATACAAGGAACCCGCGTGGCGTCCGGTGCTGATAATAGGCCTCCCACCCCTCCTGTCCCCACTCGTTCAACCTAAATTGCACCTGCTCCCATCGGCAGGAAAAGAGAAAACTGTTGTATTCAAATTGGCGGCGATTCATAGCATCTCGGCAGATCCTTTCTGCGTCAAAAAAGACATTTGATAAAAGACCAGAATGTAAAATCCTTCCATTGTATGCCGTGAAGACTGTCTTACTATCGGCGTGGTCGTATGGTTGACATATCGGAAATTGGGATTATCCAGGAAAAATTGATTGATCTCCGGGACCGGGTCTGTAGCAATAAAGTCGCGGCATTGTATCATGGCTTACCTCCTTCTTTGGCGTCCTGGATCAACTTTGGATCGAGGGCGATTAATGCCTGCTGCAGTAAATGGATCGCTTGCTCATTCGTCACCCATTGCGCCCCTACCACGACGGGGATCCCTACGCCGGCCTTGTGGTCAAAGTGTAAACCGATGCAAAGGAAAACAGTCGCGTCCGCCTGGTTAAAGGCAACCTTAGCAGCCTGCAGGCGGTCTTTGTTGATCGTCATCGTCTGGAACTGATTCGTGCTGGTCTGCCGCTGCATCTCTTCGAAATGCTTGTTATTTTCCATTGGTCGGAGCTTTTTTGATGGAATCGATGAAGGTTTCGAGGATCTCAATGATCTGTGCATTGGTGTACTCGGATCCTCGATGGATCAGAAGATTTTGTTTCCGGTTGGGCAGCTCCTTGTACGTCAGGAGAAGCATTGGCCATTGTTCGTCTTCGATCAACACTTGTGTCGTGCTGTCCATCCAATTGCTGATATTGTCAGCTGCTTTTTTTGTATACATGTTTAAAGAATTAGACGTGAGGGAATAATCCATAACTCAGGACTGCAGGGGCGATGTTCCTCTAATTCCCGCTCAAATTGTTCGTAGCGGGGTTCGTCACAGTCGATGGCCACGCGGGTTATATAGACATGTACCCGGATCCCGTCCGGCGTCTCCCCTTCCCAGATCCGAGCCGGGATCCCGTTCAGGGTGACAATTTTTTCAGTGCTGAAGAGTTTTAGTTCCATATTTAACTTTATATTTGATGCATAAAGGAGATCTGCGGTAGTAGGTCCGGCGTTAAACCCCTCACGGGGTTTTGCTGTTTATTCGAACTTCCCTTTTATAATCGCATCGATCAGCTCATCTGAATTAACGGCCAGTTGTAACGCAAAAAGTGCCTTCTCTTCTGATGGTGGATCCTCTGAGGTCATTTGAAAGATGCTGATTCCGTCTCTGGTCGATAGATCGCATACCTGGACTTTCCATTGTTCCAGTTGAGGGGCTTTGATGAAAACAACCATATATCGCCGATAAGGGAGGTTAACGGTTGAAAATCCGTAGCTGATCGAGTGTGACTCACATAGGAAATGCATGAGGATCGTTTGTGTGGTTAAGCAATTGCAATGCCTTCTCAAATTCTATGGATCGATCTGCAGCTATTTTGAGACTGCTGGTAAGATCGTCTTTTTGCTGCAGGAGATCTTTATTGATGCCCTCCAATCTCTGTATCTCTTTATCCTGTACCACGGTTATGTCAATCGTTGTTTCGTATTCCTCCTGCAGGACCTGTAGTACGCGTTCGCGTTGCGTCCAGGCGTCATCCTGATCTCTTTTTTCTTGCTGCAGTGTCTGCACCTGCTGCAGCAGGCCGTTGATCTTTTTTTCCTGGTAATCGAATTTTGTCTGCAGGGCAACGCGGTATTGCTCATAATTGGCCGACATTTGTTCGCCCAATTCTTTGAGTGCGTTAAAACGGCGCCGTTGTGCACGGTTGAGAAAAAGAAGGGTTATCGGCAGGATCAACAATAGCACATCGAGCCCGATCGATAGTCCGAAGATCATTTGTCTGGTCATACTTTCAATTTTGATTGTTGGGTAATCGTAAATTTTCCGGATCCGTTCTTATAGAGAAGCTCATTATTGACCAAATAAGAAATGCAGGTCTTGCACCATTTGCGGGGCTGATCATACAGCTGAGTCATTTCTGTAATCAGCTCCGTGTACTTCAATTCCAGGCCTCTCGCGTCGAAGATCCTTCGAAGGGTAGCTACATGCATATCATTGTGTAGATCTGCCGGCCTGCCCTTTTCTTTGGGTACCAGGTAGCCAATTGATCCGGTCTCCTGCCAGGTCAGCTGCTGTATATCCCAGTAGATTTCGATTGGCGTCATAACAGAGGGATCTGCTGACCGGCTGGTTTTCGGAATCAGGGAAAAGGTCGTCATCTTATCGATATCGTTCCTTTTCACTTCCAGGATCGATTGGCTGGCCCGATCCGACATCGCACCAAAATGCCCGACGGTGGATCCGGTTGTTTTGCCGACGTGCAAGATGGCAATGATCAGGCAATTGCTGGTCTTCGACCATTTCTTCAATAGATTGATCAGCTGTTTTGCTTCGGCCTCGTCGTTATAGCTGTACAACAGATCCAGGATCCCATCCAGGATCACGACGCAAATATTTTTCAGGCCGGTGATCAGTCGATCGACAGCCTGTATCAATACTTTTGGTTCGTGTTCCCGCATATTGAAGGAATGAAAGGATCTCGGCAGCTGGTTGACTCCGCTCATGTTTTTGATCAGTTCGATGGACTTATAATATTCGTAGTCCCCTTGCTCGGTGTCCAGGTGAATGATCTGGTAATGTTCAGCGGTTGGGCGTAACCGCATCGTCCAGATTTCTCGATTGGTGAGGGCGGATGAAATGATCGCACTGATAAATCTGGACTTGCCCCCCTTCGGCATACCGGTAACGGTGATAAAATTTTGTCGGCTGCCGATCGGTTGGTTTTGGATCGTAAAGACGACCTGATCGGGGTTGGGTTGCTTGGTCGGGTCATAACGGCTCTCTTTTAAAATTCGGTCGATCGTCGTTTCTCTGGCCATGGCGGGTAGTAAGTAGTAATTGGGTTAGTTCAAGCTCATCGTGAATGATCGTAAATACAAGGGTCTCGCAGGTCAGCTGCAGGCACTCTTTAATGGTTGGATTGTTGCTCAGGTTATACGATCTGAGGCATCTGTCCCGGGCTTCTTTAAGCGCCGCAATTTTTTTACGTCTGAGGTCGATGGATTGCATGATAAAGGTTTTTTATAAAGGAGATCTTTTGAAACTTGCTGGATCGTGGCTCCCAGGTGTTCGAGGGCCAGATACACCTGGTCATTGTCGAGAAACTGCAGAGCTGCAGTCATAGCCCGCCGTAAATCGCGGGATGCTTTTTCCTTTGCGCCTAGATTGTTGTCGATGGTAGATTTTCCTTTGCTCATGTCGGTTAGGTCTTAAAATGAAAAATGCACCCGGTCGGTGCAATTAAAAGCGGACAGCATGGGTAACATACTGTTAATTATAAGACAGAAAAGAAGATCCTTCGAAACCAACTGCTTCAAAATCAATTAGAATCCTACTGCATGCTTCAATGCGTTTTGCAGAGATCCGAACTGTTCCTTTGCCTTTTCAACTACCGTCGGTTCAATCCACATAGTGAATTGCTTCGTGCTTTCCAGGCCTTGTTTTTCCCTGGAAGGACGACCAACCGAGCGTTTTCTAGGCTTTGCGCTCTTCTTTTTTGTCATAGCTTTTAATTGACAGATCGAAAGTAGCGTACAATTTTCAATTTTGCAAATTTGAAAATTATTCCGGTAAATATTATCTTTAGCGAAAAGCTATGACAGTTGGTGAACTAATATCTCATCTTGAAAATATCAAGGACAAGAATTTGACGGTGTATATGTATGCAGCATTGGGTTGGTCTAATATTCGGGATATCCAGGAAAGGGAAATTTCTAAGCTCGATATCGATGACGAAGAAATGAAGGGTAATGAGGATCTATTTTTGCGGGCTATAACCCTTTGGTAACATCTCCTTTGACCTTTGGGTGCTTTACCTGCGGGATCCAAAAAAAAGTACAGCGATCACAATTCCCCACCCCAGGATGCCGGGCGGCGTGGTTGGATTTTTGAGGGCTATTTCACCGGCGTCGATCCATTGCTGCAGGGTGTTATTCATCATAGAAATGCCGGTGTCGATATCCTGGTCAGGGATCAATGTCGCCTGGTCGCCGTTCTCATGGTCGATAATCGCCCGCATGAGATCATGTAAGACTTCGCTGTCCAGGTCGATCGGCTGGTTAGGATCCAGTCCGGTTTCATTGGCAACGGCGTTGATATAGGATTGCGTGTCATTCTCGGACGGCGGCGCATAGCGGGAGATCAGCGCCGTGATCGTATTGTAACCGTCGCGAATTTTATTGGTGATATCCGTGGCCAGGGCGCGGAGTCCCCAATCGATATCCTGGAACACGACAAACCCGTCCGCTGTGCCGGTCATCCCTTGCCAGGCGTCACCTGGTCGGATATTGCCGGGATTGTTGTTGCGGAGTCCAGGATGTAGATCTGTGCGGCCAATAAAGGATAGTGCCATTATGGTTGAATTTGATCGGATTTTACAATTGCTGCCACCGTCTGCAGGTTCAGGATAGAGAGCACTTCACCTTGGGGATCCTCGAAGCTTTGCCATTGGGCAACCGCTCCGCCGGCGGAGAGTTTTCGAGATAGGATCTTCGCGATCTCTGCAGGAGTTTGGATCTGTGTCCCGTTGGTCAGTATAACGATATATTCGGACATAAGGATAGCGATTTTGCTGATAATTTACTAACGGTAGACCGTCCCGCCGGCGTCTCCTGCAGCTGCCGGATCCGCCGGCAGGCCTGGTCAACCTGGTCGCGACCTGGTTAAGCAGGAAAACCGCGACGGTATTGGATTTTAGCAATTCCTCCAAAAAGTCGGTTTTTCAGGGTATAATTTCAAAAAGAATATCTTCGGTTAGGCATGTAAGAATTTCCATCCTGTGAGGTCCTGTCATCTCTCCTTTGACCTTTAGGTGTTAGAAGTTCACCCAGGTAGTGCCGTTGTAATAACTCATTTGGTGCAGCGTCTTGTCATACACCTGCAGCCCTTCCGTCGGACTGGCAATCGCTAATTTCTGTACCGTCGTCAAACGCGGTGGTAAAAATCCACTTCGATCACTCCGTACCTCTAGCCTTGCCGTGGGATCTATTGGCGCGCCCGAGCTATCCGTACCGATCAATGCATTTTTCCAGCTCGTTGGATCTGTCGAAGCAGATGCACATAACCGTACTGTTCCATCCCGGTTAAATTGGTTGGCAAAAATTCCTTGGGGCGTACCTGGTGCGCCCAGGTAGATCCCGCCCGACGCAATTGACGTGATGCGTTCTTCCGCCCCGTTCAAATCGATGAACGACAACACTGCATCGAAAGTGGCACCCGGCGTGCCTTGCCCATACCAGGTTGTGTGCGGCAACTCCCCCCCATTGTCTAAAAAATTTTCTTTCCAGATCCGCCCGGTGTGTATGTTCTTATACTGTTCGTCAAAGACATTGGTTTCATGGATGGCATAGGATGTCTTTTTCCCGACATAGTACGAGGACACCCGAATCTCTCCGCCGTCCCAGGCATAGACCCGGGGGCAGTGTATTTCAAAATTCGGCTGCACAATATCCAGGTTGTTCAAAAAGTTCGTTTCAATCGCGATATTGACCGCGCCATCCAGGGTGTCTTTTCGAGCGGTGCCGTTTTTGATGTTGTAGCCGAACCCCCATACATTGTCGGGTGCTCCGCCTGGTTCGGCGGACGATCCCGGCCCTAGTCCTGACGTAAAATCTAACGCGGCCTGCTGTCCTGATGGCCGGTAAGCCGTGGGGTATATCTGGCCGTAATTGTAGGGCTTAAATTCGCTCAATTGCCGGGCTGCTGTCAATCCTCCCACCGTGAAGGGAACCGGAATAATGTTGTGCTGAAAATCACTCGTTGTATCTGCAAAGGAGATGTAATTGGAATCGACGCTGTTGTTCAGCGTATCCCATAACTTTAATTTCTGGCCATTCAACGGGATCTCCCGATCCTGGTAAAACCTGGCCGGATTTCCGGTCTTGCCCAGGGAGCTGCCCAACTGGAAGGTATGGGCACTGTCCCCCAAACCCTGGTCTGCCCTCCAGGTGAAGTCGTTAAAACCAGTCCACCAATGCAGGGAGCTGTCGATCGGGTTATAATAGACGAACGCCGTATCCCTGCAGGACGACGCGACCAGGGATCGCGGTACCTGCAGGATGTATCGTGTCCGTAAGGCTTTGTATTCATAATAAGCATTGATCCATTGCGCGATGCCGTATGAACATTGTGCATGTGCAAAAAAAGAGCTGCAGATAAAAAGTATAGTTAGGAGCTTTCTCATATCTGTACGATTGGATTGGTACCGATGATAAAAATTTGATAACGTTCGCCGGAAAGAAAGAAAAGCCCGCCTTCAAAAGTCCATCCTCCCAGGCCTCCCGAATTATACCGGCGGATGTTGTTGATCGCTACATTGGTATTCCAGAGTAATTGGATCCCTTCGCGGATGACCAGGAGCTGTACATCGACCATAGATTCCCCCTGCAGCGTGGCCAGTTTCAACGATGTCTGCCCATTCACCGGAGATCCGACCTGTCCATCATCGACCGCAAATGCCATGAAAGGAACGGTGACACCCGGCGGATTGGTCCCGCCGCTACTTCCTGCCGCTGCAGGTGTATCATAGCTGATATTTCCTTGACCGTACATTAGCTTAGCAGTTAAAATTTGGTTCCTGTCCAGGACTAAGAATGTAATATTTTTCCGTTACAATTGCCATGTCCATCTGAACGTAACCGATAGGAGGGTTGGCGATCGGCTGAAAAGAAAAACTATACCGTCCGGTTAAGATCTCTGCCTTGTTCCCGCCGATCGCTTTAGATTGACCAGGCTGCAGCGGATCTCCGTCAAACACACACACACTGTTCCCGATATTGCGGACGGTGAGACCATTCGAATATTGATCCAGGTTGATATTTTGCTGTGAAGCATAGATCGTTTTGCGTGTCGTGTATTTCAGCCACATGGTTAGAGCGTTTTATTGATGACGGCCTTTCCGACCGCTGCCAGGACAAAAGCGCCCAGGACGTAAGGCCCATATTTTTTGATATAGGTATCGATCACACTGTCACCGGTTCCTTGTTTCTACGCCGTGGCCTGCGCAACGGTGAGGACGCCGGCGTCCAATAG
>Ga0318562_10000705_pt1 | contig 14906 bp, 13 predicted proteins | sample GRESIP066b5f18_FD_203688 | JGI IMG/M metagenome (GOLD analysis project Ga0318562, IMG submission 203688) | Tropical soil microbial communities from Luquillo Experimental Forest, Puerto Rico - GRE.SIPMG.066b5f18 | ecosystem: Environmental > Terrestrial > Soil > Tropical forest > Bulk soil... | reverse complement strand
CTCCAGGCGGTGGAGGCGGGTGCCCAGGAAACTGCGGCCAAGGTCAAGGTGGTGGCGGCGGTAACGGTATTGGCAACCAGGGGGGCACTGGCGGAAATGCCGGCGGCAATGGCGGCAAGGGTGGCGGAGGCAACGGGAATGGAGGCAAAGGCGGCAGTGGCAATGGCGGGAGCGGCGGGGGAGGGAACGGAAGCAATAACGGTGGCAATGGAGGAGGCCACGGGAGCGGAGGTCACGGGAAATAGCCCATCTGCTTGCGGCGCCGCAGCATAACGGGGCGACATGGCTGAGACTTGGAATCCTAGGCGCTTGTCGTGGAAGGGCAGTTTGCTTCGCGCCTACCGGACCACAAACGAGCCAGGCTTCACCCTTGAGCGCCGCTCTCTCCAAGCGGCACCGGAATTCGGAGCGCAGTACAACTGCGATTTCCGCTTCGATGCATTGGTCGGAGCGGGGATTTTTACGGAGTTAGGACAGCTGCAGAATTAAGTGCACCGACCTTGCCTGCTCTAGGCGCCCGGCGGATCGCTCAATTCCAACCAATCCGCCGCATCCACCGCGGGCACTCGATTCACTTATCTTCGCGCCTGTCCTTACGGCGCGCCTGCCCTACGCGGCGACTGCCTTGTTCTGTCTATTCTTGATCAGATCGTCGACCACGAGCGGATCGGCGAGCGTCGAGGTGTCGCCGAGATTGGCGAAATCGTCCTCGGCGATCTTGCGGAGGATGCGGCGCATGATCTTGCCCGAGCGGGTCTTCGGCAGGCCGGGCGCGAATTGGATTACGTCGGGCGAGGCGATCGGGCCGATCTCCTTGCGCACCCAGTTGACCAGATCCTTGCGCAGGCTCTCGTCCGGGCTCTCGCCGGCCATCAGCGTGACATAGGCGTAGATGCCCTGCCCCTTGATCGGGTGGGGATAGCCGACCACTGCCGCCTCCGAGACTTTTTCGTGGGCGACCAGCGCCGACTCGACCTCGGCGGTGCCGAGGCGGTGGCCGGCGACGTTGATCACGTCGTCGACGCGGCCGGTGATCCACCAATAGCCGTCGCCGTCGCGCCGGCAGCCGTCGCCGGTGAAGTAGTAGCCGGGATAGGTCTTGAAATAGGTGTCGACGAAGCGTTGATGGTCGCCATAGACCGTGCGCATCATGCCCGGCCAGGCATCGGTGATGACCAGGTTGCCGGCCGCGGCACCTTCGACCAGCTTGCCGTTGCCGTCGACCAGAGCCGGCTCTATGCCGAAGAAGGGCCGCGTCGCCGAGCCGGGCTTGAGGTCGATGGCGCCGGGCAGCGGCGTGATGAGAATGCCGCCGGTTTCAGTCTGCCACCACGTGTCGACGATCGGGCAACGGCTGTCGCCGACGACGCGGTAGTACCATTCCCAGGCTTCCGGATTGATCGGCTCCCCGACCGAGCCGAGAAGGCGCAGCGATTTCCTGGACGTTTTCTTGACGAAATCGTCGCCGGCCCCCATCAGCGCCCGGATCGCGGTCGGCGCCGTGTAGATGATGCTGACCTCGTGCTTGTCGACCACCTGCCAGAAGCGGCTGGCATCGGGATAGTTGGGGACGCCCTCGAACATCAGTGTCGTAGCGCCGTTGGCGAGCGGCCCATAGACGATGTAGCTGTGGCCCGTCACCCAGCCGATGTCGGCGGTGCACCAATAGATGTCGCGGTCGTGATAGTCGAAGACCAGCTGGTGGGTGAGCGAGGCGTAGACGAGGTAGCCGCCGGAGGTATGGAGCACGCCCTTCGGCTTGCCGGTCGAGCCCGAGGTGTAGAGGATGAAGAGCGGGTCCTCGGCGCTCATCGGCACCGGCGCGAACTCGTCGTCGGCGCCGGCGGCTGCTTCGTGCCACCAGATGTCGCGGCCGCCTTTCATCGCCACCGGGTTGCCGGTGTTCTCGATGACCAGCACCTTGTCGACGCCGGGCGCGTGCGCGAGGGCGTCATCGACGTTCCGCTTCAACGGCACGATGCGGCCGCCGCGGCGGCCCTCGTCCGCCGTGATGACCACGCGCGAATCGCAGTCATTGATGCGGCCGGCGAGCGAATCGGGCGAGAAGCCGCCGAAGACCACCGAGTGGATGGCGCCGATGCGGGCGCAGGCAAGCATCGCCGCCGCGGCCTCAGGGATCATCGGCAGGTAGATGGTGACGCGGTCGCCCTTGCGGACGCCGAGGCCGGTCAGCACGTTGGCGAAACGGCAGACCTCGCGATGCAGCTCACGATACGTGATCTTCTTGGCGTATTTCGGATCGTCGCCTTCCCAGATGATCGCAACCTGGTCGCCACGCTTGTCGAGATGCCGGTCGAGGCAGTTCGCCGAGACGTTGAGCTCGCCGTCCTCGAACCATTTGATCGACACGTTGGGTAGCTTGAAGGACGTGTTCTTGACGCGCTTGAAGGGGGTGATCCAGTCGATGCGCCCGGCCTGCTCGCGCCAGAAGCCGTCGGGATCGACCACCGACTGCTTGTACATCTCAAGGTACTTGGCGTGATTGATGAACGCGTGGCGGGCAAAATCCTGGGGAACCCGGTGCACCGTCTCGGACATTCTTTTCCTCCCGATCGAACGCTGTGCTTGTCATAAACATAAACGCGTGCGGATGGTTCGTGTAGAGCGCACCGGCGGCGTTGTTTTGCGGCACGTCAATGAAATGTCACAACCCGCCCATCTTGCAGACGAGCTTCCACTCCGCTTCGCTCACCGGCTGCACCGACAGCCGCGAGATGCGGACGAGCACCATCTCGGCAAGGCGCTTCTCCGCCTTTACCGCATCGAGAGTGACCGGCCGCGGCAGCGCCTCGACGGCAGCGACGTCGACGCATTCCCAGGCGGCATCGGTCGAGTCGGGGTGGATCTCCTTGACCACCTCGACGATCCCGACCACGGCGCGTTCGCTGCCGGAGTGATAGAAGAAGCCGCGATCGCCCTTCTTCATGGCGCGCATGTGATTGCGGGCGGCAAAATTCTTGACGCCGGTCCACTCGGTGCCGGCCTTGCCCGCCTTGACCTGTGCGTCCCACGACCACGCTTCCGGCTCGGATTTGAACAGCCAGTGCGTCATATGTCACCCTTCCCTGGTTTTTCGTGTAGTTCTCCACCCTTGAATTCACTCGGTTTTCCCAGAAACGGCAAGATGGCCGCAAACCCCGATCATGCCCACTGGCGCGGTGGCACTGCCACCGACCGCCTGTTCATCCTCACCGTTGCGATCAAAGGCCTCGACGGCGCCCTCGGCGTAATCGGCGGCGCCCTCCTTCTTTTCGTGAAGCCGCATACGCTCGACGAGATCATTGCCTGGCTGACGACCCACGAGCTTTCGCGCAACCCCCACGATTTCTTCTCCAACCTGCTCATCGACTGGTTCTCGCACCTTGATGTGAGCCAGCTCGCCTTTGCCTCCGGCTACCTCATGGCGCACGGCGCCATGAAGTCGTTCCTGTCGATCACCCTCCTCCTCGGCCGGCCCTGGTCGTACCCGGTCGGCAGCTTCTTCCTCGGCCTGTTCATTGCCTATACCGGCTACCGCCTGCACCTCCACTGGACCTGGCCGCTCTTCGCCTTCCTGCTCTTCGACCTGTTCACCCTCGCCATGGTGGCGCGGGAATGGCGGATGCAGGCGAAGCACGGCTACCGGCGGTAGGTTCTAGGGGGTGAGTTTTGGGGATTGGGGATTAGGCCTGCCTCCCCCAACACCTACTCCCCAATCCCTAACCCCTACCCGGCTTCCCGCTTCAGCGGCCGGCTCATCAGGCTTTCGATCGCTGCGTCGACGGAGATGGTGCCGGCGAGCACGGCGGCGACCGCGTCGACGATCGGCATATCGATGGTGTGGCGGCGGGCGAGGTCGCGGGTGACCGCAGCGGTCTCGATCCCCTCGACCAGCGGATGCGGCGCCTCGCGGTCGCGGCCTTCGCCGACGGCGATGCCGTAGGAGAAATTGCGCGACTGCGTCGTCGAGGTCGTCAGCATCAGGTCGCCGAGGCCGGAGAGCCCCATCAGCGTGTCGGGACGGGCGCCGAGCGCCTCGCCGAGGCGGCGGAGCTCGGCAAAGCCGCGCGCGGTGAGCGCCGCGACCGCGCTCGCCCCGAGCTTCCGCCCGGCGACGATGCCGGCGGCGATCGCGAGCACGTTCTTGACGGCGCCGCCGATCTCGACGCCGAGCACGTCGGTCTCGGCATAAGGACGAAAGGCGCCATGGCCGAGCGCCCGGCAAAGATCGAGGGCGAGGCCTTCATCGGCCGCGGCAATGGTGACCGCCGTCGGCAGGCCGCGGGCGACGTCGATGGCGAAGCTCGGACCGGAGAGGACGGCAGGCGTTAGCCTGGGCGCCGCCTCGCCGACCACTTGCGTCATCCGCTTGGCCGTGCCGCGCTCGAGCCCTTTGGCGGCGATGATCAGCGGCGGCGAGGCGCTCACGTGGCGGGCAACGACGCCGACCACCGCGCGGACCGCCTGCGCCGGCACGGCGACAATGACGAGGTCGACGGCGGCGACCGCCTCGGCGAGCTGAACCGTTGCGGCGACCGGCGCGTCGAAAGCGATGCCCGGCAGGTATTTGGCGTTATCCCGGCGCTGGTTGATCGCGTTGACGGTGGCGATGCTCCGCCCCCACAGCTTAGTCAGGCGGCCCGCCCGTGCGGCGGTGAGCGCCAAGGCGGTGCCCCAGGCGCCGCCGCCGAGAACACCAACCGTTGCGATCAAGCCGCCGCCTCGCCGGCGGCGGCAAGCTCGGTCAGTGGCCAGCGAGCCCGCGCCGGTGCCTCCAGTGAATCGATGAGGCCGAGGGCCAGCCGCTCGGCGCCCGCCCAGGCGATCATCACGCCATTGTCGGCGCAGAGGCGGGCCGGCGGCGCCACCAGCCGGAAGCCGTGCGCCGCGGTCTCCTGGTTAAGCGCGGCGCGGATGGCCTGATTGGCCGCAACGCCGCCGGCGATCACCAGGGTCCCACCGCCATCGCGGGTCGGAAATGAACCCATCGCGTGCCTGGCGCGGTCGCGGACGATGTCGACCACGGCGGCTTGGAACGATGCGGCGAGATCGGCGACGTCCGTCTCCGAAACCGGCGCGATCGCCTCGGCCGCCAGGCGGAGGGCCGTCTTCAGGCCGGAGAGCGAGAAGTCGGCGCCAGGCTTGCCGAGAAGCGGCCGCGGCAGCGAGAAGCGGCTGCCGTCGCCGCCCTTCGCCGCGGCCTCGATCGCCGGGCCGCCGGGATAGGGTAGGCCGAGGAGCTTTGCCGCCTTGTCGAAGGCCTCGCCCAGCGCGTCGTCGATGGTAGTGCCGAGACGGCGGTAGCGGCCGACGCCCTCGACCGCGACAAGCTGGGTGTGGCCACCGGAGGCGAGAAGAAGGAGATAGGGGAAGTCGAGCCCGTCGGTCAGCCGCGCGGTCAGCGCGTGCCCCTCGAGGTGGTTGACGGCGACGAGCGGCTTGCCCGCGGCGAGGGCGATGGCCTTGGCCGTCGTCAGGCCGACGATCACGCCGCCGATCAGGCCGGGCCCGGCGGTGGCGGCCACCGCATCAAGGCTGGCGAACCCGACCGCCGCCTCGCGCAGCGCCGCCGCGATGACGCCGTCGAGCGCCTCGACATGGGCGCGCGCCGCGATCTCCGGTACGACGCCGCCGAAGGCGGCATGATCGGCCACCTGCGACAGGATGACGTCGGACAAGATCCGGCCGCTGCCATCCGGCCCCCGCTCGACCAGCGCGGCCGCCGTCTCATCGCAGCTCGTCTCGATGCCGAGAACGATCATCGCCGCCCCCGCTGAGGGCTGGCGCCGAGTTTGCCGCTATGAATGATTTTCTGCATTAGTCTTGTCTTGGCTGCGCAGGCCCGCCAATAGACTGGGCTGACGGTTGAGCCCCTAACATTCGGGACCGGACGATTGCAATCGGCTGTGATCCGTATCGGAACGCGCGGCAGCCCGCTGGCGCTGGCGCAAGCGGAGGAGGTGAAGCGTCGCCTTCACGCGGCTGAGGCGTTAGCTCCTGACGCCGCCCTGATCGTGCCGATCCGCACGACCGGCGACCGCATCACCGACCGGCCGCTCGCCGACGCCGGCGGCAAAGGTCTTTTCACCAAGGAGATCGACGAGGCGCTGATCGTGGGCTCGATCGACCTCGCCGTCCACTCGGCCAAGGACCTGCCGACGCGACTTGCTCCGGGGATTGCGATCGCCGCCTGCCTGCCGCGCGCCGATGTTCGCGACGCCTTTATCTCGCAGACGGCAGGCACGCTTGCCGAGCTGCCGAAGGGCGCCGCTCTCGGCACCTCCTCGCTCCGCCGCCAGGCGATGGCGCTCCGTATCCGTCCCGACCTCAGGATCGTCGGTCTCCGCGGCAATGTCGAGACGCGGCTTCGCCGGATCGGGGAGGGCGCCGCCGACGCCACGCTCCTCGCGGCTGCCGGCCTGACACGGCTCGGCCTCCTCTCCAGCGCCCGCAGCCTGATCGAGCCCGACGAATGGCTGCCCGCCGTCGGCCAGGGGATCATCGTCATCACCGCGCGCGCCGGCGATGCAGCGACCGCGGCCCGGCTCGCCCCGATCGACCATCATGACAGCTCGGTTGCGCTGCACACGGAACGCGCCTTCCTCGACGTCCTCGATGGCTCCTGTCGGACGCCGATCGGCGGCCTGGCGGTGCTCTCTGGCGGAGCCGTGTGGTTCCGCGGCATCATCGTCGCGGCGGACGGCTCGCGCGCCCACGCGACCGAGCGGCGGGGCGCTATCGGCGACGCCGCAGCGCTGGGCGCCGACGCTGGTGCGGAGCTCCGTCGACAAGGGGGACCGGATTTCTTCGCCGGCGGGTGATTATGAGGCGATGTCATTACGACATGCTCAGCCTGTCATCCCCGCACAAGCGGGGACACAGTAAACGACGCATTCAGAGTTTTGACGCGGCCCAGGCAGTTTGCTCCGCACGGCTGCTGACGAATTGTTTCGATCGGCTCTGTTGCCGTGTACTGGGTCCCCGCTGGCGCGGGGATGACAGTCAGCGTTTCCATTGCGCCTATGCGCGCGATTGGCACGACGCACGGGGCTAACCATGCGCCTCCTCGTGCTCCGCCCCGAGCCGGATGCGAGCGAGACGGCCGCGCGCCTGCGGGCGCAAGGCCATGACGTCATCGTCGAGCCGATGCTGACGGTTGAGCTCGGCCCGGAGCCGGCCAGCCTCCCGGATCCCTCAGCAATCCTCTTTACCAGCCGCAATGCGGTGCGAGCCGTCGCGGGCTGGTCGCGTGCGGCTCCATGGCGCGACCGTCCATCGTTCGCCGTCGGCAGGGAAACGGCGGCCTGCGCCCGTGCCGCCGGGTTCAGCGACGTCCGTGCCGGAAGCGGCGACGCGGCCGCGCTCGCCGATCTGGTGGCGGCCGCGCTCGCACCCGGCGAAGGCACGATCCTCTATCCGGCCGCCCGCGCCCGGGCCGGCGACCTCGAAGGTATCCTCACCGCCCGCGGTTTTTCTGTCGATGTGGTCGAGGCCTATCGCGCGGTTCCTGCCGCACGTCTCAGCGCGGCGACGGCTGCCGCGTTGCGGAGCGGCCGGATCGACGGCGCGCTCGTCTATTCGCGCCGGACCGCCGAGACGTTTCGCGATCTTGCCGCTGCCGCCGGCCTCGATCGATTGCCGGGGATCGCGTTCTATGTCGTTTCGGCGGGCGTTGCCGAGCCGCTCCGCACCCTTCGGCCGGCGGCGATCCATGTCGCCGCGCGGCCGGATGCCACGCTTGACCTCATCCCCCCTGGACATTGACCGGACGGCAGGCTTTTTCTGTGTATAAAGCGGCCGGGGCTGCAGCCGAGGATGCTCGACGGAAATGACAGGAGACGACGACAGCGCGGCGCCATCGGGGAGGCCCGAAGATCGCTACGACCGGCCGGCGAAACCGCCGCTCACCATCGATCTCGCCGCCAACCCGCCGACTGAGCCGCCGGCGGAAGCCGAGCCGCCGGTAACGGCCCCGTCCGATGGGGAATCGGCGGCGTCGGCCGGGCGGGCCGAGTCGGCCGGAGCCGATAGCCGGCCGTCGACCTCCGACGAGGCGACGTCGACGAAGGCGACCGCCGAGGGCGCAACGCCGGAGGCCGGTCCCGGCGCCACGGCGCCGCGCGCCGCCGCGTCGCCATCGCCGCGACCGCGGCGCTCGTCGGGGGTGATCGCCGCCGCCGCATTCGCTGGGCTGATCGGCGCCGGTCTCATGGCCGGAATCCTGGCGTTCCTGACGACCGGAATTCTCCCGGCTCCGGGACAACGTGCCGCCGAGGCGGCGGTCGCCAAGGCCGACGCCGTGGCAGCGAGCGTTGCCGCTCTTGAGACGCGCGTCGCGGCGATCGAATCGCGTGGAGCCGCAACCGCGTCCACTGTCGATGACCTGACCAAACGGATCGGCACCCTCGAAGCCGCAAGCAAGACGGCCGACGAGCGCCTCGGCAAGGCCGAGGCGGCGCTCGCTGCCAAGCCGGAGGGGCGGATCGCCAAGATGGACCAGGTCCTCGACGACCTGATGGGGCGTATCGAGAAGGTCGAGGCCGCCATGGGCAGTGCCGCTGCGGGCACGCCATCGGCCGGCCTGTCCGACCTCGAGGCGCGGGTCGCGGCGCTCGAGACCTCGACGGCGGGAATGGCGCAGCGCCTGGCCGCGGTGCAGGCGCGTCCGGCGGCGTCGACCGAGACCGAGAAGGCTGCCCGGGCGCTCGCCATCGGCTCCCTCCGCCAGGCGGCGGCGGAAGCCGCTCCGTTTGCCGACAACCTCGGCATGCTTGAGGCGCTTGGCCTCGACGAGAAGGATATCGCGGCTCTCCGTCCGCTCGCTGAGAAAGGTGCGCCGCCCAAGGCCGAGCTTGCCGGGAGCTTCCCCGAGGTTGCCGACCGCATCCTTGCCGCAAGCGCTGCCGCCGATCCCAATGCCGGCTTCTTCGACCGGCTCGCCGGCTTTGCCCGCGGGCTGGTCATCGTCCGCCCGACCAAGCCGATCGCGGGTGACTCACCCGACGCGATCGTGTCGCGGATGCAGGGCGCGATCGATCGCGGCGACCTCGCCAAGGCGCTCGCCGAGCGGAATGCGTTGGCCAATAACGCCAAGGCAGTCTCGGCCGCTTGGGCGCAGGGGGCCAGCGACCGCCTCGCCGTCGACCGCCTGGTCGAAAAGCTCTCCCGCGTCGCCGGCGGGGCGCCGGCGGCGCAGGATTAGCTCCGAATGATCCGCGTCGCCGTCTTCATCGCCATGGTGTTCCTGGTTGCGGCCGGCTTTGCCTGGCTCGCCGACCGGCCCGGCGCCGTCGTCTTCACCTGGCAGGACTACGAGGTGCGCGCCAGCCTGATGGTCGCCGCGACAGCACTTCTGATCCTGATCGCGGCGCTCGCCTTCCTCGGCAGCCTGCTTCGCGGTTTGTTCAACATGCCCGGCATGCTCGGCCGCTTGATCGGCGCCCGCCGCCGCGAGCGCGGCTATCGCGCCCTGTCGACGGGCATGATCGCGGTCGGCGCCGGCGATGTGCGCGCCGCGAGCCGTGCCGCGGACGAGGCGCTCGCCCTCCTCGGCCGCGAACCGATGACCCTTCTCCTCACCGCGCAGGCGGCGCAGCTCGCCGGCGAGGCGGAGCGCGCCCGCGGCGAGTTCGAGGCGCTCGCCGCCCGCCCCGACACGCGCATCCTGGGGCTGCACGGCCTCTTCATCGAGGCCCGCCGCCAGGGCGAGCACGAGGCGGCACGCCACTTTGCCGAAGAAGCGGCGCGCGCGGCGCCGCGCATCGGCTGGGCCGGCACCGCGCTCTTTGAATACCAGGCGCGCGAGGGCGATTGGCTGGGGGCGCTCAAGACACTTGCCGCCAATGCCGACCAGCGGCTCGTCGACAAGGGTGAGGCGAAGCGCCTGCGCGCAAGCCTCCTCACCGCTCGTGCCCTTGAGCTCGAAGCCGGCGATTCGGCCGAGGCGCGCGCGGCCGCGCTTGAGGCCTGCCGCCTTGAGCCCGAGCTTGCTCCGGCCGCGGTGGTGGCGGCGCGGCTCCTCACCCGCGCCGACGACATCCGCCGGGCGACCAAGGTGCTCGAGGCTGCCTGGGGAGTGGCGCCGCATCCGGAGATCGCCGAGGCCTATGCCACGGTGCGGCCGGGCGATTCGGTGCGCGACCGGCTGAAGCGCATGCGCCGCCTCAGCGAGCTTCGCCCCAACCACCCCGAAAGCATGGCGGCGGTCGCTCGCGCCGCCATCGATGCGCGCGAGTTCGCCGCGGCGCGGGCGGCGCTCGACCCACTCATCCGCCTAGCGCCGAGCGAGCGCACCTGCCTGCTCATGGCCGAGATCGAGGAGCGCGAGAACGGCGACGAGGGCCGCGTCCGCGTTTGGCTGGCGCGCGCCCTGACGGCCCCACGCGACCCGGCCTGGATCGCCGAGGGGCGGCCATTCGAACGATGGGCGCCGATATCCCCCTCCGGCCGCGTCGGCGCGTTCGAATGGAAAGTGCCGGCATTGCCGCCGGCGCCGAGGCCGGCGGTCGAGCTAGCCTCGGAACCGCCGCACAGCGACCGCGCCAACCTGCCCGCATTGACGTCACGGCCTGTCGTACCAGGCGACCGGGGGGCGCCGGCGATCGCGCCGACCGAGGCACAGCCCGAAGCCGACGCGGGAGGCCAATCAGCCATCGCTCTGAGCGCGCCGGCGGCGAACGATGGCGGGGTAATTGTCGCAAGCGCGCCGGCCGCCGAGCCCGGCCTCACGTCGGGATCGGCGAGCGGGACCTTAGCCGGGGGCACGCCGGACGCCGTTGCCAGCGCGACCGAAGCCAACAACATGGTGGTCGCGAACGAGGTGCAAGAACCGGCCGACGGAGCCGAGGCCGCGCCGGCGGCCGAGGTCGACATCGCTCGCCTGGCGATGGCCCCCGACGATCCCGGCCCGACGCCACCCGAGCCCGCACCCGTGCGCGTTCGCCGGTTTTGGCTGTTTTGAACGACGTCCTCATCGTCGGCGCCGGGGCGGCGGGCCTGATGGCGGGCCGCGAGCTCGCCCGTGCCGGCAAGCGCGTAACGATCCTGGAAGCGCGCGACCGCTGCGGCGGACGCATCTACCCGCTGCCGGCCGCTCTATTCGGCTATCCCGCCGAGGGCGGCGCCGAGTTCGTCCATGGCGACGCGCCGCTCACGACAGCATTGGTGCACGAGGCGGGACTGTCGCTGTCGCCGATCGCGGGCACGCGATGGACGGTGCGTGACGGCAAGCCGTCGCAGAACCGGTCGTCGCTCCCCTATGCGGACGAGCTTCACGAAGCCTTGGCCGGCCTCCGAGCCGATCTGCCGATCGCCGCGTTCCTGGAGACGCATTTTGGCGGTGCGCAATACGGCGAGCTGCGGCGCTCGCTCCTTCGAATGGTCGAGGGCTACGATGCCGCCGACCCAAGCCGCGCCAGCACCTTCGCCCTCCGCGATGAGTGGATGAACGATGGATTGGGCGAGCAGCACCGGATCGTCGAGGGCTATGGTGCGCTCATCGCCTTCCTCGAGGCCGGGTGCCGGCGGCAAGGCGCCGCGATCCATCTCGACGCCGTCGTGACCGGCATCGAGGCCGGCGGCGGACAGGTCGCCGTGCATCGCCGCGACGGTGCCGTCCACGCGGCCGATGCCGCGGTGGTCACCGTGCCACCCTCTGTCCTCTCCGCCATCGTCCTCCCGCCGGAGGCGCGCGCCATGTCCGCAGCCTACGCCGACATCGGCTATGGCAACGTGGTCAAGATTCTGGTCAGGTTCGCTACGAAATGGTGGGCCGAAGTCGGCGGGCGAGATCTCGCCGATCTGGCGTTCGTGTTCGGCAACGCCGCGGTGCCAACCTGGTGGACGCAGCATCCGGCCGAGTGTCCGGTGCTGACCGGCTGGTACGCCGGCCCCAAGGCCGACAGGGTGCCGGATCGCACCGAGAGCGAGCTCATCCACATGGGGCTCGCCTCGCTCGCCGAGATTTTTGGTCGGCCGCTCGCAGAGATTGCCGGGCAGGTGATCGCCGCGACAGCGATCAACTGGGGCAACGACCCTTTCGCGCGCGGCGCCTATTCCTACGCGACGCCGAAGACGCATGAAGCCCAGTCGGCCCTCAAGGAACTGGATGGGAGCCTCGTATTCTTTTCGGGAGAGGCCCTCTATGGCGGCCGCGAGATGGGCACCGTCGAGGCGGCACTCGCCAGCGGGCGTGAGACCGCGCAGGCGATTGTGGAGATGGGGCGGTAGACATCGTCTGGTGCAGCGGCCGGTATGGTGCCGGTGGCGGTCGGCCAGGTTCCTCTGCCCGTTACCCGCGACGTCGCTAGTCGTTGGCGCGAGCGAGGCTCGCTTGAACCGAATCCGTCTTGCCGGTATTTATCGCCCGGCGCCGCAATAGCTCAGCCGGTAGAGCATCGCATTCGTAATGCGAGGGTCGGGGGTTCGAGTCCCTCTTGCGGCACCAGTTAAGTAACTGATTATACTAAGACTTTTAGACAAATCATCATCTAGGCCGAACTTCCTTTCAGGCGCGGTCATCACCCGGTCATCACGCAAGAGTGATTTCGTGCCCCAAGCGGTCGCGCCGCTGATGGATGGCCGACATCGGGTATCCAGCCCCATGTGGTCGAAGCCGTGCTCAACCACGTCTCCGGGCACCGGGCGGGCGTCGCCGGCGTCTACAACCGCAGTCTATACGCGGCCGAGAAGCGCGACGCGCTTGTCCGATGGGGCAGCGACGTCGAAAACCTCGTCTCCAGTCAGCCGCCGCTGCTGGTGCTGCTCAAGCGGGCCCGATCCGCCGTCGATGCTCCGGCCCTCCGCGACGGTCGCAGCAAGCCGATGCCCGAGATGCTCTCCGTTCACGCTCCGCCCTCCGAGCGTTGACATCGGCGGGCATGAGCTCCGCAGAGGCGACGGCGCCAACGTCCGCCATCCGCTCGAGCATGCACCGCGACCGACTGTGCCCTTGCGACTCGGCGCGCGCCACAGCCGGGCCATTGAGTGCCAAATACTCACGGGGCGGCATCGAGCGGCCGCCTTTGCGCTCGATCAATGCAGCCTGCCGGGCATCATTTAATTGAAACAGATTCGCGGCTGCGACCTCACATGCGGCAGGGATTTTGCCTAGAATGCTCTATGAAGGTTGGGCTGACGGTGTCACCGGCCGGGGTGCGATGCGTCTGGCTCCGCCACGATCTCGAGACGATGAAGAAGCGGTTCAAGGCGCTGGAGGCCAAGATCGCCCAGGACGGCGGCATCCTCACCGAAAGCCAGCTCGCCGCGCTTGAGAGGGCCAAGGCCGAGAAGGAAGCGCATGGCGAGTTCGAAAGCGAGCATCCCGGCTACTGTGGCGCCCAGGATACCTTCTATGTCGGCAACATGAAGGGCGTCGGCCGCATCTACCAGCAGACCTTCCTCCCGTCCCAAGCTCTAGCGCTAGTCGCCGCCGCGCGATCGCGAGCATCTCCGACTTCGGCGCACCGATGATGTTACGAGGAGGGGGCATGTTCCGAGGACGCACGGGTCCCGAAGGAGATCGGCGAGACGTATCGAATCATTAGCACGACCCAGGGCGAGTTCCTTCGTTTCGCAAGACTGTGGGCTCATTGGATCGCCAACTTGGCGCGTGACGAATCGCAACCTGGAAGCGGCGTGAATCCTTGGGTCCTTAGCTGACAGTCGCCTCGACACGGTCGATTGCCTGCCTCATAGCTGCGGCAAACTGGGCGGTGTCGTAGAGATCATTGTGTCCGGCGCCCCGTACCACGTCACGGTAGACCAGGTGCCGCGCGGCCTCGGTGACCGGCTGAGAGCGGCTCGCGGGGACGATCGCGTCGTGCTCGGCGGTGATGACGGCTGTAGGCGCGGCTACGCGACGAAACATCTGCGCGGTCTCGATCCGGTGGCGGAGTAGCCTCACCGGCGCCCACGGATAGTGGTGGCGTGCCAGCGACGCCAAGCTATCGAACGGCGTCACCAGCACCAAGCCCGCGAGCGAGCGCGTCGCGGCGAGATAGGCGGCTATTCCCGAGCCGATGCTGAACCCGACGGCGATGACGCCACGCGGGTCGGCGATGTGGTCGTGTACGGTCAGCGCGTCGGCCATGATCTTCGCGGCGCTCGGCCGGCCGCTGCTCGGCCGATATCCGCGATAGTGCGCGGCCACCACATCGTGGTCCGGGATGACCCGGTGCAGGAGCAGCGCCATCGCCTCGGCGTTCCAGGCGTTGCCACCGAAGCCTATGACGAGCGGTCTGCTGCCGCCCCGCCGGTCGGCCGCTGGCAGACGCACGACCGCAAGCCTCTCGCCATCCGGCGTCGGGATTGTGAACCGCGAGGACCCGACCGGCAGCTCGCTTGAGGTGCCCCGGACCAGATAGGTCGGAAAGACCATCCACGTCTGCACCAGGTAGGCAAGGACGATCAGCGCCGCGCCCGCCAAGGCGAGGATGACTCCGAGTTCGGCGAACCACACTGCGAACCTCGCCGGCGTTATGGCCGGCCCAGCGCCCGCGCACCCCCTCGTCAGCATAGTGCTTGCTCGTCCGTTGAGTATGGTAAAAACTGACGAGGGCAAAAAACGGATGGGAATTTCGCAAATGACCATCACGATCAATGTCTCGGCCGAGACGCAGCTTCGCAACGCGATTTTCCGACTCTCCGACGACTTCGCCAGGAACGGCTTCGCTGCCGGCAACTACGTCGTCGACATCAAGCACAACATCAGGCTGACCGAGTCGCTGCCCATGATCCGCGGCGACGGCGTCCATACGATCACGATCAATGGCCTTGGCCACACGATTGACGCTAACAACAGCGGGCGCGCGTTCTTTGTCGAGAGCGGCAAGGTGACGATCGACCACGTCACCATCGCGCACGCCCTCGCTCAGGGCGGCACCGGCGGCGAGGCGAAAGACATGAAC
>Ga0318562_10000703_pt1 | contig 14920 bp, 14 predicted proteins | sample GRESIP066b5f18_FD_203688 | JGI IMG/M metagenome (GOLD analysis project Ga0318562, IMG submission 203688) | Tropical soil microbial communities from Luquillo Experimental Forest, Puerto Rico - GRE.SIPMG.066b5f18 | ecosystem: Environmental > Terrestrial > Soil > Tropical forest > Bulk soil... | reverse complement strand
AGGGCTGGATGATGTTTGTTTTTCTCGTGCCCTATTGCATGGGCGGAATCGCCGGTCCTTCTCTCCAGGCCATTATGGCCGGACATGTTCCGATTAATGAGCAGGGCGAATTGCAGGGAGCCCTAACTAGCCTGGTCAGTCTTACCTCCATAGTCGGACCTCCACTGATGACCAACCTTTTCGGGTATTTTACGAGTACCCGCGCTCCGGTTATCTTCCCCGGTGCTCCCTTTCTTGCAGGCGCCATCTTCATGCTCTGCAGCTCGCTGCTCGCTTACAACAGCCTCCGCAAGGAGCATAGCCACCCCATCAAGACTTAGACATAGGATGAAAGCTCTGGAAAACGCATTTCGTAATTTTATGGTCAGGGAATTGGTGATATCACCGGAAACCATTACCTTTGTGTCTCAGATTGAAAGTTGATTTCAGCATCCAGTAAGTGAATGAACATTTCTGCTACGCTTCCCGCGGTTAGTTAATAGTTAATCCTTCTTTACTCTGCTTTTTGGTCAGCTTGTTATTTTGTTATTATTTAACCATTTATATTTAGTATGAACATTTATGTTTCGAATTTAAGTTTTAACGTCACTGACGAAGACTTACAGGAGTATTTTGCAGAATACGGAGAAGTTTCTTCTGCAAAAGTTATCACAGACAAATTCACCAGCAAATCACGTGGATTTGCCTTTGTTGAAATGCCGGATGATGAAGCGGCAAAAAAAGCTATCGCCGAACTGGATGGCGCCTCTGTTGACGGCAGGACCATCGGTGTCAGCGTGGCAAGGCCCAAGGAAGAGCGCACCAACAAGAGCGGTTCTTTCCAGCGCCGTAATAACAACTACAGCAACAGCAGGTATTAATCTGAATTGTTCGATAGAATTGTTAAAAGAGAGGGCCCCGCAGGCCCTCTTTTTGTTTTATTTATTAAAAGCGATCCTTACCTTTAGTTTGTCCACGGCTAGTGACAACCGAATCCCCGCATTAGTAAACCCTTAGTTCATTTTATGAATTTTATTGGGAACATCATCTGGCTCCTGTTTGGCGGCTTTCTGGCTGCCATGGGTTATGTGTTCGGAGGATTTATCTTGTGCATCACTATTGTGGGTATTCCCTGGGGTATGCAATGCTTTAAAATAGCAGGACTTGTTCTTTGGCCATTCGGGAAAAAGGTTGTTCCCTCCAGTCAGAGCGCAGGCTGTCTTTCCCTGTTCTGCAATATCGTCTGGCTCTTCTTTGGTGGTCTGTATACTGCCTTTATTCACCTGATCTTTGCTGCAATCCTGTTTGTTACCATCATCGGGATACCCTTTGCCAGGCAGCATCTCAAATTAATGGAGCTTTCATTTATGCCTTTCAGCAGGCAGGTCATATAAGGGTGCAGGACAGAAAAGCATTTTTTCTGATTTCTCCATCACATCGCCTGTCTGACATCTGCCTATTGCCAGTGACCCTTTCGCCATTTCCAGCCGGTACCCTTTGCTTCCCATCCCCCCTCACGCCACTTCCTGCCTTCAATTCTTTTGTCCCAATGCCCTTCATGCCACCGGTAGGTATTGCCCGTCCACATCCAGTCACCGCTGACCCATATAAAATCAGGCCCGGGAGCGGGAGGCCTTACATACAGGACATCAACCGGCCTGGAGGCTACTACCTCTGCCGTACATGCGCTCAGCGCCAATAGGATGGCGGCCAGGCTAATGGTTGCTAAATTTTTCATATGATTCGATTTTTTATAAATAATAAAATCATATTCTGCCCGATTGAGTTTACTGAGGCAACTTCCAGAACCATGCCAGATGTGAAAAGCTTTACCGGAGACTATAATTCAGGTATATACGAAGCACTGCGCCTGGTTCCCCAAGGGAAGATATGGTGGAAGTCCTCCGGGGTCAATTCCTCTTTAACATCATTTTTGGTTAAAAAATCCAACCTGTCTTAAAAAGGAAACCTGGTCGAAATAATTGACCTGTTTTAGGATTTTGCCATTTCGTATATCCAGTATTGTACAATTTTGAAGTGAGTACTTTTTCCCCCGCATATATTCGGGTGCATTCTTTTCGGGGTGGCTGAATGTACCGTCGGACTGGTATTCGATGACAGCAGCGCTATCTGTTACCAGCAGGCGGGTAAGGGTATGCCGGAGATCCGGTGTGGAACTGAAATACCGGCTATACACTTCCCGTACTGCAGCCTGGCCAGTTTTCGCCCCTTCCCAGTTGGGAGAGAGAAGCTGACAATCCCGGTCGTACAGACTGGCGAGGGAAACCGTATCATGAAGGTTGAGGTCTTTCAACCAGATTTCCGCAAGCTGCCGGTTACGAGAAGACAGGTCACCCGGTTGCTGCGCCTGAGAAAAGTCAATCGAAAAAAACAGAAGGCAAGCACAGATGGTAACAGCAGTTACTATTTTCATACAAACGATTTTCAGAATTCTTCTGACCTGCTCCTACCTGGGGAGCCACCTTTCAAAAAATTCGTAGGTCCTCAGCATCTGGTCCATACGCTGACGGTTGTCGCCGCTCCGTGTGATTTCGTGGGTGGCGCCGGGATGGCGGACGTATTCCACCGGCCGGTTCAGCACCTTGAGGCTTCGGTAGAGCATTTCTCCCTGTACAAAACCAGTCCTCCGGTCATTTTCCCCGTGAAAGATGATAAAGGGGGTAGTGATATTCTGAACATAGGTGATCGGTGATTCACGCTGCAGGATTGCTTTTACTTTAGGATCCCAGGGATAGCCGCCAAAATAGTTAGGCACCAGTCGCCAGGCGTTCCCTTCTCCAAAGAAAGTCGCAAGATCGTATACACCCCGCTGTGAGCAGGCAGCCTTGAACCGGTGGTCATGCCCAATGATCCAGGCCACGAGATATCCCGCATAGGAGCCTCCCGTAACCAGCAGTCTGGTCGTATCTGCCCAACCCTCGGCGGTTGTTTTATCCAGGGCAGCCAGGACATCACTGGTTGGTCCGGTTCCCCAGTCATTGATGTTTCCCCGCAAAAAATCAAGGCCGTATCCGCCAGAACCTCTCGGGTTGCAATACACAACCCCATAACCCTTTCCACAAAAAAACTGGAACTCATGCCACATAGTCGTTTCCCCCGGCCCCCACATGGCAGAAGGGCCCCCATGAATTTCCAGCAGGAGCGGATATTTTTTCCCCGGCGTATAGTCCACCGGTTTCATGACCCAGTATTCCATATCCATTCCCTTGCTGTTTTTGAAAACATGTTTCTCGGGGTAACTGAGTTTCCTGTTTTGAAGCCAGCCATCATTTAAATGGGTGAGGACTCTGGCATCCTGCATACCCGCATCAGCGATGTAGAGTTCAGACGGATCCCGCACTTCCGTTCTTGCAAATATCAGATGGTTCGCGGCAACATCGAAACTTTGAGTTCCGCTATTGAAGTCGGACAGCTGATCTACTTTCCGTGTCTCCATATTGAGACGGTACATCGGAACGCCCCCATTGGACTGGGCCGCGAAATACAGGTACTTTTCATCTCCGCTCCAGCCATACCCGATTTTGTTTCGGTCGAATGGAATGTTCACGACATCTTTTGCTCCCCCGCTCATGGGCATGATGGCGAGCTCCGGAACTTCTACGAATGAGGTGGTGCTGTGCTGGAAGGCCAGCCATTTCCCGGAGGGAGAGAGGGTAGCCGCAAAAAAAACTTTGTCTTTTTCACCGAGGAGCATGTTCAGATGGTTCCCGTTTGAGTCAGCAAGAAAGATCTCGCTTTCCAGAGACCGGTCGGGATGTTCAGTTGAATCGATATCACCGGTGATGATCAGCTGTTTTCCATCGGGCGTAAAATCCACATTGAAATATCTGTAGAACCCGTGGGTGACGCGCACGGGCTGGGAACCTGGAACAACAGACTGAACCAGGTACTGGTTGAAATTGATATCGGTGTTGACCTGCAGTTCATCCTGAAAATTGAGCCTGGTTACCAGTTTTGCCTTCTTGTCTGTAAGGTCATTGTCCAGATAGGCCCTGATCTCATCGATCGAGCCATCCGGGTTGGGTTTTGCCTGGGAGGAGTGTAGCGGTTCGTTCCTGGTAAAACCAGGCTGTTCAATGGGCCAGCGTGGCAATTCATGACCAGGATTCAGCAGGGAATCGGTCAGGAGGTCTTTCAGCGTGGGGTTGGAAGAGAACAGGATCTTCTTCCCATCAGGAGACCACTTGGGCGTACCTGCCCCATATTTGAAATGGGTAAACTGCAGAGGCTCCCCGCCATCAACCGGCATGATAAATATCTGCGGCTTTCCATCCACCAGGCGGACAAAGGCAATTTTCTTTCCGTCCGGGCTCCAGGCTGCCTGGGAAGAACCCTCTCTTACGGTGAGTTCTTTGGGGGGAGCAGATCCGTCCGTTGGTACAATATAGATGTGATTGACGTTCTTAAAATCCCATTTGGAATCGCCATCGGCTTCAATCCGGGTGACCGTGAAGACTGCCTTGGTGCCATCCTTGTTCAGGGAGACCCCGCTGATTGAATTTATCTTCAGCATGTCGGTCACTTTAACGGGTTCTTTGGCAGACTGGGCGAGAAGGCCGCTGAGCAGAAACAATAAGGCGATGGTCATTGCAGCTGTTCTGGTCATGAATTTTTCTTTTTTAGTGGCTGAATGTACAAAATTCTGCAGACCGGTTAATGGAATTACTGGAAGGATTGAATGGGAAAGGGACAGAAGGCAGAATTTGTTAAAATCTCGCCTAATGATACCCAAAAGCATCCCTTTGTCGTTAAAATGTGGTACACTTGAAAGAAGAAAAGGGTTGTACCCTTTCAGGTAATCCCGAAACTCCCGGATTGCCTGCAAAACAGTAAATTTGTATTGAATTTTTCCAAAATGAGCGAAACTACTACTCTTCCCCAGCCTGCCCTGACTCCAAAGGATTTTTCAACCGACCAGGAAGTACGCTGGTGCCCCGGTTGCGGGGATTATTCCATTCTTGCCCAGGTTCAAAAAATCATGCCTACCCTGGGCATACCCAGGGAAAACATCGCCATTATTTCAGGGATTGGCTGCAGCAGCCGCTTTCCTTATTACATGAATACCTATGGCATGCATTCCATCCACGGCAGGGCAACAGCCATTGCGTCCGGCCTGAAGGCCAGCCGTCCCGAGCTGAGCGTATGGATCGTTACCGGGGACGGGGATGGGCTGAGCATTGGGGGCAACCATACCATTCATCTGCTCAGGAGGAACTTTGACGTCAACATCATGCTGTTCAACAACCAGATTTACGGGTTGACCAAGGGGCAATATTCACCTACTTCTGAAGAAAACAAGATAACCAAGTCGACTCCTTACGGCAGCATCGACCATCCCTTTAATCCACTGGCGCTGGCCAGGGGAGCGGACGCAAGTTTTATTGCCCGGTCGATGGACAGGGATCCCAAGCATCTGCAGCAGATGCTGATCAGGAGCCACCAGCACAAGGGGGCTTCTTTCCTGGAGATCTACCAGAATTGCAACATTTTTAATGACGGTGCTTTTGAGATCTTTACGGAGAAAGGAACCAAACCGCTGGAGACCTTATTCCTTGAACACGGTAAACCGCTCGTTTTTGGTCCGCAGCAAAACAGGGGGATCAAACTGGAAGGGTTCACCCCGACGGTAGTGGAATTGGGTAACGGGATAAGCGCCGATGACCTGTGGATCCATGATGAAAAAGACTTTTACAAGGCCCAGATTCTTGTCCGGATGTTCGATGATCCAGCGAAGGAGGGTCATCTGCCCCGGCCTTTTGGCGTCTTTTTTGAAACCGACAGACCCTGTTATGAGGAAATGATGAGTCTTCAGATTGAAGAGGTAATCAAAAGCAAGGGAAAAGGTAACCTCGACAAGTTATTGCGCGGAAATGAAACCTGGACCATCTCCTGATCTTTTTTCCCTCGAAGACAAGACCATTTTTATCGCCAACTTTTTCCTAAAGTACATCTGCTGCCTTTCGGTGTTTTCGCTGCCCTGCGCGGCCGGGTCAGTCATTGTTCTGGTTGCACTGGAAAATGCTCATCCAAGACGATGTCATAGCGGGAAAAGTTGAACCGGAAAACAGCCAGACTATTTACTCGTCTCCCCTTCCAGCTTTTTTATACGATCCGCTGCATAGGTGTTTTTAGGATTGAGTTCCACCGATTTTTTAAAGTTTTTGATGGCCAACTCCTTTTTACCGATGTCGTCATAGCCTTCTGCAAGGCCTTCAAAGGCGCTACCGCTTCCTGGATTCGTGGCCAGGTTGTACTGGAAAATACGGATTGCTGCTTTTTTCTCACCCTTGCGCAGCAGGATAAAAGCCAGATCGTTCACGTCATCCTCCAAAAGCTTAAAAGAAGGATTCTGCTGCTTTAAATCCCGGACTATTTCTGAAACATGGTCATAGCCTTGGTTTTCCAGTTGCGTCCAAAACGCTTTCATATTATCCCTTTCATTGAACTGATATCCTGTCCAGAGGTTTGCCCACCAGGTCTGTCCGGGGAAGAATGCGTTTAGGATATCAGTCGTAATATGCAAACCCCAGTTGCTGAAAGTAAAGTATACCAAGGCCTCGTTTTTCGCGGGATTGGCGATGCAAAAACCCTTGAAATCCCCATTATCTCCCCATTGCCATATCCATTCGCCCGTCTCGTTTTCCTGTATCCCGATGCCAAGTCCCCACCAGATGTGTTTGCTGGCTTCATTGACCTTATGCCCGAACCAGTTGCCTGCGGATTGTTTTTCACACATCATCCGGTGAGTTTCCGGAATTAACCCTCTACCGGTCATCAGCGCCTGCAGAAAGATTGCATAGTCGTGTGCGCAGGTCAACAGGCTGAAGGCTGCGCCCTGCTTTTTGTGTCTGGTCACCGCCTCCGGACTGTTCCCGAAAGCTGCCAATGTATCAAATTTATCCCTCCATGCATAGCTCGTGTGGTTCATGCCAAGCGGTGTAAAAACTTCCTGTTGTCCAATTTCATTGAGTGACTTCTTGGTCAATTTTTCAACAACCCGCTGCAGGTATTGAAATCCTTCGCCTGAATAAGAGAATGTGCTGTCCGGGGAAAAAATGAGTTTGGCAACCTTATCGTCTCCCCAGTTCGGCAGCCCGGTGGTATGCCGCAAAACCATTCTTGCAGTAATTTTTGCATACCTCGGATCAGTTGTATCGAACCGCTCATACCTGTCAAGGTAATGAATCAACGCTGTATCGAGGCTGATGATATGCCTGTCATATAAACGCAACACCGCATAGGCGAATACACATTTGCTCAGCGAAGCAGCTTCAAATATGGTATTTGCGGTCACCTTTTTTTCCGATCCCTTGCTGATCGTCCCCAGATTAAAGCTTTCCTCCCTGCCGCCTCTGAGGCAGACAAGTTGCAGACCAGGTATACCGTACTGTTTGGTTAACTCCTGTAGTTGTTGTTGCTGGGGAAATAGGGGGCTGAAATATAGAAGGAAGGTAATGACAAGAACCGGTCTTTGCATGCGAACTTTATGTTAAGCAGAACAGCATAAAGTTAAAGCTTGCCCGGTTCGCTGCGAAAGTCTTTTTTCTCACCCATTGATTTGGATAGCATGGCCTCCATTTCACTGATCCTGCGAAGCTGGCCTTCCAGTTTTTTGTTATGTTCGGTGACATCCTGCAGGTCCTTGTTCAGTTCTTCCAAAAAGGTCGTTTTCTTCTGCAACTGCTGGCGCTGGAAGTTCGCTTCTCTCAATTTATCCTCTGTGTCTGCGAGTATGCGGCTCATCCGCTGGTTTTCTTCCCACAGCGAGATCTGTCTTGATCTCACTTCATCAAATTCCTTGGACAACCGGAAATAGGAAGTATGCAATTCATCGTATTCGATGCTGCGGCCCTGCGGATTCCCCAGGTGGGATTCCAGCTTCTGAATCTTTTCCTGCAGGACATTGAATTCTGTGTACGCTTTGTCCATTCTTTCCGTAATCTCATCTGTCAGGCGCTGTTTCTGCCTGATCATGCTGATCTCATTATCCTTTTCGGTAACTGACTTCCGCAGCTCACTCACCTGGCCATTCAGCTGGTCGTTGACATGCTGCAGTTCCATAAACTTTCTTTCTGACTCTTTCAATAGCTGGATCTGTTCAAGGAGACGGTTGATGTGCTGGTTGTGCTGAGAAAGATTTTCCTGGGCAGACTTCAGCTGGTGAAAATAATCCTCACTGGCCGGATTTCTTGTTGTTGCCGGCTCAAGCGAAGGTTTTGACTGGGTATTCTTCATCTCTTTCTGCAATTCTTCCAGCTCTATGGACAGTATTTGTTCATTCTCCTTGGATTCAGTCAGCCTTTCCCGCAACTGCTCCAGGGCTTTTTCCTGCATGTCCATGTCATTGTAATATTTCAGCTTCCAGTTGTCGTTTTCGCTGATCCCGTCCGGCTGGTCGAGCTGGTCGATCTTCATGGATTTTTTGGCACTCCAGAAATAGTGCAGACTGAAGCCAAGAACCAAGGCACCAAACAGCGTAATGATTATCTCCGGGAGTCTTACGGTGAGTTGAAATCCAAGTATGAGAAGTAATGTTTTCATAATGGTATGGTTCGGGGATAAGCTTATTCGAAAAATGGCGAACAGGATAAAATCTTGCAGGTTTTTTTAAAGGAAAGTGGACAGGTGGGAATCGCCGAAAACCACGCTGGCAGCGGATTTCCAGCGAAACAAAATACAAAGCTTTCGGGAGATATACAAATAAGGGGTTTATTATATTTGTATTAATTGACTTTCAATTAGTTACAAGCGTTCCTACTCTTTCCCCCCTCACCACTTTCAGCAGGTTGCCCGGTTTGTTCATATCAAACACGATAATGGGCAATTTGTTTTCCATGCACAGGGTAAATGCGGTCATGTCCATCACGCGGAGATCCCTGGAAATACACTCCTGAAAAGTTAATTTTTCGAATTTGGTGGCAGAAGGATCCTTTTCCGGATCCGCATTGTAAATACCATTCACCCGGGTACCTTTGAGAATGACGTCCGCATTGATTTCTATGGCACGCAGGGATCCCGCTGTATCTGTAGTAAAATAAGGGTTGCCGGTTCCTGCCCCGAAGATAACGACCCGGCCTTTTTCCACGTGCCGGATGGCCCTTCTGCGGATATAAGGTTCGGCGATCTGTTCCATCTTGATGGCACTCTGAAGGCGGGTAAATACACCAATTCTCTCCAGGCCGGCCTGCATGGCCATGCCGTTGATCACGGTCGCCAGCATGCCCATATAATCTCCATGCGCCCTTTCAATCCCGGTTTCCTTTTCATTCATACCCCTGTATATATTTCCTCCTCCTATGACGATGGCCACCTGCACTCCCAGGTCAACAATGGTTTTGATATCCTGGGCATACTGGGCGATCACTGCATTGTCCAGCCCAAAGATCTTGTCGCCCATGAGGGCTTCTCCGGATAACTTCAGCAAGATGCGCTTGTATTTAGGAAGCATGGTCGAACGGCATGATTTGGTTTACAATTTGATTCCAGGATGAGTGTATTCCCGCAGGCAGCGTGTAAAAGAGACCTTTGGTACCGGTCTTTTTTACGTTGCAAAGAAAGGATTTTTCTTTCAAGGAAGCATGCAGGCACAAAAAAAGGAGAGCTTGAAGGCTCTCCTTTCGGATTTCTTTATCCCAGTTGAACTCGTTTGAACTGGATCACCTTCACCCCTTGGTCGACCCCCTTCAGGTAGTCCCCCACGGTCTTGGCAGCATCTTTCACAAACGGCTGGGCGATCAGGGTATTTTCTTTAAAGAAGGCATTGAGCTTGCCAACGGCGATCTTATCAATCATTTCGTCCGGTTTGCCAGCCATCTTCGGATCATTTTTAATCTGTTCTGTGACGATCGCTTTTTCCCTGGCGACGACCTCGGGAGAAACCGAGTCAGCGTCCACAGCCACCGGGTTCATGGCTGCGATCTGCATCGCCACGTCTTTTCCGGCTTCCAGGACGGCAGGGCTGTTCTTTGACAGGCCGACGAGGACCCCCATCCGGTAAGCGCCGTGAATATAAGCGGCCACAGCCTCTGCGTCGATTCTTTCAAACCTGGTCAGCTGAATCTTTTCACCGATCTTGGCCACCTGGTCATTGATCTTGTCCGCAACGGTTGCACCTTCCAGTTGGGAAGTCTGCAAACTCTCCAGCGACTGAACATTGTTCTTGATCGCCGTATCCATGATGCCCTGGGCAAAAGCTACAAAGTCAGCGTTCTTTGCAACAAAGTCTGTTTCGCAGGCCAGGGTGATGATCAACCCGGTCTTGTTATCTGCAGTGGTCCTGGCGATAATCACGCCTTCCTTCGCCTCGCGGTCGCTGCGCAGGGCAGCTACTTTCTGACCTTTCTTGCGCAGGTAATCGATCGCTTTTTCAAAATCCCCGTCGCTTTCCACCAGTGCTTTGCGGCAATCCATCATTCCTGCGCCAGTTGTCTGGCGAAGTTTGTTGATATCGGCCGCTGTTATTGTCGTTGCAGTTGACATATGAAATATTTTTTTAGATTTTATCCCTCGAAAAAAAAATCCTGATCCCGTTTTTTCCAGTCTCCAGGTTAGCCGGTTGATTACCGTGAACCCGTACGCTTGGGAGAATTCGGGATGCGGCGTTTCGGCGGGCTTCCGCCACGAACTTTTTCACCCCGCGCCCGTGCCGCTTCGCCTTCTGCCTCAGCAAGCAGGCGGGCTGCTTTCCTTTCATTCTCGTCAGCCGATGCATCTTCCACATCTTCTTCCTTGGCCGCCTGCCGCTCAGCAAGTCCTTCTGCAATAGCTGCAGTGACGTAGTTGGCAATGATGGCGATGGATTTAGTCGCATCGTCGTTGGAAGGGATAGCGAAATCCACCCTGTTGGGGTCGCAATTGGTATCCACCATACCAAAAGTGGTGATACCAAGTCTTTTTGCTTCCGCCAGGGCGATATGCTCGTGCCCGATGTCCACGATGAAGAGGGCTGCAGGTATGCGTCCCAGTTGGGCGATACCACCCAGTACCTTTTCCATCTTGTCCTTATCGCGGGCCAGTGTCAGACGCTCTTTCTTGGTGATGCTGTCAAAAGTTCCGTCGTTCAGCATTTTGTCGATGCTCTGCATCTTCTTAACACTCTTGCGTACAGTATTGAAGTTGGTCAGCATGCCACCCAGCCAGCGCTCCGTAACAAACGGCATATTAATTTTCCTCGCGCACTCAGTAACGATTTCCTTGGCTTGCTTCTTGGTGCCGACAAACATGATCTTCTTTCCGCTCTTGGCGATGTGCTTCATGGCGGCTGCAGCTTCCTGGAGGCTTTCCGTAGTTTTATTCAGATCAATGATGTGAATACCCTTCTTTTCGGCAAAAATGTAGGGCAGCATTTTGGGGTTCCACTTCTTACGCAAGTGTCCAAAATGTACACCTGCTTCCAACAACTGTTGCTGTAATGAAGTATTTTGTTCCATGTCTTATTTATTGAGTAATTTTTTATTAGTTGTTTATCCTTGTTCAGATGATTAACGTTTGCTGAACTGGAAGCTTCTTCTTGCTTTCTTGCGGCCTGGTTTCTTACGTTCAACAGCCCTCGGATCGCGCCGGAGAAGTCCGGCAGCTTTTAAAGCCGGGCGCCACTCCGCATTTATTTCCAGCAGGGCACGGGCAATGGCCAGCTTGGTAGCTTCCGCCTGGCCTTTCATTCCACCACCTCCTGCATTGATCTTGATATCATATTTATCCAGGGATTCAACGGTCTTGAGCGGAAGCTCAACCTGGTTCTGGAGATAGACCAGTGTAAAATATTGTTTATAGTCTTTGTTGTTAACCATAATCTTACCGGAACCCTTGCTCAGGAATACACGGGTGACAGCTTCCTTACGACGACCAGTTGCATTTTTTTGCTTTTCCATATATAAAAAATCAGAAGGTTAAAGTTTGAGGTTTCTGTGCGGTATGCGGATGCTCTGCTCCTGCATACACAAACAATTTTTTAAACATCTTGCGTCCCAGACGATTCTTCGGCAGCATGCCCTTTACAGCCCGCTCTATGACAGCCTCAGGCCGGCGCTTCAGCAAACTCTTGGCAGCTTCTTCCTTCTTACCGCCGGGGTATCCGGAAAAGTTAATGTAGATCTTCTCATCCATCTTGTTCCCGCTGAAGAGCACCTTATCGGCATTGATCACGACAATAAAATCTCCGGTGTCTACATGGGGGGTATAAGAGGTCTTGTGTTTCCCGCGCAGTACGGCTGCAATCCTGGAACAAACACGACCGACGGTTTGATTAGTACCATCCACAACATACCAGTTGCGCTTGACGGTAGCCTCGTTCGCGTGTTTGGTGGTAAAATGTAATTTGCTCATGGTTCTTTTTTTTGAGTGAACCGCTGCTATCCCAGCGGTTTAAATTTTAAAATGGACCGCAAAGGTAGGAGTAACCATGGTTCATTTCCAAAAAAACCGGGGGCTTTTTTACGAGGACCCTCTATAATTAATTGATTTTCAATAAAGATTTTGACTCGCAAATTAAATGATCCTCTCCCTGGCCCCATTTCAGCCCGGCCGTGGGATCGTCTGCATGCATGTCCGATGGATGGAGATTAGAAAATGAACTGAATTTTTTTAGATTTACAATTCAATCAACATTGCTGGCATGGCAGGCATTCAACCGCTCGGACGAACCGCTTTCGGAAACCCCCAACATGCAGGGAGGCTCATTCCCATCCATGAAGCACGCCGCATGCTGGAAGATATGGTCAGTAATGAACGGCTTCGCCTTCACATGAAGCAGGTGGCAGCCGTGATGAAAGCCTGGGCACTGGAAAAGGAAGGAGTCGACGAACAGACGGCCCTCAAATGGGAGCTTGCCGGCCTTTTGCACGATGCCGACTGGGAGAAATACCCGGATGACCATTGCCGGATCATCATAGAAAAACTGGAGGAGATGCAGGTGGACCCGGAGGTCATTCACTGCATTGCCTCCCACGGTCCCAGACATTTCGGGGTTGAACCGGAAACCAAAATGGATAAGATGATCTATGTCTTTGACGAGTTGTCCGGATTTATTCATGCGTCCGCGCTGATCCGCCCGACCAGATATGAAGGCATGGATGTGAAAAGCATCCTGAAGAAACTGAAAACTCCTTCTTTTGCCGCCCAGGTCAGCCGGGAAGATATTACCGATGCCCTGTCCAGGTCCGGGTATCCCGTGGAAGATATCATCGCCTTCATTATTGAAAAACAAAAAGACGTTGCCTGAACATTCCGCCGGGCGGGAGAATGGGCAAGGATAGGTTTGCAACCGGGTATGCCAAAGTAAAGATTCTCTTTTATTGTCTTTTGAACATGCACAGTTCTGCATTGTTCATGGCCACCAGAATATAGCTTCCTCCCCCTGCAGCTTTTACATAAGCAACATCCCTCGCTTCTCCCCTCAGGAAAAGACCGCTCACAGCAGGCTCCAGGAAACTGAACTGGTGCCCTCGGTCCCCTACCAGCAGGGTGCCATAGTTGGCATCATAACGGCCTGTCTGGGGTTTAAGGCCAAAGAAATTTCCCGAAAGAAAGAGATCCGTGATTCCGTCGCCGTTCAGGTCACCCGACAGGATGCCAAATACCGGGGCCATCTGGGCCCTTACAGGGAGTGTCTGTACTGAAAAATGACCCTTGCCGTCATTCAGGAAGACACAGGTCTGCGTTTGTTCCACCTGGAGGACCTGGGCCTGCCGCAACTGTTCTGGCGGAAAAACCTCATCAATCGATTTCCCCGCATATTCGCTGAATTTCAGAAATTTCTTTTTCAGCTGGGGGATTTGATTTTCCATTTCTCCTTTGAGGTAGTAGGGATAAGCCTTTCCATCCGACTTGTAATAGACGGGTATGCATTCTGTTTTGCCGTTCCGGGCAAAATCATCCACGTAGAGTCTTGCCGGATGAAGGGAATCGGCCTTTATGTTTGAATTCAGTCCGAAATTGCCGGCGATAAGGTCCGGATATCCGTCCCCGTTAACATCGGCCACCACCAGGCAATTCCACCACCCTGATGAATGCGGGATTTCACCTGTTTTCAAAAGTTTTCCGTTGATGTATTTGAACAGGCTGACTGCCATCCAGTCGCCAACGACGATCAATTCCTTTTCCCCGTCTCCGTCTATATCTTCCCAGCGGGCATCAGTCACCATGCCGAGCCTGGCCAAATCCGGAGCCACGGTCACGGTCACATCTGCGAAATTTCCATTACCGCGGTTCTCCAGCAGTACACTGGAAGGCAGGACGCCGTAGCTGCCTGGCACATTACGTGCACCGATGAATATATCCGGTTTTCCGTCCCTGTTGAAATCAACTATTCTGACACAGGATGCGTCCAGCGAAAGGGTTGGCCAGCCTTTGAGACTCGCGGTAAAATTTCCTTTTCCGTCATTGAGGTATAACCTTGGCATCAGGTAGGAAGAACCAGGCCCTGCCTGGTTTCCTCCGGAAGCGACGACAAGGTCCAGGTCACCGTCCCCGTCAGCATCAAAAAAGGCGGCGCCCGTGTTTTCAAAGTCTTTGTCCCGGATAAAGTCCGGCTGTGGTTTCTGGATAAAACGTCCATCCGGTTGCTGGATAAATATCCTGGCCGTATCCCCGGAAGCGCTTCCCATATAAAAATCCTCCAGTCCATCCCCATTTACGTCGCCCACGGCCAGTTTAGGGCTTTCGGTAGAGAGCATTTTGGGGATCAGGATCTCATTGTCAAAATCATTGAATTCATTTTCCCGGTGCCGGAAATTACCCCGGATCTCGAGCTGAGCCACGTTCTTATACAGGGGAGGCTGGCCGGGTGCAGGAGGAGAATTCACATTCTGTGCATTTTTTTCTTCCAGGACCAGGAGGGTGTCGACGCCGAGCTTTTTCAGGATTTGGAACTTTCCCGTCGGCCAGCGCACCGTCAATGAATCAATGACAGGGTTGTCACCGA
>Ga0318562_10000702_pt1 | contig 14921 bp, 17 predicted proteins | sample GRESIP066b5f18_FD_203688 | JGI IMG/M metagenome (GOLD analysis project Ga0318562, IMG submission 203688) | Tropical soil microbial communities from Luquillo Experimental Forest, Puerto Rico - GRE.SIPMG.066b5f18 | ecosystem: Environmental > Terrestrial > Soil > Tropical forest > Bulk soil... | reverse complement strand
GCGTGTTCCAGGTCGTGGCCCGGATGGCGCGCTCGATCTTCGGCACCCATGTGGCCGGCGACGCGACGAATCCGAAACGCAGCCCCGTGGCGACGCTCTTGGAAAGCCCCGAGACGTAGACGGTCGTCTCCGGCGCCAGCGCCGCCAGCGCCGGGGGCGGGTCCGCCTCGAGGAACGCGTAGGCTGCATCCTCGATGATGAGCAGGCCGTGCCGGCGCGCCACCGCGACCAGATGTCGTCGCCGGCTGGCGCTCATGACCCATCCCAGCGGGTTGTGAAGCGTCGGCATGGTGTACACGGCGCGAACGCGCCGGCGATTGCACAGGGCATTCAATGCATCCGGATCGGTGCCCGCGCCGGCTGCCGGCAGCGGTGCCAGTTCCAGACGCTGTGCCTCGGCAAGCACCTTGAACCCCGGGTAGGTCAGTGCATCGACCGCGACCACGTCGCCTGGCTTGAGCAACGCCATGACCGTCGTGGCCAGGCCGTGCTGTGCGCCGCCCACGATGGCCACCTGGTCCGCATCGACCGTGAGTCCCCGGCCAGCGAGATGGCGCGCCACGGTGGCCCGCTCGGACGGGCGGCCGCCGTGCGGTTGATAGCGCAGAAGCGCTTCCAGGTCTCCACTGGAAGCCACTTGTCGAAGTGCCGAGCGCAGCATGCCGGCCTGGCCCGGCAGCGACGGGTAGTTGAAGTTCAGGTCCGTGATGTCCGCGGCAGCCGCGTACTGATCGATGCCCAGGTTGCGCGGCAGCAAGGTCTCACGCACGAAGGTGCCACGGCCGGTCTCGCCGCTGACCAGGCCCATGGCCTCGAGTTCCGCATACACACGGGTTGCCGTGACGAGCGCCAGCCCCTCCCGGGCGGCCAGCTCCCGATGCGTGAGCAGCCGGGTGCCCGGCGCGATGCGGCCGGCTCGAATCTCGGCAGCCAGCGTGTCGACGAGCGTCTTGTACCGGGCGTGGGGCATGCGACAGTGTATCCATGACAATTATTTGATTGTATTGAAGCCTCCTCCTACCATGCCGCATCGCCAGACACTTTGTCTGCCAACGGGACGTCTCCATGCACATCGCCATCCTCACCTTCGAAGGCTTCAACGAGCTCGATTCACTCATCGCGCTGGGCATTCTCAATCGTGTCAGGAAGCCGGACTGGCGCGTGTCGATCGCCAGCCCCACTGCGCGCGTCCGGTCGATGAATGGCGTCGTGCTCGAGGCCCAGTCGACCCTGCGCGAAGCCTGTGCGGCCGATGCGGTGATCGTCGGCAGTGGCAGTCAGACGCGAGCGGTGGTCGCGGATGCGGCCTTGATGGCGCAATTGCAGCTCGACCCTGCCCGGCAACTGCTGGGGGCCCAATGTTCCGGAACCCTCGTGCTGTCCAGGCTGGGGCTGCTCGACGGCGTGCCGGCATGCACGGATCTGGTCACGAAGCCCTGGGTCGAAGAGGCCGGCATCGATGTGCTAGACCGGCCGTTCTTCGCCAATGGCAACGTGGCCACGGCGGGGGGTTGCCTCGCGTCGCAGTACCTCGCGGCTTGGCTGATCGCCCGCCTGGACGGCGTCGAGGCGGCGAAAAGCGCCATGCAGCATGTCGCTCCGGTAGGTGAGAAGGAGACCTACGTCGAGCGTGCGATGCGGAACATCGCGCCATTCCTCGAAGGGAATCTCGCGGCGGCCGTCACAAGCCCGCGGCGGCGTGACGCAGCAGCAGAGCAGCCAGCACCAGCATGGTCAGGCCAATGAGGGCATCCAGCATCTGCCACGCCCTCGGGCGCGCGAACCAGGGGGCCAGCCAGCGAGCGCCGTAGCCCAGGAGGCCGAACCAGCACAAGCTGGCCGCGCTCGCACCTGCGATGAACCAGCCGCGCAACGACCCTGGCTGCTGCGCGCCGATGCTGCCCACCAGGAGCACCGTGTCCAGGTAGACGTGCGGGTTGAGCAGCGTGAAGGCCGCCGCCTGCGCCACCACGGCGCCACAGCTGAGACCGGCCCCCTCTTTGGCGGGCTGCAGTCGATGCGGATGTCGCGCACGACGCAGCGCCTGCACCCCGTAGGCCGTCAGGAAAGCGGCGCCCGCCAGCGCCAGCGCTCGGGCCAACCCGGGGCGCTCGCCCAGCGCCTGCGCCATGCCCCATACGCCCGCGGTGATCAGGACGCTGTCTGCCACCGCGCAGAACCACACGACGCTGCCCACATGCTCGCGACGCAGTCCCTGGCGCAACACGAATGCGTTTTGCGCGCCGATGGCAACGATGAGTCCCAGGCCCAGGGCCAGGCCCTGCACGAAGACCGGAAACGCGAGCGACACGGAGGCTTCTTCCAGGTTCGACATGGGTGAAGCTTGCCCGCTCGACGAGGTGAAGACAAACTATCTTGCCTAAATCGACATTAGAAGAACTAATCCAATGCTGGACTATTCAGCGCTGTCCGCGCTCGCCGCTGTCGTGCGCGAAGGGAGCTTCGAGCGCGCCGCCCGCACCCTGCACGTGACGCCATCGGCCATCTCGCAGCGCATTCGACTGCTGGAGGAGCGCATGGGCTGCGCGCTCGTGGTGCGTGAGCAGCCGTGCCGCGCCACGGAGACCGGCCGGCGCCTGTGCCAGCACGTGGACCGCGTTCGACTGCTGGAGCATGAACTCGAAGGTGCCGTTCCAGCGCTGGCGCCGGAGGGGATTGCCCGGGTTCCGCTACCCGTCGCAGTCAATGCCGACAGCCTGGCGACGTGGTTCGCACCGGCCGTGGCTGCGTTCGCCGCAGAAGCGCCAGTGCTGATGGAAATAGCGGTCGATGACCAGGACCACACCGGCGAATGGCTCCGCAGTGGCGCGGTACTGGCTGCCGTGACTGGCAGCGCCCGCCCCGCGGCCGGCTGCAACAGCCGGCCATTGGGTTCGATGCGCTACGTGGCCGCTGCCAGCCCGGGTTTCCTGGCTCGTCATTTCGCGGACGGTGTGGGGGCGGGCAGCCTGTCTCGCGCGCCGAGTCTGGTGTTCAACGCCAAGGACGAGTTGCAGGCCCAATGGGCGCGCCGCGTGTGCCATCGGCATGTCGAGCTTCCGCGGCACACCCTGCCGTCTCCCCACGCCTTCGTGACCGCGACCCTGGCTGGCATGGGTTGGGGCCTGCACCCCCTCGCGTTGATCGGACCCCACCTCAAGGACGGTTCGCTCGTCGAGCTCGTACCGAAGGCGCCATTGGATGTTCCGCTGCACTGGCAGCAGGCGCGTGCGGCTTCTGCGCTTCTCGATGGATTGACCCGAGAGCTCGTGGCCGCCGCCCGGCGGGCTCTGATACCGCCCTAAGACGCTACTCGTCCGAAGACCATGCGCGAGCGCAGGAATATATGGAACGATTCTCATTTGTGAGGCTAGACTGGGTCGCTTCAACACATCGAACTCGGGAAGGACCCATGAAGCAGATCATCCTCGCCGCCACCCTCGGCATCGTTGCACTCTCGCCCACCGCCGTCTTCGCGAAGGCGAACTGCAAGCCCTACCCCAAGGCCGAGTGGATGAGCGAAGCCGACGCCAAGGCCAGGATCCAGGACCAGGGCTATGTCATCAGCAAGTTCAAGGTCGATGGCAATTGCTACGAGATCTATGGCAAGAACAAGGAAGGCAAGAAGGTCGAGATCTACTACGATGCGAAGACGCTCGAGCCGGTGAGAAGCGAGATCGAGAAGTAGGCCATGCCGCGCCCCGGCGGCCCGGAGTCTGCGTCCCACGATCGGATTCCCGTCTGGGACGCCGCCGTTCGACTTCTGCACGGGTCGCTCGCGGGGTCGGTCATCTTTTGCCTGGTGCACGACGATGGCGACCGGCTCCATCGCGCCGGTGGCTACGTCGCGGCCGGCGTGGTCGTCTTGCGTCTGCTGTGGGCGATGATTGCCCGCGGGCATGGCAGCCTCTCGCACCTGAAGCCCTCTGTCGCCAGGACGATCGCCTACCTGCGCGCCGGTGCGCCGCGTCAGGTGGGCCATGACCCCCTGGGGTTGTGGATGGTGTGGCTGCTCTGGTCGCTGGTCCTGCTGCTCGGCCTGACCGGATGGATGAGCCGTCTCGATGCATTCTGGGGCGACGACCGGCTTCACGACCTCCATGCATGGCTTGCCGACGCGCTGCTGGTCGCTGTCGCGCTCCACCTGCTCGGCGTTGCTGTCATGAGCTGGCGATGGCGCGAGAGCCTGCCGGGTTCGATGATCACTGGGACAAAACGCGGAACCCGACAGCGCAGGTGAGATCCACCCGGGCGCGCGCCAGCGCCTACACCTCGCTCCGACGCGCCCATGGATCCGGACTGATCGTCCTCTTCACTGATCTTGCGTCGACAGAACCGAACATCTCCGCGATGATGGGCACGACCTGCATGACGATCGGCATCGTGGCGGAGGTGGGCATCTTCAGCTTTCTCGAACAACGGGACTGCATCGAGCGCGGCATGACGCTGGCGCTCGCCGGGCGGAGCGCGCCATGCTGAGCATTTCCGGCTTGCGTTCGGCCCACGGCGGTCCATTCGATCTCGAGCTCGGACGCGGCGAGTGCGCAACCGTCGTCGGCCCTTCGGGTGTCGGCAAGAGCCTGTTCCTGCGACTGGTCGCGGACCTCGACCCAGGCTCAGGCAGCGTGCAGTTGGACCATCGGTTGCGGGAATCCTGGCCACCGGTGGCATGGCGCCGTCAAGTCGTCTATCAGGCGGCGGAGCCCGCGTGGTGGCATCCCACGGTGCAACCGCACTTCCCGGCCGATTCGATGGAATGCGTACGGGCCTCGCTGGCGCCGCTGCACTTGCCGACTGCCGTTCTCGATGCCGAGGTCACTCGCCTGTCGACCGGCGAACGCCAGCGCCTCGCACTGCTGCGCTCGCTGTCGCGCGCACCTGTCGTGCTCCTGCTGGACGAGCCGACCGCATCGCTCGATGAAGCTTCGACGCTGGCCGTCGAGGCGCTGCTGCAGGATCGGGTGCGTGGCGGACTGTCGATCGTCTGGGTGACGCACTCGACCGAGCAGGCCGCGCGGGTGAGCCATCGACGCTACGGCATGACGCGCGAGGGACTGCGAAGCCTGTGAACCCGGTCGTTCATCTCGGCGCAGTCGACGTGGCGATGGCCGCGGCGCTGGTTCTCGCCAGCGCCGCAGCCTCCGTCCTGCTGCACCTCGACCTGCATCGCCAGGTCCTGTGGGCGGCTACGCGAATGGTGGTGCAGCTGTTGCTCGTCGGCCTGCTACTGCGCTTCGTGTTCAAGGCGGCATCGCCGGCCGTCACGCTCGCGATCGTGGTGCTGATGATTGGGGCAGCCGCGCGCGAGGTGGCCGTGCGACCGACGCGCAGGCTCCGTTCGGCAGGCAATCACCGCATCAGCATCGCGGTCGTCGGCATTTCGAGCGTGGCCACGGTGGCGCTTGCGCTCATGACGGCCATCCGCCCCGACCCCTGGTACGACCCTCGCTACGCGATCCCGCTGATGGGCATCGTGCTCGGCAGCGTTCTCAACTCGGCCAGCCTGGGGCTCGACGGCTTTCTGGAAGGTGTCGTGATACGGCGTCCTGCCATCGAAGCCCAGCTCGCACTCGGCGCGTCCATCCACGAGGCCCTCGGCGAACTGCTGCGATCGTCGATCCGGCGGGCGATGATCCCTATCGTCAATCAGATGTCCGCGGCCGGCATCATCACGCTGCCCGGGATCATGACGGGTCAGTTGCTGGCCGGAATGGATCCCATCGAAGCGGTCAAGTACCAGATCCTGCTGCTCTTCCTGCTCACGGGCGCGGGCGGCCTCGCCGCAGCCGGTGCGGTCTACCTCGCCGCACGCGCGATCACCGACGAGCGTCAGCGCCTTCGGCTCGATCGGCTGGCAACGGCATCCACGAGGTCGGGCAGGCGCTAGCCCTCGCGTGCCATTTCGATTCTTCTACGCTGGCATTGCCTCGATGACCCGCACTGCCGCACCCGTCGAGACAATGCGGCGAAGCATGAAGCCGGACGCGTTCAGGATCGCGCGAAATTCATCCTCGGTCCGCACTCGCCCGCCGCTGCTTCCGCCGACCGCGAGCATGATGAGATCCATCGATGCAGTGTCCCAGGACCGGTACTCGTCGTCCGCTTCCGATGCGCTCGCCGACATCCATTCGACCAGCAGCAAGGTGCCTGTGTCGGACATCACCGCACGACAATTCCCCAGGACTGTGCAGGCGCGGTCGTCGTCCATGTCGATCAGGAAATTCGACAGGACATACGCATCGGCGCCTGCCGGAACACGTTCGAACGCATTGCCGGCGACAAAGGTGCAGCGATCACCCAGGCCGGCAGCCTCGATGTTCTGGCACGCGCGCAGGCTTGCGGGGGCCAGGTCGAACACGACGCCACGTGCCTTGGGACACGATTTCAGGATCGAGATCAGCAGGGCGCCATTGCCGCCGCCGACATCCACGATGGTGCTGAAACGCGAGAAGTCATAGGTGGCGACGGCGGGCCCGTGGCGATAGCGCGCCGCGCTCGCCATGGTCCGATCGAAGAGCGTACGGGCCTCCGGGTGTTCGGCGAGGTGCTCGTACAGTGGCTTTCCGAACACCCGGACGGCCGCCGATTGGCCGGAAGTCACGCTGTGCAGCAACTCACCCCAGAGCGGATACAGGATTTCCGCATTGAAGATCGCGCGCTCGCGGACCGAATCCGCACGATCCGACCTGAGGAGGCTGCCCGATTCGGTCAACGAGAAGCGGCCATCCGTTTGCCTGGCGAGCAGGCCGCGACTGACCAACATCCCGAAGATGCGCCGCAGCACACCGGCGTCGACGCCCGTCGTGGCTGAAATCTCCAGGAGATCCTTGGCATCGTCCGCCAGGAGATCCGCGATGCCGAGCTTTGCCGCGACGTAGATCACCTGGGCCGTCTGTGCGCCGTAGATCATTTGAAGGAGCCCCGCAAGTCGCGGCGAAACGACCTGCGGCCCGGTGCCCGGCTCGTTCATGGGAATCCTCCGCGCAACGCGAGTTGCGCCAGCTTGGCGAGTTGCCAGGACTTCTCGGGGACGAAAGACTCGGGATCGCAGACCGCCCCGTGGCCGCCGCTCCCGTATACGACGGCATAGGCGGCGTAGTCTGCAGCCTGAACGGCCCGGCCTGCCAAGGCATTTGCCACCGCATAGCTCGCCGATACGGCGGCATGACCCACACCATCGAGCGAGCGCGAACCTGGGTGACGATTGGCCACGGCGGAGGCCTCGGACGCGGCGCGGTCGAGAGCCCCTCGGTCCGCCTGCCCCTTGACGTAGGCGGCCAGGATGTCGAGGCAACGAACGACCGTCTCGTCCTCCAGCAGGTGACGCACCCGTTCGACGCACGCGTACGCAAAGGCGAGGCGCAGCGCGTCAGGCTGCGCAGACCGTGATTCGCAGGCGCTCAAGGCCGAAGACAGGGTATCGGTCATCCTGTGCGGCCTCCTGTCTCTCCAGCCGAAAGCATCAGCTTTCGTTGTGCGCCACCTGCATGCGGGTCCGCGTGCGCGCAGCAACGTCGTAGATGTTGAAGTCGTTCATCGTGCGTCCGTACAGATGCAGGCTGACAGCGCGTGGGCGCTCAAGCGGAACGCCCGTGACGTGAATGTGATCCGGATTCGGCACGAAGCTCGTCACGGCGCCGCTCTTGAGCAGAACGATCCCGCCGCGCACGAGCTCGATATCGTGGTCGACGCCGCGTTCGGGCGAAACCCGCACATAGCTGCGTTCTTCGAGCACGCCCTCGACCACGCCGACGACGCCCCAACTGCCGTGGTCATGCACCGGCGTCCATTGGCCGGGGCGCCAGACCAAGGCGTAGAGAGACAGACTCTCTTCCGGAAAGTTGCGGATGAGGTTGCGCGTATAGCCCTCGGGATTGCTTCGGTAGTGCTGCGGTTGCAGGAAGGTGTGGGCTTCCTCGATCAGTTCGAGCATCAGGGGCGCCAGGCTGAGGACACAGTCGGCGGCTTCCGAATGCGAGCGGCTCAGCGCCGCGGCTCGGGCGATGAAGTGTTCCAGGGCGGATGAGGTCGTCGTCATGAGCGGATCGTGAATGGGCCTGCCGACATTTTGCCGATGAAGTCCAGGCAATCACAGCGTTCCCAGCTGCATCGGTGCGCCCCAAGGGCAGGCGTCGGAAAACCCTTCACCATTGCAGTCACTGGGCCTTCTCGATACCGGTCACACAAAGAGACCGTCCGTCCACCCCCTTGCGCGCTATTGCCGAGCGTACTTCTGCATGTACGCCACGATGGATTTCATCTCCTGTTCGTTCGGCGCCTTGATGCCAGGCAACCCACTGCTCATGCGAATGTGCATGCGCTGAGTGGTGCTGGTCCATTCATTGGCGGTATGCAGCGTTGGCGCAGGTGCCGCGTGGCATTGAGCGCAGTAAGTTGAGACCAGCTTGGCGCCCGCGGACTTGACGTCCGGCAATGGTTTGGCGCTGGGCGGCGGGCCGCCGTTCATCATTCCCCCGCTCATCATCCCAGGACCCATCATTCCTCCACCCCACATCCAACCCCTGCCCCGCAGGGTCTGCATATCTTGATACATGCCCTGCCAATGCTCCTGCATGAGGCGTTGGCGCTCCTGCGGGTCGGATGTCTGCGCAATCTTGTTCATCTGCTCCTGCATCCGTCGCGTACGCTCGCGCCTCTGCTGGTTGTATTGGTCGGGCGTCACCCCCTGGGGAACGGGCCACCACGCCCCGCCACCTCCCATCATGCCGGGACCCATCTTCGCCCACGGATGACCCATCATCCACGGATAACCCATGCCCCACCGGTCATGCATGTGGCCCATATAACCCTGCATCCCTTGCCAGTTTTGCTGCATGAGTTGCTGGCGGATGCCTGCGTCGGTCGCGGCGTTGAGGTCGTCCAATTGCTTCTGCAACGTCTCGACTTGCTGCTGCAGTTCACGCACTTGCGCATCGGTCGGAGCGGACGCCGCGCCTTGAGCCTGAGCCTGGGCAAAAGGGGGTGCGCAGAGTCCGATGAGCAACGCGGCGAGCAATGTTCTATGCGAGGTAGTCATTGCAGCCTCCAGAAGGTCGTCGGCACAGCAGCACATGCGCGGCCACACCACGAGACCCAATGCTCTTGTCAATATATGGCGCGACCCACGTCCCCTGTTGATTTGAATCAACCAGGGTGCGTCAGTGAACTACCCCGGCTCGGCGTCTTGGAATAAGCCGTCAGCGTGCGCCCTCGGGATAGAGAATTCCAAACAGCGACCTGACCGCCGGTGTCAAGCTGTGGCCTTTCGGCCGCAGCAGCTGGTCGTCCGGCACCAGCACCTTGGCATAGACCGCCTCGTAGACGCGCTTGATGACGCCGGGCGCCACCAGTTCGCGGTCGAAGCCCGGCGTGATCCCGACCAGCTGCCATCCCATGCGTTCAAAGCTTGCCTGCATCTGCGGGTAGTGGAGGGTGGCAAGGCCATACGCCATTCCCAGGCCCATTGCGCGCCCCAGCGCTTCCTCCAGCAGAGGGGCGCTTCTGCTCAGATGGGCGCCCCGATGCAGCGGCGAAATGGCAAAGATGCGCCCGTACAGTACCTCGCTGTCGGCGTCACGCTCGGCCGAGAACACGGCTGCCAGCTGATCGTCGTGCTTGATCAGGATCACGATCGTGTCGCGTTCAGGTGTGTCCTCGAGGCACACCTTTTGCAGGTAGAAGTCTTCGCGCAGATGGCAGCTGGCGTTGCCCACGGCGATGGCCGGATACCAGACCTGGAGCGCGGAGATCAGGCCCGGGACCTGGCGCCGGTCGAGCAGCTCGTAGCGGTAATTCGCAGGCAGAGGAGCGCGCTGGCTCAAGTCGGCGACGGAAGGCCATTGCATATGTTCTCCTGAAGCGGGCGCATTCTTGCTTGGGCGCGCGCCTGAGCGATGTGCGTTTTGGCACGTTGGCGCGCAGGTCGACGCTTCAGCCTGACGCTGCTCTCAAGGAACCCGCATCAACGCGGGTTGAGCGATCCGCTGCCACGGATCGTGGGGTAGACGACGGGACGCCCGCCAAAGTCGACGTCGCCACTGCCTTCGATGCGCGCGCGGAGCGAGCGCTCGGCGTGCACGGCAGCACGGCCGCTGCCGCGGCTGATGACCTCGGCGTCGAGACTCATGAGGCCGGACGCCTGGTAGCTGCCAGAACCGCTCAGCACCACGCGCTGCGTCTCGACCTGGCCCGCAGCGATCCGGATGGTCATCGACCCCGAGGCATCGACTTGAAGGCTGCGTGCTGCGAGGTGCCGCACGTCGAGATCACCGCTGCCCGCCGCGCGCAGCACGAAGTCGCTCGTGCGCAAGGGTCCGAGGGTCACCCTGCCGCTTCCGGCAACGCTCAAGGCCGTCAGCCGCCGGATCACGAGCCGCCAGCGCACCGGAAGGTCGGTGGTGAAGCCGCCGGGCGCACTCCCCAGTTCGAGCGTGCCGCCCGCCACGCGCGAGACCAGCATCTGCAGCACCCGCGGTTCCGCCTCGATCTCGAGGCTTTCCTCGGCATCCTGCCGGATGTCGAGTTCGCCCGCAGAGTTCCAGACCACGCGCTCGACGCCGGCGATGGGCCGGCGCTCGCGCACCATCCCTGATTGGGCGCGGCACAGTTGCACGGCGGGCGCCAAGCACAGCAGGGAACCCGCGCCGAGCAGGCTGCGGCGCCTCATTGGCTAACCTCCGTGCTTCGCACTGCGGTGCGAGCCCCTACGGAGCGGCCGGGCGGGGCGCATGCGTCGGCTCCGCGTGCGCTGCCTGCATGGCTCCTTGGCACGCAGGCGGCATTGCAGGTTTCGGCGCCGGAGATCATCTTGATGAGCGGGGATCTGCAGCAGCGACAGTACTCAAACCGCTACGACGATCGGGAAATGCGCCTGGAATCCATCCGGGCCGCGCTCGAACGGCACGGTGACGGCGTCCCGCGCGGCCGGGGGAAGATTGCGCCACAGGAAATCGCGCGGGTTGCCCGGGTCGTCCGCCACGTAGAGCTGCGTGGTCAACAGTTCGCGCGCGCCGAGCTTCACCTTGACGTGGATGTGCGGCGTACGCCCGGTGTACGCCACGGGCCGGATCGTGTGGAAGCGGTAGCCGCCGTCCGCACCGACGGTGACGCGGCCGAAGCCCTGGAAGGCGGCATCGGCGCGGTCGCCATCTGCCGGGTGATGGTAGTGGCCATTGGCGTCGCATTGCCAGATCTCGACCTGCGCTCCGCGCAGCGGCTTGCCGTCCAGGTCGGTCACGATCCCGTCCACCCACGCGGGCTGGCCGTCACGGTAGTTCAGGGTGCCGTTGTGCAGAAGGTCGTTGTCGGAGTCCTCGGGCAGCCGGACCGGATAGAAAGGCCCCCCGGTCTGCGAGGGTGTCGCGACGCGCGCCGCGGCCGGTTGCGCGCGCGCGCCCAGCCAAAGCGCGGGCGCAGCAACGAGGGCCGCCGCAACGGTGCGCCGGGGGATGCGAACGGATGGGGGTTCCGGTGTAGCCATCGTGTCGTCCTTTCAGGTCCAGCCGAAGTGCACCGTCATTGCATGACTGCAAGTTTAGGCAGCTCTGTCGTCTCATGCCCGGCGAGCGACCCCAGCCGCGCGATCTCCTCGCGCAGCAGCGCAGCCAGCACCGGCCCGCGCGACCGCGGCACGCGCGACGCAGGCGCCACGATGCCGATGGCCGCCATTGCGCATGTTCCCACCGGGAAGCGCATCCCCACGCCGGCGATGCCCTTGGCGGCAATGTGGGCATGCCCCAGGTCGCGGGCCTGGCGGATCCAGCGCTGGAGCTTCGCGGCGCTCATGTTGTGCGCCTGGTACTCGGCTTGATGGCGTTCGTAGTGCGCCGCGATGTCGGCGTCGGACATCTGCGCCAGCAGCGAGAAGCTGGGGATGCCCAGGCCCAGCAGGCGCATGCTGCCCACCGTTTCGAAAAAACTGCGGATCGGATGCGCGCCCTGTTCCAGATGCAGGCAGTGGCTGTGGTCGCCGGAGCGCACGACGAGGAACACATGCTCCTGCGATCTGCGCGCCAAGGTCTTCATGACCGGCCGGCACCGCTCGATCAGCGGCGGGCGCAGCATGGCGGTCAGGCCCAGCGCCATCGCCTCGATGCCGAGCCGGTACAGCCCATCGGCATCCCGGCCGGCCAGGCCGGAGCGCACCAGCGACGACGCGATGCGATAGGCCGTCGTGCGGTCGAGCCGCGTCGACGCCACGAGTTCCGCGAGCGTCACGCCCTGTGCATGGCCGGCCGCGATGCGCTGCAGCAACTGCATCGCGCGGTCGATGCTCTGCGCACCGCGCGGAGGGGCGGCGGAGGCCGGGGATTTCGAAGGCGGCATTGAGGGTTATCCCGTAGGGCAACGGCTGGTTGTGCACATTGTGCACAGCCGGACAGTTTGTCGTTGCGACGGCGGCCGGCCTCGTCTGCAATGCGCTCCAGCCCGCACCCTTCTCGCGAAAGCCCAACGATGACCCCGTTTCAATCCCGCCTCCATCCGGCGTCCGAAGCCTTCCGGACGCAACGCGCCGGCATGCTCGCGCTGATCGACGAGTTCCGCGCGCTGGAGCAGCGTGCCGCCGACGCCTCGGCCCGCGCTGCCGCGAGCTTCGAGCGCCGCGGCGCGCTGCTGCCGCGCGAGCGCATGAGCCGGCTGCTCGACCCGGGCCGGCCCTTCCTGCCGATCGCCAACCTCGCCGGCTACGGCATGGACGACCCGGACCTCCAGGCCTGCGTGCCCGGCGGCTCGCAGATCGCCGGCATCGGCTTCGTGAGCGGCGTGCGCTGCATGGTGGTCGTCACCGACTCGGGCATCGACGCTGGGGCCCTCACCGAATCCGGCAACCAGAAACTCATGCGCTGCCAGGAACTGGCGCTCGAGAACAGGCTGCCCTTCGTGCACCTCGTCGAATCGGCCGGCTCCAACCTGCGCAAATACCGTGTCGAGAAGTTCATCCGCGGCGGCGGCATGTTTTACAACCTCGCGCGCCTCTCGGCCGCAGGCCTGCCGGTGGTGACGGTGGTGCACGGCTCGTCGACGGCCGGCGGCGCCTACATGCCGGGCCTGTCGGACTATGTGGTGATGGTGCGCGGGCGCGCCAAGGCCTTCCTCGCCGGCCCGCCGTTGCTCAAGGCCGCCACGGGCGAGATCGCGACCGACGAGGAACTCGGAGGCACCGACATGCACGCCAGCATCAGCGGCCTTGCGGAGTACGTCGCCGAGGACGACGCTCACGCGATCGCCGTGGCGCGCGACATCATGACGAACCTCGGCTGGGAGGGCCCGCCCGATGATGCGGCGGTCAGCTTCAAGGCCCCGCGCCTCGACGCCGAGGAACTCGCGGGCGTCATGGTGCTGGAACACAGGAAGCCCATCGACATGCGCGAAGTGATCGCGCGCGTGGTCGACGACTCGCGCTGGATGGACTTCAAGCCCGACTACGGCCCGGCGACGGTCTGCGGCCACGGGCGCATCGAAGGCCACAGCGTCGGCTTCATCAGCAACAACGGGCCGATCGACCCGCACGGCGCGACCAAGGCAGCGCACTTCATCCAGTTGTGCAACCAGTCGGGCACGCCGATCGTCTTCCTGCAGAACACCACCGGCTTCATCGTCGGACGGCACTCCGAAGAGGCCGGGATGATCAAGCACGGCAGCAAGATGATCCAGGCGCTCGCCAATTCGCGCGTGCCGCAGGTCACGATCTATTGCGGCGCGTCGTTTGGCGCCGGCAACTACGGCATGTGCGGGCGCGCCTTCCGTCCGCGCTTCTGCTTCTCGTGGCCCAACGCGCGCACCGCGGTCATGGGCGGCGAGCAGGCCGCGACCACGCTGGAGATCGTGGCGCGCCAGCAGGCCGGGCGCAAAGGCGCACCGGTGGACGACGCGAAGCTCGCCACACAGAAGCAGGAGATCATCGCCACCTTCGAGCGCCAGGCCAGCGCCTTCTACACCAGCGGCCACCTGCTCGACGACGGCGTGATCGACCCCCGTGACACGCGCGCCGTGCTGGCCTTCGTGCTCGCCACGGCACGCGAGGCCGACGCGCGCCAGACACGCCCCGTCCAATTCGGCGTCGCGCGATTCTGACCGGCGCCGCAATCCCCCGACACCAGGAGACAACCATGATCTACACCGCCGAACACCGCGAAATGATGGACAGCATCCGCCGCTTCATCAGCGCCGAGATCGACCCCTTCGTCGACGAATGGGAAGCCGCCGAGATCTTCCCGGCGCACGAGCTGTTCAGAAAGATGGGCAAGCTCGGCTTCCTCGGCCTCGACTTCTCTTACGCGGTGGCCGCCGCAGAGGCCATGGGCTATGCGCGCGCGCAGGGCGTGGCGATGGGTGTGGGCGTACAGTCGAACATGGCGACGCCTGCGCTGGCGGCCTTCGGCTCGGACGAGCTGAAGCGCGAATTCCTCGCGCCGGCGATCGCGGGCGAGATGGTCGCCTCGATCGGCGTGTCCGAGCAGGGCGCCGGCTCCGACGTGGCCTCGCTCAAGACCCGCGCGCGGCGCGACGGCGGCGACTACATCATCAGCGGCTCGAAGATGTGGATCACCAACGGCACGCAGGCCGACTGGATCTGCCTGCTTTGCAACACGTCGGAAGGCGGCTCGCCGCACAAGAACAAGTCGCTGATCATCGTGCCGCTCAGGCAGGACGGCAAACGCACCCGCGGCGTCGAGATTCAGAAGATCAGGAAGTTCGGCATGTGGAGTTCCGACACCGCGCAGATCTTCTTCGACGAGGTGCGCGTGCCGGTGCGGCATCGCATCGGCGAGGAAGGCATGGGCTTCATCTACCAGATGAAGCAGTTCCAGGAAGAGCGGCTCGACGGCGCGGCGCGGCGGCTGTCGGCCATCGCGTGGATCCAGGAAACCGCCGACTACCTGCGCCAGCGCATCGCCTTCGGCCGGCCGCTGCTGGACAAC
>Ga0318562_10000701_pt1 | contig 14921 bp, 14 predicted proteins | sample GRESIP066b5f18_FD_203688 | JGI IMG/M metagenome (GOLD analysis project Ga0318562, IMG submission 203688) | Tropical soil microbial communities from Luquillo Experimental Forest, Puerto Rico - GRE.SIPMG.066b5f18 | ecosystem: Environmental > Terrestrial > Soil > Tropical forest > Bulk soil... | reverse complement strand
GGTTACGGGCGCGGCGGTCGTTAGCGGCGGCAGGCGTACGGCAAAGAAGGCATGATGCCGCTATGGACGAGGTTGTCGCGCTGCGCCCGGTTGCCGAGGAAGACCTGCCGTTCCTTGAGCGGCTGACCCAGGACCCTGATGCGGCCGGGGAATACGCCTGGTCGGGATGGCGCGATCTGCTCCGGTTGCGGCAGGGGTGGGCGGAGGACCGGCTGGTCGGCAACGACGGCGGGGTCCTGCTCATCGCCCGGGGCAGTGAGCGGCTCGGCTTCGTGTCCTGGTTCCAGGTGGACTTTCCGCCGTCGTACTACTGGAGCATGGGCATCGCGTTGCTACCGGAGGCCCGCGGCAAGGGATACGGCACGCTGGCGCACCGGCTGCTGATCCAGTACCTGTTCGCGCATACCACGGTGCACCGGATCGAGGCCTTGACCGAGGCGGAGAACACCGCCGAGCAGCGGGTGCTGGAGAAGGCGGGCTTCATCCGGGAGGGCGTGATGCGCGGCGTGTTCTGGCGGGACGGCGGTTACCGGGACGGTGCGCTGTACAGCCTGCTGCGCACCGATACCGGCAGCTAGCGCAGGATGGCAGGCATGGACGACGACGTTGCGCTGCGGCTGGTCGCCGAGGCCGATCTGCCCCTCCTGGAGCGGCTCACCCAGGACCCCGAGTCGGCCGGTGAGTTCGCCTGGCTGGGCTGGTACAAGCTCACCAGGTTCCGGTGGTGGTGGGCGGAGAACAGGCTGATCGGCGACGACATCGGCGTGCTTATGGTGGACCGCGACGGCGACCGGCTCGGCTTCGTGACCTGGTACAAGGTGTCGGGCACCCCGGGCTACTACTACTGGAATATCGGGATCGCGCTGCTGCCCGAGGCACGCGGCAAGGGTTACGGCACGCTGGCGCAGCGGAAGCTGGCCGAGTATCTGTTCGCCCACACGACCGTGCAGCGGATCGAGGCGTCCACCGAGGTGGGCAACGTGGCCGAGCAGCGGGCGCTGGAGAAGGCGGGCTTCAGCAGGGAGGGCGTGCACCGCAGCGTCGGCTGGCGGGACGGGGCCTACCGGGACGGGGTCTGCTACAGCATGGTGCGCAGCGATCAGCCCGGCTGAACCACCCGCGCGGCATCGGTGAACGCCGTGGCCACCTGGCCGAGCGCCTCGGCGACCAGCGGCCGCAAAATTGCTGATTCCGCAAAGTCTGGCTGAGACGGGTCCTGGCCGTCAGCCGAGCAGCTGGGCCCGGTGCTCCCAGGCGAGGTTGAGCACCGCTGTCCCCGACGCCTGGAGCGGTTCCAGGCCGCCGGTGAGCCGGGCAACGGTCTCGGCGGTGAACGGGATGCCGGCCGGGCCGCCGCCGGCGCCGGCACGGGTGCCGTCGCCGGTGCTGCCGCCGCGAGTGCCGCCGCCGTCGCCGTCGCGGGTGATGACCCGGCCCTCCGCGTTCAGCGCGACCAGGCCGGCGAACTCCGCATCGAACAGCGGAGCGTCGAAGACCGCGACGGCCAGGACGTCGGTGGCGAACGTCAGCGGGTCCACGCCAAGGCCAAGGCAGTGCACGGCGAGCCGGCCCTCGCGCCGGGCGGCGGTGAGCCGGCGGTAGAACGGCCAGCCCTCGTAGTCGAGCAGGCCGCCGCTGGTCTGGTAGTCCTCCGGCGTGCCGAGGAACTCCTCGCTGAACTCCCTGGCCATGGACTTCCACAAGCTCAGGTCGTGGCCGAGGGCTGCGGCCGCCTCCGTCACCGGCTGGAACAGGCCGACCGGCATCACCTGGTACAGCCCGCCGCCGTGGTTCACCTTGGCGGGATCGCGCCAGTGCAGCACGAACGACGCACCGCCGGCCGCGTCCCGGCGCAGCGTCAGGGTGGTGACGGCCACCAGGGCAGGGCGCCGGGCCAGCGCGCATGGATCCCCGGCCAGCGCGCGCAGCGGCAGGTCCGTCATGCGCACCGCGTCCCCCGAGCGCCGCCATGCCGCGGCAAGCTCATGCGCCACCGCGTGGCCGAGGTCGATCCCCTCGAAGTAGCTGGTCTCGCCGATCCGCAGTCCCGCCGGGGCGGCCAGCCGGGCATCGAGCAGCCGGTAGCAGGGCCGGTTCTCGAACAGGGCCGGCCGGTCCAGGGCGCCGACCGCGTCGGTATAGCTGGCGTACCTGCCCCCGTCCGGCCGTAGCGGCCGGACCTGCGCCGAGGCTCCGTCGTACCGGCTCGTTGGCGGCACCGTGCCACCGCCGTCGCCCAGCGGTCCTGCGTCCCAGGTCACCGGCAGGTCATCGAGGGCGAGCGGCGCCGGGGGGAGCCACTCCTCGCGGCACAGCAGATCCGCCGACCCGGCCCGCGGCAGTCCGGGGTACAGCCGGGCGGCCACCCGCCCCAGCTCATACCGGTTCGCGGTCAGCAGCGCGCGGACATCGCGCCACCGCCGCGCGGATTCGGCAGCCACTTCAGTGCCCATTGGCCACCGCCCCGCGGCACCTCCTCCGGCACGCCATCAGCAACCTGGCCACTCTAATCGCCATGCATCCCAAGCCCCGCCCACACTCCGTAGTCGCGTCGCCGACATGTGTGTTTTGACGCTTTCATTACCATCGGAAGGGGTTCCCCCGTGCGGCGCGCGGGTGTACAGCTTTTTTATGGGTCGGCATACTGCCGAGCGCGGGCCAGCGAACGACCTGTTCATGACCACGGTCGTGGGCACGCTGCTCTTGCTGTGCGTGATCATCCTCACCCTGGCCGCGAACTGAGCATCTCGCCCTGGCCTCGAACTGAGCAGGCCGGCGGCCACGCGGGTCCTCGCCTTGGCCTCGAACTGCAGCCACGCCGACCGCACCGGCCGGCCAACTGGGCAGGCAACGTGGAGTTCCGCGCGGTGCGCGTGCGCAGGCCGCGCACTGTGGCGGGGCTCCAGGCCATGGTCGCCGGGGGCACGCGGGTGCGTGCTCTCGGCACCGGGCACTCGTTCAGCCGGATCGCCGACACTGACGGCGAGCTGATCTCCACCGCCGGGCTGCCGCCGACCGCCGACATCGACGCGGCGGCGGGCACCGTCACCGTTGCCTCGGGCGTCAAGTACGGCGACCTGGCGCAGCGGCTCAACGCCGCGGGGTGGGCCCTGGCCAACATGGCCTCACTGCCGCACATCTCTGTGGCCGGGGCGTGCGCCACCGCGACCCACGGCTCGGGCGACCACAACCGTAACCTGGCCGCCGCCGTCCGCGCCGTGGACCTGGTCACCGCCGATGGCAGCCTACTCACCCTGGACCGGGACGCCGGCCCGGCAAGGTTCCCCGGTGCGGTCGTCGCGCTCGGCGCGCTCGGCGTCGCCACCACGCTCACACTGGACCTGGTCCCGGCCTTCCCGGTGCGCCAGTACGTCTACGACGACCTGCCCGGGGGCGAGCTGACCGGTCACTTCGACGAGATCATGGGCGCCGCCTACAGCGTCAGCGTGTTCACCTGGTGGCGGGGTGGCCGGCACCATCAGGTGTGGCTCAAACACGCCGACGGCGACCCGGAGCGGTTTCCGGCGGGCCGCCCCTGGCACGGCGCCCGGCCCGCGGACGGGCCCCGGCACCCGGTTCCGGGTATGCCCGCGGACACGGCCACGCAGCAAGAAGGGGTGCCCGGCCCGTGGCACGAGCGGCTGCCCCATTTCCGGCTCGGCTTCACCCCGAGCGCCGGCGCAGAACTCCAGACCGAGTACCTGCTCCCCCGGCAGGCCGCGGTCCCCGCGATCGAGGCGCTGACGAGCCTGGGCCCGCTGATGGCGCCGGTGCTGCGGACATCGGAGATCCGCACGGTCGCCGCGGACGAGGCGTGGCTGAGCACGGCCTACCGCCAGGACTCGGTGGCGTTCCACTTCACCTGGATTCTCGATCCCGGCGTGGTCCGCCCGGTGGTCGCCGCGATCGAAGCCGAACTCACGCCGCTCGGCGCCCGGCCGCACTGGGGCAAGGTGTCCGGCATGGCGCCGCAGGCGGTGCGGGCGCGTTACCCCCGCTGGGATGACTTCCGTGTCCTGGCCCGCTCGCTGGACCCGGACGGCAAGTTCCGCAACGACTTCATGGACACGTACTTCGCCAGCGAGGACCTCCCAGCGGGAGCTGACTGACCGGCGAGGGCGGGGCTGGCCGTGCGGCCGTGGCCGGCCCCGCTGCGGCTGGTCCCGCCGTGGCTGGCCCCTACGATGAGGCGCATGACCGCTGGCGCGCCCCCGCAGGCCGGCCTGGAGATCACCAGCCCCGCCAATGCCCGGGTGAAGCGACTCGTGGCGTTGCGGCACCGGCGCGCCCGTGACCGGGCCGGGGTGACCCTGGTCGAGGGCTACGAGGAACTCGGCCTGGCCCTGTCGGCGGGGGCCCGGCCGCAGGAACTGTACGTCTGCCCCGCCCTTGCCGGTCCGGGCGCGCAGCAGATGATCGACCGGGTCAGCGGCCTGGGCGCCGAGGTGATCCGGGTCAGCAGGCCGGTGTTCGCCAAGATCGCCTACCGCGAGTCGCCCGATGGCTGGCTTGCCGTGCTGCCCGCCGTGCCGAGCAGCCTGGCGGCGGTGGAGACCGGGACCAACCCCCTCGTGCTTATCTGTGAGGGCGTGGAGAAGCCGGGCAACCTGGGGGCGATCCTGCGCACGGCGGACGCGGCCGGGGTCACCGCGGTGGTTGCGGCCGACCCGGTGACCGACTGGGCGAACCCGAACGTGGTGCGGGCCAGCAAGGGAACTGTGTTCTCCGTGCCGGTCGCCTCGGCTAGCACCGCCGAGGTGTTCGCCTGGCTGGAGCAGCACTCGCTAGCGCTGGTGGCTGCGGCCCCGGACGGCGACGTGCCGCTCACCGCCGCCGACCTGACCGGCCCGACCGCGATCGCGGTCGGCTCGGAGGCCCGCGGGCTCCCCGCCGCGTGGCTGGAGCGGGCCGGCACGCGGCTGCGCATCCCGATGTTCGGGCGCGCCGACTCGCTCAACGTGTCCACGTCCGCGGCGATCCTGCTCTACGAGGCGGTCCGCCAGCGTACGGCCGGGCAGTCCCCCTGACGCGGCTCAGTGCATTCCTGCCGCGGCCCGCGCCTGGCGGGCGCGCTCTCGCTCCTTTACCCCCGGCCGGCGCAGCGGCGGCAGGGTGGGCGGCGGTTGCTGGCGCGGCGGCAGTTCGGCGAGCAGTGCCCTGGTCGCCTCGGCCACCAGTGCAACCGCCCGCTCGAACGGCTCCTGGGTGCGACTGGTGGCCGACTGCACCCCGCTGACCTTGCGCACGTACTGGCGCGCGGCCGCCTCGATCTCCTCGCTGGTGGCCGCCGGTTCCAGGCCCCGCAGCGTCGTAATGTTCCGGCACATGCCCTCGACGTTACCTTTTGCCCGCGACACCCGCGTGGTCCGGCGTGGCGACCCGCGTGGTCCGGCGTAACGCCCTGGCCTGGCGTGACGTCCTGGCCCGGCAGACACCCTCCTGGGTTGGCGTGACACCTTCCAAGGTCCGGCATGACGCGTTTCTGGGGCCGGCCGCGATGCCCCGGACCAGGTGCAGCGGATATCAGCAAGCAGTCAGGGGATATCAAGCGGACCGTCAGGTTGACCGGCGATTGTTACGGGACTCCACCGGCAACCGGCCCCCAGCCGGGGAGTCCCGGATGCGCCCCGTCGGCCCCTCTCCACACGCCAGGCGGGGCGCACCGGCGCACTCTTGTGACGCAGCGTGTGGTGAAGAACACGCGAATCCCGGCGGCCCGGCGAGCGGCGCCGCGCTGGGTTACCCCGGCGCGGTCGTGGTCAACGGCGCCGGCCTGGTATTCGCCGATCAGGACACGAGCAGGATCCGGCAGGTCACCGGCTGAGGCGGTGGGTGGCGGGCGGCCCCATCCTGGGTAGGCCCTGGGCATGGATTCCCTGGACGCCTACCGGGGCAAACGGAACCGGGCGCGCACGCCGGAGCCAATCCCGGACCCGCCTGAGCCGGGCACGCCCGAGCCCGGTACGGCCGAGCCCGGCGGCCCGGCGCCCGGGGACGGGCGGGACAAGGTGTTCGTGGTGCAAGAGCACCACGCCCGCCGGCTGCACTGGGATTTCCGGCTGGAACGCGACGGCGTGCTGGTCTCCTGGGCGGTGCCCAAGGGAGTGCCCGACGACCCCGCGGTGAACCACTTCGCCGCGCACACCGAGGACCATCCGATGGAGTACGCGGGGTTCGCCGGCCGGATCCCGGACGGCGAGTACGGCGCGGGCACGGTCACGATTTGGGATCGCGGCACCTTCCAGGTGGTCAAGTGGACCGACAGCGAGGTCAAGGTGGTGCTGCACGGGCGCCGGCTGACCGGCGGCTACACCCTGTTCCGCACGAGGGGCACCGACTGGATGATGCACAGGGAGCGCCAGCCGCTGCCCGGAATACTGCAGCCGATGCTCGCCAGATCCGAACCGGATCTGCCGCCCGACGACGGGGCCTGGGCGCTGGAGATGAAGTGGGACGGGGTGCGCGCACTGGCCTACTGCGAGGGCAGCCGGATCCGGCTGATCTCCCGCACGGGCGAGGACGTCACCGGCGCCTACCCGGAACTGCGCGGCCTGGCGGCGGCCGTGGGCCGGCGGGACGCGCTGCTGGACGGGGAAGTCGTAGCCATGGGCGAGTCCGGCTGGCCGGACTTCGAGGTGCTGCAGAACCGGATGCACGTGCGGGACGCGTCGACCGCGCTGCGCCTCGTCGCCGAGTACCCGGTCACCTACCTGGCGTTCGACTTGTTGCACCTGGACGGGCGGCCGCTGCTCGACCTGCCGTATACGCGGCGCCGCGCACTGCTTGAGGAATTGGAGCTGAACGGCCCCTCGTGGCAGACGCCGCCCTCGTTCACCGGGGCGGCCGGGGAGGACGTCCAGAAGGTGTCCGTCCAGCACGGCCTGGAGGGCATCGTGGCCAAACGCCTTGACTCCCGCTACGAGCCGGGGAAACGGCCGGGCACGTGGCGCAAGGTCAAGAACATCCGGCGGCAGGAGGCGGTGATCGGCGGCTGGCGCCCCGGCAAGGGGAACCGGTCGGGGCAGATCGGCTCGCTGCTCGTCGGGGTGCAGGAGGACGGCGGCCTGGCCTACGCGGGCCATGTCGGGACCGGGTTCACCGACCGGGTGCTGCGCCAGCTCACGGCGCAGCTAGCCCCGCTGCAACGAGCCACCTCACCGTTCGCCGCCCCACTGCCCGCCGACCACGCGCGCGACGCGGTCTGGGCCGAGCCGGTGCTGGTCGCCGAGATCAAGTTCACCGGCTGGACCCGCGCGGGCCGCATGCGTGCCCCGTCCTACCAGGGCCTACGCTCCGACAAGGACCCCGCCGAGGTCATCCGCGAGCCCTAACAGTGCCACTCCCGGCGCCCCGCGATCAAGCCGCCTTGGGTCAGGGCTCTCGATCCCAGGCTGGGGCCGGTGAGAGTTCGCCCGGCATCTGAGAAATCCCATGGCAGCCTGTCGGGTGTGGCCGGGAGCGCGCCACACCCGGCGCCGGGATGAAATTTGAGGACTCTGTCCCGTGCCGCGCCATTGCAGGCCGAGCGTCAGCCCGGTCCCGTTCACGCCGTAGTCCCCGACCGCGGTGCAGAAGCGACGCGCTGGGCAGGCGACGCCGTCGAGGGCGATCTGGAACCCCGCGGCGGGGTTCGGCGTGGGCTGGATCCTCCACCGGGTGCCGTTCCACCGCTCGGCCAGGGTCGTCCCGGAGTTCGAGGTTCCCACCGCGGTGCAGGCCGAGGGCGCTGCGCAGGACACGGCCCGGAGCTCGCCCCCGCCCGCGGGGCTGGGGGACGGCACGATGTGCCACGTCACTCCGTCCCACCGCTCGGCCAGCGTGGCTACCGGGTTTCCGGCGCTATCGTACCGGGCACCGACTGCGGTGCACGCCGACGGCCCGGTGCAGGCCACACCACCGTCGAGGGCGGCGCCCTGAGCGCCCGGCGGGTTTGGCGTTGGCTGGATGCGCCACGCCGTCCCGTTCCAGCGTTCCGCGAGCGTCCTTCCAATCCCCGACCTGTCAACGGCGACCCCCGTGGCTGTGCAGGCAGCAGGGGAGGTGCAGGACACCGGGCCGAGGAGGACAAGCTGCGCCCCGCCAGGCGCCGGGATGGGCAGGATTCTCCAGGTCTTGCCGTTCCACCGCTCGGCGAGCGGCCTAGGCTGCCCGGGACCGCCGGTGGCCATGCAGAACGACCCTGTGGGGCACGACACCCCGCCGAAGACGCGGCCCGCCGCCCCTGAGGGAGTGGGCTGGACACGCCAGGCCGTGCCGTTCCACCGCTCGGCCAGGGGGACGACGATGCCCGCGCGGTTGGTCTTCTGGCCGACCGCCGTACACGCCGAGGGGGACGTGCACGAGACGATGGACAACGCCCCGGGGGGAAGCGCGGGAGTGCGCAGGAGGCTCCACCGGGTGCCGTTCCACCGCTCGGCCAGGTACCCCCCGATGCCGCTGAGGCTGCGGGCGCCGCCGACAGCCATGCACGACCTGGGCGAGGTGCAGGCGACACTGACCAGGGCGCTTGCCGCCGCGCCTGCGCGGTTGGGCGTGGACTGGATGCCCCACCTGGTGCCGTTCCAGTGCTCGGCCAGGGTGAGCGGGGTGTTCAGGCTGGTCGCGGCGTTCCCGACCGTGATGCAGGCCGAGGCCGACGTGCACGACACGGCGTTCAGGAAGCTGAACTGCGCCCCGGACGGGTTGGGGGTGCGCTGGATGTGCCACCTCGTGCCGTCCCACCGCTCAGCCAGCGGCAAAACCTGAGGCGGGCTCGAGTTGTTGCCGTAGCCCCCGGCCGCCGTGCAGGCCGAGGCCGACGTGCACGACACGGCGTTCAGGAAGCTGAACTGCGCCCCGGACGGGTTGGGCGTGCGCTGGATCCGCCAGGCTGTGCCGTTCCAGTGCTCGGCCAAGGTCCCTGAGTTCGAGCTCCCGACAGCAGTGCACGCTGAGGCCGACACGCACGCCACGCTGGCCAAGAAACCGCCGCCCGCGGAGGGGCTGGGGGTGGCCTGGATGCGCCACCGGGTGCCGTTCCAGTGCTCGGCCAAGGTCCCCGAGTTCGAGCTCCCGACGGCAGTGCACGCCGAGGATGAGGTGCAGGCCACGCCGAACAGGGCGCCGTTCCCCACCGGAGGATTGGGGGTGGCCTGGATGCGCCACTGGGTGCCGTTCCACCGCTCCGCCAGGGGCGTTGAGGCGCCTTGGTTGCTGACGGCCTGGCCGACCGCGGTGCACGCTGACGGCGACGAGCAGGACACGCCGAACAAGAGGCTCAGCTTCGCCTTCCGGGGGCTGGGGGTGGCCTGGATGGCCCACCTGCGGCCGTCCCAGTGCTCCGCGAGGGTCACGGCGACGCCCGAGCCTCGGATGAAATTCCCCACCGCGGTGCAAGAGGACGAACTAGGGCAGGAGACCCCGGCGAGCTGGCCCGTGCGCGCCAAGGAATTCTGCGTTTGGACGATTGACCACCCTGGCATCGGACCGCTGGAAAACGCTGCGGGCACAGCGTTCACCGAAGCTGCAGCCCCTACCGCAGGTCCTAGCAACACCACCACTGCACCGACGGCCACCGTGATACGGCGTATCAGACCGCGCATCGCCACCCCCCACTATCTCCCGGACGGCATGCCGCAAACTGGCGCGGGGTGACCGTGGATAAACCGGGCAGCAGCACCGGCCTCGGGGGAGCGTTGCGCGGAAGACCTGGAATTACCCGCCCCTTTGCCGGCAGATCATGCCATCGACCTGATGCGATCGTCAAGGATGGCGGGCACGTACGACCTGGTAGCACGCGGGCTGCCGCCCGCTTGCGACGTGGCGGCTCCTGCCAGCAAGCCCGGCGTGCGGCAGTGGATCTCCATACCTTCTCCACCGGCTTTGCAGCCGTGTGACACGGGATTGGCTTCTGCTGGTGGCTTGTTTCGCCCAGATCTTTGCCGGGCGAGTTGGTGCAGTCGGATGTGGCGGGGGCCGCATCCGATCAATTCACGGGGGAATATCGATGGACCACCAGATCAGTTCTGCCGATGGCGCCGTGCCGGCTTGCCGTGCGCCTCGCCGGTTTCTTGTTCGCCGAACGGGGGGCGTGCTGGCTGCCGCCGCCGTGCTCGCGATCGGCATCGCCGCTCCCGGGACGAGTTTTGCCGGCACCACGCCGGTGCCAGCGTCGGCGGAGGACCCGGCGGTCGTCTCCGAGTGGAACGCGATCGCGGTAGCCACCTTGGCGGGCGACGCGACCACGCAGCCGGTCGAGGACATCTTGTACACGGCATTCGTACAGGCGGCTGTGTATAACGCCGTGATCGGCGTCGAGGGGCGCTACACGCCGTACCGGTTCCACGCGCACGCGCCTCGCGGGGCCTCGGCGCAGGCGGCCGCAGTAGCCGCCGCGCACCAGGTGCTGGTGACCTACGTGCCGTCTGCGCAGGCGGCCCTGGATGCCTCCTACGCCGCGTCGCTGGCGCAGATCCCCGCCGGCAAAGCGAAGGCGCAGGGCATCGAATTCGGCGCCCGCGCCGCCGATAGCGTGATCCGGCTGCGCGCGTACGACGGCCGCCACGCCGACATCCAGTTCACCCAGCCGCCGCTGCCGGGTGTCTGGCGGCCTACGTCAGGGGCGGCCATGTCGGCCCCGTGGCTCGGCTTTGTGACGCCACTGCTGGTGCACAGCGCCACCCAGTTCGCCCCGCCGGCCCCGCTGGCGCTCACCTCAGTGCGCTACACACGCGACTTCGCCGAGGTCAAGGCGCTGGGCTCGATGAACTCGGCGGCCCGCACGCCGGACCAGACGAGCACCGCACAGTTCTTCTCCGGCAACCCGCTGGTGCAATACAACGCCGCGCTGCGCGACCAGGTCAGCGTGCGGCACCTGGACATCGCCGACGCCGCCCGGATGTTCGCCGCGATCGGCATGAGCGTCGCGGACGCGGAAATCTCGGTCTGGCATGCGAAGTACATTTATGGTCTTTGGCGGCCGGTCACCGCGATCGGCCTGGCCGACACCGACGGCAACCCGGCGACCAGCGCCGACCCCAGCTGGGCGCCGCTGATCACGACGCCGCCATACCCTGAGTACCCCAGCGGGTACAACGCGTTCAACTCGACCGTGGCCCACGGCTTGGAGAATCTGTTCCAGACCCGGCATCTGCAGCTGACACTCACCTCCACGGCGGTGCCCGGTGTCCAGCGCCACTATGACTGTGGCGGCGCGCTGCTCCAGGATGTGGTCGATGCCAGGGTGTGGCAGGGGATCCACTTCCGCACCGCCGACACCGCCGCCAGAGACATCGGAGCACAGCTCACCGCCTGGACCCTCGACCACTACTTCCAGCCGATCCACCAGGAGGGATAGCCAACAGGCAGCCGGTCAGCTGAACACGTGGTTCGCCTGAGGGCCAGCCGTCGTAGCATCTGCGGGTGAGGTGGCGGCGCGAGGCACGCGAACGTTCGGAGCGGTATTTGCGCCGCGCTCATCGTGACGTGCAGGGCGCCGACCGTGACCTGGCGGAGGTCCGGGACGACGCCGATCAGACCCTCCGGCAGCACCCACGTTTCGCCGCGATGGTTGGGCTGGCGGGTGGGGTGCTGCGCGAGCAGAGCGCCGAGCAGGTCGGATTGGCGGCGTCGGGAGCGGCGTTCTGGGTGGTCATCTCGGCGCTGCCGACGGTGGTGGCGGTGGTGAGCTTGTTCGGGCTGGCGGTCAGCCCCGAGCGGGTCGCCGCCGATCTCGGCACGTTGGCGCGTGACGCTCCGTCTTCGCTGGGCGGGCTTCTCACGGAGCAGCTTCGACAGGTCACCGTCAGCGATCACGCCGGGGTGTCGCTTGGCCTGGCGGTATCTGTGGTCCTGGCGGTATGGAGCGCTTCGGCTGGTGTCTACAACCTAGATCGGGCTATTCGGGTGGCCTACGGGCTGCCGCCACAAAGCTTCGTCGAGGCCCGCGGCCGCGCCCTGGTGGGCGCCCTGGTGGTGGTTGTCATGGTCGGCGTCACTGCGATCGCGACCTCGGTGGAGCAGGCGCGGACGCCCGGCCTGTGGGCGGTTGTCAGCATCCCGGTCGCGTTGCTGGCAATCACGGCTGGTGTCGGCGCGCTCTACCGCTTCGCGGTGGGCCGCCGTGTCGGCGCGCGGGCGTTGCTGCCCGGGGCCGTGACGTCGGCGGTTGGCATCGTGCTGGTGACGTCGGGGTTCGGCGCCTACGTGGCTGTGTCGACCCGGTACACCGCGGTGTACGGCGCGTTGGCCGGGCTGGTCATCGGGATGCTGGCCGTCTATCTCGCCGTCTATGTCCTCCTGCTCGGCGCGGTGCTCAACATGCAGCTCAGTCGCCGACGGTCGGGGGACACGGCCGTTCCCATCGGCCGGGGAGGTCCAGATGGCCACTGAGCACGGTCGCCCGGCCCGGGGCAGCCTCGTCACCGGCAGGGTGCCGTGGGTGACCGGCGCCGTCCTGGCGGTGCTGGCGGTGAATGTCGCGCTGATCGTGGCGGGCTTGGTGGTCGTCCCGCAGGGCCGGAGCCCGGCGCTATGGGCGGGACTCGCCGCGATCACCGTCCAGTGCGCCATCGCCGTCGCGGCCGTGGCCGGCCCGATGGCGCTGGAAAGGAGACCGCGTCCGGCCTTGACCTGCCTGCTGCCGGGCGCGCTGTTCGCGATCGGGTACGTGAGCGTGCTCGGATTGGAGCTGGCCGGCTTCAAGCTGAGCTTCGACCGGGGTGCGGTGACCGTGTACGCCTGGTTCGCCGGCGTCGCCGGGCTCGCCGGAGCGCTCACCGGATGGCTCACCAGGCGCCCGGCGAAGGGAGCTGCCAGCGGCTGCTGGGCACTGGTTATCGGCACCGCCGGGTGGAGCGCGGGCTTCTTGCCGCTGGCGTACGCACTGCGGGGCACGGCCGGGTGGTACCGCTTCTGGGTGGGAGACGGGGCGGTAGCGGACTACCACCGCAGCGGCATCGGCAGCCTCAGCGGGTTCCTGCTCCAAGACATGTACGGCGCCATGGTCGCCCATCAGATGCTCAGCGTCGTCATCGGGCTAACCGCAGGCCTGGCCGGCGGCGGTGTCGCCTGCGCAGTCCAGGCGCTGACTCGCTCCTCGGCCCAGCCCGCGCCCTGACCCAGCGAAGGTGAGCTGGCAGGGCCCGTGGGGCGGGTTACGCGGCGAGCTTGTCGCGGTGGTGTGGCTCGGACCAGTCGAGCACCGGCCCGGCCGGCACGATCCGCTGCGGGTTCAGGTGCGGATGGGTCATGTAGTAGTGCCGCTTGATGTGATCGAAGTCCGTGGACGGGCCGAACGCCGGGTGCTGGTACAGGTCACGCGAATAGGCCCAGAGGTTCGGGTAGTCCACGATCCGGCGGATGTTCGCCTTGAAGTGGGTGACGTACACGCTGTCGAAGCGGGCCAGCGTGACCCACAGGCGCACGTCTGCCTCGGTGATCTGGTCGCCGAACAGGTACCGGCGGTCGTCCAGCCGCTCCTCCAGTTCGTCCAGTGTGGCGAACAAGGTGCCGACCGCCGCGTCGTAGGCCTCCTGCGTGCCCGCGAACCCGCACTGGTAGACGCCGTTGTTGACCGACGTGTACACCCGGTCGTTGAGCGCGTCGATCTCCGTCCGCAGTGGCTGCGGGTACAGGTCGATGCCCGGTGTCGCCCACGCACCGAACTGCGTGCCCAGGTCGATCGTGATGTCGGGGAAGTTGTTGCTGACGATCTGCGAGGTCTGCCGGTCCCAGAGCACCGGCACGCTGATGTGCCCGTCGTAACCCGGCTCGGTCGCCTCGTAGGCCTCCCGGATCAGGGTGAACCCGTTGACCGGATCGGGACCGTGTCCCGGGCCTTCCCGGAACGCCCAGCCGCGCCCGTCCCTGACCGGGTCCACCACCGACAGCGACACCACCTCCTCCAGCCCCAGCAGCCCGCGCACGATCACGCTGCGGTGGGCCCACGGGCACGCCAGGGACACGTAGAGGTGGTAGCGGCCGGCCTCGGCCGGGAACCCGCTGGAACCGTCGGAGGTGATCCGGCCCTGGAACGGGTAGAGCGGGCGGACGAAGGCCCCGTCGGGCCGCACCGGGGACTTCACCGAGTAGTCGCCGAATTCCGCGAAGTCCACCGGGCTGGCCACTGGGGCGATGCTGGTCATCTGGTCGCCTCCTCGCCGGGAACCGGCCGCCGCCAGCCTCCCGCGTTCGCGCGTGTTCGCGGTCCGATCATGGCACCGGGACAAGCGCCGCCAGAACCGGCAGTGTGGACCTTACCCCTGCGCCGCCGCGAAGGAACCGCTCGCAGGCTGCTCTCCGGTGGCACGGGCGGCGTGCTCACCTGCGGCTCCGGCCAGCCGGGACTGCAGGGTGAAGAAGATCTCCGCCGCCCGCGCGCCGGTCCAGCCGGGCGGGAGGAGTTCGGCGGGCAGGCCGGGGTCCAGATAAGGCAGACGGCGCCAGTCGGTGAGCACCCTGACGTAGTCGGCGAACGCCTCGCGCGGGCGGGACGCGGCCCGGCGCCCCTGCCAGCCGAGCAACACCGGTTCGTAGGCGGCAACGAAGTCGCTGGCCAGCCGCTCGGTCCGGTCCAGGTCCCACCACTGGCGCACCTTGCTGGCCAGGTCACCGAAGGCCAGGTGGTCGGCATGGAACAGGTCCGCATACCCTGACAGGCCAAGCCGGGCGAGCATCTCCACGGTCGCCTCGTGCAGGTAAGCAGGGGCGATCCACACCCCGGGCGCGGCCGTGCCGAACCCGAGCCGGCTGAGCTGGGACCGCAGCACGTGCCGCTGGTGCCGCTCTGACTCGGGCACCGAGAACACCGCGAGCAGCCAGCCATCCCCCAGCCGTGCCCGCTCCGTGCGGAAGATCCGGTGGTCACCCTCCCGCAGGATCGCCTGCCCCTCCCCCGACAGCTCATAGCCCGCGGCCCCGCGCTCTGCTGGCCTCGACCCCGC
>Ga0318562_10000699_pt1 | contig 14938 bp, 14 predicted proteins | sample GRESIP066b5f18_FD_203688 | JGI IMG/M metagenome (GOLD analysis project Ga0318562, IMG submission 203688) | Tropical soil microbial communities from Luquillo Experimental Forest, Puerto Rico - GRE.SIPMG.066b5f18 | ecosystem: Environmental > Terrestrial > Soil > Tropical forest > Bulk soil... | reverse complement strand
GCCGGGTAGAGCTTGCGGCGTGCGAGATCGCCGGTGGCACCGATGATCACGAACAGACACGGCTCCGTTCGGCTACCGCTGCTCACGCGCACGTCATCCTTTTGTTTACCGGCCCGGACTGCGCGCGAACACCCGCGTCGCGTCCGACGAGTGACCGACGGCAGGTTCGCGCGGGCGCGAGCTTGACCCCGGTAACGCCACCGACGATTTTCCCTTAGTTCAGGCAGCCTCCATCGCTGCCGTGTACTTGCCCTCGCGCGCCGCTCCGTTCAAGCGCGCGCGCTTGAGCAGCGCCTGTTGCGCCTCCGACTTCTTCGCCGCCGCACCGCGCCACGCATTGAGCGCCGCCGCCTGCAACGCGCGCCCGTACGAGAACGAGAGCACCCACGGCTTGTTCGTCGCGACCGCGTTCATCGCATTCAGGTTGGCGGTGGCCACCTCGTCGCTCATGCCGCCGGAGAGGAAGAAGATACCGGGCACCGCTGCAGGAACCGTACGGCGCAAACAAGCAACCGTCGCGCGCCCCACTTCGTCGGCCGAAGCCTGTTGCGGGCACTTGAGCCCCGGCACGACCATGTTCGGCTTGAGAATCATGCACTCGAGCGTCACGCGTTGACGATGCAGGGCGTCGAACACCGTGTGCAGAACCTCCTCCGTCACCGTGGCCGCAGTCGCGATCGTGTGATCGCCGTCCATCAACACTTCGGGCTCGACGATAGGGACGATCGCCTGGTCCTGACAAAGCGCGGCATAGCGGGCCAGCGCGTGCGCGTTGGCTGCGATTGCTTGCGAGGTCGGAATTCCAGGAGCGATGTCGATGACTGCGCGCCACTTCGCGAAGCGCGCGCCGAGCTTCTTGTATTCGGTAAGTCGATCGGCGAGGCCGTCGAGACCCTGCGTGAGCTTGTCGCCGGGAAACCGCGGCAGAGGCACGGTGCCCTTGTCGACCTTGATCCCGGGCACCATTCCCTGCGCCGTCAGCAGCGTCGGCAGCGGGACTCCCGCAGCGCTCTTCTGCTTGAGCGTCTCCTCGAACAGGATGACGCCGCTGATGAATCCACCGAGGCCCGATGCAGAGAACAGAAGCTCGCGATAGTCGCGCCGCGTCTCCTCGGTCGAAGTCACGTTGATCGTCTTGAACCGCTTTTCGATCGTGCCGCTGCTTTCATCGGCTGCCAGGATGCCTTTGCCCGGCGCCGTCAGCTCGGCGACGGTCTTTTCCATTTCCACGTTCGACATGGGATACCTCCGGTAACGGGGACGAGGTCGGAAGCAGACACGGGCCGCAGGCTCGCGGTCGCTTCTCGTCGATTCCTTCGACTGAGGCGAATTCTAGCAGGCGATGAGGTCGGTTCGAGCGCGATCGCGAGCGTGTCCGAGCCGGGCACCCCGATGGCGACCGCGATACAATGAATACTTTTCTCGGGACTCGCCACGGAGCGAATCGAATGACGAAAGTCGCGTTGACAGGCGCTCGCGGGCAACTCGGGACGGTGCTGCGCGCGGAGCTGCTGCGACGGGGCATCGACCTGCGCTCCGCCGGCGGCTCGAAGCCGCTCGCGCCGCTGGTCGAAGGCGAAGACGTCTGCTTCGGCGACTTGCGGGATCGTGCAGTCGTCGATCGCGTGCTCGAAGGGGTGGACGTCGTCATCCACCTCGCCGGAACCAGCGTCGAGCGTCCGCTGCCCGAGATCATCGAGAACAACTTGCGCGGCCTCTACGAGCTCTACGAAGGCGCGCGCCGCCACCACGTCAGGCGCATCGTCTTCGCCAGCTCCAATCACGCGTTCGGTATGTACTCCGTGGACGACAAGCTCGATCCCGGATGCGCGTTCCGTCCCGACGGCTTCTACGGCCTCTCCAAGGTGTGGGGCGAGGAAATGACGCGGATGTATTGGGACAAGCACGGCATCGAGGGCGTGAGCATTCGAATTGGGAGCTGCCTGCCGCGACCGACGGAGTTCCGCCACTTGAGCACGTGGTTCGGCCACGACGACTTTTTCCACATGATCGACCGCTGCCTTACCGTTCCCGACGTCGGCTACCTCTCCGTGTGGGGAATCTCGAACAACACGCGCCGCTACTGGAACTTCGGCGAGAACGAGGCAAAGCTCGGCTACGTTCCGAAGCAGGACGCCGAGATCTACGCTGCCGAGATCCTCAAGCACAAGAACCCGCTCGATCCGACCGCGCAGCGCTACCAGGGGGGCGGCTTCGTGACGCAGGACTACACGCCGCGGGACAAACGTCCCGGCAGACTGTCGTAGAGCGCACCATGAGCCGAAAGAAGCCCGAGGCGCTGCGCAGCCATCGCTGGTTCGGCGTCAAGGACCTGCGCTCGTTTGGCCATCGCTCGCGCGCCGCGCAGATGGGCTACGACCGCAGCGAGTACGCGGGGAAGCCCGTGATCGCGATCGTCAACACGTGGAGCGACATCAATCCGTGCCACACGCACTTCAAGGAGCGCGCGGAGGAAGTGAAGCGAGGCGTCTGGCAGGCGGGTGGCTTCCCTGTCGAATTGCCGGCGATGTCGCTCGCCGAGCCGTTCCAGAAGCCGACGACGATGCTGTATCGAAACTTCCTCGCGATGGAGACCGAGGAGCTTCTGCGTTCGTATCCGGTCGACGGCGCAGTGCTGATGGGCGGCTGCGACAAGACGACGCCCGCCCTCATCATGGGCGCGACATCGATGAATCTGCCGGCAATCTACCTCCCGGCCGGGCCGATGCTGCGCGGCAACTGGCGCGACGTGACGCTCGGCTCCGGTAGCGACACATGGAAATACTGGGCCGAGCTTCGCGCGGGCAACATCACCGACGCGGAATGGCAGGAGATCGAGCAGGGCATTTCGCGTTCGCCGGGCCATTGCATGACGATGGGCACCGCGTCGACGATGACCAGCGCGGCCGAGGCGCTCGGCTTCACGCTGCCCGGTGCGGCGTCGATTCCCGCGCCCGATTCGCGACATGCTGCGATGGCCGCGAAAACGGGTCAGCGAATCGTCGAGATGGTGTGGGAGGACCTGAAACCGACGGACTTCCTGACCGCGCATTCGTTCGCCAATGCGGTCACGACCGTTCTCGCGCTCGGCGGCTCGACGAACGCGGTGGTTCACCTGATCGCGATGGCGCGCCGCGCCGGCGTGCGGCTCGACCTCGATGAATTCGACACCCTCGCGCGAAAGACTCCGCTGATCGCGAACATCCGCCCGGCGGGCAAGTACCTGATGGAAGATTTCTATTACGCCGGAGGGCTGCGCGCGCTGCTCGAACGCCTCGGTGATCTGCTGCATCGCGATGCGATGACCGTCAACGGCAAAACGCTGGGCGAGAACGTCGCCGGCGCGCAAGTCTTCAACGACGACGTGATCCTGTCGCTCGCAGCGCCACTCGTCGCGAAGGACAGTCTCGCGGTGCTTCGCGGCAACGTCGCGCCCGACGGCGCGGTCATCAAGCCCCCCGCCGCCGAGCGACGGCTGCACCGACACTCGGGCACAGCGGTTGTCTTCGCCGATTACAACGACATGGCGAAGCGGATCGACGATCCCGATCTCGACGTCGACGAGAATTCGGTGCTCGTCCTGAAGAACGCCGGACCGCTCGGCGCACCCGGAATGCCCGAGTGGGGACAGCTGCCGATCCCGAAAAAGCTGCTGAAGAAAGGCGTCCGCGACATGCTGCGGATTTCGGACGCGCGTATGAGCGGCACGAGCTACGGCGCGTGCGTTCTGCACGTCGCGCCGGAATCCTTTGTCGGGGGCCCGCTCGCGCTGGTCCAGGACGGCGACACGATCGAGATCGACATCCCGGCGCGGCGGCTCACGCTGCATATCAGCGACGAGGAGCTCGCGCTCCGTCGCGCCGCGTGGCGGGCGCCCCCACCGCGCTACAGGCGGGGATTCGGCGCGATCTTCGCGCAGCACACACGTCAGGCAAACGAAGGCTGCGATTTCGACATCCTCGAGCGCGGCGACGCGATTGCCGACCCCGAGATCCATTGACATCTGCGGAGCGAGTGACCATGGACCTTCCCCCGAATCCATTCAAGCATGCGATCAAGGCCGGCCGCCAGCAGATCGGCCTGTGGTCGAGCCTATCGAGCCACGTGACGGTCGAGGTCCTCGCTGGGTCGGGCTACGACTGGCTGCTCATCGACACCGAGCACTCGCCGAACGAGCTGCCAATGGTCCATAGCCAGCTCCAGGCAGCGACCGGCGGAACCGCGCATCCGATCGTGCGCCCGCCGTGGAATGACACGGTGATGATCAAGCGCTTCCTCGACATCGGTACGCAGACGCTGCTCATTCCGTATGTGCAGACCGAGGAAGAGGCGCAAAAGGCGGTCGCGGCGACGCGCTACCCGCCGAAGGGCGTGCGCGGCTTCGCGTCGTCGTCGCGCGCGGCGCGCTTCGGTCGCGTGAAGGAATACTTCAAGCGCTACGAGGAGGAGCTGTGCGTTCTGGTCCAGGTCGAAACGCGGCTCGCGCTCGACAATCTCGAGGCGATCGCCAACGTCGAAGGCGTCGACGGCGTCTTCATCGGCCCGGGAGACCTGTCGGCCGGTCTCGGGCACCTCAACGATCAGGGGCATCCGGAAGTGGTGAGCGCGATCGCCGACGCGATCAGGCGGATCAGGGCATGCGGCAAGGCACCGGGAATCCTGACGCCCGACGAGAAGCTCGCGCGCCACTACATCGAGCAGGGGACCCTGTTCACCGCCGTGGGCTCCGATCTTGGAATCCTCAGGGGCGGATCCGAAGCCCTCTGCGCACGCTTCAAGAGCTGACGGGAGTTACGTGCGCGCGGCGGTCGCCGGATCGGCGTCCGCATGGCGGCACGAAGCTCCGCGAACGAAGTGAGCTCACCGGCCGCCTCGGTCGCTCGGCGACGCGCGCTTCGCGCCCTGGCTCGCTGGCGCCCGCCTCGCCTCCTCGCATCACTGCAACTCGATGCCCGTCTTCTTGACGAGTTTCGCGTACTTCGCAAGCTCTGTCCGAAAGAACTGCGCTGCGTACTCGGGCGTGCTCACGTCGATCGTGTTCCCCTGCTTCGCCATGATCTCGCGCACCTCCGGCGTGGAGAACGCAGTGACGAAGGCAGCATGGATTCGCGCGACCTCGGCGGGCGGCAGCTTTGCCGGGCCGATCACTGCAAACCAACCCTCGACCAGATAGCCCGGCAGCCCCTGCTCGACCACTGTCGGGATCTCCGGCGCGGCAGCGAGACGCTTCGCTGTTCCCACCCCGATCGCCCGCAACGTGCCGTTCTTCAGATGCTGCTGGACCGACGGCAGCGACAGCGCACCGATGTCGACCTGGCCGCCGAGAAGGTCGGTCAGCATCGGGCCGACGCCCTTGTAGGGAACATGCGTGGCCTTGACACCTGCCTCGTCGAAGAACATCTCCGCCGCCAGATGCAGGATCGTCCCGTTTCCGGACGATCCGTAGTTGTACGCTCCCGGCTTCGCCTTGAGCAGCGCAACGAGCTCCTTCACGTCCTTTGCCGGGACCTTCGTCGGATTCACGACGATCACGATCGGCGTCGAGCCGATGACGGCGATGGGCGTGATGTCGGCAATCGGGTCAAACGGCACCGACTTGTAGACGCTTGGGTAGATCACGTGGTTGTTCGAAACGATGCTCAACGTGAATCCGTCCGGTGCCGACTTGACGAGCGCGGACGTACCGACGATGCCGCCCGCACCAGGTTGGTTTTCGACGATGACCGGATGTCCGAGTGCCTTGGCGAGCGCCGGCGACGCGGCGCGCGTGATCGTGTCGACGCCGGACGCGGTCGCAACCGGCAGAATGAACTTCACCGGACGATCTCCGATCTGCGCGCGCAGCGGACCGGTCGGGTTGAGCGCGATTGCTGCGAGCATCGCCGCCGACGCGCCTCTCCGCGCGATGCGCGCCGCGCATGAAAGCCAACGGACGTTCATTGAGATCTCCTCCGATTTCGTTGACGTTTCGCGACCATCACGCAACGACGCCCTTCGCAAAGAGCTCGTCGATCTCTGCGGACGCGTAGCCGAGGGCGCTCAGCAACTCGCGTGTGTGTTCCCCCATCGTCGGCGGATCGATTCGCACGCCCGGTCGGCGTCCCTCGAGCGTGATCGGGAGGAGCGTGGTCTTTACCGTCGTACCCGCCTTGTCGCCGTCGGGAAGCCGCACGTCCGCGAGTCCGCCGGTCGCGCCGAGGTGCGGATCGTCGTAAAGATCCTCGGGCTTTCGTATCGGCGCGAAGGGCAGTCCCGCCCTTTCGAACATCTCGCCAAGCTCCGCGGCGCCCCTCTCCTCGAGGCGCTCGCGCAGCGTCGCGAGAAGCGCCGGACGCACGCTCACGCGCTGGTTGTTGGTCGCGAGTGCGGGATCGGCCTTGAGGTCGCCGAATCCGAGCACGTCGCAGAATGTCATCCATTGCGCGTCGCTTACCGCAGCGAGGAAAATCTGCTCGCCGTCCTTCACCGTGAACACGTCGTAGACGGCCCACGGGTTGTCGCGCGCCGGCATCGGCGCCGGATGCTTACCGGTCATCGCGTACTGGAGCATGTGCTGTCCGACGAGGAACACGTTGTTTTCGAAGAGCGCTGACTGCACTTCCATACCGCGTCCCGTGACGCCTCGCTGAATCAGCGCGGAGAGCGCGCCGATCGCACCGAAGAGCCCGCCCATGATGTCATTGATGCTGGTTCCTGCACGCAGCGGATCACCGGGACGGCCGGTCATGTACGCGAGCCCCCCCATCATCTGCACGACCTCGTCGAGCGCGGTGCGGTTCTCGTAAGGGCCCGGAAGGAAGCCCTTGCACGTGACGTAGATCAGCCGCGGGTTGTTCTCGGCGAGCGTTGCATGGTCGAGCCCGTACTTCGCCATCGTTCCGGGCTTGAAATTCTCGGCGACGATGTCTGCGCTTGCGCAGAGGCGGCGCGCGATCTCGGTTCCCGCGGGAGCGCGCAAGTCGATGAGGATGCTCTTCTTGTTGCGGTTGAACATCGGGAAGAAGCCTGCCCCGGCTCCGAGCAGCCGCCGCGTGCGGTCGCCATCGATCGGCTCAACCTTGATCGCTTCGGCGCCAAGGTCGGCGAGCACCATTCCGCAGGTCGGACCCATCACCATGTGCGTGAACTCGACGACGCGAACGCCGGCAAGCGGCAGGTGCGCGGCGGAGGCGGGCGCGCCGCTCATTGCGAGAATTCGCGGCGAGCCGCTTCGCGTTCAGGGAAAGAACGATCGAACTTCATCGGGAGGGAAGTTTAGGCCCTCCTCCCGAGGTCGTCAGCCGGATGGACGTTTCGGGGGGCGTGGGCTTCGACGAAGCCGCCGCGGAAAGGCGGCGCGCGCGCATGCCGCGCTACGGCGAGCTCCCTCTCCGCGATGACTAGCGCCGTCAGACCGTCAAACAGGCGCGAACGCCGTCCGCGTCCATGTCGGCGCCCTTGCCGGTCTTGATCACTTCGCCGCGCGAGAGCACGACGTAGCGATCGGCAAGCGAGCGCGCGAAATCGTAATACTGTTCGACCAGCAGGATCGCCATTCCGCCTTCGGCGGCTAGACGTCGGATCGCCCGCTCGATGTCCTTGATGATCGAGGGTTGAATGCCTTCGGTCGGCTCGTCCAGCACGAGGAGCTTCGGCGCCGCCGCCAGCGCGCGGCCAATCGCGAGCTGCTGCTGCTGACCGCCCGACAAATCGCCACCGCGCCGATGCAGCATGTCGGAGAGCACCGGGAACATCTCGAAGATGCGCTTCGGGATCGGCGTGCCGGGCGGCTTCGTCGCAAGCCCCAGCTTGAGATTCTCTTCGACGGTGAGCCGCGGAAAGATCTCGCGTCCCTGCGGCGCGTAGCCCATGCCGAGACGGGCGCGCGCATGTGCCGGCGCCTTCGTGACGTCGATCCCATCGAAACTTATCGAGCCGGAGCGCACAGGCAGCAATCCGGCGAGGCATTTGAGCAATGTCGTCTTCCCGACGCCGTTGCGGCCCAGCACGACGGTGACGGCGCCGGTCGGCGCTTCGAACCCGACGTTGCGCAGCGTGTGGCTACTGCCGTAATACTGGTTGAGTGCTGCGACGCTGAGCATGGCCAGGACGGCGTCAACGTCCGAGATAGACTTCGATCACGCGCGGGTCCGCCTGCACGACGTCCATCGGACCTTCGGCAAGCACGCGTCCTTCGTGGAGCACCGTCACCGTGCGGGCGATCCGCGCGATGAAGTCCATGTCGTGCTCGACGACGACGACCGAGTGCCGCCCCGCGAGCGACATGCAAAGCTCCGCGGTGCGCATCGTTTCGTCGTCGGTCATCCCGGCCACGGGCTCGTCGAGCAGCAGCAGCCGGGGTTCCTGCATCAGCAGCATTCCGATCTCGAGCCACTGTTTCTGTCCATGCGAAAGCGACCCCGCGAGCCGGTCGCCCTCCGCCGCGAGCTGGATCAGCATGAGGACTTCGGCGATCCGATCAAGCTCTGCGCGCCGCGCACGCGCATTGACGGTCGCCCGCACGCGCTTGTCGGCTTTCATCGCGAGCTCGAGGTTCTCGAATACCGTGTGCCGCTCGAACACCGTGGGCTTCTGGAACTTGCGGCCGATGCCCGCGTGCGCGATCTCGGCCTCGGTGAGCTGCGCGAGATCGATCGTCTGTCCGAAGAATGCGTTGCCGGCGTCCGGCCGCGTCTTCCCGGTAATGACGTCCATCATCGTCGTCTTGCCCGCGCCGTTCGGGCCGATGATGCAGCGCAGTTCGCCGTCTTCGATGGTCAGCGACAGGTCGTTCAACGCCTTGAAGCCATCGAACGAGACGGTGATTCCCTCGAGATAGAGAATCGGCCCGTGCGTCGTGTCGACAGTCGGACCCGCGACTCGCATGCCCGCCTGCGCAAGGCCGGCGGATCCGCCATCGACCGCCTGCATCGCTTCACTCATCTGCCGACCCCTCGCCTTGCCGCCCGCGCCGCCGCAGCAAACCGATCACACCCTGCGGCAGGAACAGCGTGACGAGGATGAACATCAGCCCGAGGAAGAGCAGCCAGATCTCGGGGAACGCGACCGTGAACCAGCTTTTGGCTCCGTTGACGATGAACGCGCCGAGCACGGGACCGATCAGCGTTCCGCGACCGCCTACGGCAGTCCAGATCGCGATCTCGATCGAATTTGCCGGAGACATCTCGCTCGGATTGATGATGCCGACTTGCGGCACGTAGAGTGCGCCGGCGATCCCGCACAACACGGCGGAGAGCGTCCAGATGAAGAGCTTGTAGGAAATCGGGTTGTAGCCGCAGAACATTACGCGGCTCTCGGCGTCGCGGATCGCCATCAGCACGCGGCCGAGCTTCGACTTCACGATGTGGCGGCCAAGCAGGAACGTGCCGAGCAGAACGGCGCCCGTGACTGCGAAGAGCGCCATCCGCATTTTCGGGGTGGCGATCGGCAAGCCGAGAATCTCCTTGAAATCTGTGAATCCGTTGTTGCCGCCGAAGCCCGTATCGTTGCGGAAGAAGAGCAGCATGAACGCGTAGGTTAGCGCTTGCGTGATGATCGAGAAATAGACGCCCTTGATCCGCGAGCGGAACGCGAAATAGCCGAAGACGAACGCGAGCACGCCGGGAACGAGGACGACGAGCAGCGCCGCGTACCAGAAGTGATCGGTGAAGCTCCAGTACCACGGGTACGCTTTCCAGTCGAGGAACACCATGAAGTCGGGAAGCGTGCTGTGGTAGACGCCTGCGGTTCCGATCGAGCGCATCAGGTACATGCCCATCGCGTAGCCGCCGAGCGCGAAGAAGAGCCCGTGGCCGAGCGACAGGATGCCCGTGTAACCCCAGATAAGGTCCATCGCGAGCGCGACGATCGCGTAGCACATGATCTTGCCGCCGAGCGAGACGAAGTAGTCCGAAAGATGCAGCGGGTGGCTTGCCGGCACGTACAGATTCATCGCCGGCACGAGCACGAAGATCAGATAGGCCGCCACTGCAAACATCGCCCAGCCGCCGCGCGACAGAAGCGTCCGCCGCCGGGCGAGGAACGCGGGGCGAATCTGCTCGGAAAGTTCGCGCGGCAACGGAGCGTTCACAGCGAAAGGTTACGTGTCCGCCATCCGGCCCTTCAAGGCGAACAGACCCTGCGGGCGCTTCTGGATGAACACGATGATGAACACGAGCACCGCGATTTTCGCGAGTACTGCGCCCGACCATGCCTCGAGGAACTTGTTGACGATCCCGAGGCCGACCGCGGCGTAAACGGTACCCGCGAGCTGCCCGACGCCGCCCAGCACGACGACCATGAATGAGTCGACGATGTAGCTCTGACCGAGATCCGGTCCGACGTTCCCGATCTGCGACAGCGCACACCCGGCGAGCCCCGCGATACCCGATCCGAGGCCGAACGCATAGGTGTCGACGCGGCCCGTCGGCACACCGAGCGCGCTCGCCATCGGACGGTTCTGCGTGACGCCGCGAACGAAGAGGCCGAGACGTGTGCGCGTCAGGAGCAGCGCAACGAGCGCGACGACAGCTGCGGCGAAGAAGATGATGACGATGCGGCTGTAGGGAAGGACGACGTTCGCCATCAGCTCGACGCCGCCCGACATCCACGCCGGGTTTTCGACCTGGACGTTCTGCGCGCCGAAAAGCATTCGCGTCATCTGGATCAGGATCAGGCTGATGCCCCAGGTCGCGAGTAGCGTCTCGAGCGGCCGACCATAGAGGAATCGGATCACGCTTCGCTCGAGCGCCATGCCGACGACCGCGGACGCGCAGAACGCGACAGGTACCGCCGCGACGAGATAAAAGTCGAATGCGCCGGGCAGATGGCCGCGGAACAGATTCTGCACGACGTAAGTCGCGTATGCGCCGATCATGATGAGCTCGCCGTGCGCCATGTTGATGACGCCCATCAGCCCATAGGTGATTGCGAGCCCGAGTGCGGCAAGGAGCAGGATGCTGCCGAGGCTTATTCCCGAGAAGACGCGACCGATCATCTCGCCGGTCGCGAGCCGGGAGTCGATCGCGCGCAGCGAAGCTTCCGCCTCGGCACGCACTTCGGCGTCGGGCTCCGCGAACTCGGCGCCCTTCCTTTCGATGAGCGGCAGCAGCAGCATCTTGGTGTTGGGATCGCGGCTCTCCGCGAGCGCGCGGATTGCGCCGATGCGTGTCGCCTTGTCATCGCTCGCAAGCTCGTTCGTCGAGCGCGCGAGCGTGAGCAGTCCCTTGATCTCGGGATCCTGTTCGTGCTCCTGTGCGCGCCGGATCGCCGGAAGCGTCGCGTCGGCGGCGCCGCGTTGGAGCTCCTTCGCGGCGGCGAGCCTCACCGCCCGGTCGGCGGAGCCGAGCTTCAGCGCCGCAATGGCGGTCGCGAGCTCGCGCCGCACGCGGTTGTTGAGCACGACGTCGTCGAGAGATTGCGGAATCGGGTCGACAGCCTTGCCGGTGATGAGGTCGATCGCCGTCTTGTCCTTGATCTTGAGGACCTGTTCGCCCGACGTCTGGATCTCGCCATCGGCTAGCGATTGCAGCAGTGCGAGCGCAGCTTCGTCGCCGGAGGCGACCAGCGCGGCGATCGCGTCGACCTTCTGGTCGTACTCGCCGAGCGCGATATCGTGAATCTGCTCCGGCGTGATCGATCGCGCAGCGGCGGCGTAGAAGATTGCGAACGCGAACGCTGCGAGCAATCGCCCGAGGCGATGAGCGCGATCGATGGTCGAAGACATGGCCCGCCGTCAATGTCTGCCGTACATGCATGAACGGCGGCGGCGAGTGATCACGGAACGCCGCCGCCGCCCGCTTACCCCCCGGACCTTCACTTCTTGTCGGGCTCGTCCTTCTTCTTCTCGTTGCCTTCGATGTACTGGCTCCACGGCTGCGCGCGGATCGGCCCCTTGGTCTTCCAGACGACGTTGAACTGGCCGTCCTTCTGCACTTCGCCGATGAACACGGGCTTCCACAGGTGATGGTTCTTTTCGTCCATCTTGATCTCGAAGCCGTCCGGCGCCATGAACTTCTGCCCGGCCATTGCAGCGATCACCTTGTCGGTATCGGTCGACTTCGCCTTTTCGACCGCCTGCTTCCACATGTGGATGCCCACATACGCCGCTTCCATCGGATCGTTGGTGAGCGGCTTGTCGGCGCCCGGCAGCTTCTTCGCCTTGGCATACTCGGCCCATTGCTTCTTGAACGAGTCGTTCGACGGGTTCTTGAGCGACATGAAGTAGTTCCATGCGGCGAGGTGGCCGACCAGCGGATTCGTGTCGACGCCGCGAAGCTCCTCTTCGCCGACCGAGAACGCGACGACCGGGACGTCGGTCGCCTTCAGCCCCTGGTTGCCGAGCTCCTTGTAGAACGGCACGTTCGAGTCGCCGTTGATCGTCGAGACGACTGCGGTCTTGCCGCCGGCGGCGAATTTCTTGATATCGGCGACGATCGTCTGGTAGTCGCTATGGCCGAACGGCGTGTATTTCTCGTCGATGTCCTTGTCCTGTACCCCCTTCGAATGCAGAAACGCGCGCAGGATCTTGTTCGTCGTGCGTGGATAGACGTAGTCCGTGCCGAGCAGCACCCAGCGCTTCGCACCGCCGCCTTCCTTGCTCATCAGGTACTCGACGGCCGGGATCGCCTGCTGGTTCGGCGCGGCGCCCGTGTAAAACACGTTCTTCGAAAGCTCCTCGCCTTCGTACTGCACCGGATAGAAGAGAAGACCGTTCAGCTCCTCGAACACCGGCAGCACCGATTTGCGCGACACGCTGGTCCAGCACCCGAATACCACCGCGACTTTGTCCTGCGTGAGAAGCTGCCGCGCCTTCTCCGCGAAGAGCGGCCAGTTCGAGGCCGGATCGACGACGACCGGCTCGAGCTTCTTGCCCATCACGCCGCCCTTCGCATTGATCTCGTCGATCGCCATCAGCGTCACGTCTTTCAGCACCGTCTCGCTGATCGCCATCGTGCCCGACAATGAATGCAGCACGCCAACCTTGATCGTATCGGCAGCAAGCGCCTGCGTTGTGACGCCGAGGCCCGCGATCGCGAGCGCAGCGGACAGCGCCAGCCGCTTCAGAGCATTTCTGCGTTGCATGGATTTCCCCATATTCGATGAATGGACGATGCCGGCACCGGCTCCTTGGCGAGCCGTTTGTCGCGAGACGCGGGTACGAGCAAACCGCGGCGTGCGTCGGCCCTGCGATGTTGCGTCGCATGATCCATGCCACAGGACGGCGCTGAGCGCGCGCTCGATTAACCTGTTGAATCGGCGACGCTATGTCAGATAGCGCCCCGTCTTGGGGCTTTACGCCGCACGCCGGCGCATCGGATCTTCACCCCAAAGTGGTGCAGCGCTCGCCGCGTTGCACCGCTTTGGATCCTCCACGCGCGGGGCGGCAAGGCGTTTTGCGTAGGGCCCTTCAAGTGGGCGGATCGCCGACCATTCCGCGCTCCACCACGAAGCGCAAAACGGCGTCGAGTCCTTGCCCGGTCTTGAGGTTCGTGAAGACGAACGGGCGCTCTCCGCGCATCCTGCGTGCGTCGCACTCCATCACATCGAGCGAAGCTCCGACCATCGGCGCAAGGTCGATCTTGTTGATGATGAGGAGATCCGATCGCGTGATTCCTGGCCCCCCCTTGCGCGGGATCTTGTCGCCGGCGGCGACGTCGATCACATAGAGCGTGAGGTCCGAGAGCTCGGGTGAAAACGTCGCGGCGAGGTTGTCGCCGCCGCTCTCGACGAACACGATGTCGAGGTTGCCGAATCGCTGTGCGAGCCGGTCGACCGCCTCGAGGTTGATCGAGGCATCTTCGCGGATCGCCGTGTGCGGGCAGCCTCCCGTCTCGACGCCGAGAATACGGTCGGCCGACAGCGCTTCGTTGTCCACCAAGAAGCGCGCGTCTTCCTCAGTGTAGATGTCATTGGTGACGACCGCGAGCTGATAGCGGTCGCGCAACGCACGGCACAGAGCCAAGGTAAGCGCGGTTTTGCCCGAGCCCACTGGGCCGCCGATTCCAACGCGTAACGGGTGTGACGGTGTCACAGTCGTCCCGATCTCGGTTGAAGTCGGACCACGGTTGGCGGCGGAGCTCACGAACGGAACAGCCTCGTGTACTGCGTCTCGTGCCGAGCGCTCGCGATCGCGAATCCCGGTGCGAACGTCGAAATCTGATCGTCGCCGAGCGCCATCGCCGTCGCCACGACAGCGGGGATCGACGCGCCCAGCGAAGCGAGCAACCGCTGGCCTGCAACCTGTCCGAGCGGCACGAGCTTGACCGCCGCGAGCACCTGGTTCTCGAGCCAAGACCAGACGTACGCAGTCAGCGCGCAATCGCCGGGAATCGCGAAGCCGGGCGCCGCGAGGGCAAACGCCGCAGGCAGCACGACCGGATGCAGCCGCGGGAGCACGTCACGCGCGGCGCCGTCTAGAAGCTCGAGCTCGATCGCAAGCCGCACGAGCGAACCGCCCATCTGCTCGGTCTCCGCCCGAAGCTCGGCGGTTTCGCGCGATGCCCGGAACAGGTTGTTCCAACGCACGAAGGCCGGCCAGTCGCCGTGCTGCGCGGCAGCGATGAGGCGCCACGCGATCGCGGCCTCACCGCGCGCGACGACGAGCTCGAGCAAATCGCCGATCCAGGTGTGCGCGCTCGTCGCGTCGCGGACCACGCCGCTCTCGACGGCCCATTCGAGGCCCTGCGAATAGCTGTAGCCGCCGATCGGAAGCGAAGGACTCCCAAGTTGCAGCAGGCGCACGAGTGGCAGAAGCGCGGGCGCGGTCGTTTGCGTACCGGCGATCGTCGGCTGCTGCTCTGCGACGGTCGCCGCATAGCGCCGCGCCGTCATCGGTCGCTCCGCCGCATCGCGAAGTCGTGGATCACGCCAGCGTGCTTCGCTTCGCCCGAGTGCGAGTGGTGGCCGGCCGCATACGCGCCGGCTTCGGGCTCGAATGGCGCGCGCAATCGCGCAACCC
>Ga0318562_10000697_pt1 | contig 14943 bp, 13 predicted proteins | sample GRESIP066b5f18_FD_203688 | JGI IMG/M metagenome (GOLD analysis project Ga0318562, IMG submission 203688) | Tropical soil microbial communities from Luquillo Experimental Forest, Puerto Rico - GRE.SIPMG.066b5f18 | ecosystem: Environmental > Terrestrial > Soil > Tropical forest > Bulk soil... | reverse complement strand
GCGCTCCTGCGGGCTGACGCCCGAGGCAAGGTCCGCGAAGGTGGCGAGGCCAAGTTCCATGTCGATGAGCATAGCAGGTAGTTGCGCCCTCAACTGTTGGCCCCGAGTAGTAAGGAGGATCAGACTGCGGGTTCCGCGACCGGAGGAGCAGTGGCCGCCAGCTGTAGCGCGCGCCGTTTGGCCGCCCCGACCGCCTCGGTGAGCGTGTCGAGGTCGTAGACGCCGTAGTGCCGGCGGCCGTTGATGAAGAAGGTCGGGGTGCCCGATACGCCGCTCTCGTCGGCGCTGGCCACGTCCTCGCTGATCCGGGAGGCGTGTTCGCGCGTCCGCAACTCCTCGCGGAAGCGGTCGACGTCTAGGCCGAGCTCGGACGCGTGGCGGGCGAGGTCGCGTGGGCTGAGCTCGTCCTGATGGGAGAGGAGCGTGTCGTACATGTCCCAGAAGCGGCCCTGGGCGGCTGCGGCCTCTGAGGCCTCGGCGGCAAGCTGGGCCATGGGGTGCACGTCGTTGAGCGGCAGATGACGCCAGACGTAGCGGATGTCGGTGCCGTGGGCGGAGAGCAGCTCGCGGATCGCGTTCTCGGCCTGCCCGCAGTACGGGCACTCGAAGTCCCCGTACTCGAGCAGCGTGACCGGCGCGTCGTCCGGGCCGCGGATGTGGTCGTACTCGGGGTCGACATCGACGGCGAGGTCGAGGATGTCCTCGGCCGTCCGAGCGACCTGGCGCGCCCGGAGCGCTTCGGGCAGCCGACTGATCACGCGGGTCAGCCCCCATGCCACCGCCGGCGCCACCAGCACCGTACACAGCGTTCCGAGCTTTGCCTCGTCGAGCGTGATGCCGTGGAAGGCCAGGCTTGAGACGAGTAGCGACACGGTGAAGCCGACGCCGGCGCACGCGCCCGCGGTGAGCAGCACCGGCTCTGAGATCGGCGACCGCGGTCCGTGCAGTGCCGGGCGCGAGGCGATCCACGAGCCGGCGAACACCCCGATCGGCTTGCCCACGACATATCCGAGCAGGATCCCCCACGTGATCGGGGAGGTGACCGCGGCGCTCAGTAGCTTCGAGGTCATGTGGATTCCGGCGTTCGCGAGCGCGAACAGCGGCACGATGACGTAACTCGTCCACGGGTGGAGCTCGTACTGGAGCCGCTCGTTCGGCGAGATCGATGCCTGCAGGCTCTGCTGCGCCGAGCGCGCGAGCTCCGGCGTCGGCTGCTCACGGAACTCGCGCGTCAGCATCGTGGCCCGCTCAAGGTCGTCGCGTGAGGGCGGGTATGCGCTCGTGCCGAGCCCGATGGCCAGGCCGGAGATCACCGGGTCGATTCCGGACTTGAACATCGCGACCCAGATCGCGACCGCCACGCCGACCGAGATCGGTGCCCGGCCGAATGGGGCATAGCGGAGCGCGACCAGCACGCCGAACAGGGCGACCGCGATACCGAGCGCGAGCACCGAGACGTGCGTCGTATAGACGGTCGCGATCACGACCAGCGCCATGAGGTCGTCGGCCACCGCGAGCGAGAGCAGGAAGACCCGGATCCGTGTCGCGGTCCGGGGCGTCACCAGCGCCACGGCCGCAAGCGCGAACGCCGTGTCGGACGACATCGCCGCCCCCCACCCGTGTCCGCCGGCGCGACCGGCATTGAACGCGAGGTAGATCGCGATCGGCACGATCACGCCGCCGATCGCCCCGAACACGGGGATCGCGAGCCGGCTGCGTTCGCGGAGCTCCCCGAGATCGAGCTGGCGCTTGGCCTCCAGTCCCACGACGAGGAAGAACAGCGTCATCAGCCCCTCGTTGACCCAGGTGCGGAGATCTGCGGCGATCCCCGTGCTGCCGATGTGGATCGAGAGCTCGGTCGTCCACACCGACTCGTACGTGTGCCACCACGGCGAGTTCGCCCACATCAGGGCGGCTATCGCGGCACCGAGCATGACGAACGCCCCGCCCGATTCGGTGCTGAGGAAGCTCCGCACCGGCGCTGCGAGGTTGCGCGCCCAAGCCGTCCGTCCGCCGAACGGGATCGCGTCTGTGCTGACGCTCATCTCGCGCTACTCGACGAGCGGGGGGTCCCGGAGGTTCGAGTTGATCTGGCCCGAGAGCGCCTCGGCGGCGGCCCGCTGGGCCAGGCGCCGCTGGTCCTCGTCGGCGCGCCCGATCAGCGCGGTGCGGTATGCGTCCGCCGCGACTTCGTAACGCTGGTGCTCCCGCTCGGTGGCCAGGGCCGCCTCGCGACGGAGCGTCTCGGCGCGGTCGGTGACCGCCGCCGCCGGCTCGTCGGGGGAGTGCAGTTCGCGGTGCTCGATCTCCCGGACGAACGTGAACCGATTCTCGCCGGCGCGGACCGGACGGTGGCGGACGGAGTAGATCGCGATCGAGCCATCGTCCTGGACCTCGGTCGAAACCTCGAAACGCGTATAAGGCTCGATTGCGGCCAGCCATTGCCGGCGCCGGTCCACCACCTCGGCGTTGCTCCGGCCCTCGATGGAGTTCGCGGTGATCTCGGCCACGTGCACCCATCCCCAGTGGGTGGCGACCAGGATCACGCCGACCACGATCGCGAGCACCCCGGCCAGGTCGATGCCGCTCGAGACCGCGTCGATCGCGCCAAACAGCACGAGCAGGACGCCACCCACCAGCGAGACCGCGGTGAGCGTCGCGCCGGTGCCCACGATGCGACCGCGAGCCCGACTGGGCAGGACCGTCTCCGGCCGGCCGACCGCTTCGGGCAGCTTGTCGAGATCCTCGGCCAGGAGCCGCTCGTCCGGCTCATAGCCGACCAGGTCGGCGGGATTAGAGACCTCGTGCATCTGGGATCAAGGTACTCCTCGACCGGCGTGGGTCGCAGTGCTTAACTAGACAGTGCACCGGGGGCTGCGCACGAGTTCGAACCCTGGAAAGGGGCACAGATGCCGATTTTTTTCTTCACCGTCGAGCAGCAGCAGCGAGCCATCGTCGAGCGGTTCGGGAAGTTCGTGCGAGTCGCGGGACCCGGGTTGCAGACCAAGACCCCATTTGTCACGCGAGTGGCGGGCCGGATGAGCCTGCAGGTCGAGCAGCTGAACGCCGAGATCGAGACCAAGACCAAGGACAACGTGTTCGTCCACGTCAAGCTCGCCGTGCAGTACAAGGTCGGGGCGAGCGATCAGCAGGTTCAGGACGCCTATTACAAGCTCGAGGACCCCGAGGTGCAGATTCAAGCCTACGCGTTCGACGTGGTTCGCTCGCACATCCCGACAATGAACCTCGACGAGGCCTACGCGGATGCGGACACGATCGCGATGCACATCCAGGACACGCTACATCGCCAGATGGCCGATTACGGCTACGAGATCGTCAAGGCGCTGATCACCAACATCGAACCGGACCAGCGGGTCAAGGACGCGATGAACAACATCAACGCCTCCCAGCGCAACCAGATCGCCGCTGCGGCTCAGGGCGATGCCCAGAAGACGCTCGCGGTCAAGAAGGCCGAGGGTGAGCGGGAGACCATGCGACTCCAGGGCGAAGGCGTCGCCGCTGAGCGCAAGGCGATCGCCGAGGGCCTCCACGAGTCCCTCGAGATCATTGCTCAGCACGGACTCGATATGCGCGAGGCGATGGCCCTGGTCGCGCTCACCCAGTACACGGATATGGTCCGCGCGCTCGGCGAGAACGCCAAGACGAACACGATCCTGCTGCCGCATTCACCGAGCGCCGTCGGCGACCTGATGGGTCAGATCCGAGACGGGATCCTCGTCGCCGACCTGGCCAGCGAGAACGCAACGAACTCCGCCGGCCAAGCCGCCCTTCCGCCAGGCCGACGCCAGGAGCCGCCGCAAAGCTGACATCGCTCCCGTCGGGGCCTACGGCGCGGCTTAGACTCGGCCGATGCATGCGGGCGGAGCGAGCCCCCCGGCACGTGCCGCCGTCCTGATCGGAATCTTGCTGCTGCCGGTGCTGAGCCTGGCCAGCGGCTCGTTCATGCTTGTGCCGCTGTTCGCGCTGCCGGCTTTGTTCGTCATCCCGGCACTGCTGTTCCGCGGGCCCGGGAACGGGCCACCGGGTGGAAGGGACACGGATGACGGCGGAGGGGGAGGGCCACGCCGGCCGCAGCCGCCCGGACGTCCGCCGAGCGCGGGGCCTCCGTTGCCCGACGCGGATCAGGCTCGAGCCAGGGCGCGCGATCACACCCGAGGGCGGCTCGCTCCCTCGCCGGCGCGCCGCGGTGCGCCTCGGGAGCCCGCCCCGAAGCGCATCCGCCCGCGCCGTTAGCGCCGTAAGTGGGCGCCGAACGCAACTAAGTAGCGCGGACCCCGTATCGACGGCAATCTGCCGATGTGGCACCGTCGCTCTTAGCCGATATTGGATTCGTGAGCAAACGCGATTCCAAGGAGCCGGACATGAGAAGAGCAGCGCGAATCAGCCGGAAGATCGCCCGTCTGAAGCGGCTTTGGGCGGACCTCGACTACGCACAGCGGCGCCTGCTCGAGATACAGACCGGGGTGCCGTTCACCACGCCCGAGGAGCGCCGCCGGAGCATTCTCCGAGTCAGGCAGCTCGAGTACCTGTACAGGTCCTGAGCTTAACGCGCGCCCGCCAACCGCGGGTATACGATCGCCCTCAGTCCTAATGAGGGGAGGGCAGATGGCTGAGGTAGCGACCCCACAGGCTGAGCAGCAGCTTCAGCTTGACGCGGAGGGCCTCGACAGGGGAGTTGGGTTTCTGGGGCTGCTGTGGGCCTCGGAGGGCTCGATCATCGGATCGGGGTGGTTGTTCGGAGCGCTGGTAGCGGCGACCTATGCCGGCCCGTCGGCGCTCATCGGCTGGATCGTCGCGTCATTCATCGTCATCCTGCTGGCGCTGGTCCACGCCGAGCTCGGAGGGTTGTTCCCGGTGAGCGGCGGAACGAGCCGTTTCCCGCACTACGCGTTCGGAAGCTTCGCCGGCGCCACCTTCGGGTGGGCGTCATATCTCCAGGCGGCAACCGTCGCGCCGATCGAGGTGCTCGCCGCGATCCAGTATCTGTCCACGGCGCATTGGGCGCGCCACTTCTTCCATAGCCACGTGGTCAACGGTTTGCCGGCCAACACACTGTCGGGCAGCGGCATCATTGCGGCAGTCATCCTGATGGTGATCTTCGTGGTCTTCAACCTTGTCGGCATCCGCTTCCTGGCCCGTGCCAACAACGCGATCACGTGGTGGAAGGTCGCGATCCCGGTGGGCACGATCATCGTGCTGCTGGCCTCGAACTTCCACGGCTCGAATTTCACCAGCGGCGGCGGCTTCTTCGTCCACGGCGCCGCGGTGAAGGCGATCTTGATCGCGATTCCGTCCGGGGGGATCGTGTTCGCCTTGCTCGGGTTCGAGCAGGCCGTCCAGCTGGGTGGAGAGGCAAAGAACCCCAAGCGCGACCTCCCGCGAGCGGTGATCCTCTCGATCTTGATCGGCTCGGGGATCTACATCCTGCTCCAGGTGGCGTTCATCGGCGCGCTCAGCCCGAGCTTCCTGCACCTGCATGGCCCATGGACGAACCTCGGCAGCGCCAACAGCAGCCCCGCGGTGGTCGCGCTCAACGCCGGGCCGTTCTACACCGTGTCGAAGCTCGCCTCGCTTGGTTTGCTCGCATTCCTGCTGCGACTCGACGCGGTGATCTCGCCGGCCGGGACGGGGCTGATCTACACGACCTCGTCGGCGCGGCTCAGCTTCGCGCTCAGCAAGAACGGCTACGTTCCGTCGGCGTTCGAGGTCACGAACGAGCGTACGAAGGTGCCGGTGTTCGGCGTCATCTTCGCGAGCGTTATCGGCCTGCTGTTCCTGCTGCCGTTCCCGAGCTGGAGCGCGCTCGTGGGTGTCGTCACGGCCGCATCGGTGCTCATGTACGCGGCGGCCCCGCTCGCGCTCGCTGCGCTGCGCAAGCAGAAGCCCGATCTCGAGCGGGTCTACAGCCTGCCCGCCGCGTCCGTGCTCGCGCCCCTGTCGTTCGTGTGTGCGAGTTGGATCATCTACTGGGCCGGCTGGGAGACGTACACGACGCTGATGCTGGCGATGCTCATCGGCTACGCGTTGATCGCCGCCTCGTATGCGTTCAACCTGAACCCGAAGGCCCCGAAGATGGACTGGGACGCTGCCGTGTGGATCATCCCGTACCTGCTCGGGATGCTCGTGATCTCCTACTTCGGCGATTTCGGTCCCGGAGGCATCGTCGGAGGGATCGGGTTCTTCCGGCACGTGCTCGACCAGGGCGGCAACGACGATCTCGGGCTGGTGGGAGGCCTGGCCGCGGTCGCCGTCTGGAGCCTGATCATCTACTTCATCGCAATCGCCCGGCGGCTTCCGCCCCACAAGGTTGACGAGTACGTAGCCGAGGTGTACCCGCCGCCCGTCGCGGAATAGCCGAGCAGGTTCTCATCTTGGTCAGGCCGGCCAGGGTCGCAGTTCCCGCGCAGCCTGGGCCGCACCGGCGCCCAGCGTCGTGCGGTGGTGAGCGTTGTAAAGCGGACCGGTTCCGTCGGTTAGCAGCAGCCAGGCCTGAGCCACACCGCCGGCGGCGACCGGACCGGGCTCATCGAGCGTGTCGGCCAGGAGGCTCAGCTGATCCCGGGCCGCGGTCACTCGCGCCCGGCTCGGCCTCACGCGTCCACTGGCGGTGCGGCGGCCCTCGCGAGCATCGCGCAGGATGCGGCGCAGCGACTGGGCGATCGAGCGGCGCTGTTCGGGCTCGGTCAGGCGCTCGGCACGGAGCGCGAGCGCCGCGCTCGCCTCGGGTGGGGTTCCGCCGGCGAGAGCTCGATCGAGCCGGCGGGGACGCCAGCGGGCGGCCAGACGGTCGCGTAGCCGCGGTTGTTTGACCACCACCACCCCGTCCCATCCGCCGCCTAGAAGGACAGTGCACGGTTGCTTGTAGAGTAGCGTGTTCATGACCACCAAGAATGGTACGCCGGTCACGATGACCTGTCAAGCGGTTTTGCTGGTCACGCGGCTAGAATCGAATTCGTGAGCGAACTTCCGTCCTGGTATCCCGGAAGCGAGGACAAGCCGGCGCCGATGCCACTGCTGCGCGTGCAGGCGTTCGTCAACACCCGGGACGTGGAGGAGGCGACCGATTTGCTGGCCGACCCCCAGACCGCGCGTGCCTGGTTGATCGACGCTGGGCTGCTTCCGGAGGGCGCCGCGCTCGGCGAGGCCGATTTGGCGTTCGCTCGGGAGATGCGCGAAGGTATTCGGTCTCTCCTCGAGGGCGGCCATGAAGTCGAGGCGCTCCGGCGCGTGGCGGCCACCCAGCGAGCTCGGCTGACGGTGGCCGAGGACGGGGCGTGCGAGCTCGAGAACGCCGGCGCGGGAGAGCTCGCCGACGGGCTGTTCGAGCTTCTTTTAATCGTCCACCGAGCTCAGGAGGACGGAAGCTGGTCGCGCCTGAAGGTGTGCGCGAATCCGGACTGCCGCTGGGCCTTCTTCGATCGCTCGCGCAACCAGCAGGGCAGCTGGTGCGACATGGCCGTTTGCGGCAACCGGCTGAAGAACCGCCAGCTCCGCGCTCGCCGTCGCTGAGGACGGCTGCGCTGAGGGGGCGCGCCGGCGGGAGTTACCGGCGCGCCCCTGCCCCCTCAGCGCGTGAGCGTCAGTTCCACACCCAGCGGGCGAGGTGGATGGTCCACTGCGTGGGCTGACCGCCACCCGTCGGAGCGGTGGTCACCGTGACCCCGATCAGGTTGAACACGCTGTTGGACTTGAGAGCCTGCACGCCCGCGGAGTTCAGCTGCATGTTCTGGAAGCCACCGCTGTCGGCCGGGATCGAGTAGGCGCGCTGGGCGATCACCGTTCCCTGATGTGACATCGTGAGCTGACCGGTGCACGTGGTCGTGCCGTGGAAGCAGCCGACCTCGGCGCCCACGATTCTGCCGGGCGAGACGAAGCCCTCGTGGCCGAGGACGACCGTCTGGCTTGTCACGCTGGTCGTGGTGGTGAACGTCTGATCGGCGCCGTCGGTCGTCCCGGCCGAGCTCTGGGCCACGAGCCGGTAGTGGTAGGTCGTGTTCGGGTTCAGCCCGAAGATCGTCGCGTGCACGCCGATTGGCGTGGTGCCCGACCCGACGGCCGTGGGGCTGGTCTGGGTGCTGTAGGTCGTGCTCGTGCCGTACTGGAAGTAGTACGTGGTCGCCTGACCGTTCGGGTTGACCGTGCCGGTAGGGGTCGCGCTCGACTGGCCGATGGTGTTCGCCGAGCCGGTCGTGGCGGACGGCGCCGTGGCCGCCGGAGTCGTGGTGGACGTGCTGGACGTGCTGGACGTGGTCCCGGCGGCCGAGGCCGGCGTTGGAGTGCCGGCGGACGAGATGACCGCTGCGAGCAGGCCGCAGGCAACCAACACGATTGCTGCGGCGACGCGCGTTATGCGCATGCTGCCTCCCTTCGGGTCTGTTCAGTACTAGACCTAACAGGGAGGCGCGGGTGAGAGTTGCGATTCGGCGTGGGTAGATGGTTCGATCGCTGACACCCGAATCGCGAGCCGGGGGATCGACATATGGGCGATCGGCCCGATGCCTAGGGCGTATACGACGGTCCCGAGCCCGACGGTGCCCCCGAGCAGCCAGCCGCTGACCAGCACGGTCACCTCGATGGACGTGCGCACGACCCGGATCGAATGACCGCGGGCGGCCAGGCCGGTCATCAGCCCGTCGCGCGGGCCGGGCCCCAGCCCGGCGCCGATGTACGCGCCGGTGGCGATCCCGTTCAGCAATACGCCCGCGACCATGACCACTACGCGAGCCGCGTAGCCGTGCACCGGCGGCACGGTGGCGAGCATGACGTCGATCACAAGGCCGACCACGACCACGTTGTTGAGCGTTCCGAAGCCCGGTCGCTGGCGCAGTGGGATCCACAAGAGCAGGACGAGCACACCCACGATCACGGCCCAGGTCCCGACCGCCAGGCCGAACCGGCGCGACAGGCCCTGGTGCAGCACGTCCCACGGATCGACGCCCAGTCCGGCCAGGAGCAGCATCGAGTCGCTGATCCCGTACAGGACCAGACCGGCGTAGAGCTGGGTCAGCCGGCGGACGCGGGGTGGGCGCATGGCATGCAGGATGGCAGAAATGGCCTGTACTCACGCAGGCCAATTTGCTACAAGTGGCGCGTGACGCCGACCTCGACCCACCGTCTCATCGAGCTGCTCGGGTCGTGGCGACAGGGCGGGGGCGGTCGCGAGCGCCTGGCCACGGCCCTGCGGTCGCTGATCCTCGAGGGTGGCGTGGCGGTGGAGAGCCGCTTGCCGGCCGAGCGGACGCTGGCGGCGGCGCTGGGGGTGAGCCGCGCCACCGTGACCGGCGCCTACGACCGGTTGCGGGAGCAGGGCTATGTGGAGAGCCGTCAAGGCGCCGGCAGCTGGGTGACACTTCCCGGCGGCCACCGGTCGGCCTCCGACGCGATCGTGGTCGGTCCCGGCCTAGACATGCGAATCGCCGCGTTGCCGGCGCCGGCCGTGCTCGAGGAGCTGTTTGCCGCCGCGGCGCGCGAGCTACCGCGCTGGCTCGATCACCACGGCTACGACCCGCTGGGCATGCCGCCCCTGCGCCGGGCGATCGCCGCCCGGTTCGATCGGCGGGGCATGCCCACGCGACCCGAGCAGATCCTGGTGACCAACGGAGCACTCCACGCGCTCGACCTGGTCATCCGGGCGGCGTTGCCCCGGGGACGTCGGGTGCTGGTCGAGTTGCCCAGCTATCCGGCGGCGCTCGATGCGCTCCGGGCAGCGGGCGCGCGGCTCGCGCCGGTGCCGCTGACCCAGGACGGGTGGGACGTCGCGGCGCTCGAGGCGGTGGTGCAGGTGCATCGGCCGGCGCTTGCCTACCTGATGCCGGACTTTCACAATCCGACCGGCCTGGTCATGGACGGCCCGGTTCGCCGGCACGTGGTGCGCACGCTGGAACGCGCCGGCACGCTCACCGTGATCGACGAGACGTTCGTGGAGCTGGGCCTCGACGGCGGGCCGCTACCTCCGCCCGCGGCGGGCTTCGGCGATGGACGCACGCTCACGATCGGGTCGCTCAGCAAGTCGATCTGGGGCGGGCTGCGGGTCGGCTGGGTGCGCGCCGATCCCGGACTGATCCACCGTATGGCGACCGTCCGGGCGGCCAGCGACCTGGCCAGCCCGCTGTTTGAGCAGATCGTCGCCGCTTACGCGCTCGATCGCCTGGACGAGATCCTCGCCGAGCGGCGGGAGCTGATCAGGACCCGCCGCGCCGCCCTGGCGCAGGCGCTTGATGAGCGCTTGCCGGCGTGGCGCTACATGCTGCCGCCGGGCGGGCTGTTCCTCTGGGCCGAGCTGCCCGACCCGATCAGCACGAGCCTGTCGCTCGAAGCGTCCCGACACGATCTTTACATCGCGCCCGGACCGCGCTTCGCCGCGGCTGGACTGCTCGAGCGCCAGCTCCGGCTTCCGTTCACGCTCGCGCCCGACCAGCTCGAGCGTGCGGTCGAGATCCTGGCCGAGCTGACCCCAGCCGGCAGCGTGCGGCGCGTGCCGCACGCTCTGGCCGGTTACGTCGCGTAGGCGGCTGGTCTCAGCTTCTCGCCGCGGTCCTCCAACCCTCGGCGTACGACAGGCGTGCCGGCTCGGAGTAGGGAACCGGGCTGACCAGCGCCCGGACCTCGAGCTGCCGGTGCGGCTCGACCGTCAGCTTCCGCGTACCGCCGTTCGGCTCGCCCCACACGACCGTCACCTCGCTTCCGATCTCGACCGACGGGTCGACGGTGGCCAGCGATAGCGCGCGCCGTTCGTTGGCGCTGTACCCGCTGAACATCGAGTAGCCCACGCAGTTGCCGTCGGGGTCGAGCACCGAGTCATAGCCCGCCGCACCGTAGTTGGCGATCGGCAGGTCGAAGAACTGGTAGGGATCCTCGTCGGCATCGAACATGGAAGCGAAGATCTTGGCTACGTCCTCGCCCTCCCAGGCCAGCGTCACCTTCTTGCGCTGGGTATCGGGGTCGATCTGCTCGAGCGCCTCGCGACCGATGAAGTCGTGGTCGAACTTGACGAACTGGCCGTAGCCGAGCTCCCACGGATTCAGGTAATAGTCCTCGATGTTGTCGGAGACATAGCTGCCGTACAGCGACGCTCCGGCTTCGTAGCCGTTGGCGGGGAGCCACTCCCGATATGCGCGCAGTTCATCGCCCGTGTAGATGGCGGGCAGCGGGGACGGGATCCAGCCGGACTCGAGCGTGTTCGACGCGTAGGCGCGGGCTCCGCACATCTCGAGCCCGAATTCCTGGCCGGCCTCGAGGATCGTGGCGCGCACCTCGTCGTAGTTCTCGTACGGTCCCCACAGCTCAAGGCCCGGCTCACCGGCCATGCCGTGACGCAGCGTGCGCACGCTCTGCCCGGCAACGTTCATGCTCGCCAAGCGGAAGAACTTGAGCTGCTCGAGCGGGCCGCCATTGAGCTTTTCGATGACCTGCCAGGCATTGGGCCCCTGAATCTGGAAGCGCCACACGTTGCGGGTGACCTCTTTGCCGTACGGCCGGCCCGGCGAGCGGTCGTCGTAGTCGAAGTCGAGCTTGTAGCCGCCGGTCTCGACGTGGAACTGAAGCCAGTTCGCCGCCGGGTTGCGTCCCACCCACACGAACTCCTCCTCGTCCAGGTGAAACAGGATGCCGTCGCCGATCACGTGACCGGCCGGGGTGCACGGGACAAACTGCTTGGCCATGTTGACCGGGAAGTTCGCCACGCTGTTGATTCCGACGTCGGAGATCATCTTCAGCGCGTCGGGTCCCTTGAAGAAGAAGTTCACCATGTGGTGGGTCTGGTCGAACAGGACCGCGGTCTCACGCCACGAGCGCTGCTCGCGGCGCCAGTTGGAGAACTCGTAGGGGACGACCGGATAGATGTAGGCGCCGATCTGCGAGTTGCGCAGCCGCTCGACGATGTTGCCTGACTGGTCGAGCGCGTCTTGAAGGTTTCCTGCGGCCATGGTCTCTCTCTTTCGCTGTTATGTCTTACCCGCTGAACTGACCCGCTTTGGCGTGGTGGTCACGGCCCAGTAAGTCATTCGCCCACGCGCTCGTGCGCGCCAGAGCGTTGTCCTTGACCACCACCGGATTGCTGAGCATGCCCTCCTCTTCGCCGTAGGCCTTCAGCCGCTCGTACGCCTGCGACCAGATGCACTCGGTGTCATACACCTCGCAGAGCCCGTCCCGGGTCCCGCCGCACGGACCGTTGCGCTGATTCTTGGCGCAGATCGACTCCGGGCACACATACGCGATGTCGGGCAGTGAGCAATCGCCGCAGTCACGGCACTTGAACATCGAGACCTTGGCCGCTTGCTCCAGCGCGTGGGCGGCGCGTCCCACGGGTGCCGGGGCCGCGTCGATCTTCTCGTACGCCGAGCGCGCCGCGTCGTGCAGCGGCCCCTCGGGGTCAAACACGGTCTGGTGGACGAGCCGGCTGAAGCGGTACACGAGCGGGACGCGCAGATCGGTCCGGCGCTTGCGCTTGGACTGCACGTAGGAATGACTCAGCTCGTCCGAGGAGAGCCCCGTCGCCGGGTCGGGCTCGAACAGATAGAACTCGCCGGGTCGCCCGAACCGCAGCTCGCGCGAGAGCTCGCGCCAATCGGAGTCGGCATAGCTCTGGGCGCGGTCGAGGATCTCGAAGAAGGTCTCCGCCGTGGCGTGGCCGCCCAGGTAGGCGCCGTTGAAACCCAGTCCGCGCACGACGGCAAGCTGCTTGGCCGCGAGGTCGAGGAAGAAGGCCCGCCCGTTGTCGGCGCCGGCGCCGTGGCGCTCGGCCAGCTCAAGCAGCTCGTCGGTGACCACTACGCCCGGGATCCGCCCCGCGTTGAAAGCGCGCGCTGCCGGGCGGGACAACAGGTACACGTTGGCCAGCGCGCGAACCGGCAGGCTCTCGCGCGCGATGTAGCGCACGAGCTCGTCGTCCTTGCGCGCGTTGTAGCCGATCTGGTTGATCACGAACCGGGCGCCGGCCCGCGCCTTCTTGGCCAGCTTCTGGTACTGAGGGACCACCTCGCGCTCGTGCAGCTTGTGGTTGGTGACCACGCAGCCGAGGAAGAAGTCCGTCCGCTCGAGCCGCTGGCCGTTCCGCGCTATGTGCAGCCCGGCGTTCAAGTCGGTGTACAGCTTGAGCAGTCCGACCGAGTCGATGTCGAACACCGGCGCTGCGGTGCCGCCGTAGCCGGCCAGCGGGTAGTCCCCCGACAGGCAGAGGACGTTGTCGAATCCCTCCGAGGCCAGCTTCCAACCGCGGCTCTCGAGCGCGTTGCGGTTCCAGTCCTTGCAGGCGAGGTGGATGATCACCTCCTGTCCACGTGAGAGAAGGTCGGTGCCGAGGGTGTCCGGGGCGAGCATGGCGTGCCCGCCTGGATTGTCGGTGATCGACAGCACGTCGATTCGGGAATCGTCGGCGAGCGTGCGCGCCTTCTCGACGAGCGCACGGCTGCGCTCCGCGGTGACCAGACCACGCGCGGTGACGAGCTCGACCGCGATCGAGAACGAGCCCGGCACGCTCAGGCACTCGCGAAACGGCGTCGACGTCAAGCAGGAACCTCTCCCAAGTGGTGGCCCAGCCTAGGCGCGCAGCCGGACCACCGCAATGGTGTCTTCCGCTGAGCGGAAGCAGACGGCAAAATGCGCTGGTATGGGCGGAGTCCGAAGCCGAAGCGATGAGCGCTCGGTGACCCACCGTGCGTTCGGCGTGCTCGAGGCGTTCACGCCCGCCTCACCTGCGCTGACCCTGTCCGAGATCGCGCGGCGGGCGGGCCTACCGCTGACCACGGCGCACCGCCTGGTGGGGGAGCTCCGTGCCGCGGGTGCGCTCGAGCGCGACGGCGACGGGACATACCGGATCGGCCTGCGCCTCTGGGAGATCGCCTCCCTGGCGCCGCGGGGCGTTCCTCTGCGGGAGGCCGCGCTGCCCTTCCTCGAGGATCTGTACGAGGTCACGCACGAGAACGCTCAGCTGGGGGTGCGCGAGGGCCACGAGGTCCTATACATCGAACGGATCACGGGTCGCCACGCGGTCGGCGTGCTCACCCGCGTGGGGGGCCGCTTTCCGTTGCACGCCTCCGGCATCGGGTTGGTCCTGCTGGCCCACGCCCCGGAGACCGTGCAGCGCGAGGTGCTCGAGGGCCCGCTTCAGCGCTTCACGGACTACACGATCACCGACCCGGCCAGGCTCGAGCGCATCCTGGCCCAGATCCGGCGGGTTGGGGTGGTGATCAGCGATCGTCAGGTGACCGACGACGCGATGTCGGTGGCGGCGCCGGTCACGGACGCCAAGGGGGAGGTGATTGCAGGCCTGTCGGTGGTGGCCGCGGCGAGCGGCACGGTGGCCGCTCGCCTGGCGCCGGCCGTGCGCGCGGCCGCGCTGGGAACCTCCCGGACGCTGTCTGCTCGGCGGCGTCAGTAGGCAAGGAGCAAACTTGCATACAGTTTGCGATTCTGTCTATACTCTGGACCGCGCGGCGCCGTGCGCCGCGCCCGGAACCCGCCAGGAGGAGCTGAGATGAAGCTGGTGACCTACGACGACGGTCGCGTTGGAGAGGTGGTCGACGGCGAGGTGTTCGAGCTCGACGTCGCCGATATGCGCCGCTATTTCGAGCTCGGCGGCCGGGTGCAGCGCACCGGGCGGTCCAGTCCGCTCGATGGCGTGACCCTCAGGGCGCCGATCCTGCCGAAGAAGTTTTTCCACACAGCAGGAAACTTCCGCGAGCACCACGAGGAGTCCACGCGGGTGAACTGGTCGCATCCGGTGCTGCCCTGGATCGTGTTCTTCCAGAACGTCGACGCGATCATCGGCCCGGACGAGCCAATCGTGTATCCGGAGATGATGACCAGCGAGCTTGACTACGAGCTCGAGTTGGCCGTGGTGATCGGCAAGGCTGGGAAGTTCTTCTCGCCCGAGGAGGCCGAGGAGTACATCGCCGGCTACATCGTGTTCAACGACATCACCGC
>Ga0318562_10000695_pt1 | contig 14975 bp, 12 predicted proteins | sample GRESIP066b5f18_FD_203688 | JGI IMG/M metagenome (GOLD analysis project Ga0318562, IMG submission 203688) | Tropical soil microbial communities from Luquillo Experimental Forest, Puerto Rico - GRE.SIPMG.066b5f18 | ecosystem: Environmental > Terrestrial > Soil > Tropical forest > Bulk soil... | reverse complement strand
CATCAGCAGCGTCTCCGCCGCCGGCCTCACCCCGGTGCAGGATCCGACCAACGCCGACCCCCGGCTCCTCCGGGCTCGCGTGCGCCACCAGGCGCTCCCCGCGCTCACCGCCGCCACCGGGCCGGGCCTGATCGAGGGGCTGGCCCGCTTCGCCCGGTCGGCCCAAGAGGACGAGGCCTACCTCGAGGAGCTGGCGGCGGCAGCGCTGGAGCGGGTCCGGGAGGGTGCGGGTCTCGACGCGGTGGCGCTCCGCGCCGTGCCCTGGCCGCTGCGCTCCCGCGTCCTCCGCGCCTGGCTCGAGTCGCTGGACGTGCCGGTGTCAGACCGCCTTCTGCGCGCGGTGGATGCGGGGGTGGAGAAGGGCGGCCGCACCGGACTGCCCGGACGGCGCCTGCTCCGCAGCGAGGGAGGCTGGGTCCGGATGGCGGAGGGAGCATCCTCCCCGGAGGTGCTGGCGCTGCCGCTGGACACCGGCCGGCCGGTGCTGTTCGGCGGCTTCCGGCTTTTCCTGGGAGAGGAGCCGGGGGTCCCGGTCGGCTGGGCGCCCCATCCACTCGCGGTGCGCGGGCGTCGCCGGGGGGACCGGGTGGCCGTCCCCGGGGGGGTGAGCCGTCGGGTGCAGGACGTGCTGGTCGACGCCGCGGTCCCCGCCGAGGCCAGGGCCGGCTGGCCCCTGGTGGTCGATGCCGAGGACCGGGTGCTGTGGGTGGTCGGCCTCTGGCCGCGGGCACACCGCGGGTCCGGTCCCTACCTCCGCGCCGAGCGGATCTGACGGTGGTCCGCGGGCGCCCCCCCGGTTGGTGCGTTATAGGCCGAGAGGTCCCCCGGTTCCGGCCGGGAGACCGAGGCGTGTGGCGGGCTTGCGAGCGGGCCGACCCCACCCTCAGAATGCGGGGATAGGGCCGAAAGGGGCAGTCGACACGTGCGTTCGAGCTACAAGACCATCGGACTGTGGGTGATCCTGATCGCCCTGTTCGTCTGCTTCTTCCACATCTTCAATCGCAATCCGGACGAGGTTCAGGAGCCCACCTTCACCACCCTCCTCTCGAAGATCGAGGAGAAGAAGGTTCGCCAGGTCAGCGTCCGCGGCAACACCTATTCCGGCACCTTCGAGGACACCAAGGACAAGTTCCGGACCCTCGGCCCTCCCGCCGACGCGACCATGCTCCAGAAGCTCCGGGAGTCGGGCGTGGACGTGAAGTACGAGAAGGAGGAGCAGAACAACCTCTGGTTCACCGTCCTCGGACAGTGGCTGCCGGTGGTGTTCCTCTTCGTCTTCTTCGTCCTCTTCATGCGCCAGCTGCAGGGCACCGGCGGCAAGGCGATGACCTTCGGAAAGTCGAAGGCCAAGCTCCTCAGCGAGAGCCACAACAAGGTCACCTTCGCCGACGTGGCGGGGATCGACGAGTGCAAGGAAGAGCTGGAGGAGATCATCGCCTTCCTCAAGGACCCCAAGAAGTTCACCAAGCTCGGGGGCCGGATCCCCAAGGGCGTTCTGATGATGGGCCCTCCCGGTACCGGGAAGACGCTCCTCGCCAAGGCAGTGGCCGGGGAGGCCGGGGTCCCGTTCTTCAGCATCAGCGGCTCGGACTTCGTGGAGATGTTCGTCGGGGTCGGCGCCAGCCGGGTCCGTGACCTCTTCGAGCAGGGGAAGAAGAACGCCCCATGCATCATCTTCATCGACGAGATCGACGCCGTCGGCCGTCACCGCGGCGCGGGTCTGGGCGGCGGACATGACGAGCGGGAGCAGACCCTCAACCAGCTCCTGGTGGAGATGGACGGCTTCGAGAGCAACGAGGGAGTGATCCTCATCGCCGCCACCAACCGCCCCGACGTGCTCGACCCGGCCCTGCAGCGCCCCGGCCGCTTCGACCGGCGGATCGTCGTTCCCCGGCCCGACCTCAACGGGCGGATCGGCGTGCTCCAAGTCCACACCAAGCGCGTCCCGCTCTCGCCGGAGGTCGACCTCGAGGTCATCGCCCGCGGCACTCCGGGGATGACCGGCGCGGATCTGGAAAATCTGGTCAACGAGGCTGCCCTCTTCGCCGCCCGGCAGAACAAGGAGCGGGTCGACCTCGGTGATTTTGAGTCCGCCAAGGACAAGGTGTTCATGGGTCCGGAGCGGAAGTCGATGATCATGACCGAGAAGGAGCGGTGGAACACCGCCGTCCACGAGGCCGGTCACACCATCGTCGGCAAGCTCCTCCCCGGGTGCGACCCGGTCCACAAGGTCACCATCATTCCCCGCGGACAGGCCCTGGGCGTCACCTGGTCGCTGCCCACCGAGGACAAGTACAACCTCTACCGGCAGCAGATGCTGGACCAGATCTGCCGGGCGATGGGCGGTCGGATCGCCGAGGAGCTGATGTTCAACGAGATGAGCTCCGGGGCCTCCAACGACATCGAGCGGGCCACCGAGACCGCCCGGGCGATGGTCTGCCGCTGGGGAATGAGCGACAAGCTCGGGCCCCTCTCCTTCGGGAGCAGCGAGGGTGAGGTGTTCCTCGGCCGCGACTTCAGCAGCCGGCCCAACTACTCCGAAGACACCGCTCGGCAGATCGACGGCGAGGTCCGGGAGATCGTCGTCAGCTGCTACGACCGGGCGAAGAAGCTCCTCCAGGACAACTTCGACAAGCTGAAGCGGGTGGCCGACGCGCTGATGGAGTACGAGACGCTCGACGCCGAGGACGTGGAGATCCTGGTGAACGGCGGCACCATCACCCGTGAGCGGCCCAAGCCCCGGGTGCAGACGCCGCCCAAGGCCAAGGAGAAGGAGAAGCGGCGCATCCTGGAGGGCATCCAGCCCATGCCCGCCCTCGAGCCGAACAAGGCCTGAGCGGGCGGCCCCTGGCTACTCAGGGCTCCAGGGAGTCGCTTGGAGGCTCGCTCCCGCCCCGGGAGAACATCCCCGAGAAGCGGATCCTCGCCCGCCCGGTGGTGGCTGACCGCATCGATGCGCTCGACACGCTCTGGGAGCGCCTCGGTATCTCCCGGGCCAGCCGCCGCGGGCTCACCGCCCGCCTCGGCCACGCCCACGTCCTCCTCACCGGCCTGCTCCCGCACGAAGTGGCGTTCCTCCGCGGCTTCGAGGACCCCCGCACCGCGCTGGTCCTGGGAGACGGCGAGGGACGCTCGGACGCAGCGGCCATCTCCGGGACCCGCTCGGGGCTGACCACGCTGGCCGACACAGCCGGCGAGTCCGGCCTCGGTGAGCTCGGGGTCGCCCTGCACGCCGCACTCGGGGTGGACGTCGCCCCGACGCCCACGCCGCTCGGGGGGCGGCTGTTCGCCTGGGGCGAGCGGACCTACCTGATGGGAGTGCTCAACGTCACCCCCGATAGCTTCTCCGACGGCGGGAAGTTCTCCTCGGTGGAGGCGGCGGTGCGGCAGGGCGAGGCGCTGATCGCCGCCGGGGCCGACCTGCTCGACGTCGGCGGAGAGTCGACCCGTCCGGGAGCCGAGGCAGTTCCGGAGAGCGTGGAGCTGGAGCGGATCCTCCCCGTCCTCGCGCGGCTCGCCGGCCAGGTGCCCCTCTCGGTCGACACCCGGAAGGCGAGCGTGGCCCGGGCGGCGCTGGCCGCCGGCGCGGCGATGGTGAACGACGTCAGCGGGCTCCGGCACGATCCCGAGCTGGCGGCAGTGGTGGCCGCGGCCAGGGCAGGACTCTGCGTGATGCACATGCAGGGGACGCCAGCCACCATGCAGGACGACCCCCGCTACGACGACCTGATGGCCGAGGTCATCGGTGCGCTGGGCACCGCGGTGGAGGCGGCCGTGGCGGCCGGGGTGCTGCGGGCCGCAGTGTGGGTCGACCCCGGCATCGGCTTCGGGAAGACCCCGGGGCACAACCTCTTCCTCCTCCGGCATCTCCGGGAGCTCCGGGTGCTGGATGCCCCGGTCGTGGTGGGCACCAGCCGCAAGCGCTTCCTGGGGGAGCTGGCCGGGGGCCGTCCTCCGGAACAGCGCCTTCCGGGGACCGTCGCCTCCAACGTCGCGGCCGCCATCCTCGGAGGGGCCGACGTGGTGCGGGTCCACGACGTGGCGGAGGTGCGGGAAGCCCTGGCGGTGGCGGATGCCCTGGTCCGGGCGCGCGATGGTGGGGCGTCCTGGGTGCCTCCCAGTCCATCCCGGCCTTGACGGGGCCGCTCCGCTCTGGCCCGCTGCAGGGACTCTTGCAGGAGGCGGACGGATGGCCCTCGAGCATCTCCTCGGCGTCGACGCGGCGGTGCCCGCCCCGGAGCCGATCCGCCGGGCGGCGAATCTCCAGGACGTCGCCGCAGAGCACGCCCGCAGCCTGAAGGACCCCGACGGCTTCTGGGCCGAGCAGGGCCGGCGCTTCCGCTGGTCGGTGCCCTGGACCCGGGTGCTGGAGTGGAAGGTCCCCGACCACCAGTGGTTTCTGGGGGCGAAGACCAACATCGTCGACAACGCGCTCGACCGGCATGCCGACGGGCCGCGGCGGAACCACCGGGCCTTCGTCAGCATCGACGAGGACGGGACCGAGCGCTCGATCACCTATGGAGAGCTCCGCGACCGGGTCAGCCGGCTGGCCAGCGGGCTCCGTGCGCTCGGGGTGGGCGTGGGCGACCGGGTGATCATCTACATGCCGCTGACCCTGGAGGGCATCGAGGCGATGCTCGCCGTGGCCCGCCTCGGCGCGGTGCACTCGGTGGTCTACGCCGGCCTGGGGGTGGGGGCGCTGCGCGACCGGATCGTCGACGCCGATGCTCACTTCCTGATCGCCGGCGACGTGGGCTTCCGCCGGGGGAAGGTGGTGGAGCTGCAGGGCATCGTCGACGAGGCGACCCAGGGCCTCGACCTCCGTCACACCGTGTGGTTCCAGCGGCGGCCGGGCCAGCGCCGCGCGCTCGGCGCCAAGGAGACCGACTTCCACGCCCTGGTGGAACGGAGCCGTCCCGACGTCGTTCCGGTGCAGGTCGACTCCGAGCACCCGCTGTTCATCCTCTACACCTCGGGCTCCACCGGGAAGCCGAAGGGCGTGGTGCACGTCCACGGCGGGTACATGGTGGGCACCGCCTACCACCTCCGTTCCTTCTACGACCTGAAGGACGACGACGTCTTCTGGTGCACCAGCGACATCGGCTGGGTGGTGGGCCACAGCTACATCGTCTACGCGCCGTTGCTGGAGGGCATCACCACCGTCGTCCGGGAGGGGGCGGTCGACTACCCTGACCCGGCCATCGCCTGGCGGCTGGTGGAGAAGCACCGGGTGAACGTCATCTTCACCGCCCCCACCGCGCTGCGGATGTTCATGAAGTTCGGCGAGGAGCTGCCGGCCAGGTCCGACCTCTCCTCCCTCCGGCTGCTGGCCGTGGCCGGCGAGCCGCTGAACCCCGAGGCCTGCCGGTGGGCCTTCCAGCACCTGGTCGGCGGGGGGAAGACTGGCTTCGTGGCCGACAACTGGTGGCAGACCGAGCTGGGCGGTCCGGCGCTGGGAACGCCGCTCTGCATCCCCGCCCGTCCCGGAGCGGTGGGGGTGGCGTTGCCCGGGGTCGAGGCGGCGGTGGTGGACACCGACGGGCGCGAGGTGCCGAAGGGGCAGGGCGGGGTGCTGGCGCTGCGGCGACCCTTCCCCCACATGATGCGCACGGTGTGGGGGAACCACGAGCGCTACAAGCAGTACTGGGAGGAGATCCCCGGCCAGGTCTACGCCGCGGGCGACGTCGCCAGCTGGGACGCCGACGGGTACTTCACCGTGCTCGGCCGGAGCGACGACGTGCTCAACGTCGCCGGGCACCGGATCGGGACCGCGGACGTGGAGAGCGCGCTGGTGAGCCACCCCGCGGTCGCCGAGGCGGCGGTGATCGGCGTGCCGGATCCGGTGAAGGGCGAGGGGATTCAGGCCTTCTGCACCCTCCGGGCAGGGAAGAAGGTGACCCCGGACCTCGAGGGAGAGCTGATCCAGCACGTCCGCCACGAGCTGGGCCCGATCGCCACCCCCAACGGGGTCCGGATCGTCGACAAGCTCCCCAAGACGCGGAGCGGGAAGATCGTCCGGCGGCTGCTCAAGGCGCAGGCGCTGGGGAAGGACGCCGGCGACCTCTCGACGCTGGAGGAGTGAGTGCTCGAGGAGATCGCGATCCCCGCCGAGCATGCGCCGTCGCGAGCTCGGTGGGCCGAGCTCCTCCTCCTCTTCGTCGGGCTCCCCATCGCGGTGGCGGTGGTGGCGCCCCGGATGGGGTTTCCGGTGCTCTTCGCCGTCTTCGCCGGATGCCTGTGGGTGCTGCTGCGGGACCCGACCTTCGACCGGCGCTCGCTGTGGCGTCTCCCCGGGCGAGGGGTGTTCCTCCAGATCACCGGGCGGGCGCTGGTGCTCTCCGCGCTGCTCACGGTGGCGGTGGTGCTCTTCCCGGTGCAGGCCTTCGGGCTGCTCCGCCGCCAGCCGTACGTCTGGCTGCTGATCGTCGCGCTCTATCCGCTGCTCTCGGTGCCTCCCCAGGAACTGGTGTTCCGGACCTTCTTCCTCCACCGCTACGGGGCGCTCCTCGGCTCCGACCCGGCACGGATCCTCGCCAGCGCGGTCGCCTTCGGGCTGGCACACCTCTGTCTGTGGAACGAGCTGGCGGTGGGCCTCTCTACCCTCGGGGGCTTGATGTTCGCCTCGACCTACCTCCGGACCCGGTCGCTGCCGGCGGTGGTCTGGGAGCACGCGCTCTACGGCATCGCCCTGTTCACCATCGGGCTGGGCCGGTACTTCGTGACCGGCTGGGCACATTCGCCATGACCGGGCGAGGTGGCGGCGCAAGGCGCACATCGGACAAGCGGGCACCGAGCGTGCTCTGCTTGCCCCTCGGGGGAGCGGTGTCGGTGTTAACATCGAGTCCTACAGCGTGAGGTCGATGAAGCAGGCAGATGCGCAGAGCCGCCCGCGGCTCTTCGGCACCGATGGAGTCCGGGGCACGGCCAACGTCTGGCCGATGACCGCCGAGGTGGCGATGCAGCTCGGCCGGGCACTGGCTTTCCTGATCCGCAACGGGAGCCACCGGCACCGGGTGGTGATCGGCAAGGACACCCGGCTCTCGGGGTACATGCTGGAGCAGGCCCTGGCCGCGGGCATCACCTCGATGGGGGTGGACGTGGAGCTGATCGGTCCCCTGCCCACGCCGGGGATTGCCAACATCACCACCTCGATGCGGGCCGACGCCGGGGCGGTCATCTCCGCCTCTCACAACCCGTACCAGGACAACGGGATCAAGTTCTTCTGGCGCGACGGCTTCAAGCTGCCTGACCAGACCGAGGCCCAGCTCGAGGAGCTGGTGGCCAGCGGGCAGATCGACGAGATCCGCCCCACCGCGGACAAGGTGGGGAAGGCCTTCCGGCTCGACGACGCCCGTGGCCGGTACATCGTCTTCCTCAAGAATACCTTCCCCCGCGAGCTCACCCTCGACGGGCTGCGGATCGTGGTCGACTGTGCCAACGGGGCCGCGTATCGGACTGCTCCCAACGTGCTTCAAGAGCTGGGGGCCACGGTCATCCCCCTGGCCTGCGAGCCCAACGGCCTGAACATCAACGACGGCGTGGGAGCGGTGCATCCCCAGCAGATGGCCCGGGCGGTGGTCGAGCACGGGGCGCACCTCGGGCTGGCGCTCGACGGGGACGCCGACCGGCTGATCGTCGCCGACGAGCGGGGTCGAATCGTCGACGGCGACGCGATCATGGCGGTGTGCGCCGGCGAATTGGTGGCCCGAAACCGCCTCCGCACCCGGACCCTGGTGACCACGGTGATGTCCAACGTCGGCCTGGAGCGGGCGGTGGCGCGGTGGGGGGTGCAGGTGCTCCGGACCAAGGTCGGCGACCGCTACGTGGTGGAGGAGATGCGTCGCTCCGGGCACAGCCTCGGCGGGGAGCAGTCCGGACATCTGATCTTCCTCGACCACGCCACCACCGGTGACGGCACCCTGGCCGCGCTGCAGCTGCTGGCGGTGATGGGCCGGCAGCAGAAGCCGCTCTCCGAGCTGGCCAGCATCTTCGAGGCGGTGCCCCAGACTCTCCTCTCCCTGGCGGTGAAGGAGCGACGGGAGCTGGATGCGATTCCCGAGGTGACCCGGGCCATCGCCGCCGCGGCGGAGAAGCTGGGCAAGGAGGGCCGGGTCTTCGTCCGCTACAGCGGGACCGAGCCCAAGGTGCGGATCCTCATCGAGGGGCCGGACAGCGCGCGGAACGAGGAACACGCGCAGACCATCGCCGCTGCCCTCACCGCAGCACTCGGCTGACGGCGGACGCTTCGTCGCCCAGCGGTCCGGCGGTCGCACGCGACGCTGCTCCTGTACGTCCCTTCGCCGGCGGCGACTGATTCGGATTCAGGCGCCAAGTCGGGTACAACGCGGGCCACATGCGACAGCGTCTGGGCGTCAACGTCGACCACGTGGCCACCCTCCGGCAGGTTCGACGGGCGGCCTATCCCGATCCAGTCACCGCCGCAGCACTGGCCGAGGCGGCGGGGGCGGGGCAGATCACCATCCACCTCCGCGAGGATCGCCGCCACATCCAGGACCGGGACCTCAAGCTGCTCCGGGAGACATGCCAGACCCTGCTCAATCTGGAGATGGCCGCCACCCAGGAGATGGTGAAGATCGCCTACGAGGTGAAGCCCGATCTGGTCACCCTGGTCCCCGAACGCCGGGAGGAGCTGACCACCGAGGGCGGGCTGGACGTGACCGGGCAGCGCGATGCGCTGGCCCAGGCGGTGCGCCACCTCAAGGACGGCGACATCCAGGTCTCTCTGTTCATCGACCCCGACCTCGACCAGGTGCGCGCCGCTCACAAGCTCAGCGCCGACCGGATCGAGCTGCACACCGGGCGCTACTGCGAGGCCCGCAAGGCGAAGGAGCGGGCGCGGGAGCTAATCCGGGTGGTGGATGCGGCCCGGGCGGGCGCCAAGCTTGGCCTGGGAGTCGCCGCGGGGCACGGGCTCAACTACCAGAACGTGGAGGCCATCGCCCGCATCCCGGAGATCGACGAGCTCAACATCGGGCACGCCATCGTCGCTCGGGCGGTGCTGGTGGGGATGGACCGCGCGGTGCGCGACATGTTGCAGCTGATGCAGGACGCCTGAGCGATGGCAGTGATCGGCCTGGGGATGGACGTCTGTGCGGTGAGCCGGATCGACCGGGTGCTCAAGAGCGAGCTGGGAGAACGGTTCCGCGAGCGGGTCTACACCGCGGAAGAGCAGCGGACCTGCGAGGGGCGGTCCGATGCCGCCACGGCCTACGCCGCCCGCTTCGCGGCGAAGGAAGCGCTGGTGAAGGCCCTCGGCGCTCCGCCGGGGCTCCGCTGGCGTGACATCGAGGTGGTGAAGACCGGGCAGGGGACGCCGCACTTCCGCCTCTCGGGAGTGGCGGCCCGGGTGGTCGACGAGCGCGGGGCCCGGGTGCTGCTGGCCTTGACCCACGACGCCGGGGTGGCAGCGGCAACGGTGGTGCTCGAGGCAGAGTGAGCCGGCCGGCCTCGGCAGCCGTCGCTCAGGGCGTTCCCTTCTCCACGCACGGCCCGTCGGTGGTCGGTCCGTTGGTGCAGAGCGAGATGGCGCAGTTGGCCTCTCCGGCCACGAAGCGCAGAGTCTTGCTGTCCGCCTTCTGGTACGCCACCCAGCTCGAGGGGATGGCGATGATGGCGAAGGCGTCGAGCTGGTTGCCGGTGTAGCTGTAGGTCACCAGCAGCTTCTTCCCCTTCACCTCGATGTCGAGCGGATAGGTGCTCTTCCCTTCCGCGGTGCTGCCCTTCACCGCCTGGAAGCCTTGCTCGAGGCCCCGGTCGCAGGCATCGAGCCCGCCTGCCGCCAGGCGTCGCTTGGCCAGCTCGGCCCGGGACTTCCAGATCGCCTCGGGAGTCGTCGTCGGTGCCGCTGCATGGGCGGCCACCACCACCATCGCCACCGCTGCCACTGCCATCCTGGTCATCAGGCGTGTTGCGCGCATGGCCGCGCACACTACCGAGCGCTGGCGGCCCACGGAACGTCCGAGTTTTCGGCCCGCGACTTGCGGTGCTCCGGCTTCGGCTGCACGCTCCTCACCGGGATGCAGCCGCTCCTGACCGCCGCCGAGACCCGAGCCGCCGAGGCCGCCGCGGCCACCCGTGGACTCCCGGCTTCGCTGCTGATGGAGACTGCCGGGACGGCGACGGCCGAGGCGGCGGTGCGCCTGGCCGGACCGGAGAGCCGCTTCCTGGTCGTCTGCGGTCCGGGCAACAACGGCGGCGATGGGTTCGTCGCCGCGCGAAAGCTCCACGCCGGTGGACGGCGGGTCGACGTCTGGCAGGTGGGCACGACCGGGAAGTCGGCGAGCGATGCGGAACGGAACCGCCAGGCCCTGGAGCGGACCGGGGTCCCCATTCACGCCTCCGCGGCGGCTCTGCCTCTCCGGCAGGGGGACGTGGTGGTCGACGCGCTCTTCGGAACCGGGCTCTCCCGTGGGCCCGAGGGAGCGGCGGCCGACGCCATCCGCAACGTCCTCGCCTGGCACGCCTCGGGGGTGCGGGTGCTGGCGGTGGACGTCCCCTCCGGCCTCTCCAGCGACACCGGGCAGGCGTTCGATCCCTGCGTCGCCGCCGACCGGACGGTTTCTCTTGGATCGATGAAGCTCGGGCTGGCGCTGGAGCCCGGAGCGACGCTGGCCGGAGCGGTCGAAGTGGTGGACATCGGCCTTGGCGAGGTGCAGCCGCCGACCTGGCTCCTCGAGGAGACAGACGGTCCGCGGTGGCTTCCGCTCCGCCGCGCCGACAGCAACAAGGGGAGCTACGGGCATCTGCTGGTCATCGCCGGCGGCCCGGGCAAGACCGGTGCCGGGGCACTGGCGGGCCTCGCCGCGCTCCGGACCGGCGTCGGCCTGTGCACCGTGGCCGCGCCTGCCGACGTCCTCCCCGACATCCAGGCCCACGCCTCGGAGCTGATGGGGGTCGATCTCCCGGCACGGCTGCCGCTCGGGCTCGCCCACCTCGAACCGCTCCTCGCCGCCACGGCGGGGAAGTCGGCGCTGGTCATCGGCCCGGGCATCCCCCGCGGGCCCGAGACGCACCTGCTCCTCGAGCGGCTGCTCGCCCGGGTCGACGTGCCGTGCCTGCTCGACGCCGACGCGCTGAATGCCATCGCCGGACACCTCGCCGTGCTCTCCGAGGCGCGGCGTCCGGTGGTGCTCACTCCCCATCCCGGCGAGATGGCGCGGCTCCTCGGAGAGGGACACACCCCGGCGGAGGTCCAGAGCGATCGGCTGGGGATCGCCCGCCGCTTCGCCTCCCGGCACAAGATCTTGCTGGTCCTCAAGGGCGCCCGGACGCTGGTGGCCACGCCCGACGGCACCGTCCGGGTCAACCCCACCGGCAACCCGGGGATGGCCACCGGAGGGACGGGGGACGTGCTCTCGGGAATGGTCGGGGCGCTGCTGGCCCAGGGACTTCCGCCCGACCACGCGGCGAGCGTCGGGGTGCTCGCCCACGGGCTGGCTGGAGACGCGGCCGCCCGGCGGTGGGGCCAGCTGGGTTTGGTTGCCTCGGACCTCATCGCTGCCCTGGGCGAGGTGTGGACGGGATGGAACCGGTGACCTTCAGCTCCCGGTCGCCGGAGGAGACCCGCGCGCTCGGCGAGGCGCTGGGCCGCGTCCTCCAGGACGGCGATTTCGTGGGTCTGGAGGGCGAGCTGGGGGCGGGGAAGACCGAGTTCGCCCGCGGCCTGGCCCGTGGCGCCGGCGTCCCCGAGGACGAGGTGGCCAGCCCCACTTTCGCCATCGTCCACGCCTACCGGGGGCGGCTCCCGCTGGCCCACGCCGACCTCTACCGCCTCACCGACCCCGACGACCTCTACGGCACCGGGTACCACGAGCTCCGGGACGGACCGGGGGCGATGGCGGTGGAGTGGCTCGACCGCTTCCCCGACGCCGCGCCCGCCGATGCGCTCCGGATTCGCTTCACCGAGACCGGCGAGGAGCTCCGCGAGCTGCACTGCCAGCCCTCGGGGACGCTCTCCGCGCACCTGCTCCAGCGGTGGCGCGACGAGCTGCTCGGCCTGGTCGGCTGAGCAGGGCGTTCAGGGGCCGGTCTTGGGCCGGGAGAGGACCTTGGCCAGCTCCAGCACCTCCACCGGCACGGCGAGCACCACGGTGTTGGAGGGCGAGGAGCCCAGCCCGTCGAGCGTCTGCAGGGTCCGGAGCTGCATCGCTCCCGGGCTGCTGGCCATGGTCGCCGCCGCGGCGGCGAGGTTGAGCGCCGCGTCCCGGTCGCCCTCGGCCTTGGTGATGGTGGCCCGCTTCTCCCGCTCCGCCGAGGCCTGGCGCGACATCATCCGCTTCAGGTCCTCGGGCATGTCGATGTCCAGCAGGCGAATCGAGTCGATGTGCGTGCCCCAGGTGGAGGCCCGGCTCTCCACCACCGCGGCGATCTTCGACTGGATCTGGTCCCGCTCGCTGAGCAGCTCGTCGAGGGTCATGCTCCCGATCACGTCGCGCAGCGAGGCCTGCGCGTACTGGGAGACGGCGAACCGGTAGTCCTGGACGGTGATCACCGCGCGCTCCGGGTCCTTCACGGTGAAGAAGATGACCCCGTCCACCCGCACCGGGACGTTGTCCCGGGTGATGACTTGCTGGTGGGGGATGTCGAGGGTGAGGAGCCGGGTGTCGACGAAGCGCACCGTGTCCATCACCGGGAAGACCAGCAACACCCCCGGCCCCTTCAGGCCGTGGAACTTGCCGAGGCGGAGCACCACCCCGCGCTCCCACTGCGCGGCGATGCGGACGATGTGGCTGAGATAGAGGGCGACGAAGAAGGAGACCACCACTCCCAGCGGGAGCGAGATCCCCGCCCCGGGCAGGCCCGCCGCTCCCAGCCCGAGGAGCAGCGAGAGCGCGGAGCCCAACCCCCAGAGGACGAGGAAGACCACCACCCGGAGCCCGCGGCCCAGCGAGACGTGCTCCGCGGCCGGTCGGGCATAGGCCCGCAAGGGGAGGGCGATGTCCTGCGCCGCGGCGGCGGAGGCCTGGGCATCCTCCAGCGCCCTCCGCATCTGCGAGAGTTGTCCTGGCATAGCTCACCCCGTGCGGGCGAGCGTGCCCGCGTGGCGCTTCACCAGCGCCTCCACGGACGTTTCCACGAAACGCAGGTCGCGGTCGATGCCAATCACCCCGTCCTGGGGCACGGCGTGCCAGACGTCGGGGCCCTGGAGCTCCTCGCTGGCGATCTCCAGCGCGTGCACCGTGGTGCCACTCCTCGGCCTCTCCACGATCGGGACGCCCTCGGCGGACTCGGCGGCGAAGAAGAGGGTCCGGTCACGCCGGGTCGCCGCCAGCAGCTCGCCGTCGGTGACCAGGAAGTTCATCGCCGAGCGCTTGCCGTCCCCGACGTCGACGTCGGTGATCCGTGCCACCTCGGCCAGGGTGGTGGCCAGGGCCCACTGCACCGCCTCCAGCGACGGGCGCCCGTCGACGTCGGCCACCTCGGTCAGGCGGGTGAGGAAGAGGGTGAAGCAGCGCTCGGAGTCGGTGTCCCCCCGCATCAGTGCCGCGAACCGGGGGGCGATCAGCGCCTCGATCGCCGCGCGGTGACGGGAGAAGGCGTGCAGCGTCCCGTTGTGGGCGAAGGCCCACCGCTGGAAGACGAAGGGATGGGCGTTGTCCAGGCGGATCGAGCCCACCGAGGCCAGGCGGAGATGGGCGAGCACCGTGCGCGCCTGCACCGCGCTGCTGATCCGCTCGAATTCCGGATCGAGGTGCGCCGCTCCCAGCCCGCGTGCGACCTCGGGCAGCCCGCTCTCGCCCCAGGAGGCGATTCCCCAGCCGTCGGGATGCTCCAGCGACTGGCGGCGGAGGCTGTTGCGCTCCGTCACCAGCGCGTCGTGCACGCGCTCGGAGGTGGCGGAACGGAATCCGAAGAGGCGACACATGGGCGTCACTGCGATTCATAGCCGAGCGGCGTGACGGCTGCAGCGGGGTCGCATGAACCCGGGGCCGAGGAATGCACCGCCGAGGTCGGTGTTTCGACTCGCATGGGCGTTCTGTCCTCCGATCGTCGGAGGCAGAGCGGGAAAGCCCTGTTCCGGCTCGGACCTCGTGGGGGGTCCGGGCTGGAACTTTTTCACGCTAGCAGCGCGCGGCGTGGGTCGAGCGGAGAACTGTGCGCCCCGCCTTGAGCACCATCTGCACGTGGCTCACCCCGACGTGTGAGATCAGGTGCGCGACGTCGGGTGCGCCGAGGACCACCAGATCCGCCGGACCGCCGACGCGGAGCCTGCCCAGCGAGGCATCGCCCAGCGCGGTGCCACCGAATCGCGTGACTCCCAGCAGTGCCTGCTCGGGCGTCAGCCCGTTCTGAAGACAGGCCAGCGACAGCGCCAGGGCCAGGTTCTCGGTGGGAGCGCTTCCGGGATTGACGTTGCTGGCCACGCCCACCCGGACACCCTCGCGAACCAGCGCCCGTCCCGGAGCGTAGTGGGGGAGGCGGAGGACGAGCGTCGCGGTGGGAAGCAGCACCGCGGTGACCTTCGCCGCCGCCAGGGCCAGCATCCCTTTCGGACTCACCGATTCGAGATGATCGGCGGAGATGGCGCCCAGTGAGGCGGCGAACTCGGCGCCCCTGGTGGGACGGAGCTGGTCGACGTGCAGCTTGAGGCCCAGCCCCAGCGAGCGGGCCTCCTCCAGCATCGGCCGCACCTCCTCGGCGGTGAAGGCGCCCTTGTCGATGAAGGCGTCGGCGAATCGGGCCAGCTTCTCCGCGGCCACCGTCCGGAGCACGTTGCGGCCCTGGGCGAGGAACCCGGCGCGGTCCTGCTGCCATTCCTGGGGAAGGGCGTGGGGCCAGAGGAAGGTGGGGAGCAGCGAGATTGGCTGGCGCGCCCCGAGGGTGCGGACCGCACGGAGCATCCGCAGCTCGGCCTCGGGCTCGAGGCCGTAGCCGCTCTTCGCCTCGGCGGTGGTGACCCCTTGCTCCAGGAGACGCTGGAGGCGGGGGAGGGATCGTCTCCACGGTGCGTGCGG
>Ga0318562_10000694_pt1 | contig 14989 bp, 25 predicted proteins | sample GRESIP066b5f18_FD_203688 | JGI IMG/M metagenome (GOLD analysis project Ga0318562, IMG submission 203688) | Tropical soil microbial communities from Luquillo Experimental Forest, Puerto Rico - GRE.SIPMG.066b5f18 | ecosystem: Environmental > Terrestrial > Soil > Tropical forest > Bulk soil... | reverse complement strand
CTCTACGATCACAACGGCAACCGCACGGGCGCATGGTCGGTGAGCGGCAGGAAGCCCCGCTAATGCTCGCCACCATCCTGCACGCCATTTTCACCGGCGCCTCGCTTGTCATTGGCCTTCTGTCCATCGCCCTGGCGGGCGCCGCCTATCTCATTGACCTCATCACCGGAAGAACCAAGCTATGAAAGACCGCCGTTACTCCATCGCCCGCGAATATTGCGGACACCCGAAACCGCGCTGGGTGGTGCGCTTCTGTGATCTCTGGATTGACCATGCGGGCACGCGCCGCGCCGCCCTCATCATCGCCCAGGACCATCAGCGCCGCCGCCTGGCGGCGATCAGCGCCAGCCACTACTAGCAGCACGGCTAATGCTCTGGGTGATCTCGCCCAGGGCATTGACCGGACTGAGAGCCGGACAACAACCAAGGAGCAAAACCCAATGACAATTTCCTTCGCCAAGATACTGAAAGCCAGCGAACATTATGCAGCCCATGGACAAAATGCGAGCATCGTAATTCGCACCAGCTACGCCGACCCGATGCGAAGCGACCCCAACGCCAAAAAACAGACCACCATTTGCTTGCGGCGCGGGCGCGACAACGACCGCGAAGCCGTTCAACTGGAAATCACCATCGAAACCATTGGCAAAGCACGCACCACGCGCAAAGACGCCAGCATCAGCCTCGACCAGCAGACCTGGGACGCCATTGTGAAACACGTCCGCGCAAATCGGACTATCGCCCGCTAGCAGCACGGCTAATGCTCTGGGTGATCTCGCCCAGGGCATTGACCGGACTGAGAGCCGGATACCAACCAAGGAGCAAAACCCAATGACGACCCAAACACAGATGAAACACTACGACACCACCGCAAACGCCCTGGCGCGTGCCATCGCCCGGCACTTTGGCGGCACCGTCAAGCCGCCCGGACGCGACGGCGAATTGTACGAGAATTGGGCAACCGTCCACATGCCCGCTTGCGATCCCGTGCCCGCCTACAGCCTGGGGATCGACTTGCGCGGCTGGGGCTCGACCGCCCACAAAGCCACCGTGCGCGTCTCCCCGTTGGTCCATGATCCGGACGTTTCCAGGCGTGACCTTGAATTTCCAGAGGCATCATTCGACAGCCGCAGGCCCATGCCCAAACTCATGGCCGAGATTGAACGCCGGGTTATTACCAATCCGGCAGCGAAAAAATCCCTGATCGAATACCAAGAACGCGCCGCCATGCGCCGCGACAGTCACACCGCCCTGAAAGCCCATGTTGAAAAACTGCAAGCCACTGTCCCAGGTTTTCAACTGCGCTCCCGCCATGACCAGATCGGCGCCTACAATTGCCGCTTCTACAGCTATGCCGGGGTCAGCTTTGACGCCGAAGTGAACAACGACGGCTCCATCAGCTTCGAGCGGATCAGCAGCATGGACATGGACACCGCCTTGCAAATCATGGCCCTGCTTGCCAAGAAGAAAGCCCGCTAACGTCACGGCTAAAGCCCTGGGAGACGCGCCCAGGGCTTTGACCGGCGACGAGAGCCGGATACCAATCAAGGAGCAAAAACCCATGCTAACCCTGCACGCTTTTTATGAATGGCTGAACCCCGAAGGCTTGACCATCACCGAGAAATACAGCGCCGCCCGCCTGCTTGATCCGGCGAACTTTGTGGAAGTGGACGAGGAAACCTACTGGAATTTCTTGGAGTGTATGCCGCCCAAGGACTACGAACGCTTTGGTTTTTCCGTCTGCGAAGCCGAAACCCAGACCCATAAGAATGGCGCCTGGACCGATATTAGGCTCGCCTTCTACAAAATCGACGGCCACTATTTTGCCGCCCACATCACCGACCAGGAGAGCCACGCCGAAGGCTTCACGGCCACCGCCAACCGCATCAGGGACAGGGTGCGCGCCGCCGCCTAGTGACACGGCTAAAGCCTGAGTGATCTCGCCCAGGCTTTGACCGGCGCCAAGAGAGCCCGGACAACCGAAGGAGCAAACCCGCATGACCGAGAAAATTCATTGCTATTGTCGCGTCGTCAGCCGCGAAATGGCACGCCGCGAGGACGTGGCCGACAAAACCGGCAAAGTCATCGGCTGGCATACTGTCCCGGACGGCAGGGAAACCGCAGAAATTGAAATCGTCATCGACAAGGAAGCCTTAGCCAACTGGCTGGGACGCAAGGCCATGGCAAACCGCAGCGGCAGAAGTCACACCATGAACGGCATTATCAAAGCCCGCGCCGTCAATCGCCACATCATCACCAAGGAAGGCTAGACCGTGACCATGCGACAACCCGATAAAACTTCTGCCCTGGCTTACCGCCTGGGATTTGCTGGCCTCATCGGCGGCCCGGTCCTGCTGCTTTGGATATTTCCGCCACAGATTGAATTTAACCCGGCACTAACGAGCAATCTTATTTATTGGCTTGGCTGGCTTTTCTGGCTTTGCTTTACCGCTGGTGGAGCTGCGATCTTGGGAATGAACCTAGGCCAAGCAATAAGCGACCGCAAAAACTGACACAAAAACACTAAGGGAACATGCCGCGCGCCGTCCGTCTCCCCCAGGAGCCGGGCGGCGTCTTGCTTTTTGATACCCTTTCTGCCATCCACCCCAGGCGCGGCCTCTGGGTCTTGGGTTTGCTCCCCGGTTGGGCCTGGACCACGCGCCCGGCGACGGTAGGACCGTCACGCTTCTACCGTCGCCACCCCCCTTAAATCCCGCTTAACCCTCAAAATGTCTCTGAGGTGGCAAAGCCCCCAGCCCCCATGCTACAAAATGTCTTGCAACTGCTTCGGGGAGCCTTTGGGATGAAGGGTGACTATCGTTGGCTGAGAGATCACAAAGACCCCATCATTGATTTGCTGCGCACCGAAATGCAGCGCCAGGGCGGGCAGAATTTGCCCCCGGAATTTCTCGACCAGGTTGCGTACAAGTCCGGCATTCATCCGCAAACAATCCGGGCTTGGCTTTTTGGCGACACCCGCCATCCGCAGAATTTGACCGTGCGCTTTGTTTGGGAAGCCTTGGGCTGTCACGTTCAAATCGTCCGAGAGGACGGCACAGAAGTAAAATCCAAAAAGGGATGAACCATGACGGCAAAGAAAAAGAACGGCCATTCGACACGCAGCACGCGCCTGGACCTTTCCAAAGCCCCGCCCGATCTCGCCCGGCTGATCCGTCACTTTGGCAACGCCGCCGAAGTGGCCCGCCGCCTGGACGTGGGCAAGTTCGCGATCCGCGATCTCGCCCGTGGCAAGACCAAGACCATGACGCCGGAAATTGCCGAAGCCATAGCGCGCGAGCTTGCCGCCTTGCCGGACGACGCCGGGCTAGGCCCCGATCTCCCGCCCATCGTGACAGCCACCCTAGCGCCCAAGAGTTACGCGCCCTGGGACGGTTCGCGCGGCCCGTTCAAGGCGCGCGACAAGAACGGCAAGATACGGACGATCAAGCTGCCCACGCCCATGCTGCAATTGATCGAACGCCATGAGGGGGTCAAGGTCAAAGCGGCAAACGCCATCGGCTATTCCGGTTGGAGCAGCCTGGAAGCCATCGCCGCCAAGGATGAAGCCTACACCAACAAGCTGCACAATCGCATTATGGCAGCGCTGGCAGGCGATCCGGTCCCGCCCAAGAACGGCAACAGCGGCGGCCCGGAGGTGGACGAATACCGCCTGGGCATGGCGATTTGCCTTGTCCCTTTGGCGAACTATGACCGGCTGGACGAAATGGCCGCGATCCTCGACGGCAGGCGCGTGTTCCGCAAAGTGTTCAAGACCAATGCCCTCATCGTCTTTCACTTCGGCGTCTCTCACCGCGACAAGACCGAGAAATTCAAGCGACTGGCGAAACGGGATGCAGACATAACATGCCCATGACCGACGAACACCGCCTGAAAAACAATGCCTGCGATATAACCTCTTTCGGCGTCATCGCGCGCTGCACTTGCGGATGGAATAGCGGCCCGCGCTTTTCCGGCATGGTGGCGCGGGCGATCTTCCAACAGCACCAAGAGGACGAACAGCACAAAGCGAACCCGGCACCCAAGGAATAATTGGAGCAGCCGAACGGGCGCGGTTGGTTGTGAAGGAACCAACCGCGCCCTTTTTTGCGTCACCGATCAGGCATGCCCCCTGGGATTGTTCAGCGCTTCCTTGACAATCTCTGCCTCGAAATAATGGATTTGCTCCTTGAGCAAGCGCACCACATCGCCGCGCTCCGCATTGCTCATGTAATTGCAGCGCCCGAGCTCATCGCCAAACGGAAACACCATCAACACAAATCCCGTGTTGCGTTCCATATCGCCACCCTCATCAGGCGGCCCGTTGAACATCACATCAATGGCACGGCCCAGGCCGCGCATGGTGTCCATAAATTCCTCTTGTACCGGACCATCGCCCAATGTGTGCATCTGCTTTCTCCCTCTTTCATGGCGTCAGCCATTCCGGCTTAGGCCCCTGCTTGGCCTCTTTCATAAACACGCCCCACCAGTCCTCATTGAACAGCGCCACCGTCAGGGTGACGGCACTGTGATTGCTCCAAAGCTTCTGGCCGACGAAATGCGCTACCCGGCAATCATCCCCGCCCAGGGCGCCCGCCTTCTGCAAACAGTCCAAGACGAGCTTGCCCAGGTTGTCGGTGTCCGGCTTGCCCATATGCGGCTTGCCCCAAGTGTCCTGCAAATCCGTCTGGAATTGCCACAGGGCGGCCACAGCCACAGCCTGACCGGCAAACGCTTGTTGAAGCCTACGTTCACCAGCATTCAACACGGCGGCCCTGGCGCGGGCTTGTAGGGCTTCTGCGTAGTGCTTGGCGGCGCCCGTGACCGATACCGGCACGCCACCCCGGCCCGGCACAAATCGGGCTCGCGGCAATGCAAGAGGACGGCCTTTCATCGTCACCACCAAAACGAAATTTTCCAGGGTGCTGGGTCTGCTGGGCCGGTGCGTGGTCATAATACCTTTCTGGCGTCCGCCCTCCCCATAAGGGCGGCTTTAACGCCTAGGGGGATTAATTGATTAAAATAGCGCTGTCCCAGTAACCCAGCACAGATAACGTGTTGAAAATGTTGAATATTGCTGGGCCATACGTCTTGCCCAAAAAAAAGACAATTGACCCAGACCATTGACCCAGGATTTTTCTTTGTTTTCATCACGTTATCATTCCTGGGTCAGCCGGGTCAAAATTCCTGGGTCAATAGGGAACTTTCAGTTTGACCCAGCATTCGGGTCTAATTTCGGCAGTTGCGGCGCGTCATTCTGGGCACGATTGGCATAGGGTGTGCGGTCGAATTGGTGCCCCTTTTCGACAATCAAATCCTCGCTCACATGGGGCACAAAAAGCGCCTCCCAATCGGGCGCCTTGAAGTCCGCGCCGTCGCGGACGGCATAGCCGCCGCCATTGTCGCCCACGTTGGACGCCATGGGACCGCCTGGCACGTCCAAATGACTGTAGCGGCTCGCACCCTTGGGCTTGCACAGAACCAGCCTCTTGCCCCCTTCCTCGCTCAACAGGAAGCCAATCAGGCTTTCAATCTTTTCCCGCGTGAGATCGCGGATTGCGAACGGAGTTTGATGCTTGCGCCCTTTGGGTGGATCGCGCGCCATGTCGGTTGTGGTGAACGGATGGAACATTTCGGCGGCATATTCGACAGCCTTGACCGCCCAGGCCGCTATGGTTTCGGCATCATCGACATTGCGCACCGCTTGTTCCTTTTCCGTCACATCGACCAGGAGCCCGGACGGCTGGCGCAACAGCGTGCGGGTTCCATAGTTCATTTCCGGATTGTTGGCCTTGATGACGGCAAAATTGAACAGCCGTCCCGTCTGCGGTTCCTCATTCAAGCGTTCCATCCGCTGCTTGAAATCCGGCGCGTGCCAGAACCCCAGGGCGCCGCGAAAGGCGCCGATCAGTGCGGTTGAACCCCGAATGGCGTGCTTCATGTCCTCCGGAGTGTAAATTTTCGTGTTCGCGCCAGGCTTGCGGATATGGTGCGTGATAATCAGCGCCGCGCCAAGCTTCCCGCAAATGTCGGCACATGCCGCCTGGACATATTCATTGATGACGGTCGCAGAATTTTCCTCGCCGTGCAGCGTCGTGTTCAGGGTGTCGATAATGACAAGTTGGAGGTCGGCAATGCCATGCAATTGGTCAAGCCAGTTTCTCCAACGCTCGCCCAATTGCGGCGCCCCGCTATAGCGCTCGCGCTCGACCAGTTGAAAGGCGCCGCCTATGCTCATGGTCGGCACGATCACCAGCTTTTTGCGGATTTGCTGGAATTGTGCCGGGGTCAAAATCTCTTTCAGCCGGATATGCAATTCCTCATCATCATCTTCGGTCGTGAACATCACCACCGTACCACCGGCATCATCGGCCAGCGGCATACCACACCAGCTTTGCAATTTGTCCGGTGTGTGCATGGCAATCTTGGCGCCCAAGTCTATCAAGAGAAAAGTCTTACCAGCGCCGCCCTCGGCGGCCAGCAAATGCGGCTTGCCCGCCATGATAAGACCGGACACCAAAAACTTGCGATCCGGTTTGTCCACATCGGCCCAACGGTCGGCAAAGAAATTGGATAGCGCCGGGCGCTCCGCATAACTGCCATCCAGGCCGCGAACCATTTTCAAGTCTTTGGGCGCCGTTTCGACTTGCGTTGATTGCGCCACCGCTGGCACCAGCTTGGGCTTTTCAATCGGCCCCTTTTCGCGCAAATCCTTTTCGACCAGGGCATTCCATTCTGTGTTGAAGCGCTGCATCGGCCACGGCGGAACCATGTGCGTTTCCATCCATGCCACGGTTGCGGCCTTGGCTTGGTCCAGTGTGATCCGGCCCGTGCGCGCCTCAAAAATGTGAAGCCCAGCGGCGACATTGAAATTTGACCAGCGGGTTTTATCGCCTTCGCCGCCCTCATGTATGTCTTGCGTCAAGACCGGCACCAAATCCGTCTTTTCGCTTTGCAGATCACCCTTGGCCGCCTTGAACGCGGCGAAGTTCAAGCCGTGGCCGTTGGCATAGACGCTAGAACCGACGACGCGGCCCAATAGGGAGGTATCCAATTGGATACCTTCGGCGCACGGCATCGCCGCCACCGACGCCGCCAATTCTTCTAGCTCAAACTCGCGTTGCGATTTGGCCGCGATCAGGCAAGGCCGCTCGACGTTGTTTTTGGAATAGACCGATCCCGGTATGCGTATGACCTGGGTGGAACGGCCAAAGGCGGCATCACCGCCCAGCTTCAACGCCAATTCCTTGCGCACCAGGGCAATCCGCGCCACTTCCGCGCTTGGCTCCGTCAGCCGCCAATAGATATGAAGCTTCGGGGCGCCGGTTTCCGTCACCCCGCCCGAATGCACCACCATGGACGGCGTGCCCAGATATTTGCTGGCGTGCGCCAACTTGGCCGCCGTGTCGCCTTTGTCCACATCCGCCACCAGGGCGGTAAACTGCAATATCCGGTCCTCAGTCGCTTTTTTGTCGGACAGGGCGCGCGGGCTTATGGCCGCCGGAACGATGAAACACGCGCGATGGTTCGCACTCCACCGGCAGACATGACCGAAAATTTGATCCACTCCCAGCGGCGACAATGGCGGCAATATCTGCACATCATTGAACGCCCCCTCACGATCCGTACCTTTCTCGCCCAGGCCGCGTAGCGCAATTGCATAGCAAAAATTTTCCTCTCCCGGCTCCAGATACCCAAACATCATATCCAGGTAATCGGCCAAATCCGCGCGGTTTGGCGTCAGGCTCAAAACGGAACCTCATCCATGTCATTGGGATTGAACGGCGGCGGGGCGCGATCCCAGCACGCGCGCCGATAATCACAGAATTTGCAGACAACATCATCCAGGCCCCGGCCCAGGCGCGCGAGATCGTAAGGGCTCTTGCTGGAAATCACTTGCACCGCCCGGTCGCTCAACCGTTGTGCCGTTTCGAGATCAAACAGGATCAACTCGAAATAGTATTTCATGGTATCGAGATTGAGCATCGAGAACAGGGTTTTGGTCACGCCCAGATAACCCATATTGGTTTGCATTTGCCCGTAATAAACCGGGTCGGCCTTGCGCACGGTTTCCTTGCAGAATTTTTTCCATTTCTTATCCGTGGCCTTTTTGCTTTCCCAGATCAGCGGCGGCTCCAACAGCTTTTTCAAATGGGGATGCTCGACCTCGGTAATGATGCCGTCCACTTCCCCGGCCATGTGGTACTGGCCGTTTGCATCCCTGGCCGCCTTCCAGCCGATTTGCTTACCGATCTCATCGGGCGCCGCCGTCTTGACCGTGATCCCGCATAGACCCATCCACGCGGCTGTCATGTGTTCGGTCCAGTGTCCGGCTTCGGCATGTCGCGCCAATTCTCCGGCGTTTACGGTGGTGTCAATTCTTTCCTTGATCGCCCGATGATAGCGAAAGGCCAATTCACGCCCGCATTCCAGGCCGATATATCCGGCGCCAATCCGGTTCAACGCCACATCGCCTTGACCGGAACCACGCCCGGCGTCGTACTCCGCCTTGCGCCGTTCCTCTATCGCTTCATCCAGCATGTCCACCAGCATTTCCATGACTTCGCCGCTGGCGACAGCCGCCGCCCGATTGCTGAAATCCATTAGCGCCTCTGTTGCGTGACCCCGTTGATGGATTGCGTGGTAGGTTGCGCCACGGGCGCAAATGTCACCATAACCGCCTCTGCCACGAAAAATTTCTGGCCTGGGTTTTCAATCGCCAGATTGACCGCCCGTTCCTGGGCCGCTTCCTCATTGCGAAAATATTCCGCCTCATCGCCCTCATCCGCGAAAGAGGTAAAATTATCATCGGCAATGACCCAGAAACGCGGCTCATGTTTTGCTGGCTCTTTCATTGGTAAGACCCCCTTTTCCCATTGAGCAGTTTGCTAAAAATAGACTGTGCTTCGGGCGTGGCCGCCCATTCGTCGCTTTCCTCTTTGGTGGCATCAAACTCGCCACAAGCCACGCGCAAGGCGAACTTGCGAAAGCCCGCCGCCGTCAATTCGGTATGAAGCTGGGTGATTGGGCAAGCGTGAGCGTCGGAGAAATCATCGAACTCGCCCGTGGCCGCGCGCACCGCCAAGGCTTCGTACTTGGCGGCATTTTCTGGCGAGGCTTGCGCCGCCACCGTGCGCAATTCCGCCGCCAGTCGGTCCCTGGTTCGCATCAGATGAACCCTTTCTTCTTGAGTACCCATTCCATGACAAGCAACGTGGTTTCCTTGCCCATGTCGGAGCGGCGCAACTGCGTTTCATCGGCGCCGTGAATTGTGGAGCGTGGTATCCAATCCTCTGTCTCGCCATCCTGGCTTTCAAACAACACGGCATTGGGTGACACCGCGCGGATGGTGCCGCTAATGCGAATATAGGCTTCATCGCTTGGCATGGATCACCACTCTTGCGCTGGCGCCTGCACCCCGAAATCCAGCATGTTGCCTTTATCGGGGCGGGCGATGTGAGCATAGAAATACGCCTTGCCGTCGCCAGCTTCGCACGCCCGCTTGACGGGCGCCGGGAGTTTTTTCATTGGCATATATTCCCGCCACGCATCACTTTCGGGATAGATCAAGGCGGGCGGATCGGGGTCCGTACTAGCAAGCGGGATTTGCACTTTCACAATCATTTATTCCTCCGGGTTGGTAGCCAGCCATGCCCGCAATTTTTCCAGCCCGATTTTCGCCTGATCCAAGGCGGCCATGCGGCTTTCCGGCGAGCGTTGTTCATCGGTCGCAACAATCATGTCCTGAAACATCCGCGCCAACGTGGCATGGATCAGCCCTTGGGTTTGCATCTGGCGCCGCAGCTTGCGGACATGCACGCCGCTCCATGTGTCGGCAATTTTCATTCGGCGGCCTCTTTGATCTCTTGATTGTGTTGTGTCGCCATGTGCCGCGCCAGATTTTCAAAGCTCCGGTTGCAGCAAGGGCAGACGCCGTGACCGACGCGGGTTGAAATCCGCTTGGCCCGCTTCTTGGCCCGCCGCAAATCCACTCTCGCCTTGTCGCGTTCCTGGCGCGTATCCCGAATTTCATCATCCTTTTGCGCCAATTGCTGCTTGAGCATGTTGCGCTCGCGCCGCAACTTGGTTTCCTCCGTCTCGCCCGCTGGGTAATGCGCGCTATGGCCGTAAGGGCACCAAAAGGAAATATCCTCATTGGCCTTGGCGGCAAAGTACAACGGCCCCGGCAGATAATAGGACGTTCTGCACTTCCAGCACGTTATCTGCACGAAATCGTCAATTAGCATCAGTGCTGCACCCAATTGCATAGCGCCCACACACCCACCACCAGGAAGGAGATCAAACACCAAAACGCTGCGACGATCAGCGCAGCGTGGAACACGCTACTGCCCTGGCGGTTTCTTGGGGGGAAATTTCCCGGCAGCTTTGTCCGCCATATAAAATTCTTTCCCCACATAGGCGGGAATACCTGTCTGCCTTGCGAACTTGGGATTGTTCGCTACCGCCGCCATGAGGTCATGTTGGGCTTTGCTGCTGCTTGATCGCGGGGGTTTGTCGCCCGGCATCGTCCACCTCCATTGCTAGATCAATCATCCGCTCAATTCGCGCCGTGATTTGCCACGCCGCCATTGCGACATGCTCACTACAGTATCCCCGTCGCGGCATTCGGAACCCGTCAAAACCTGGCTCTCCAAATATATACGACGCAATGCCTCTACAGACTTCGCAGAAAGTTGCTCGTCCTTCACAAGCTGGGACGTTGGGAAGATCGTCTCGAAATTCGGCAAAGTAAGTTGGCACATCGCCTTCTGTCCTCATGCCGCCATGCGGCGCTGTTCCCGGTAATCCTCCAACCGCCTCTTGATCCCACGTTCGTTCATTTTCCAGGTGATGCAACAGGCCGCGCGGTATCGCGTCAGGCCCATGGCGCTCATGTGCGTCAATCCCAGGAATTGCAATTGCTTGTCGGTCGGCGCCTGGGACAGCCAGTAATTCATTTTTCCGGCTTTGCCTTGGTCGCCTTGCTGGCGCAAGAAATCATCGGCACTCACCAGGGCAAGCGCGGCATCGGCATTATCACCCAGGAGCCGCATGGGTTCGGCCTTGCGCCCGCCCAGGGCAATCCACCGGCCCTGATACTTCACCACGGTTGCCCAGGCATCCAGGGCACACGCCATCCAGCACAAGCCTTCAAACATGGTTTCCCAGCGATAGGGCGACATTTGCAGGAGATCAATTTCCGACAAACGGAAATGCTCCAATGTTGGCTTATCCTTGGCGAACGGGGCGCCGCACGCTTCGCAAAAATGCGCGCTCATGGGATTTTCGGCGCCGCATTCGCGGCACAACTTATATTCCGTGGTTTCTTCCAGAATAATGGGGAACACAAATCCGCAAATCGGACATTCGGTGCATTGCTTGGGGATCAGGGCTTTGCAACTGGTGCATTCCCTCAAGCCGCCGCCCTCAAGGTACACATCCTGTTCAATAGAGCCGTGCGTCAGGATCGACGTGCCGAAATCCAGAACAATGCAATCGTCCTTCTGCACATTGGGATAGCGTTCGGGATCGACCTTGCGCAGCCCGCGCCCGATCATTTGGATCATGGTCGATTTGTACGAACTTGGCCGCAGCAGAATGATGCAGCTTGCCGGTTGGCAATCCCATCCTTCCGTCAGCACCGCGACATTGACGATGACGCGCACCTCGCAGGCATCGAAAGCACTGAGCGTTTCGCGCCGTTCGGTGTCGCTCATTTCATGGTGAACCATGGTGCATGTCGCGCCCGCCGCTTCAAAGGCCGCCTTGACGTGTTCGGCGTGCGCGATAGTGGAACAGAAACAGACGGTTTGCCGGTCCGCCGCCATCTTTTGCCATTCTTCGACAATGCGATGGTTCAACACCGCATGATCCATGATCCGCTCGACTTCGGTCATATCGAAATCTTGGGCCGTGCGCTTGACGTTGCGCAATTCTTCTTGCGTGCCAATGTCGATAACAAAGGTGCGCGGCTTGACCAAGAAACCCGTTTCAATGAGTTCCTTAATCATGATTTGGTCGGCGCAATTGGTGAACACGCCCTTGAGTGCTTTCTTGTCGCCACGGTTCGGCGTGGCCGTGACCCCCAGCAGCTTGCACTTGGGGTTCAGCTTCAAGGTGTGGTCGATAATGCGAAGATAGCTGTCAGCCGCGCAATGGTGCGCTTCATCAATCGCCAACAAGCCCAGGTGCGGCATGGTTTTGAGGTTTTCAGGGCGCATCAGAGTTTGCGCCATGGCAAACGTCACGCCATCCCGCACCCAGCACTTGCGGTCAGCCGTGAACAGGTCGGACGCCATGAGCTTGTTGAAGTCATAGAGCGTCTTGCGGTTCTGGCCTACCAATTCGTCCCGATGCTGCAAAATGCAAACAGGGCCGTCCCATCCTGTCTTATCCGACGCAATGGCCGACAGGCAGACCGTCTTACCGGCGCCGGTCGGTGCCACCCCCAGGGTATTACCGTGCTGCACCAGGGCGGCACTACAGCGCTCAACAAAAGTTTCCTGGCGCCGACGCAATTGCATGGGTCACGCCCTTTGCCGCGCGGGAACTTCCGCCATCACGATATAGCCCTGGCTTGCCAACAGCTTGATCGCCAATCGCCTGATCCGGCTATCGCGCGGCAGCTTCGCAATTTGCACCAAGGCCCAGAGCCCGCGCACGCGGCGCCGATAATTGCGGCCCGTGGCGGGCAGATTAACCGCTTGTGCCGCCTGCCAATATCGCTTTGCCGTTGTCATAGGCGCCTCCGATAGACGCCCGCCAAGCCCTTTGAAGCACCATATAGCAAGCCAGCGGGTCACGAAATTCAAATTGTCTTTCAACCGGCTTAAATCTGTCCTGCCTTGAGAAAACCGGGCGCGGCATTGGGATTGAACCCGCTGCGCTGTTCCGGTTGCGGCGTGCTGGTTTCGGCAGCGAAACCTTGCGGCTTTGGCGCGGTCGGCGCCACTGGACCAAAGCCCCCTTGACTTTTCTTGTCCGGCACTTGCACGCCATGATCGTTGTTGCACAATTTCACGAAATTTTTGCATGACTGGCTGGCTTCATTCGGGGTCAGATATTCGCCAACCTCATTCTTGTCACTATAGCCGTCTTTGCCTTGGTCAATCTTGACCTTGATCGCCACATGCTTTCCATCCAGCAACATCAGCACTTTTTCGCAACTGATCCCGCTGTATTTTTCGTAGCTGGCAGCGTCTTTCACATCGACAAGACCGCAGCTTTCCAACATGCGCGTGAGGCTCACCATGCCCATGCTTTTATAGCCTTCGGAATTGTTTTCGTGATCGGGGTCGGCAACACGGGTGAAAATTTTCTTGCGCGCGAAGGGCTGGCTATCGGAAATCGTGAGATCAATTTCCCCGTAGCGGCTCCCCGTGGATTGCGACACTTTCATGCCGTTGAAGGAAACCCGCGCCCAGCACAGATAGCCGCGCGGGATCAGGTCTAGCGGCGAACCAACGCCGGATTGCTGGTTGAACTGCATGGCTTATCCTTTCTTATTGGGATTGAACGCGCCTTGGACGGCGGGGGCGAAATCCTTGGGTACATCCTTTATCAATTCGCCCTGGCGCTCGCCGGTCGAAGTCTTTTCAATGATCCTGGCGAGATCGGGCGGCTCTAGAACACTCAAGGTGCCGCTGCGGTCTTTGGCCGGATAGCCCCATTCGTTCATGCCGGTGCAGACCAGGGCGCGATAAGTGGCGCCCTTTTCATCGGTAAAGATCGCCAGCGTCATAATGTTGTCGAAGATACCGGGGAGTTCGGCCTTGGACTTGCCGCCGTCAATTTGCAGCGAATAAACCTTCTGCTTGGTTTTTTCGTCCTCGTCCTCATTCAGAATTGCGCAAATGATCGTGGACTTGTCTGGAATGTGCTGGACCGTGGTTAGCCACTTGACCATTTCCCGGCCATGCAAGCCGTAGGCACTTCGCGTATCCGGGCGCCCGCTTTTTTCGCTGAAAGCTTCCGGCTGGGTTTGGCTCCATGCAAAGCAATGCCGCGCCGCGACGGTGACGCTATCCCAAAACACATACTTGTATTTCTCGAAAGCGGCGGGGGCGCCCAGGTGGTGACAGTAGGTGTCATAGTTCGCCTTGCTGTAGGGGTTCTCACTATCGTTCGGGTCCGCCGCAGGATCAGGGCCGGACATAACGCAAGCCAATGCTCGCGCAAGCTCCCAGGGATGAACGCGGAACCGCGCCGCCACATCACGCACCTTGATAATGTCGCCGCGCCAATCGGCCAGCGCCTTGGTCCCGGCTTCCAGATCGACAAACAAGGTTGCCTCCGCTGGCAGCGTGCGCGCGAGCGTGGTCTTGCCCGCACCAGAGGCGCCCGTGATGACCATGTTGATCCTAGGAGCCTGGGCAAGCCGTTGGTCGGCGGTCGTGATAAAGGGCGCGTTCATGTCAATTGTCCTCTCCATCAGCCAGGGTGATTTTCGGTTCGCCGTATTTCACGGTGCGCGCCTGCATCAGATTGTGGCGCAGGATGGTATCGGTGATGGACTTGAACCGCGCCTCCGGCACGGAATATTCAATTTTGAAAAGCAATGCTGCTTCGCCTGGGGGCATGTCACGCGCCACGTTCGCCAGCTTGCCGCTATCCCACTCAACACGCTTGGGCAGCACACACTTGAAAAGGTGATTGTCGGAGACAAAACGGATGGTGCCATCCGCTTTGCCCTCGCGCTCATAGACCGGCGCGATCATGGATGACGCCAAGGTTTTTATTTGCTCGTTGATCCCCTCAAGCTGCTTCTTAATCAGCTTGAGGGAATGCTCCGCTACATCGCGGTTGTTGATGAGAGTTATGAGTTTGTCGCCGGTTCCGAAGGGCATGGAGCTTCTTTCTTGAGCAAAAAATTCTTGAACTCGAAAGGCCGGTTCTGCCTCTCGGCCAGCATTTCCAAGTCGAAGCGCCGGGCGAAGGGAATGTGCTTGCGAGTACGCCATTGCAGGATTGCGTAAGGTGTTATTTTGATAAC
>Ga0318562_10000693_pt1 | contig 14990 bp, 20 predicted proteins | sample GRESIP066b5f18_FD_203688 | JGI IMG/M metagenome (GOLD analysis project Ga0318562, IMG submission 203688) | Tropical soil microbial communities from Luquillo Experimental Forest, Puerto Rico - GRE.SIPMG.066b5f18 | ecosystem: Environmental > Terrestrial > Soil > Tropical forest > Bulk soil... | reverse complement strand
GCGTTGCTTTTGGAGTTACCGTAGCTTTCGCAGTCGAAACCGGCCGCTCTTTGGTGTCATCGTTAATTGAACCCCGGTGGCCAATTGCCAGAGTTGCCTCAGTCATGCCCCCTGCCAGCAACGCCAGCACCAGTACCCCCACCAGAGTTGCGAGTACCCTCCCCATCGTTGAGGCCTATTGGTAATACTTAAGGTAGAGCATCACAATGGCCGCGGCCACGCCCGCTATCACCAATAACCCGGCCACAAACTGCAAAATGGTCTTGAGAATGCCGCCGCGTTTTTTGCGCTTCACCCTGCCCTTTTTGCGCGGACGCTCGTCTGGCATATCCTGGTCGGCGGCCTGGTCGTAGGGCTGGTCGTAATAGTCACTTTGCGATTGGTACCTGGGATCCATACGCTGCTGCTGCGGCATCGGGCGGCCTTGGGACGGCATGGGGCGCCGCACCGGCTGCTGAGCACCCACTGGGCGGCCTGGCAGCGGCATGGGCCTCCCGGCCGGCTGCATGGGCCGGCCTTGCGGCGGCATAGGCCGCGCCCCAGGCGGCATCGGGCGGCCCTGCGGCGGCATCGGACGTTGCGGCCCCATGGGTCGCTGTGGCGACATTGGCTGTTGACCGCGCGGATCGGCTTGCGGCCTCCGCACCGGCTGCCCCGCCATGCCTCCGGCTGGACGGCCACCACCAAACCCGTCCATGCCGGCCCGGCGAGGACCCATGTCACTCATTCTGCGTCTCGGTTGATCCACTCAAACTACCCGTTACTAGGACTAGGATACCATAAAATCGGGGTAATTCTTATGCTAGGATCAGCACATGGCCCAATTCCGTACCAATCGCGCCTTCGACGTCATTTTTATCTGTTTCCTTGTTGGGTTGTTATCCTTAGCCACGGTCAACCGTGTGGCCGTGGGCGACTGGGTGTTCTTTCTCACCTACCACCCCTCCACCGAAGCTGACCAAATTGCCACCGACGCCGGTTTGAGCTCAGAAGGCCGCCGCTTGTTCTTCCGCACCGACCCCCAATTTGTCTCAAAGACCGAAGTCACCTCCCAGTGCGCCATCGAAGACTTGGGCTGCATCACCTCCGGCGGACGGGTCTACATCTACGATGCCCCCGGCCAGCATAACCAAACCGTCGTAACCGCCGCGCACGAAATGCTCCACCTCGCCTATCGCCGCCTTTCCAGCAGCCAAAAGCAACACCTGGCCTCCCTCATAGACCAAGGCATCAGCCAAAATGCGTTCAACGGCATTAAAGACGAGCTCCAGGGCTTCTCCAACCCCGACGATATCCACGATGAAGCCCACTCCCTGCTCGGCTCAGAGTACAGCCATCTCCCGCCTGAACTCGATACCTACTACACCAACTACTTCTCCGACCGCTCCAAGGTCGTGGCCGCCGAAGCCGCCAGCCAATCCTCCAACCCATAACCAGACGAAGCCCCGCTAAGCGAGCTCGCGACGGCCTTTGCCGTGCTTCGCCTAGTGGGGCTATTGCGGATTTTTTTCCACGAACACTACCAACTTGCACCCCCCGATGCGCAAATCGTGTTGGCCTAGTCCGAGAGGGTAAGGTTGTCGGACCCGGAATTGGTTATCACCCAAGATCACCCAGGTGCCGTTGAGTGAACTACGATCCAACACAAGCCACCTGGAGTCGGGCTCACACCAGTATATGCGGGCGTGGCGGTCCCTCGATACGGTGACGTCCCCCAGCGACAGCAACGCCCTTTCACCGCCTGGAACTTCGGCGTATTCAACGAAATCTCTGCTCCATCGATGCACATCGATGCACCGCACTCCCGGTTCGACAATAATGCCTTCGAGACCGGGCTCTCCTGACCACGGTTCACCAGACAAAGACATATTTGCCGATGCCAGTGGCACATCACAGGTTTTACCGTCCCCGTCGGGTGGGAATGTCAGCAGTACTAGCCTCTGCGAAGTCATGCTCGTAGCAGCCATCTTCGGCTCCTTCCAACAGCTGGGCGGGAGCAAACTATATCACAAACCCCCTCAAAAAACGACGAAGCTCCACTAAACGGACTTTCGACACGATCCACCCGGATGCTGCCGCGCCCATCGCCACCAGCAATACCGCCCCGGCCGCCAGGTCCTTGATGACCTGTATCCGATAGTCGGGCCGCGGAAGTCCGTGCAATTTCTCGATCAAATCGCAGGTTTTCTCGACCGCGGTATTCATGGCTTCAAAGCCCAACACCACGACCACACTTATCACGAGTACTACGGCATGCACGCCGGTTACCGAATACGCCACCGCCAGGCCAATCACGACCAAGGTCGCCGCCAGATGAATTAGCATGTTGCGCCCGTGCAAAGAGTACCATATGCCCCGAAAGGCATACCCAAAGCTCCGAATGAGCTCCACAACTGCTCACTCCTCTCAAAATCCTGCCACCACTCCAGTGGTCGCACCACTATGACACGAAACGACACGCCCCGCTAGGCGGACTTGCGAGACCAACTCTATACTGGGCACGAAAACGCCTCACTAGCAGCGAAGTGAAACGTTTCGCCGCCAGCAAGGCATATGGATTCATTCAAGAATCCCATACTGACGAAGTACATTCTCGTCCTCGATACCCTCTGCCATGAGCGCCGCCGAGAGGGCCATCAAGAGGTCTTCATCGTCGAGCTGGTCTACCAGATCGAGAAAATCCAAGCGGGCCGGCTCGCTCAGCTCCCGCGCCGCTGCCACCAATCTAGCCTTCATCTCGGGTAGAAACGGCGGTTCGGATTGTTGACCAGTCACTTAGGCTGGATCAAGTCATCGAACTCGCAATTCTTTACCCCGTCGAGGAATGCATCCAGCTCGAGCCGGTTGTAAAAAATCACCGGCACCGGAACCAGAGATTTCGATGGATCGCCACTCGCGAAGGCGATGTATACTTCTTGGCCCGGATCGGTTGGGTCGTCAACCATGTGGCCTGGCACCACACAAACATACGTCCCGGGCGCGTCCAAGGTCTGCTGTTTCGTTGTCGCCCGCCAAGATAGCGATCGAACAACTTCCCATGGCACCGTGAATCGCGCCTCTGGCTTTTCGGTCTCAGCCATGTGCTAACCATCCTTTCTCGGATCGGATGATGGTAGAAACTAGCGTAACACGAAGGCGCCCTCGTTCTTCGTCTCGATTCAAAATGGCATGCCCACGAGTAGTCGGTGATGAAAACTTGTTATGATAAAACCAAATTATGAGCGACCAGAGCCAGCCCACTCAATCCAGCGATGATCTAACGTCATCCGACGCCCAAGCCTTCTTGGCGGCCAATAACTTGCAGCCGGAAGACCGGAAACCGGCCGGCGCAGATTACCCCGAGGGGACCGTAGACGACAAGATTACCCGTGCGGTTGAAGACGTAATTGCCGTCCGGGCCGCCAACAACCAGCCTCACCGCTGGATCTTCTACGCCGTAATCGGTGTACTTGTGGTAGTACTATTTGTGCTTGAATTCATCAACATTAACCACCCTTATAGCACCACGGACCACTTCGGCGGAAATCTGTCGGTACCCACCCCCGACAGCTCAACCACCCAAGGCCTCGGCAATAGTGCCCAGCAGCAGATCAACACCTGCTCCCAGGTCACCAACACCGCCCTCGGCAAATGCTAATGCTACCATGTGCACATGGCTAGCCACCCCCTTTCGTTACTCCGCTCCGACATGCAATCCCTGAGCTCACCCGAACGAGCTTCAGCCTCCGCCAGGTTCTTCAAATCCGGCCCTGGCCAGTACGGCGAAGGCGACCAGTTCATGGGCATCTCGGTTCCCGACCAGCGCAAAGTCGCCAAAAATTACCGGAATTTACCCCTCACCGACCTCGAGCAGTTACTCATCTCGCCCATTCACGAGGAACGCTTGATTGCCCTCATCATTCTGGTTCACCAGTTCAAGCTCGGCGACGATCCCATGCAAGAACTCATCTATAACTTCTACCTGGCCCAAACTGCCCACATCAACAACTGGGATCTCGTTGACTCATCGGCAGAATTCATAGTGGGGCCCTGGCTCGAGCATCGGGACAAGCACATTCTGGTTACACTCGCCCACTCCCGCAATCTCTGGGAACGCCGGATCGCCATGGTTTCAACGTTCCACTACATCAAACAGGGCCATCCCGAGGAAGCTTTCAAAATAGCCACGCTCCTGCTGCACGACTCCGAGGACCTCATTCACAAAGCCGTCGGCTGGATGCTACGCGAAATCGGCAAACGCTGCGGGCAGGATGTCGAAGAGACCTTCCTCCTCCAGCATTATCGGACCATGCCCCGCACCATGCTCCGCTACGCCATCGAGCATTTCCCCGCCGATCGCCGGCAGCAGTACCTCAGCGGCCTCGCATAAAATAACTAGCACCCAACTTGAGAATAGGCTTCAAGGCGGATTAAAAATGGCTCCATGGAGCCATAAAATGATTGCTGGCGGGCGTAGCGGATGAAGTTAGAACTTACTTCCTTGTTGATGGCGCGGATAGTCGTACCAAATCCTCGCAGACGCCACGTCACACATATGGCAGAAAGCCGCTAAGGGACCTTGCGTTCTAACTCCCTCAACGTAATCATTATTCTCCCCTTCCACGTATCTCAGCCCATTCCATTCGTCAGCCGATAGTTGAAATCCATAATGCTCAATCAGGCGTTTTTGGAACTCCTTGTCGCTCTTTTTTGGCCTTTCTGCAATCCAAGAAAACTGATCCAGTTCCTGCACGGGGGACAACTTGAAAGGCTTCTCACAATCGTGCAGGAATAGCACCAGCAGAGCTGAAGACTGCCTGAACGGGAGTGGCCTTATACCGTCTAATAAACCATACAGGTTGAACGCCAAGTTCATCACTTCTAGCACATGGTCACGATAGCCATAGTCCCATGCGTGATGCGACTTCGTTGAACCTGCAGCCCTGGGCAAGTTCTTCACTAAATCGCCCCACAACTGCTTAGCCTGGGGACGATTCTCATCATTTATACTATCCAGCATCGTCTCGATGGATCTTTCCATAGCCTAAGCTTAACATAACAAAAATGGCTCCATGGAGCCATAAAATGATTGCTGGCGGGCTCGACCGGATTCGAACCGGCGATCTCCTCCGTGACAGGGAGGCATGTTAGGCCTCTACACCACGAGCCCAGATGTAGCGCGCCTGCGGAGGCGCGATATAACCTGCAAATGGTAACAGGTTTGGCCCGTTCTGACAAGGCACCGTTTGCCCTGGTAGCCGGGCATGGTGCTACAGTTAAACGGTATGAAAAAGATTGGCATCATTAACAGTGGTGGCGACTGCGCCGGTCTCAACGCTGTTATCTCAAGCTTGGTCAAATGCGGCGAACCCCTCGGCTATGAATTTTACGGCTTCGAGCGGGGCTGGGAAGGACTGCTCGACCCCATGGTCTACCGCCGGCTCGACCGCGACGCCGTCCGCGGCATTTCGCACCTCGGCGGAACCATTCTTCACACCGTCAACCGCGGGCGGTTTGCCGGCAAAGTCGGCTCGGGCGACAAGTCCAAAATCGACCCCGATATCTTGGCCATGGCCAGCCGCAACGCCAAGAAACTCGACCTCGACGGCTTCATAGTGATTGGCGGCGACGGCACCCTTTCGGCCGCACTCCAGCTCGCCGAACATGGCCTCAACATCATCGGCGTCCCCAAAACCATCGACAACGACCTGGGCGCCACCGACAAAACCTTCGGCTTCTCCACCGCTGTCCAGATTGCGGTCGACGCCCTCGACAAAATCCATACCACCGCCACTTCGCACGAGCGCACCTTCCTCGTGGAATGCATGGGCCGCCATGCCGGCTGGATTTCGCTCTACGCCGGACTCGCCGGCAGCGCCAACGCCATCCTGCTCCCCGAATTCCCCTTCGAACTCACCGACTTCCTGGACCACCTCCGTGCCCGCCGCGCGTCCGGACGCATGTCCAACGTGGTGGTAGTAGCCGAAGGCATGAAACTCGGCGGCAAAACCTTTACCCACCGGGCCGGCGCCCACTCCTCCGAAACCGTCTTCGGCGGCGTTTCCGAGCAACTCATGCGCACCATCGAACATGTGGCCCCCGGCGAGTTTGAAATGCGCAACGTCGTCTTGGGTCACACCCAGCGCGGCGGCTCACCCAATTCGCAAGACCGTATTTTAGCCAAGCGCTACGGTGTAGAGGCCTTGCTGGCCTACGACCGGGGGGAGTTTGGCTCCATGGTGGCTATCCGCGCCGGGCGCATGATAACCACTCCCATCGCTGAAGCCGTAAAGTCGCTCAAGCTCGTAACCGCCGATAACTATGAATTTCAGGCTGCCGGCAAACTTGGCATTTACCTCGGTTCCGAAGGCGCAGCCGTTCCCGCTTCTACCTAAACCAGATTGTTAACGTCAAATCCGGGCGCGGTCCGCAACACCCTCGGATGCTCTCCCCGAAGATCGACCAGCGCCGAAGCCGCCCCCTCCAGCGGACCCTCATCTAAATACCAGACTGCATCTCCGAAGTAGCCATACGCTTCATCCACGCTTGTCGCCGGCGTCTCACCGGCCAAATTCGCGCTCGGAGCAACTACCGGCCCCACCCGGCGGATCAAATCCTGCAACACTGGCTTCCGCGGCACCCGGAACGCGATACTATTGGTCCCTCGGTGAATGTAGGCCAGTTCGGGAGCATTTACCGCGACAACCACGCTCACTGGTCCCGGCCAGATTTTCTTGAGCACATTTTTGGTTCGGGAAGCAATTTCTATCTGAAAAATCCCCAAATCGTCCACATCAGACAACAGCGTAATCACCGGCTTGGAATGCTCGCGCCGCCTAATTTCATACACTTTCGCCACCGCCGCAGGATTCTTGGCCGATGCCACCACGCCGTAAAGCGTGTCGGTTGGCAGCACCACCAACTCCCCTGCCGCCAGCTTTTCCGCCGCCTCATCCCATGATTTCAGTCTGGTCTTCATAACCCGGGCATTATACCGAGCTACTCGAACTAGGTCAAAGCACGCTCGAGAACGAATACTTCCGCAGCCTTCTAGTAACTAAACGTTGATGTACTTGTTGACCTTGGCCTTCTTCACCTGGTCCTGGAAGTACTCGGTGAAGTCCACGGTCTTAATCAGGATATCCTGCGCGTGGATCGAACCGTCGTCCTTCTTCTCGATGACTTTGATGATCTCGTACCCATACTGGGTCTTGATTACGTCCGAAACGTCACCTGGCTGCAGCGCCTCAGCTGCGGACTGCAGGTTGTCGGGCAATTGGCCCTTTGTGAAGAACCCAAGATCACCGCCGCTCGCCGCATCGGAGGCTTGGGAGTATTTCTTGGCAAGGGCGCTAAAGTCCCCGCCGTTTTTGACTTGCTTCAACACGTCCTGCGCCTTAGCTTTAGCCGTCGCATCAACCGCCGGATCGGACGTTACTTTGGTCTCCAAATCCTTGGCCAGCAGCTGCTTGTAGACCACTTTATGCAAATCCGTCAGGTTCCAGCCGTATATCTGGTTTAGGGTTTTGAGCAGCGTGTCCTTACCGCCGTAGCGCGAGTACAGCTGGTTGATGAGGTCATTCACCTCTTTGTCGCTCACCTTCACGTGCTTCTGGGCCGCCAGCTGTGCCACAATGGCATCTGACTTCAATTTATCCATAGCGTGCTCTTTAATCTGCTTCACCAGTTTCTTACCGTCAGACGAGGTAAAGTTTACCGCCGGCTGGTTATTGAGCTTGGCGTTGTTTTGGTACGCCCGCTTGTTGGCATCCACCTCAAACAGATAGTCGCTATACGACACAAACGACCCGTTCACCCGCTCCACCGGATACGGAATCACCTGGGCCACTGCCTTCACGGCCGGGCTCTCGCTCTTGTACCCGTAAATCAGTACTCCAAACACCACTACCACCACCGCTACCAGTGCCACCAATACTGCAGCCACCTTTATCGCAGTGCCTTTCAGGTCAGCCTTGCCGAGTCCCGACAAGCCGGGCAAACTCTTCGAGCCAGTGCCATCACCGCTTACCGAGGTTTGCTTTACGCTCACATCAGCCACTTCCGGAGTTGAGCTGTCGGTTTTGGTCTGGCTGTCAGCCTTTGCCAATTTGAAGGCTGGATCGGCCTTCGGGGGTTTGGCCGCCGCCTCAGCTTTTACGGCCTTAGGGGCTACACTCGCCGACACCGGCTTCATATCTGCTTTCTTCTCGGTGCCGCTGGGCTTGGAGCCGTTAATCTTCGCCGCGCCTGTCTTGGGCTGGCTTTTCTCCGGCTCGGTTTCATTCTTTGGCAAAACAACTCCTCTAAAGAGCCCACCACACAGTAAGCTCCACAATTATGTGATTCTCATGCTAACCTAGTTCGCTTGCCCTGTCGACCCGCCGCTATCTCGTCGCTGCGACACCTGAGTTTGCCTCGTCGCGCCTCCACCGCCCCGCTTCACTGCCTGCACCAGCTGTTCATGAATTTCTGCGGGCTTGTGAATAGTCTTCATTTCAAAATCGCCGACATATGTCTTTACCGAAATATCGCCAAACCCAAATATTACCGCCTGAAATCCACTAATCTCATAGTTTACGCTGGCTACACCGGATAGCTGCCACTCGTTGACCTTGCGGGCGAAGAACCCTTTCTGCTTGATCTCCAGGATGCGCTCATCGGTCACAATGTACACGGTGTAATACCAGCCGACCCAACGGTAAAACCAGCCCGCAAATACCACCAGCGGCACGATCAGAGCTGCCTTTAGCGCTAGACTCGACAGCTTGTCGGAACTGTAAACTTGCGGGAAATCGAGCGGCAACACCGCCACCAAAATCGCCAATAACCCCAACACCAGCGCCTTGCGCATCACCAGCGGGTGCTGACGGAACAACAGCTCCACCTCCTCACCCTCATGCTGTCCGGGAAACTGCTTCTCGAACTTTTCGCTCATGGTTTGATTGTACGTAATCCACCAGCGAACGCCAACTACCGCCCGAATTTTGTTTGCCAAATCTGGCATGGTATATTTTAAAACGCTTACTCTCTTTGATAATCTCTTACTTCCCCCCGCGCCCAAATCGCACCCAGAAGCAGTATTACCGAGGAGGAGACGCATGACTGTCGCGGACACGATCATCACCAGGGATGCAGAGATCGTACTCGATAAGATTCTGGATCTCATGGCCCAACCAGGGTTCACGATCGTCGGCGCCAACGGACGCACCGCCAGCGGCAAAAGCACTCTGGCCGACTTCCTTGTCGCAGCCATCTCCGCGGAGTACGGAGACAAGGCGGTAGCCTACGTTCAGCTCGACAATTTCCTACCCAAAGGCTCCGATGCCACCCAGCCCGGCGCAGATTGGCAAGGTTACGAATGGCATGCCTTCGAGGCAATGCTGCGCCGAGCCCGAGAAGGCGAACAGCAGTTTGTACGCCTGCGCGATTGGGAATCCGGCGAGTTCACCGGAGGCCTCGTCAAAATCAACCGCGAAACTCAGATCGTGATCGTAGAAGGTGTCGGTATCTTCCAGGATCATCTACTTCCTTATTACGACTACAAGATCTGGGTGGAGTGCACAGCCGAGGAATCGGTGGAGCGCGGCATGGCACGCAGTGCTGCTACCCCTAAGCCCGGAGGTGGCACCTACGCCGAAGATCACCGCGAGCTTTGGCCAAAATGGCGTGAGAAGGATGACGACTACATCAAAAAGCATCGGCCGGCCGAGAAAGCTGCCGCGATCTACGTCACTTCCCAGCAACCAGAGAGTGAAAGAATACCTGTAACGGTCTAGCCCAATCCCAGGCCAGATCTCACGGGAAGCCATAGCGCAACGGTAGGGCCACACCGGCCCTACCGTTCGCCCCTCCGCAATAATTTCGGGTCTTATCCGAACAATGCCAGCTGGTGCGACCGTAATTTCTCAAGACATCCAGGATTCAGTGCGTCCACTACCATTGCCGCTCCAGCTCCCGCCAGTTCAGCCTCCGAATGCGAAGTAGTCACCGCCACCGACCGAATACCAAGTTCCTTCAGTGCCACCACATTACTCGGGGCATCTTCGATCACCACGCAGTCTTCTAGGAAAATACCCAAAGTCCTCGCCGCCTTCAGATAACCCTCTGGATCCGGCTTGCTTTTATGGACATCTTCCGCGCCCATTACTACCTCAAACACATCCACCAACCCCAGGGCATCGAGTGTAAGGTGCGCTTCCGAGCGCAATGAACCCGTTACGAGAGCCATCGGCATACCACCCCGTTCTAGGTCACGAATGAACTCGACCACACCCGGTAAAGCGGTAAGTTGACCTGCAGCCAGCTCGAGGTAGGCTTCGGCTTGCTCGGTCATGGCACGCTGGACGTCAATTTCTGACCCGACGTTCGAGAGGTATCTCGAAAATCCCGAATGCATGGTTTTACCAAGAAAGAATTCGGAGTACTGCTCTGGTGTGAGCCCGATTCCGTACCGATTTAGCACCAATTGGGCCGCCTCCATGTGGACCGGCTCAGAGTGTATGAGCACACCATCCATATCAAACAGCACCGCCCGGATCGACCTGACCTGCGGACGACGCTCTACCAGCCCATCAACCCAAGCGGGGCCTTGTGGCCGGAGACTTGTTGCAAGCATGAATATTTAGTTCCTTTGTTTTTTGGTTTTGCTATTTTGGCAGTCTTCCGCTAAATAATACCACAGCATAAGTACTTTTTGTTATCTAGAGCTTTCCTGGTGTAAAATTCTTATGTGATAGATCCGGAATTTGCGATTGTAGGGGCAATGTTGCCAGTGGTGGGCGGGGTTCACTATGCCCTCGATACCCTCAAAGGCATCACCCGGCCCAATCGTGCGTCGTGGTTGTTATGGTCAATCGCTCCCGCCATCGCCTTCGTGGCAGAACTAGCCCAACACACACCTATCGAGATAGCCGCGCTGACTCTGGCGTTTAGTTTCGCCAGCTTTATGGTAGTGCTAGCCTCCTTCGCCAACCCCCAGGCGTACTGGAAAATCACCCGGTTCGACATCGCCTGCGGACTCCTAGCCCTTTTAGCCCTCTGCCTTTGGGCCATCACCGGGCAGGGAAACATCGCCATTATCTGCGCGATCATTATCGACTTCTTGGCGTCACTGCCAACCATCGGAAAACTGTATCATCACTCGGAATCAGAACGCGGCATAGTCTACGTAGCCTGCATTGCGGGTGCCCTCATAACGCTAGGCACCATCAAGACTTGGACCTTTGCAAGTTATGGCGTTCCGCTCTACTACCTCGTAATCGACAGCGTGTTACTTGCCGCTATGCTTTTACCCAGCCGGAACCGATCCTTTCCAGTGCTATCGGCTGACAAAAACCCGCAAGATCCAGCTTCCAAGTAACCACCTGCTATAATCATGACGCCTGCCTCGGTAGCTCAGCGGATAGAGCGTCTCCGTCCTAAGGAGAGCGTCGGGGGTTCGATTCCCTCCCGGGGCACCAGCAATTATTAATACGACTTCGTGAACATCACGTCGTCTGCTGCGCGCTTGTAGTCGCAAATCTCAGCGTCGGAGAACCAAAGCTTGATCTCGTTGGCCGCCTCACCCGGGTTCTCGCTGGCATGGAACAGGTTATGCAGCGCCCGGCCTTGAACGTTTGCGATCGCGGGCGTATCCACCGAATAGTCACCGCGAATGGTTCCCACAGCCGCCTTCGCGGGCAGGGTGTGGCCGGCCAGTTTGCGCACCATTTCAATCGCCTGCGCCCCCTCAATCACCATCGCTACCACGGGACCGCTCGTCATATAGCCGATCAAACTGTCTGCCACACTGCGACCCACCACGCTGCGGTCGTTTGAGCCGAGGTGCTCCTTGGCATCGAGCCCCAGCTCCTCAAACGTGCTCAACCCCTTGTCACCGAGCCGGTCTACCCAGGCTTGGTCGCTCATGGGGTAATGGTCGATTACCTGCTGCTTGGTCGGTACCAACATCTTCATCGCCACCACTTTGAGACCGGCCTTCTCCAACCTCAGCACAATCTCCCCCACCAAGCCCCGCACCACCCCGTCCGGCTTAATCATCGCGAACGTGCGTTGCTGCTTAATTTCCTTAATAATGGGGTGCTCTGCGTTACTCAATGGCTTTTCTCCTTATGCATTACGCTGTCCTTAAAATGTTGGGCCGACGGCTCCGGATCGGGGGCGATAATAGCAAACCGCAACCGGTCGGGGGCCAGCATTTCGGCTGCCACCCGCTTCACGTCGGCCACGGTTACTTTCTCGATACCGGCGATTATCTCTTCCACCGACTTTACCCGCCCCAAGAGTACCATCTGCAGACCCATGCGATCGGCAATGCTGGCGTTGTTCTCCAAGCTCATCTCTAACCCAGCAATCAACTGCTGCTTGGCTTTATCCAGTTCCGCCTCGCTCACCGGTGCCTTCCGGATGAGTTCTAGCTCGTGCAGCACCGAATCCAAGGCTTGCTCAATTTTGTCGTTGTTCACGCCGGCGTAGGCTTCAAACAAACCGGTATCAACAAACGAGTTTACCTCAGCAAACACCGTATACGCCAGACCCTGCCGCTCACGCACATTGGTAAAAAGCCTCGAACTCATGCCCCGCCCCAGTATCGCCGCCACCACGCGGGCCGCCGGCTCATCCGGGTGCTCGTAGGCATAACCCCGCGACGCCACCATAAAATGCGCCTGGGCAGTAGCCTTCTTGTGTGTCACCGACCGTTCGCGCGCCGCCTCATCGGTAACCGGCTGGACCTCAGGCTGCTTTAGCGGCTTCAGATCGCCCAGCGCGGCCGTTACCTGGGCCACCAACTGGTCGTGGTCTACCGCGCCGGCCGCCGCCACCACCAGGTTGTTGGGTCGGTAGTGAGCCGCCAGGTATTTGGCGATGTCATCGCGCGGAATCGTATTGATAACCTCTTCCGAACCAATTATGTCCTTACCCAGCGGGTTGTCCGGAAAGATTAATTCCGGCACCAAGGTCCCAATGTAGCGCGGCGGGTCATCGCGAAACACGTTCATTTCTTCCACAATTACGCCGCGCTCCCGGTCTATCTCACTGGCGTCGAGCAACGGCGACTTCACCATGTCACACAGTATGTCCACCGCCAGCTGGCCGTGCCGCGCCGGCACCTTAATGTAAAACGAGGTCACGTCCTCGCCGGTATACGCGTTGTTATAACCCCCCACGGCATCTACCGCCTCAGCAATCGCTTGGGCCGATGGGTACTTTTGGGAGCCTTTAAATAACAAATGCTCCAAAAAATGCGACACCCCGCCATTTATCGCATAATTCTCAAACCGCGACCCCGTACCCACCACCACGTTTACCGTGAGACTATGGGCATCTGCCAACTGCGCCGAAACTATCCGCAATCCATTCTCGAGGGTGGTCTCTCGAACCTTCAACTATTTCTCCTCCCGGCTCTGTCTTGCTCCCCCGCGTTGATGCCGCCGCACATACCAGATACCGATTAACACCAATGCAGCCAATATTACCACGCCTATCTGTTTTATGCTGCGATCTATGAGGTCGAGGTGGTCACCCAACACCGACCCCAAGTACAACAGCCCTCCCACCCACACTAATTTTCCGATGAATACCGAGACCGCGAACCTCACAAAGTTCATACGCGCCAACCCCGCAATATACCCCACAAACCCCTGGATACCCGGAATAAATGCCCCAAACAGCACCAGCCAGCTGCCGTATTTGTCGAATGCCCGGTTGGCAGCCTCAAGTTCGCGGCTCGAAATTAGGATATATTTGCCATACCGCTCCACCAGGGCAATCCCTCCGTAGCGGGCAATCGTGTAGGCCAGTATCAAACCGGCCATTTGGCAAACCATCGCCACCACGAACAGCACCGGCAGGCTCATGCGGCCTTGGCTAATCGCCACACCCCCCAGCGGCAAGAGCACCTCGCTCAAGCCGGGCACGCCCAAGCCGTTCAGGAACACTCCCAGCCCGATCCCGGCCGCTCCCAGCTTGTCGATAATAGCTCCAGCTACGCCCGATGCGCTCACAGCCCTACCTCAGCCCAATCGCCAAAATTAGTAGCCCCACCGCAATCCGATAGAATGCAAACACCGCCAGGCCATGCTTCGACAAGTATCGAAGCATAAACTTAATCGCCCAGTAGCCGGTAGCAAATGCTGTCAAAATTCCGGCCGCATACAGCCATGGCACTTCCACCATCTGGTGCAAATCACTCGGTTTGAGCAATACCTTGAGCGTAGCGCCGGTAATAATCGGAGCCGACATCAAAAATGAAAACCGGGTGGCTGAAACCCGGTCGAAGCCCAGTGCCCGGCCGGCCGTAATCGTAATCCCCGACCGCGATGTCCCCGGGATTAGCGCCAGGGCCTGCGCGGTTCCCACCGCCAACGCCCGCACCGGCGTCACATGGTCCAAATCCCGCTTCTGACTGCAGTACTTATCGATCACGTACATCAAAATGCCGACCCAAATTAAATTTAGCGCTACCAGACGGCCGTCCCGAAATACGGTTTCAGCGTACTTCTGGATGAGCACTCCCACTACCACGCCGGGAATAGTGGCAAGGAGAATATATATCGCCAGCATCCGGTGCTTACCGCCCCAGATAAAATCATGCGCCAACTCCACGAAGTCCTTCCAAAAAAACAGGTAGAGCGCCAAAAGCGTGCCTATATCGAGTGCTGTATCAAACGCCAACCCGCTGTACTGGAAATGCAGGAAATGCCCCGCCAAAATTAGATGGCCGGACGATGATACGGGAATAAATTCGGTTAAACCCTGCACGATTCCCAAGATGATTGCGTCAATTAGTTGCATACCTAGCATTATACCCGGCACCGGTTCCTGATACTACTGGCCCTCGGATTTGAGGTCCAACTGGTGCTGGAGAGCCCTGCCTTTGAGGTTCAACGTATCGGTCTTCAGGGCTTGCCGGGACCGGTAGCGCGCATCACCAAGATTGCCCTCTTCCAGATAAATATTGCCCAACGTAGCCTGCAGGTTCGCCAATACCGGCCTCAACGTGGCATCAGAAC
>Ga0318562_10000691_pt1 | contig 14993 bp, 14 predicted proteins | sample GRESIP066b5f18_FD_203688 | JGI IMG/M metagenome (GOLD analysis project Ga0318562, IMG submission 203688) | Tropical soil microbial communities from Luquillo Experimental Forest, Puerto Rico - GRE.SIPMG.066b5f18 | ecosystem: Environmental > Terrestrial > Soil > Tropical forest > Bulk soil... | reverse complement strand
CTCCACCCGTTCCCCATCGTTGCCCCCCCGGGTGGGGTGTTCCTAGACTCGCGCTTCGCTGCTGATGAACGTCCGACGGCTCCTCCCTCCGCTGCTCGCCCTGCTCCTCGCCTGCGGCGGTCGGAGCCATCCCCAGACGGAGGGGTGCTATGTCCTGACCCCCGTGCGCCCCTCGGGAGTCATCCGCGACGAGTGCCAGCTGCTGGCCAACGCCGCCTCGAACCTGAGCGCCGACTTCCTGGTCCGGGGCAACGTGGTGAGCCTGAAGTTCCGCTTCGCCACCCCTGGAGAGGGCACCCTCCTCGACGTGTCGATGGCCGGGCAGTTCGACTTCTCCGAGCAAACCTTCAGCGCCGACGGGACGGCGACCAACATCCTCCTCCCCATCGAGGGGCAGGTCTGCCAGCTCCAGCTGGTGGACGTCCACATCGACGCCACCACCAACCCCGATGACGCTGACCGGTTCTCGGGCATCCTCCGCATCAGCACCTCGACACCGCGCCCGGAAACGTGCATCTGTCAGGCCTGGTTCGAGTACCAGGCATCACTGAGCGTCGTCGCCGGCACCTGTTCCTGATCGAAAAAGAGGAGAGCCAGCGCCATGGCCGATCCCACCTCCCCGGACATCACCTCGGTGCTCACCGAGCAGCGGGTGTTTCCCCCGCCTCCCGCGTTCTCCAAGCGGGCCCACATCAAGACCATGGAGCAGTACCGGGCCCTGGCCGCGGAGGCGGAGAAAGATCCCGCCGCCTACTGGGGCGCGCGGGGCCGCGAGGAGATCCACTGGCAGACGCCCTTCACCACCGTGCTGGAGTGGAAGGCCCCGCACGCCAAGTGGTTCATCGGTGGGACCACCAACCTCAGCTACAACGCCCTCGACCGCCACCTCGACACCCATGGCGACCGGACGGCGTTGATCTTCGAGGGTGAGCCGGGCGACGTCCGGCGCTTCACCTACCGCCAGCTCCACGCCGAGGTCTGCAAGCTGGCCAACGGGCTGCGCTCCCTCGGCGTCCGGAAGGGCGATCGGGTGGGGATCTACCTCCCGATGATTCCCGAGGCGGCGATCTCCATGCTGGCCTGCGCCCGGATCGGCGCGGTGCACTCGGTGGTCTTCGGGGGCTTCTCCTCCGAGGCGCTGCGGGAGCGGATGAACGACGCCGGGGCGAAGGTGGTCATCACCTCCGACGGCGGGTGGCGCAAGGGCGCCGCGGTGCCACTGAAGGCCAACGTCGACGAGGCGCTGCCCCACATGGCCTCGGTGGAGAAGGTGATCGTCGCCCAGCGGACGGGGAAGACGCCCCCCGCCAAAGGTCCCAAGGACGTGCTGTGGAGCGAGCTGGTGGCCAAGCAGCCCGCCGCCGCGGACATCGAGTGGGTGGACAGCGAGCACCCGCTGTTCATCCTCTACACCTCCGGTTCCACCGGGAAGCCGAAGGGCGTGCTCCACACCACCGGCGGCTACTCGGTGAACGTCGCCCTCACCACCCGCTGGGTATTCGACCTCCAGGAGTCGGACACCTACTGGTGCACCGCCGACGTGGGGTGGGTGACCGGGCACAGCTACGTGGTCTACGGGCCGCTGATGAACCGGGCGACGGCCTTCATGTACGAGGGCGCGCCCACCACCCCGGGGCCGGACCGGTTCTGGGAGATGATCGCCCGGCACAAGATCACCATCCTCTACACCGCGCCCACCGCCATCCGCGCCTTCATGCGCCTGGGCGACGAGCACCCCAAAAAGCACGACATGTCCAGCCTCCGGCTGCTGGGCACGGTGGGCGAGCCGATCAACCCCGAGGCGTGGATCTGGTACCGGGAGGTGATCGGCGGCGGGCGCTGCCCCATCGTCGACACCTGGTGGCAGACCGAGACCGGGGCAATCATGGTCACCCCGTTGCCGGGAGCGACGCCGACCAAGCCGGGCAGCGCCACCTTCCCGCTGCCGGGGATCAAGACCGAGGTGCTGGACAGGGACGGAAAGCCGGTGCCGAAGGGCTCGGGCGGCAAGCTGTACATCACTCGCCCCTGGCCCTCGATGCTCCGGACCATCTACGGCGACCCCGAGCGGTACGTGAAGACCTACTTCAGCGAGATTCCCGGGGTCTACTTCACCGGCGACGGCGCGCGTCTCGACCAGGACGGGTACCTGTGGGTGATGGGCCGGGTGGACGACGTGGTGAACATCGCCGGTCACCGCCTGGGGACCGCGGAGGTGGAGAGCGCCCTGGTCTCCGAGGGACGGGTGGCCGAGGCGGCGGTGGTCGGCCGACCGGACGAGCTGAAGGGGACCTCGCTGGTGGCCTTCGTCACCCTCAAGAAGGGCATCGCCGCCGACGAGGCGGTGAAGAAGGCGCTCTCTGCGCACGTGGTGAAGGAGATCGGGGCCATCGCGCGGCCGGACGAGATCCGCTTCGCCGAGGGCCTGCCCAAGACCCGCTCGGGGAAGATCATGCGCCGGCTGCTCCGCGACGTCGCCGCCGGGCGGCAGACCACCGGGGACACCACCACCCTCGAGGACCTCAACGTCCTGGCCGCCCTGCGCAACAACGAGGAGTAGCGCTACTCGACCGGGCAGTCCTTCAGCACCCTGAACCCGTCGAGGAAGCGATCGACGTCCGGGGCCGGCCCACGCCACATCGCCATCAGGGTGTAGATGCACTGCCCGGCGGCCACCAGCTGGATCCGGATCTCCAAGCCCTCGCTCCGGAAGGCGCAGGCCTGGGCCAGCCGTCCGTCGCGGCGCGTTCCCCGCGCGTCGGCGGTGACCTGGTAGCTCCGCGACCGGGCGAACTCGGCGCAGAAGTTGTCCAGCACCCCCTCCGCCTCCACCCGGAGCCCCGGCACCGGACGTCGCCGCTGCACCAGGAACGCCTGCTCCGCCTCGCTGCGGGACTCGACGGAGAGCAGCCGCTGGTTCCCCTCGGTGCGCTCGGCATCGGTGCGGAGCGGGGCCGGGAGCTCGGCGGTGAAGGTCCCATCGGGGGCGGCATACCGCGGCCAGGGTGGCTTGCAGCCCACCAGCAGGGACAGCCCCAGCGCCGCCAGCGGCCAGCGGCGCCGCGCCCGGAGCTGGGCCCCCCGGAGAATCCCAGGGGGACGCCGGAGGAGCCGCGGAGGGGCACGGCGCGAGCCGGGCTCAGCCATGGCGCTGGAGATGGGCCACCGCTGATTCCAGGAGGGCGGCGATGCCCCGCTTGGTGGTGTGCACCAGCTTCCGCCGGAGGGCGGGAGGACTCCCGGAGTACAGGGTGCTCACCCGGTGGTCCAGCTCGGAGCCGCCCCAGAGCAGGACCAGCTCCGCCCACTCGAGGTCCTGGCGGGCCTGGGCCATGCTGCGCCGCTCGGTGCCGTCGACCAGGCGAAGCTCCAGGGTGGAGCCGAGCGCGTCGCGGAGCTCCTCCCGCACCGAGGGAGAGCCACCGACCACCACCAGCCGCCGGAGTCCGGTGCGCTGGCAGGCGGCGAGCAAGGCCGCCTCTGCCCGTCGATTGTCGGAGCCACCGCAGTGCGCGCAGCGCGGGCGCTGCCCGGTGCGGACGCCCACCTTGCCCGAGGCCGCGGCAGCGGCGATGCAGGCCGGGGTGGCGCAGTGGAGGAAGAAGGCTCCCTCCAGGACGCCCCGGGCCCGTTCCTCCTTGGCGGTGCTCATCCGTGCCTTGCCCGGCCGGGTGAGCCCCGCCGCCTCCAGCGCGCCACGCGCCGATGCCCGTCCCTCGGGGAGATCGAACCCCAGCGTGGAGAGCCAGGCCTCGATGTCCAGGTCGTCGCTCACCGCCTCAGTCCGGCGGGACAGGCGGCGGATCGAACAGCGCCTCCTGGATCGGCACCAGCCCCAGCGCCTGGCGCACCGGGGCGAAGCTGCGGCGGTGGAGCGGACAGGCGCCCAGGTTGCGCAGGGCGGCCTCGTGCTGCGGGGTGGGGTAGCCCTTGTGCGCGGCGAATCCGTAGCCGGGATAGAGGAGGTCCATCTCCGCCATCCATGCATCGCGGGTGGTCTTGGCCAGCACCGATGCGGCGGCGATGGTGAGTGAGAGCGCGTCGCCGTGGACGATGCCCTTCTGCGGCACCGGGCAGTCGGGGATCCGCCGGGCATCGACCAGGACGAAGGACGGCTGTAGCCCCAGGCCCAGGACCGCCCGGCGCATGGCGAGCAGCCCGGCGTGGTAGATGTTCAGCCGGTCGATCTCCTCCACCTCGGCCACCCCGACCGCCCAGGCCAGCGCGTCGCGCTTCAGCTCCGCGGCCATCCGCTGGCGGGTGTCGGGGTCGAGGACCTTGCTGTCGTCGATGCCGCGGAGCTTGTAGCTCCTGGGCAGCACCACCGCGGCTGCGACCACCGGGCCGGCGAGGGGCGCCATCCCCGCCTCGTCCACTCCGGCGACGTGGACGTGCCCCGACTCCCACAGCTCGACCTCGTAACGGAGGAGGTTTCGCAGCCGCTGCCCCTCGGAGCGATTCTTCCGCTGCCGGGAGCGGATGGCCCGTGCCAGCTCCTGGGCGGCGCGGCGCTCGTCGCGGTCCAGCGCCTCCAGGAAGCCCTCGGGCACCGGCCGCTCGCGCTCGAGGAATCGCTCCCGGAGTCGACCGATGGGCTGGGAGAGGAGGCGCTCGAGGTCGGGCATCGTCAGGCGGCGCTCACGGTACACGCGCGGCCCGACACACGGAAGAGCGGTCGTTGCGCGCTCTTCGCTTTCCTCGCACGCATGGCTGTGATGCGTCCGCTCCTCGCTCTCTGTGATGCGACCGGACCCATCCATCGAACACTCTCGCCCGTATCGAATTGCGAAAGGGAGTGCGGGTGGACGTCTCGACTCGGATCGTGGCCGAAGAGCGGGTGGTGGCGCCGGCGCTGGAACGTGCCCGCCTTCTCCCGGTCGACTGGTTGCGCGGCCTGGTGATGGTGCTGATGACGGTGGACCACGCCTCCTCGGCTTTCAATGCCGGGCGGCTGGTGACCGACGCCCCATACCTCTACGTCCCGGGCACGCCGCTCCCCGCAGCACAGTTCCTCACCCGGTGGATCACCCACCTCTGCGCGCCGACCTTCCTCTTCCTCGCCGGGTACGTGCTGTTCCTCTCGGTGCGGCGGAGGCAGGAGCGGGGAGAGCCGGAGGCGAGCACCACCCGCTTCATCGTCACCCGCGGCCTTCTCATCGCCGCGCTCGACCCGCTGTGGATGGTGTGGGCGCACGAGCGGCACCTGGTGCTTCAAGTCCTCTACGCCATCGGGATGAGCTTCGTGGCGTTGGCCTTCCTCCGCCGGCTGCCACCGCTGCTGCTCGGCGCGCTCGGGCTGGTCCTGGTCGTCGTCGACGAGGGGGTGGCCCGGAGCCTCTCCTCGATCGGTGGGGCGGGACACATCGCGGCGACGCTCACCTTCGTCCCCGGGGAGCTCGGGCCGTTCCGGGTCCTGTACCCGCTGGTTCCCTGGCTGGCGATGATGCTCCTCGGCTGGGCAGCGGGGGAGATCGCCCGCCGTGACCCGGCACGCTTTGCGCGGCGACTGGTCCTCGCCGGCGTCCTCGCCCTCGCTGTCTTCGCCGCGGTGCGGGGCCTCGACGGCTACGGGAACGGGGGCCTGTTCCGCGCGGACGGCTCGTGGGTCCAGTGGCTGCACACCGCCAAGTACCCGCCCAGCCTCGGCTACACCGCCTGCGAGCTGGGGCTGGCGTGGCTGCTCCTCGCCGCCCTGTGGAACGCGAACCTGCCGCGCTGGGCCTCGGCGGTGCTCACCCCGCTGGGGCAGAGCGCGCTGTTCTTCTACCTCCTGCACAAGCACCTGCTGCAGCTGCTCTCCGAGGCCTTCGGGCTCCACCACCACGCCGGGCTGGAGGCGAGCTACGTCGCCGCGGCGCTGACCATCGCTCTCTTGCTTCCGCTGTGCCGGGCGTTCCACCGCTACAAGCAGGCCCACCCCGCAAGCTGGGCCCGGTTCATCTGAGCGCTCCGGGGCTGCTCAGGTCGCGGTGTCGAGTGGCGCCCCGGCCCAGCGCTGGAACGCCAGCCGCTGCGCCTCGGTGGGAGACTCGACGGGCGCCAACCACAGCGCATCCTCTGGACGGGCGGCGAGCACCACCGGCACCTCGACCAGGAGATCCCGCCGGAAGACGGTGACCCGCAGGGTGTCCCCCGGAGCGCGGTCGTCGGCCCGGGTTACCAGCGCCGCGGCGTCTCCCCGGACGCCGTCGATGGCCATCACCTCGTCCTCGGCGTAGAGCCCGGCCAGCTGCGCCGGGGAGCCCTCCAGCACCGAGACGATGGTCGCCCCGCGGGGAAGGATGCCGGTCCAGCCCCGGGTCCGGGTGTCACCTGTCTTCAGCCGGGGCGCGGTGCCGCCCTTGTCCGCCGCCGATTCACGGATGCGGGCATGGACGGCGAGGCCGACGTGAGAGAGGACCGAGAGGTCCAGCTCCATCGTGCTCCGGAGCGCCCGGTCGAAGAACCCGCGGAGGTCGGTGCCCGCCACCTCGGTGGCCGCCGCCTCCACCGCGTCCTCCGGCACGCCGCGGCCGTCGCCGTACCGACTCCAGAGCAGCCGGAGCACGTCGTCGAGGCTCCGGGCATCGGAGGTGGCGCGGCGGAGCTCCAGATCCAGGCACAGCGCCACCAGCTCGCCCTTCAGGTAGTACGACACCGCGCTGTTGGGAGTGTGCTCGTCCTGCCGGTAGTACTTCACCCAGGCGCTGAGCGAGGCCTCCTCCAGCGTCTGCACCCGCCGGCCCGGGGTGAGGGCCAGGGCGGAGAGCGCCTCGCCGACCCGGGTGAGGTAGCGGGCAGCGCTCATCCGGTCCGCCCGGCGGACGAGGAGGTTGTCGTAGTACGAGGTGATGCCCTCGAAGGCCCAGAGCAGCCGGGTGTAGTTCTCGCTCGCGTAGTCGAAGGGGACGAAGGCCCGCGGCTTGAGGCGCTTCACGTTCCAGAGGTGGAAGTACTCGTGGCTCACCAGGGTGAGGAAGTCCTCCCAGCCCTTGGGGGAGGAGATCTGCGAGCGGGTGAAGACCAGCGCGGTGGAGGCGGCGTGCTCCAGCCCACCCCGTCCCTTGTCCAGGAGGTAGACCAGGAAGCTGTAGCGCTGGACCGGCAGGCCTCCCCACAGCGCGGCCTCGGCCTCCACCACCGCCCGGAAGTCCTGCTCCACCTTCGCGGCGTCCAGCGTGCCGCCCCACACCACCACCTGGTGCGGGACGCCGGCGGCCAGGAAGCGAATGGGAGTGTGGGGACCGACCTCCACCGGGCTGTCGATCAGCGTGTCGTAGTCCGGGGCGCTGAAGCCCTCTCCGTCCGGCTCCAGCGCGGTGAACACGCTCCACCCGGCGGGCGCGTCGACCGTGAGCCGGTGGCGAACGCCGCGGAGCGGCTCGGCGTAAAGGAAGAGCGTCGCCCCGTTGAAGTAGCCGTGGCTCCCGTCGAGGTGGCTGGTCCGGACGGTGAGCTCGTTGGCGTAGACCCGGTACCGCAGCGTCACCGCCCGGCCGTCGGTCGCCACCCGCCAGGTGCGCTTGTCGACCCGTTCCACCGGCACGGGTGCCCCCTGGGCGTCGACCGCGGAGACGTCCTGGACGTGGCGGGGGTACTCGCGCACCAGGTAGCTGCCCGGGGTCCACACCGGAAGCACCGCATCGAGGCGGTCCAGCGGTGGAAAGCTCGCCTCGACCTCGAAGAGGTGGGTGTGAGGCCGGGCCATCGAGACGCGGTAGCGCACCGCTTCGGAGGTCATGGGGTGAGGACTATCGAGCGCTGGCGTGCAGATCTACGCCGGGATGATGCCCTTCGTGGTCATCCAGGTGGTGGCGCTGTTCCTGCTCTACCTCTTCCCCGGCATCGGGCTCTGGCTTCCCGACCTGCTCTATCGCTGAGCGAGCGAGTCCGGTCGGCGGCGAAGACGTCGGCGGATGGGCCGAGCCCAGATGCCGCCTTGCGTCAAATCGGTGGGAGGGAGTGGCGATTCCCGTTGCGGTGGCTGGCGGCCGTTGCGCACGATGCCCGGCCAATCTGTCCGACCGGCCGGTTCGTGCCGTGCCGAGCGGACGAAGGAGTCACCGAACATGAATCGACGTGCAGTCTGGACGGCCGCGCTGCTCCTCGCCGTCCCCGCGATGGCGGACATCAAGATCGGCGTCTACGGCCCCTACACCGGTGGATCGGCCGGGATGGGGGTCTCGATGCGCAACGGCGTCGACCTGGCGGCGGAGGAGATCAACGCCGCGGGCGGAATCCTCGGCCAGAAGGTGGTCCTGGTGAAGCGCGACGACGAGGCGAAGAACGAGCGCGGCGCGCAGATCATGCAGGAGTTCATCGACAAGGAGCACGTCGCCGGGGTGCTGGGGCCGATCAACACCGGCGTCGCCGACAACTCCACCCGCTACGCCAACGAGGGCAAGGTCCCGGTGGTCATCAATGCCAGCGCCGGGGCGAAGGTGAACGAGTACTTCGCCCAGGGCGGGGACAATTACATCTTCCGCATCGCCGCCGCCGACCCGCTGCAGACCGAGCTCACGGTGCGCGAGGCGATCGACGTGCGGAAGTACAAGAAGCCGGCCGTGCTCTGCGACGACACCAACTACGGCCAGGGCGGGCGGGCGAAGCTCGAGACGGCGCTCACCAAGCGAGGCATCAAGCCGGTCTATGTCGGGAAGTTCAAGATCAAGGACACCGACATGACCGCCCAGGTCCAGGAGGCCAAGGCCGCCGGAGCGGACGTGCTGCTGGTGTGGGGCATCGGCCCCGAGCTGGCGGCGGTGGCCAACTCCCTCGACCGGGTGGGGTGGAAGGTGGACATGATCGGCGGGTGGACGCTCTCCATGTCGGCGTTCATCAACAACGCGGGGAAGAACGGCAACGGCGCCACCTCGCCCCTGACCTTCATCGAGGGTGACATCTCCGGGGCCAAGCAGAAGAAGTTCGTCGACGACTACCACAAGCGCTTCAACGAGAAGCCGATCGCCGTCGCGGTGGCCGCCGCCCAGGGCTACGACTCGATCTATCTGCTGAAGCAGGCCATCGAGCAGGCCAAGAGCACCGAGGGGGCCAAGGTCAAGGCGGCGCTGGAGAACCTGGACAAGCCCTTCGTCGGCGTGACCGGGACCTACAGCAAGCCGTTCAGCGCCACCAACCACGAGGCGGTCACCGCCGACCAGATGAAGATGGGAGTGGTGAAGGACGGCTCGGTGGTGCTCAGCGCCAAGAAGTAGCCGCGGCGCCGGGTGAAGGGGGCGGTCTCCCCCTTCCTCCGGCTCCCGAGGGAGGCACAGGAGCCGGATGCAGACCCTCCAGCTACTGATCAGCGGGATCGCCCAGGGGATGATCTACGCGCTGGTCGCCTTCGGCTACAACATCACCTTCAGCACCTCGAAGACCCTCAACTTCTCGCTGGGCAACTTCCTGATGCTCGGCGGGGTGGTGGGCTTCGTGCTCTACATGACCCGCGGGTACCCGTTCGCCGCGGCGCTGGCGGCGGTGATCGTCGTCGGGGCGATCGGGGGGGCGATCCTCCTCAAGGTGGGCATCGAACCCTCGCTCAGGCAGCGCAATGCCTACGGATGGATCCTCGCCACCCTGGCGGTGGGAATCATCCTTCGCAACGGGGCGGAGGTGTTCTGGAGCACCGACGACTTCAAGTTCCGCTCCCCGCTCGGTGACAGCCCGCTCCGCCTCTTCGGTCACCACGAGGCGGACGGTTCGGTGAGCGGCGGCCTCGGTGTTTATCCCCAGGAACTGCTGATCATTGCCGTCTCCCTGGCCATCGTCGGGGTGGTGGAGACGTTCAAGAAGGTCACCGTCTTCGGCAAGGCGGTGCAGGCGGTGAGCGAGGACAAGGACACCGCCAGCCTGATGGGGATCGATCAGAAGTTCGTGATCCTCTTCTCCTTCATGCTCTCCACCGCCATCGCCTGCGTGGCGGGGGTGCTGGTGGCGCCGATCACCCTGGTCAGCGCGACCATGGGAACGGTGCTGGGGGTGAAGGCCTACTCCGCCTCGATCATCGGCGGGCTGGAGTCGGGGTACGGAGCGGTGGTGGGGGGTCTGTTCCTCGGGATCTCGGAGAGCCTCACCGCCCGCTTCATCTCCACCGGCTACAAGGACGTGCCGGGGTTCGTGGTCCTGATTCTCCTGCTGCTCTTCAAGCCCTCGGGCCTCTTCGGCCGGGCGGCGATCCGGAAGGTGTGAGAGCTCCGGTGAGCGCTGCCCCCGCGTCCCGCTCGGTGCTCTCCCGCCTCTGGCCGGTGCTGCTCCTGCTGCCCCTGGTGCTCCCCCGGGCGATCGACAACGGGTACTACGTCGGCCTGCTCAACCGGATCCTGGTCTACGCGATCCTGGTGGCCTCGCTGGATCTGGTGGTGGGCTACATCGGCGACGTCTCGATCGGACACGCCGGACTGTTCGCCATCGGCGCGTACACGGTGGCGGTGCTCACCGCCAGCCCCAACCTCAACACCGAGAGCTCGATCGCCCACTTCTACCAGCTGCCCTTTGGAGTGGCGCTGGTCCCGGCGGTGCTGCTCACCGCCTTCGCCGGGTTCCTGCTCGGATTTCCGGCGCTGCGTTCCAGCGGCCCGTACCTGGCGGTGATCACCATCGTCTACGGGCTGATCATCTACACCTTCATCAACGAGCAGGAGGCGATCACCAACGGCACCAAGGGGATCACCCTCGAGTCGCTGAAGCTGGGGACGATGTCCCTGCGGGGGATCCGCTACTTCTACGTGGTGTACCCGGTGCTGGTGGCGGTGATGTTCCTGGTCCACAACGTCACCCACAGCTTCTGGGGCCGGGCCTTCGAGGCGATCAAGTACTCGGCGGTGGCCGCGGAGTGCTGCGGCATCAGCCGCGCTTACTTCAAGGTCGCGGCCTTCGTGCTCTCCGCGGCGCTGGCGGGGCTGGCCGGCGGGTTCTTCGCCCAGCTCGACTCCTACGTCGCGCCCAACACCTTCGCCTACAACTTCTCGGTCGAGTTTTTGATCGCCCTGATCTTCGGCGGGGTTCGGAGCGTGGCGGGGAACATCATCGGGGTGGCGCTGATCGTCACCCTTCCCGACCTCTTCTCCCGCTTCAACGACTACCGGCTGATGGTCTACGGGACCCTGCTCCTCCTGGTGCTGTACTTCATGCCCGAGGGAGTGGTGGGCATCATCCGCAAGGTGTGGCGGAGGTTTCGCCCGCTGGACCACTCCGCCGAGCGGGCGCAGCTGGAGCGCCAGTCGGAGGGGATCAACGTCCTCGCCGGGCTGAACGAGGGAGCGGGCGGCCCGGAGGCGCTGCAGCTGAAGGGCGTGGAGATGCGCTTCGGCGGCCTGGTAGCGGTACGGGACCTGACCATGGACATCCGCCGCGGGGCGGTGCGGGGGCTGATCGGCCCCAACGGGAGCGGGAAGAGCACCACGGTGAACGTGCTCACCGGCCTCTACACCCCGACGGCGGGGAAGCTCCTCAGCTTCGGGGAGGACCTCGGGCCGCTCCGGACCTTCCAGCGGGCACGCCGGGGCATCGCCCGGACCTTCCAGAATCTCCAGCTCTTCGCCGACCTCAGCGTGCTGGAGAACGTGATGGTGGGGCTGCATCCCTCGTTCAAGTCCTCGCTGCTCGAGGTGGCGCTCCGACTGCCGCGAGCACGGGCGGAGGAGCGGGCGGCACGGGTTCGGGCCTACGCCCTGCTGAAGTTCGTGGGACTGGAGCAAGCGGCGTTCGAGCGTGCGCGGAACCTCGCCTACGGCCAGGCGCGCTTGCTGGAGATTGCCCGGGCCCTGGCGCTCTCCCCGCGGCTGCTGCTCCTCGACGAGCCGGCGGCGGGGCTGACCGCAGGGGAGATCGGGGCGATCAACTCCCTGATCCAGCGGATGAAGGCCGCCGGGCTCTCCATCCTCCTCATCGAGCACCACATGGACATGGTGATGGCCATCTCCGACGAGGTGACGGTGCTCGACTTCGGGAAGAAGATCGCCGAGGGCCGCCCGGCGGTGGTGCAGAGCGATCCGGTGGTGGTCGAGGCATATCTCGGCAAGCACCCCACCAGCGCGGCGGTCCCGGCATGAGCACCCCGATGCTCGCCGTCCGGAACCTGGTGGTGGATTACGGGAAGATCCGGGCGTTGAAGGGGCTGAACCTCGAGGTGGGACGCGGGGAGCTGGTGGCGGTCATCGGGAGCAACGGGGCGGGGAAGACCACCCTGATGCGCACCATCTCCAGCTTGATCCGCCCCACCGAGGGAGAGGTGCTGCTCGAGGGGAGCAACCTGGTCGGCGTTCCGGCCCACCAGGTGGTCCGTCGTGGCGTGGCCCACGTTCCCGAGGGGCGGAGGGTGTTCGCCCAGCAGACGGTCCGCGACAACCTGATCCTCGGGGCGTTCCTCCCGCTGCGGGAGGGCAAGAAGACCCAGGTCGACGACGATCTGGAGCGGATGTACGTGACCTTTCCCCGGCTCCGCGAGCGGCAGGATCAGCTGGCGGGCACGCTCTCCGGCGGTGAGCAGCAGATGCTGGCCATCGCCCGGGCGCTGCTCTTGCGGCCGAAGCTCCTCCTCCTCGACGAGCCGTCGATGGGCCTGGCCCCGGTGATCATCGACGAGGTGTTCCGGTTGATCGAGCGGCTGAAGGCAGCGCGGGACACCACCATCCTCCTGGTGGAGCAGCTGGCCTTCCGGGCGCTGGAGGTGGCGGACCGGGCCTACGTCATCGAGCAGGGACACATCCGGACCTCGGGACCGGCGAAGGAGATGCTGGCCAATCCGGAGGTCCAGCGGGCGTACCTCGGCGCCGCGCACGGGCACTGAGTCGTCAAGCGGCCGAGCGAGCCCGGACGAGGGTGGCCCCGAAGAATCCGTCGGTGCCGTGCTGGCCAGGCGTCACCCGGAGGAATCCGCCCGAGTCGACCTTCGCCCCGAGCTCCTGGCCAAGGCGATCAGCGGGAGGGAGCACCGAGAACTCCGGATGGCGGGCGAGGAAGGCTGCCACCACGTCCTCGTTCTCCTCGCGCAGCATGCTGCACGTGCCGTAGATCAGACGCGCTCCCGGCTTGACCAGCGGCGCGAACTGCTCGAGCAACGCCTTCTGTCGCTCGACGTGGTTGGCCAGCTGGGCCTCGGTGAGCCGGTACCGCGCGTCCGGCTTGCGACGGAAGGTTCCCGAGCCGCTGCAGGGGGCGTCGACCAGCACCCGGTCCGCCTTCCCCACCAGGTCGGCCAGCGTCGCCGAGACCTCGGGACCGGTGGGCGGGATCGGCCGGATCCGGACGTTGTGCGCGCCGGCGCGTCGGGCGCGCAGCTTGAGCTCGCCGAGGCGACGGGCATCGATGTCCAGGGCGAAGAGCTCGCCCCGGTTCTTCATCTGCGCCGCGAGCTGCAGCGTCTTCCCCCCGGCGCCGGCGCAGGCGTCCACGACCCGCGTCGGCGGAGCGTCGACCAGCATCCCCAGCAACTGGCTGCCCTCGTCCTGGAGCTCGAAGAGCCCCTCCCGGAAGCTCTCCAGCGAGAAGGCGTTGATCCGCGTCCTGAGGAACAGCCCGAGCGGAGAGAGCGGCGTCGGCTCGGTCTCCACGCCCTCCTGGGCGAGCCGCTCGCGGAGCTGGTCGCGCGTGGTCTTGAGGAGGTTGGTCCGAGCGGTCAGCGGTGCCCGGACGTTCATGGCCCGGACCTCGTCGCCGACCCGATCCCCGAGCTGCGACCGGAAGCGGGTGGCCAGGAAGTCGGGCAAGGAGGCCTCGATGGCGAAACGCTCTGCCTCGGGGAGGCGAGAGAGATCGGCCTGGGCCGCGCGCAGCCCGTTCAGCACCTCGGCGTCGGCTCCGAGCAGGCCGCTGCCCCGGGCCACTGCCGATGCGTTCTCGCCGTGCAGGACGCGGGAGACGGCGAGGCGGAGGAGGTCCTGCTCCGAGGTGCTCCGCCGACCGATCCCCGGCGCGGCGCGCTCCAGCAGCGCGTCGACGGTTCGCTGCCGGCGGAGGAGGGCATAGACCCGCTCGGCGACCGCGCGGCGCTCGTTCGAGTACAGGTGCCGCTTGTTCCGCAGCACCGTGTCCAGCGCCCGGTCGGCCAGCCGGCCCTCGTGGCGGATCGCCCGGTAGGCCTCCAGGGCCGCCTGGGTGACCAGATCCTCGCGCAGCGGCCGCTCGCCGGCGAGGGAGCGCTCCCTGCGGGTTGGGCCTCCAGCTCGGGGTCGCGCACCCTCCGCTTGCCTCGAGGAGGGCGGTCTCCTCCCGGACCGATCCCCACGTTCGCCGAGCTTCCGCTCCGCACCAGGCCCGCTGCGCCAGTCCTCACGACGGTTTGTCATCCGCGCTTCGCCGGGTTGCCGCTCGCTGCGATCGCCCCCCCGCCAGGCTCCACCGTGGCGCCCGTCGCTCTCCCGATCGCCCCGTGCCGGTCCGGCCCGCGAGTCGCCGCGCCGCGGTCCCGAGCGGGGTCCGCCGGCCGAAGCGGGGCGCGGACGTCCGCGGGGATGAGATCGCCGGGGTGGCACCGCAGGTCCTCAGTACCGGCGCATCGTCGGGTCGACCTCGGCCGCCCAGCGGTCGATGCCGCCCGCCAGCGAGGTGGCCGTCAACCCGACCGAGCTCAGGAACGCCGCCGCATGCCAGCTCCGGACGCCGTGGTGGCAGAGCACGACCACTGCCTTCCCGTCGAGCTCTTCCCGGAGCTCGTCCAGGCGTCCGGGCAGCTCGTTCAGCGGAACGTGGAGCGAGCCGGGAATCGACGCCACCCGCACCTCGTCGGGATTCCGGACGTCCAGGACCACCGGTCGCGACCCGGCCGGGCCCTTCAGCTCCGCAGCCAGGGCCGCCGGACTCAGCTCATGCACGGGCACTCGGGACCTCGCAGCCGGGCGCGGCGTCGGAGAGGGTGATCCGCGCTCCCGGTCGACAGGTGGGGCACTGCGGGTCACGGCGCAAGGCCAGCTCCGAGAAGCGGGTACCCAGCGCATCGAAGGTCAACAGCCGTCCCACCAGAGGCTCGCCGATCCCGAGGAGGAGCTTCAGCACCTCGTTGGCCTGGATGAGAC
>Ga0318562_10000686_pt1 | contig 15033 bp, 12 predicted proteins | sample GRESIP066b5f18_FD_203688 | JGI IMG/M metagenome (GOLD analysis project Ga0318562, IMG submission 203688) | Tropical soil microbial communities from Luquillo Experimental Forest, Puerto Rico - GRE.SIPMG.066b5f18 | ecosystem: Environmental > Terrestrial > Soil > Tropical forest > Bulk soil... | reverse complement strand
GTTAGCCACCTCGGCGTACTCGTCGAGAAAGAGGACCCCGCGATGCGCCCGGCTGACGGCACCCGGTCGCGCCATCCCGGTTCCCCCGCCGACGAGGGACGCCACGCTTGAGGTGTGGTGCGGTGCCACAAATGGTGGGCGGGTGATCAGCGGTGTGTCGTCCGACAATATTCCTGCCACCGAATGGATCGCGGTGACCTCCAGCGACTCGTTGTGCGACAACTCCGGCAGCAGCCCCGGAAGCCTTTGCGCCAGCATCGTTTTCCCGACACCCGGCGGACCCGTCAGCGTCAGGTGGTGCGCACCCGCTGCGGCCACCTCAACGGCGTACCTCGCGTGACATTGCCCGACGACATCGGCGAGATCGGCATCGGATTCCTCGGCGGATGCCGCCGTGTCGATCCGCTCCGCGAGCTGGGCCTTGCCCGACAGCCACGCGTGCATCTGCCCCAATGACCGCGCGCCCAACACCTCGATACCGTCGACGAGACTGGCCTCGCGCAGGTTGTCGGTGGGCACCACCACGGCGGGCCAGCCCTCGCGTTTGGCGGTCAGCACGGCGGGAAGCACCCCCTTGACCGGACGCACCCGGCCGTCGAGCGCCAATTCGCCCAGCAGCAAAGTCTTTTCGAGGCGCTCCCACTCTGTCTTGGTGTGCGACGACAGCACCGCGGCAGCCAAGGCCAGGTCGTACACCGAGCCCATCTTCGGCAGCGTCGCCGGTGACAGTGCTAGCGTCAGGCGGGCCATCGGCCAGCTGTTGCCACAGTTGGTGATTGCGGCGCGGACGCGGTCTCGCGATTCCTGCAATGCGGTGTCGGGCAGCCCGACCAGATGTACGCCGGGCAGCCCCGACGTGATGTCGGCTTCGATCTCCACGATCTCGCCCTCCAACCCGCGCACCGCCACCGAGAACGCCCGACCCAGCGTCATGAACCCACCCCCTGCACGTGGGTGATCTCGGGCCGTCGTCGCCTTCCGATGCGCACGCCGATGACGTCGATGCGCACCGCCGCCCAGCTGGCGTCCTGGCCGGCCAGCCACAATCCGGCCAGCCGTCGCAACCGACGAACCTTGTCCGGCGTGACGGCCTGCTCCACGCCCCCGAACTTGTCGCTGGTGCGCGTCTTCACTTCGACGAAAACCGCAGTGCGAGTGATGGCGTCGGCTGCGATGATGTCCAACTCGCCGTAACGGCAGCGCCAGTTGCGATCCAGGACTTGCAGTCCCGCTGCGCTCAGATGTTCGACCGCCAGCGCCTCACCCAGCGCGCCGATTTCAGCCCTGGTCCATGTGGTCATGACCCGCACACTGCCGTTCGTAACCGACAAACTGCAGCCGCCGAGTCTGCCCATCCCCAGTTGCGAGTTCATCCACACAAAGCCGCGCCGCAACGGAACGACAATGGTTATCGTCGAGCACCTATGGCAGTCATCGTTCTTGTTCACGGTGGTGGACACGGCGGTTGGTGTTTTCAACCGCTTGCCCGGTGCCTACGAGACATAGGGCACGAGGTCTATGCCCCCACGCTGACCGGCTTGGGAGAGCGCGCGCATCTGTTTCGAGCCGGGGTGGACCTGGACTGTCATGTGAACGACGTGGTGGCGCTTCTGCACTATGAAGACCTACGAAACGCCATCCTGGTCGGGCACAGCTACGGCGGCATGGTCATCACCGGCGCAGCCGATCGCGCACCCGAGCGCGTCGGGCATCGGGTGTACCTGGACGCAAAGCCGCCAAGAGACGGGCAGTCGTTGGTCGATGTCTCGGGTCCGTTCATGGAAGCGGCCCGCTCAGACAGCCAAATCATCGACGGTGTGGAGATGTGTCTGTTCCCCACCGACGAGACGATCCAGTTCTACGGGGTGGTCGATCCGCAGACATTGGAATGGATGCGCGAACGGCTCACACCGCATCCGTGGAGATGCTTCGAGCAACCGCTTCGCCTGACGAACGAAGCAGCACTGCAGTTGATTCCACAATCCCACATCAGTACCACGCTGTTCATGTCGCTGCGCAACGCCGATAAATTGCGACAGCAAGCGCACGGGCGACTATGGGACATCGACACCGGCCACGACTTGATGATCACCGAGCCCGACAAGGTCGCTGATCTGCTCGATCACATCGCGCGGCTGCCAGCCGGCGGGGCTTCCTAGGACCCACCTGTCAAAACGCTGGTTTCACGGCCGTAAAAAACGGGGTACTCGGCCCCGCAAGGAGGTCGAGATGAGCGACACGTCAGTACACGGTGTGGTCGACAAGGCGACCAACAGCAAGGCGTTCGAGTACACGGCCCGCGCCGGGTTCGCCGCCAGCGGCGTGCTGCACCTGCTCATCGCCTTCATCATCCTGCGCCTCGCCTTCGGATCCGGCGGCAATGCCGACCAGTCCGGCGCGCTTGCCACATTGGCCAACCAGCCCGGCGGGGCCATCATGCTCTGGATCGCCGCCGTCGGTCTGTTGGCTCTCGGTCTCTGGCGGGTCGCCGAGGCCGTCGGTTCCAAGCCGAGTGAGGGCCCCGGCCAGGCGCACCGCCAACATCAAGGCGACTCCTCCGGCTGGAAACGGGTAAAGCCGCTCGGACTCGCGATCGTCAACTTCGCAATCGCGTTCTCGGCCATGAAGTTCGCCATGGGCGGCGGACAACAGAGCACCCAGCAGAACGCAGGCATGTCCGCAGAGCTGATGGGTTCCGGCTGGGGCAAGACACTGCTGATCGTCGTAGGACTCGTGGTAGCCGGCGTCGGCGGCTACCACGTCTACAAAGGCGCGGCCAAGAAGTTTCAGGAGGAGCTGCAGAAATATGCAGGCACAGCGATCACCGCGGTCGGCGTGACCGGCTACGTCGCCAAGGGCCTTGTGCTTCTCGGCGCGGGGTTGCTCGTCATCTTCGCGACTCTGACGGCCGATCCGTCGAAGGCCACCGGCCTCGACGCCGCGGTCAAGACGCTCGGCCACGCACCCTTCGGCAAGGTCCTACTGATCCTGGCCGCGCTCGGAATCGCCGCGTTCGGCGCCTACAGCTTCGTGCGCAGCAGGCATGGCCGGATGTAGCGGCTATTGGAACGATTCGACGAGCGCCGCCAGCTGACCCGGTGACACGGAGACCCCGCACTGGGCGCGCAAGTCCGTCAGGGGCTGGGCGATGCCCTTCAAGTCCAGGAACTCGCCCGGGTGGCCAAGGAAGTACGACTGGACACTGGCCTTGGCCTCATCCGTCGGCTGCGAACCGGCCTTCGTCAGCACGTCATCGGCGTCCGGATGCGCGGCCAGATACGTTCCGGCCGACGCCAGCACCCCGCTGGCCGTGGTGCTCAGGCCGCTCGCGGTGCACGGTGCGGCATTCGCCGTCGGCACGGCGACCGTGGCCGCGGCGACGCCTCCGAGCACAGCGGTGGCCAGACCGCCCAACAGGCGGCGCCGCATCGCAGTTGCAGACATTCTCATTCGTTTCGTTTCCCTCGTATCGATGGCACTCGGACGATCCTCTTCGATCGTGCCAGCCTATTCACAGCATTTCAGTGCCGCCCCATTTGACGGGGGCGACCAAATCGTGGGCCAACCAAGGGTATGTTCATTTAGGTAACCCTCAGCTAAAGGCGCCGCACCGGCGTGGGAAGGACCTGCTGGATGCGAGCTCGTTGGAGCAGGATCGCCGCACTCGTCTCGGCCCTCGCCATGGTAGCGGGCTTGACCGCATGCTCGGGCTCAGGGAAAAACGACGAACTTCTCGTCTACAACGCCCAGCACGAGTCGCTGACCAAGGAGTGGATCGACGCCTTCACCAAGGAAACCGGAATCAAGGTGACCTACCGCCAGGGCGGCGACACCGAATTCGGCAATCAGATCATCGCCGAGGGGTCGGCATCGCCTGCCGACGTGTTTCTGACCGAGAACTCCCCCGCGATGGCCGCCGTCGAGAGGGCCGGGCTTTTCGCCAAACTGAACCAGGACACCCTCGATCAGGTTCCCGCCCAGTACCGCCCGGCAACCGGAAACTGGACGGGCGTCGCCGCGCGTAGCACGGTCTTCGTCTACAACAAGACCAAGCTGCAGCCCGATCAGCTGCCCAAGTCCATGCTCGACCTCGAGCAGCCCGCGTGGCGCGGCCGCTGGGGTGGCGCACCGGCCAAGGCCGACTTCCAGGCCATCGTGTCGGCTCTGCTCGAGCTCAAGGGCGAAAAGGCCACCGCGCAGTGGCTGGCCGGCTTGGAGACCAACGCCAAGGTCTACAACGACAACATCGCCACGATGAAGGCCGTCAACGCCGGCGAGGTCGACGGCGGAATCATCTACCACTACTACTGGTTCCGCGATCAGGCCAACACCAAGGAAGGCAGCGGCAACACCGCGTTGTACTACTTCAAGAACCAGGATCCTGGCGCGTTCGTCAGCCTGTCGGGCGGCGGTGTGCTCAAGTCCAGCAAGAAGCAGGATCAGGCGCAGCAGTTCATCAAGTTCATCACCGGCAAGGCCGGGCAGGAGGTGCTGGAGAACGGGACTTCGTTCGAGTACCCGGTCGCCAGTGGCGTGCCAGCCAATACCGCTCTGCCGCCGCTGGATTCGCTGCAGGCGCCCACGGTCGACCCGTCGACGCTGGACGCTGCGAAGGTATCGGATCTGATGACGAAGGCGGGCTTGTTGTAGGTGGTCGCTCCCCCGGTCGGCCGAGCCGGCAATGAGACCGCGTCGCGCCAAGTGGCGCCGCGGTCAAGCCGGACCGCGCGTCCCGGCCCGCTCGTCTCGGCTACGGTCGCGATCCTGGTTGCCGCCACATGCATTCCGCTCGGCTATGTGGTGTGGGGCGCGGTGTCCGTCGGCTGGACACGCGCCTACCAGCTCGTGGTCAGGCCCCGGGTCGGCGAGCTGCTGGTCAACACCGTCTCGCTGGTGGTCGTCACGGTGCCACTGTGTGTGATCGTCGGCGTCGGGTTGGCCTGGCTGGTCGAGCGGACAGATCTGCCGGGCCGTGCCTTCTGGCGTCCGTTGTTCGTTGCGCCGCTTGCCATTCCGGCCTTCGTCAACAGCTACGCCTGGGTCGGTGTGATTCCCTCCCTGCACGGGCTGTGGGCGGGCGTCCTGATCACCACACTGTCCTACTTCCCGTTCGTGTATCTGCCGGTCGCCGCGACACTGCGCAGGCTCGATCCCGCCGTCGAGGAATCCGCGCGGGCTCTCGGCTCGGATTCGGCTGGCGTGTTCTTCCGCGTCGTCCTGCCCCAGCTGCGGCTCGCGATCCTCGGCGGCGCGCTGTTGATCGGGGTGCACCTGCTCGCCGAGTTCGGTGCATTCGCGATGGTGCGGTTCGACACCTTCACCGTCGCGATCTTCCAGCAGTACCAAGTCACTTTCGACGGTGCGGCGGGCAGCATGCTCGCCGGGGTGCTTGTGGTGTTGTGCATGGCGCTGCTGCTCGCAGAGGCGCTGGCGCGCGGTACGGCGAGGTACTCCCGCATCGGCGCGGGCGCACCCCGGGCGGCCACATCGATCCACTTGGGCCGCAACATGTTCCCCGCATCGGTGGGTCTGGCACTGTTGGCCGTGCTGGCGCTCGGCGTGCCGGTGTGGACGATTCTGCGCTGGCTGTGGATCGGCGGCACTGACGTATGGGCACCGGCCGACATCGGCACCGCACTCATCCAGACCGTCGGCCTGGCCGCCGTGGCTGCGGTGCTGACGACGGTGCTCGCGTTCCCCGTGGCGTGGGTGGCCGTCCGATCCAACGGCGTGCTGGCCCGTGTGGTGGAGGGCTCGAACTACGTCACCAGTTCGCTGCCGGGCATCGTCACGGCGCTTGCACTGGTCACCGTCGCCATCCACTTCGTCCGGCCGCTCTACCAGAGCGTGCCGTTGATCGTCTTCGCGTATGTCCTGCTGTTCATGCCTCGTGCGCTGATCAACGTCCGGGCAGGCCTTGCCCAGGTGGCGCCGGGCCTGGAGGAGGCGTCCCGATCGCTTGGCAGGTCGCCCACCGAGACGTTCTTCCGGGTCACCCTGAGGCTCACCGCTCCGGCAGCGGCCGCAGGTGCGTCGCTGGTATTCGTCGCCGTGGCTACCGAACTGACTGCGACCCTGCTTCTCGCGCCAACGGGCACCAGGACCCTGTCGATGTTCTTCTGGTCGTTCTCCAGCGAGCTCGACTACGCGTCGGCCGCGCCGTACGCCCTCGTGCTGGTGCTGCTGGCGATTCCGGTAACCCTCATCCTGTACAGGCAGTCGACTAAGGTGGCGGCTCCATGACCACCACGCTCGACATCCGCGGGCTGGGGAAGTCGTTCAACGATCACACCGTCCTGGACCACATCGACCTCCAGGTGTCGCCGGGCAGCACCACAGCTGTCGTCGGATCTTCCGGCTGTGGCAAGACCACCCTGCTGCGACTCGTTGCAGGATTCGAAATACCCGACGACGGCACGATCGCCATCTCCGGGCGAACGGTGGCAAGCCCTGAACGTGCGGTTGCGCCGCATAAGCGCAGCGTCGGCTACGTCGCACAGGACGGCGCCCTGTTCCCCCACCTCACGGTCGGACAGAACATCGCCTACGGGCTGACCGGCTCGGCCCGCAGCCGCGGGGTCCGCGACCGGATTGTCGAACTGCTGGAAACCGTGTCCTTGGATGCGTCATACGCGTCTCGGAGGCCTCATCAGCTCTCCGGCGGCCAGCAGCAGCGCGTTGCGCTCGCCAGGGCACTGGCACGCAAACCAGAACTGATGCTGCTCGATGAGCCGTTCAGCGCACTGGACACGGGGCTGCGGGCGTCGACGCGCAAGGCGGTCGCCCAACTGCTCGCCGACGCCGGCGTGACGACGCTGCTGGTGACGCACGACCAGGAAGAGGCGTTGTCGATCGCCGATCAGATCGCGGTCATGCGCGACGGACGCTTCACCCAGGTCGGTGCCCCGCAAGATGTGTACCGGAAGCCCAAAGACCGGTTCACGGCGGAGTTCCTCGGTGACTGCATCTCGCTGCCGTGCACCGTCGCATCCGGAATCGCGGAATGCGCGCTGGGCAGCGTGCCCGTCCAGACCTCGTTCGGCGACGGTCCAGCGACGCTCGCGCTTCGGCCCGAACAGCTTGTGGCGAGCCTGGTTTCGGACAGCGAGGGCCGCGACAGCATCGGGACGGTCATCGCGATCGAGTTCCTTGGGCACGACGTCCTGCTCACCATCGACCCCGCGGCGGATATCGCGCCGATCATCGTGCGCCAGCACAGCCTCAACCCGCCGCCGATCGACGCCAAGGTGCGGATCGAAGTGCTCGGCAGCGGAGTCGCCCTGAAGTGAATCGGCTCGTCACACATCTCCACCGCCTCGGTGACCGGGCAGCAGTACTGACCGAAAACACCACGCTGACATACCGCGACCTTGCCGCAAAGGTGGCGGCCGTCGCCTCCGAACTCGGTGACACTCGCAGGCTCGTGCTTCTCGAGACACGCAACGACGTACCGACGTTGGTGCACTACCTCGGTGCGTTGGCCGGCGGTCACGTCGTGCTGCCGACGTCGGCCGGCCACGACCATTCCGCGGTGCTGCGCACATATGACCCCGACACCGTCATCGACAGTTCCGGAATCCGCGATCGACGCCACGGCACCGCCCACCGGTTACACCGGGACCTCGCCCTGCTGCTCTCGACCTCTGGCAGCACCGGATCGCCGAAGCTGGTCCGGCTGTCCCGCTGCAATCTGATCGCGAATGCGACGGCAATCGCGGAGTATCTCGATGTTCGCCACACCGACAGGGCCGCAACGACTCTGCCGATGTCCTACTGCTACGGCCTGTCGGTGATCCACACCCATCTGCTGCACGGCGCCGGGCTGATCCTCACCGAACGATCGGTCGTCGACGACGAATTCTGGGCACTGTTCCGCCGCCACGGAGGCACGTCGTTCGCCGGGGTGCCCTACACATTCGAGATGCTCGAACGGATCGGATTCGACGACTTCGAACTGCCCGATCTGCGCTACGTCACCCAGGCCGGCGGCCGGCTCGCCCCCGAGCGGGTGCGCAGCTTAGCCAGGCTCGGCGAACGTAGGGGCTGGAAGCTGTTCGTCATGTACGGCGCCACCGAGGCCACCGCCCGAATGGCCTACCTGCCACCGGATCTCGCGCATTCCCATCCAACCTCGATCGGCAGGCCGATCCCCGGCGGCTCGTTCACCCTCGAGCCGATCGACGGCTGGTCCGAACCGGACGTCGGCGAGCTCGTGTACCGCGGGTCGAACGTCATGATGGGCTACGCGCACAGTGCGGCGGATCTTTCACTTGGCAAGACGGTCGACACGCTGCACACCGGAGACATCGCGCGGCGGACGCACGATGGGCTATTCGAGGTGATCGGTCGCAGCGGCCGGTTCGTCAAGATCTACGGACTGCGCATCGACCTGCAACGGGTGGAGGCCGCGCTCAGCACCGACGGCGTGACCGCCTTCTGCGCAAATGACGACGAGCAGATCGTGGTCGCCGCTGTCAGCCGTGACGAGCAGGCCGTACAACGCATTACGTCATCGGCATCGGGCCTTCCCCCAGCCGCCATCCGCGTGGTCTCCGTCGACGAACTGCCACTGCTGCCGTCGGGCAAACCGGACTATCAAGCTGTGCGCGACACCGCACGGCGGGCCGACGAAGCCGCGCGGCCGGCTGTCGACCTTCGCGTTCTGTTCGCCGATGTCCTGCAGATCGATTCGCGAACGATCCGCGACGACCAGAGCTTCGTGGACCTCGGCGGAAACTCGCTGTCATACGTGGCGATGTCGGTCCGGCTGGAACGGGCGCTCGGCAGACTGCCGGGAGACTGGCAGCGGCTGTCGCTGGCCGAGTTGGGACAGACATCGCCCCCCGACCGCCGACCGCGGCCGTGGCTGGGCGCCACCCTGGAGACCAGCGTCGCGTTGCGCGCCGCCGCGATCGTTCTCATCGTCGGTTCCCACGCGACGTTGTATGAGATGTGGGGCGGTGCGCACCTGTTGCTCGGAATCGCCGGATACAACTTCGGCCGGTTCTGCCTGACACCCGTGCCCCGTAGAGATCGGGTTCGCCACCTACGCAAGACGATCACGTGGGTTGTTGCGCCCTCGGTGATCTGGGTCGCGTTGGCGATGCTCATCACCGACGACTACCACTGGACGAATCTCTTCCTCGTCGAGAAGCTTTTCGGGCCCCCCCACAGCATGACCGCAGGCCGGCTCTGGTTCGTCGAGGTGCTGGTGTGGATTCTGGTCCCGCTGACCCTGGTGTGCTGGCTACCCGCGGTCGACCGGTGGGAGCGGCGACGCCCGTTCATGTTCGCGGCAGGCTTCGTGGTCATCGGGTTGGCCTTGCGCTATAACCTGTTCGATCTCGACTTCGGTCGCGACGCGTGGTTCACGATCCTCACGTTCTGGTTCTTCGCCGTCGGCTGGGCCGCCGCGAAGTCGACGGCGGTGTGGCAGCGGATCCTCGTGACACTGGTATTGATCGTCAGCCTGCACGGGTACTTCGACGACCCTCGTCGAGAACTGTTGGTGTTGGCCGGATTCCTGTTGTTGATCTGGCTGCCCGCGATTCGGTGCCCGGCCTGGTGCACCGTCGTTGCCGGTACGGTCGCCGAAGCCTCCCTGTACACCTACCTCACGCACTACCAGATCTATCCGCTGTTCGACGCACATCCACTGCTGGGCGTCATCGGCGCGATCCTCGTCGGCATTCTGATCACGCGGATGGTGGACGCCGCGCGCACCTGGATTCGCGAGCGGTCGGAACGGGTCGTTACTGCGGATTCGGTTCCCGCTCTGCGATAAGCCCTTCCTGCGTGAGGGTGGCCGCGATGATCCCGTCGGCCCGGACGAGGCTGCCGGTCACCACACCGCGACCGCGTGCGGCGGCGGGTGATCGGGTTTCCAGCAGGTTCCATTCGTCGGCCCAAGGCGGTTGGTGAAACCAGATCGACGAGTCCGTCGTGCCGCTTCGATGGGTACGGGCCTTCATCGAGTGTCCGTGCACCGCGAGAGCGGGATCGATCATGTACACGTCGGTGACGTACGCCGCGACCAGGATGTGCACCAACGGGTCGTCAGGGATGGGAACCGTTGCCCGCCACCAGAATCGGCGCACGAACTCGCCGCTGGAGGTCTGGTCGGCGATTCTGATGTCAAGTTCGTCCAATGGCATCGACGGTGCAGGGCCCGCCGGGCCGGTCTGCGGCAGCGTGTCCGGATCGCCGGGCATGCGTTCCCAGTGGCCGTGTTCGGGACCTGGCAGATCGATCGCGAACGACACCGATGACGTCGTCAGCAGCCTGTCGTCCTGATGGGAGTCGACGCGACGCGACGCGGCGGTGCGGCCGTCGAACACCCGCGACACCGAATACTCGACGGGGTCGCCCGCCTCACCGCCGCGCAGGAACTGCAGATGCATGTTGGTGGGCAGCCGGTCTCCGTCGACGGTTCGGCAGGCCGCGGCAAGGCTCTGCGCGACGAATTGGCCGCCGAACGCACGCTTGCCCTCGGGCCCGCTGGCCGGACCGATCCACACGTCTTCATCAGCACCCTGGTGCAGCTCAAGCAGTTTCAGCAGTTGACTCATCCGACGGCGCCCGACTCGGTGAGCGCGGCGATGTCGTCATCACTGAGCCCCAGCCACTCCGCGAGCACTCCGGCGGTGTCATCGCCGAGCGCCGGTGCGGCGACGGCCTTCGGGTAATCCCCGTTGATCGACAGCGGCAACCCTGCGGCCAGATATTCGCCGATCCTCGGCTGCTGCAGCGGTGTGAACAACGGATTGCCCCTGACCCTGTCGTCGTCGACCACTTCGGCGAAGCTCCGGTAGCGCTCCCACAGCACCGACGTCGCCGACAGCGCGGCCGTGATCTCCACAGCGGTATGCGCGGCAAACCACTCGGTGAACAGCCCGCTCAGGGACTCGCGGTGCCGGTAGCGCTCGCCCTCGTCGGTGAAGTCGGCATCCAACGTCTTGGCAAGGGCTGCAACGGCGTCCGCCGTCCCTGTGGTCTCGCACAGGTCTCGAAAATGGCGGTTGGTGAGCGCGACGATCATGAACGAACCACCATCACGGCTGGTGAACTGCTGACCGTACTGCCCGAAGATCGAATTGCCGATCCGCTCACGCTCCGTGCCGTTGACCATCACCTCCGTCAGGAAGCTCAGATTGCCCGCCGTCGCCAGCGCGACGTTCTCCAGCGGAATGCTGACCTGTTGCCCCTCCCCGGTGGCGTCGCGGTGACGCAACGCGGTGACGACGGCCAGCGCCGTGTAGATGCCGCACGTGACGTCCCACGCCGGTAGCACGTGGTTGACCGGGGTGGCGAGGTCGGCGGGCCCGGTCACCAACGGAAATCCGATGCCTGCGTTAACGGTGTAGTCAACGCCTGTGCCGCCGTCGGCGCGACCGGACACCTCGACGTGGATCAGGTCGGGGCGCAGTCTGGTCAAGGTGTCATACGAATGCCATTCCCGCCCAGCCACATTCGTGATCAGCACACCACTGCCCGCGATCAGCCGCTGGACGAGGTCCTGACCATCGGCCGAGCGAATGTCGGCGGCCACCGAACGTTTGCCCTTGTTCAACCCCGCCCAGTAGATGCTCGTCCCATCGGGGGTGACGGGCCACCGGTGGTAGTCGGCCGCGCCTCCGATCGGGTCGACGCGGACCACCTCTGCGCCGAGTTGATGCAGCGTCATCCCGGCCAACGGCACGGCGACGAAGCTGGAGATCTCGACAATCCGGACCCCGGCCAGCGGTCGAGTCACGTGCGCGGTCATCGCGGCCAAGTGTAAGGGTGGCGCTAACCGGCCAGCTTGATGGCTGCGGCCTCGATCGTCTCCTCGGAGAGCAGCACCTCGAGGGCGGCATCGCCGAGCGGGATGAAGCTGTCCGCGCTGGCGACCCGGTCGACGGCGCCGGTGTAGCCGTTTTCGACAAGCGCGGCCAGGATTCCTTCGCCCACTCCACCGGTTTCCCGGGTCTCGTCCACGATGAGCGTCTTTCCGGTGACGGCCGCTTCCCGCAACATGTCCTCGACCGGCAGCGGCGCCAGCCACCGGACATCCACGACACGCGCGCGGATGCCGGCGGACTCGAGTCGGCGCGCGACGCGCAGGCTCATTCGCAGGCCGTTGGCGAACGTGAGGATGGTCAGGTCCGTTCCGTCGCCGTACGTGCGGGCACGCCCTATCGGCACCCCGGCGGTGGGATACGTTGCGAGCCAATGCTCGTCGCCGTCCTCATGCAGATCGCGCGTGTGGTACAGGGCGATGGGCTCGAGGTAGATGCAAACCATCCCCGATGCCTTCGCCGCGGCGGCACAGGTGTGCAGCATGGCTGCCGCGTCGTCGGGCCGCGACGGCGATGCGATCACGACTCCGGGAATGTCCCGAAGCGCCGCGATCGAGTTGTCGTTGTGGAAGTGTCCGCCGAACCCCTTCTGATACGCGTAGCCGGCGACGCGGACCACCATCGGGTTCCGGTACTGCCGGTTGGAGAAAAACTGAAGCGTTGCGCCCTCCCCGCGAATCTGGTCCGCGGCGTTGTGGACGTAGGCGAGGTACTGGATCTCCGGTATGGGAAGCAGCCCGGACACTCCGGCGCCAAGGGCAAGGCCGAGGATGGCCTGCTCGTCGAGCAACGTGTCGAACACCCGCGCCGAACTCGTCCGGTTGAGCAGCCCGCGGGTGACGCCGTAGACACCGCCCTTTCTCGCGACGTCTTCGCCGAACACGACGGCCTCCGGATAGCGGTCCAGGATGTCGTCCAGCGCGCGGTTGATCCCCTGCGCCACGGTCATCGGCTCGTCGGGACCGGTGGACCGCACCGATGCGGCCAGCGAGGCGGGGGCGGCGGCGATCGCCTCCTCGAGGCTGAGGGAAAGGGGCTCCATCACCGCCTCGGCGCTTTCGAGCTGTGTGGCTTCGGCGACCTCGCCCGCGAGCTTTATGACCTCCGCGCGTTTGGCCTCGTAGCGGTCGAGCGCCTCGACAGGCGTCAGCACCCCCTCGTCGATCAACAGCCTCGCGGTGCACAGCACCGGATCCCGGTCGAAATCCGCGTTGATCTCCTGCGGGCGACGGTATGCCGGTTCAAAGTCCGAGCCGGCATGGCCCATCAGCCTGACCGTGCGCAGATGCAGGAATGCCGGTCGCCGACGCGTGCGCACGTAGTCGGCAGCCGCGGCGGCGGCTTCGAACGTCGCGGGCAGATCCGAACCGTCGGCGCTGAAATAGGCCAGCCCGTCGCGGTTTCCGTACGTCTGCTCGACCCAGCCGCCCGGCGTCTTGACGCTGATCCCGATTCCGTTGTCCTCACACACGAACAACAGCGGCATCGGCACGCCCTGGTATGCCGAGTGCAGCGCGGTGTTGATCGCGCCGACCGCGGTCGAGTGGTTCACCGATGCATCGCCAAGGCTGCAAACCGTGATCGCGTCGTCGGGCCATGCGCATGCGACGCCGAGCTTCTTGGCGCGCGCGATCGAGAATGCGACCCCGACGGCCCGCGGCAGGTGCGATGCGATGGTCGACGTCTGCGGAATGATGCGCAGGTCATGGCGGCCGAACACCTTGTGTCGCCCGCCCGATATCGGCTCGTCTGTCGCCGCGACCAGCCCGAGCAGCACATCCCGCAGCGGTTCGCGACCGTCGACCAGCGCGGCGCGGGCCAGGAAGAAGGCGCCGGAGCGGTAGTGCAGCAGCGCCGGGTCGGTCGGCCGCAGCGCCGCCGCGACGGCGGCGTTGCCCTCGTGGCCGGACGATCCGATGGTGTAGTAGCCCCTGCCCTGTGCCCGCAGCCAGCGCGCCGCAAGATCGAGGTGGCGGCTGCCGAGCTGGACGTCGAAGAGTGCAAGGCACACTCGCGCCGTCAACCGCGAGCCCGCGCGCATCGGTTCGTCGTCCGCATGCCGTCGTGCGGATCCGCTCATCGCCGAGATGGTTTCGGTGAAGTATTCGTCGATCGGTTCGGCCACGTGTCTCCTGCGCTAACGGCTGATCGTGGGGCGGGCCACCACATTACGGACGAAGGCCACTATCTGGGCGGCACCGCTGTTGTTCGGGTCTTGGTCCGGATCGTAGATTGCGATGCTGCCGCCGATGCACGACGCCTCGGTGGTGAACAACGCCATCACGAGATCGGTGAGCTGATCCCAGGTCAGGCCGCCCGGCTCGTCGGGGAAGTCGGGGAGTCCCTGTGCAGGGAATATGTCCGGGTCGAGCACGTCGAGGTCGATGTGCAGCCACCACCGGTCGACCCGTCCCGAGAGCTGTTCGATGGCGCGGCGTCCAGCGCTTGACGGGTCGTCGGCCACCTCGGCCAGCGGGGCGACCCACACGCCGCGATCGGCGAGGGTGCCCACGTCGAACCGCTTGCGCCAGGCGTCGTCACGCGGACCGAGCACGACGACCTGGTCGGGTCGCAGCGCGGGCAGCCGCTCGCCGAGTTCGCCGTCAGGCAGTCGTCCGCTCATGCCGAGCAGCAGTCCGAGTTCGGTGTTGGCCGCTTCGCCGTCTTCGGAGACGTCGATCGGCATGGTGTCCTCGTGGCCGTCGATGAACACCAGACCGACGTCGCCGACGTGATCTCGCAGCCCGGTCACGATGCCGAACAGCGTCGCGCAGTCGCCGCCGTAGACGATCGGCAGATGGCCCGCGGCGACCGCCGACCCGACCCGCTCGTTGAGCGCGCTGGTCATCGCCAGCAGTGCCGGTTCATTGACCAGCGTGGTCGCCGCGCCACGCGCTGGATCTCCCGTGGGTAGATCCAGCTCGTCGTGGCCGACCACGTGGTGGTGCTCGAACGCGTCGAGCAGGCCGGCGTCGCGCAGCGCACTCGCCGCCCGCGCCTGGTTACCGGGCCGCCCGTAGCCGTCGAACGGCACCCCGATCAGTTCGATCTCGGCCATCTCACGCTCACCCTCCGAACATAAGTCGGGTAGCGCGTCGCGCCGTCGAAAATCTCGTTCTTGATCTCCGCGGTGAGGTCGACACGGATCACACGAGTTCGACGGCTTCGGCGATCGACGGCAGCACCCGACTCGGCC
>Ga0318562_10000685_pt1 | contig 15046 bp, 13 predicted proteins | sample GRESIP066b5f18_FD_203688 | JGI IMG/M metagenome (GOLD analysis project Ga0318562, IMG submission 203688) | Tropical soil microbial communities from Luquillo Experimental Forest, Puerto Rico - GRE.SIPMG.066b5f18 | ecosystem: Environmental > Terrestrial > Soil > Tropical forest > Bulk soil... | reverse complement strand
GGCATGGGTGATCTCTTCCTCGGCGAAAGCGCCCTCACCGAGGTTCTCGAGCGGCTCCGCGAGCTCGCGGCCCTCGCCCACCCCGACTCGTGGTCGTGGAATCCGATCCGCTGCTACGACCACATGATCGCCCATGACGACGTGGTCTACGTCCCGTTTGCCTTCGGTTACGTGAACTATGCCTCCCGAGGCGAAGCGCCGTATCTCCGCTTCGCCGACATCCCGGCGTCGCCGCCCACTGGGTCCCTCCTCGGTGGCGCCGGGATCGGGGTGAGCGCCTTCTCCACCGAGCGCGATGCGGCCATCGAATACGCGCTCTACCTGTGCAGCCCGGAATTTCAGCGCGGCGCCTATGTCGCCGCCGGCGGTCAACCCGGCATGCTTTCAGCATGGACTGACGCAACGGCCAACCGCGCGACGCGCTCCTTCTTTCGCGACACGCTGGCGACGCTTCAGGGCGCTTACCTGCGCGGCACCTATCCCGGCTTCGTCGGTTTCTACCGCGCGTGCGCGCCGAAAGCCGCCGCCGCGATCCGCGGGGAGCTGTCGGCACGCGACCTCGCATCCTGGCTCAACCGCAAGCACGCCGAGGTCTCGCGCAGCGCCCTCGACCGGAGCTATGCATGAGCGACGAGACGCAGGCTCTCCTCACGGATGGCTCGGGTAGCGTCAGTGAGAGCGCGCGGCCAGCGTACAAGGTGCCCGCCGCCGACAAGGCGCTCGACATTCTCGAGTTCATGGCCGACCGGCCGGACGGGGTGACGCAGACCGAGATCTCGGCCGGCGTCGGCCGCTCCATCCATGAGATATACCGGATCATCCAGCTCCTCGAGAAACGCGGCTATCTCGTCCGCGCCGCCAAGTCGGACCGCTATCGCCTGTCGCTCAAGCTGTTCGAGCTTGCCCACAAGCATCCGCCGGTCAATCGCCTCATCGACGTTGCCCTGCCGGTGATGCGCCGGCTCGCGGCGGACTCCGACCAGAGCTGTCACCTCGTTGTCCTCCGCGACCTGCAGGTCCTCATCGTCCTGCAGGTCGATTCGCCGCTGCCGATGCGCTACTCGGTCGCCCTCGGCTCGCAGTTCCCGATCCTCGAGACGAGCTCCGGCGCCGTCCTCCTTGCCAACCTGCCCGTTCTGGAGCGCGCCGCGCTCATCGAGCGCCTCCGGGGAAGCGAGGAGTTTGCCGGCGGAGAGATTGCAGCTCGTCTCGAAAGCATCGACACAATCGGCTTCGAGATGCGGCCGTCGCTCGCCGTCGACGGCTGCATCAACATCTCGCTGCCGATCCGCGACCATATCGGCACCACGGTCGCGGCGTTGACGGTTCCCTATTTGCCGCAAAAGCATGCGCGCTTCGACCGCCAGGCGGTCCTCAAGTCGGCGCAGGCGGCGGCGCTCGAAATCTCGCGTGGCCTCGGCGCGGCCGAGGACGTGCTGTCCGGTTCAGCCTCGAGCCGACGCTGAACGAAAGGGCGGCATCGTGACTGTCCCTTGGCGAGACATTGGGAGGAAGTGAAAGATGAAGACCTTGAAGCAGCTGCTTATCGCCGGCGCGGCCCTCGCCGCGCTCACGGTCGGAGCGAGTGCCGCCGACTCGCCGAAACGGATCGGCTACGTCGTCAACTACGCCACCCACGAGTGGTATCAGAACGTGATCAAGGGAATGAAGGCGCATGCCGCCGAGATCGGCGCCACCGTCGAGGTGAAGGACGCCAATCTCGACGTCGCCAAGGAAGTGTCCGCCGCCGAGGATTTCATCTCGCAGGGCGTCGACGTGCTGATCATCACGCCGGTCAACGAGGAAGGCGTGGTGCCGCTTCTCAAGAAGGCGAAGGAAGCGAAAATGCCGGTGGTGCTCGAGGGCAACCCGGTCAAAGGCATGACCACGATGGTGGCGATCTGCGACTACGACACCGGTTACAACGCCGGCGTCGAGGCCGGCAAATACGCCAAGGATCATCTCGGCGGCGTCGCCAAGGTGATGAATGTCGGCCTGCCGCTCCTTTCGGCGACCGTGCTCCGCTCACATGGCTTCATGGACGGCATCCACACGATCATTCCTGACGCCGCCCTGGTGCATGACCTCGACGGCGGCGGCAATCCCGACCGCGCGCTGGAAGTGTCGACCGCGGCGCTCGCCCAGAACGCCGATATCAACATCATCTACGGCATCAACGATTCCTCGTCGCTCGGCGGCCTGCAGGCCTGGAAGGCGGCGGGCAAGCCGATGGACAAGCTCCTTGTCGTCGGCACCGGCGGCGAAGGCCTCGCCTTCATCAACGCGATGGAGAAGGAGCCGAGCTACCGGATCGAGGCGGCGATGTTCCCGGAGAAGGAAGGCTACACGACGATCGACGCGGCGGTTCTGGTGTACCAGGGCAAGGATGTGCCACCGCACATCGTCAGCCCGACCGCGGCGCTGGTCGGCGACGACTGGAAGAAGTACTACGACTATGACGGCAAGACCCGCAGCATCAAATGGGACGCCGTCAATGCCCTGCAACCGCCGGCCAAGTGCACCAAGACCGCGGCGGATCTGAAGAAGTAGGGAAATGCAACGTTCCGGGGCCGCGGTGCTTGCGGCTCCGGACCGTCGTCGTGTCATGAGCGACATCTCCCACCCGGCGCGGCCAGCGAGCCTGGTTGGCTCGCTCACGAGCAAGAACCAGATCGTGCTCGTTGCGGTCCTTGCCGTGCTCTCGGTTGGCATCTCGCTGGCGGTGGCGCAGTTCTATTCCGGCGCCAATATCATCGCGATTCTCCGGCAGACGGCGCTGGTGCTGGTGGTGGCGAGCGGCATGACCATGCTCCTCATCACCGGCGAGGTCGATCTCTCGGTCGGTGCGTCGATCGCCTTCGTCGGCGTCGTCGCCATGGACGTGATCAATCGGACGAACAGCGTCTTCCTCGGCGCCCTCGCCGGCATCCTGTTCGGCGGCGCCGTCGGCCTGGTCAACGGCCTGATCGTCACCCGGCTCAAGGTCAATTCGCTGATCGCCACCATCGGCACGATGATGATCCTGCAGGGGAGCGTCTTCCTCTATTCGCGCGAGGCGGTGCAGAATCACCATCACATTGCCTCTTTCGTCGATATCGGTGCCGGCTATGTCGGGCCGTTCCCGATCCCGGTCATCATCGCCGCAGCCGTCTTCGTCGCCTCCTACATCCTCCTCCGCCACACGACGCGCGGCCGCTATCTCTATGCGGTCGGCGCCAACCCGAAGGCGGCGCGCCTTTCCGGCCTGCGCACCGATCAGCTGAAGCTGTTCGCCTTTGTCGTGACCGGGCTCCTCGTCGGCGTCGCCGGCCTGATCCTGGTCTCGCTGATGAACGCGGGCCAGCCGACCGCCGGCCGCGGCTTCGAGCTCACCGTCATCGCCTCGGTGATCCTCGGCGGCACCAGCCTCTCCGGTGGACGCGGCACGCTCACCGGCACCCTCCTCGGCGTCCTTGTCCTCAAGGTGATCGACAACGGCATCATCATGCTGCAGTGGAGCCAGGACCTGCAGATGATCGTCCCCGGCGTCGTCCTCATCATTGCCACCTGGCTCGACCTCGTGCGGAGGCGCGCCGATGCCGGCTGACGCCGCAATCGTGGTCGACGCGCGAACTACCTTTGCCCTCGAGATGGCCGGGATCAGCAAACGCTTCCCCGGCGTGGTGGCGCTTGAGAACGTCGATCTTCGCCTGGAGCCCGGCAAGGTCCACGCCCTCATGGGCGAGAACGGCGCCGGCAAGTCGACGCTGATCAAGATCCTCGCCGGCGTCTACCCGAAGGATGCCGGCTCGATTCGCATTGGCGGTCGTGAGGCGGACGTCCGCCACCCCGGCGACGCTCTCCGGCAAGGCGTCAAGGTGGTCTTCCAGGAGATCGCCCTGATCGCCGAGTTCACGGTGGCGGAGAACATCTTCCTCGAGGAGTACCCCACCGGCCGCGTCGGCTCGATCGACTGGAAGGCGATCCGCCGCGACGCCAAGGCCCTCTTCGAGCGGATCGGCTTTCCGGTAGACCCGGCCGCCAAGACCGGCCACCTGCCGATCAGCCAGCAGCAGATGGTCGAGATCGCCCGCGCGCTCGCCCACGAGGCGCGGATCGTGGTGATGGACGAGCCGACCTCGTCGCTCTCGCCGAGCGAGGTCGCCCTCTTGTTCGCTGTGATCCGGCGGCTGACCTCGCTCGGCATCGCCGTCCTCTACGTCACCCACAAACTCGACGAGGTTTTTGAGATCGCCGACAGCGTCACCGTGCTTCGCGACGGACGCCGCGTTTCCACCCGGCCGATCGGCGATCACAGCCATCAGAGCCTGATCCAGGACATGATCGGGCGGCGCATCGACAATCTCTTCCCGCGGGCCCGCGGCCCGGCGTCGGAGACCGTCGCGCTCGCGGTCGCCGGGGTCTCGACCGACGCCAAGCTCCGCGATGTCACCTTTGCCGCGCATGCCGGCGAGGTGCTCGGCTTCTTCGGCCTGATGGGCGCCGGGCGGACCGAGCTTGCCAAAGCCATCGTCGGCTACGATCCGATACGGGCGGGCACGATTGCGATCGGCGGCAAGCCGCTCCATCCGCATGAGACGCGCACGGCGGCCCGTCTCGGCATCGGCCTCCTGACCGAGGACCGCAAAGGCGAGGGCCTCATGCTCGAGCTGCCGGTCGTCCAGAATCTGAGCCTTGCGGCGCTCGCTCAGTTCGCCCGCTTCGGCTTCATCGACGAGGCCAAGGAGCGGGCGACCGCACAGTCCTTCGTCGACCGCTTCCGTATCCGCACCCCCGGCCTCAATCAGACCATCAAGAACCTGTCCGGCGGCAACCAGCAGAAGGTGCTGCTCGCCCGCTGGCTGATGCGCGGCCTTAAGGTTATCGTGGTTGACGAGCCGACCCGCGGCATCGACGTCGGTGCAAAATCCGAGATCTTCGCCCTCATCGATCGCCTCGCCGGCGAAGGCTTGGCGGTGGTCATGATGACGTCCGAGATGCCGGAGCTGCTTGGTCTGAGCGACCGCATCATGGTGCTCGCCAATGGCCGCATCACGGCGGCTTTTACGCGCGACCAAGCGACACAGGAGAAGATCCTCAATGCCGCGATTGCGTAGGTGTACGTGGCAACGTGGTGCGTGGTTCGAGGCTCGATCGCTGCGCGATCGAGCACCTCACCATGAGGGGGCTGGGCGTTTGTGGGAACGGCCCGTGCGCGCCTTCTCAACAAGCTCCATAGCCCGTCATGGTGAGGTGCTCGACTGCACAGCAGTCGAGCCTCGAACCACGCGCAACCGGTGCCGCAGGCTCCAGTCATGACCGCCGCCGACCTCACGTCTCGTCCGGAGCGCGGCGCGCTTGCCCGCCTCATCGCCCTCCTCGCCCGGCGGAACGAACTGGCGCTGATCCTGGCGCTTCTCGTCATCATCGTGTTCTTCGGGATCGCCTCGCCCTATTTCTTCACCGTCCGCAATCTCACCAATGTCCTCGGCCAGGCTTCGCTGGCGATGATCGCCGGGATCGGCGTCGCCATCGTCTTCATTGCCGGCGAGGTCGATATCTCGATCGGCTCGCTGCAGGCGGCCGTGGCGCTGCCCCTGATCGTGATCATGAATCACAGCGAGTCGCTGGCTCTCGGCCTCGCCGGCGCGGTCGCCCTCGGCCTCCTGGTCGGCATCGTCAACGGCTATCTGTCCGCCTATGTCGGCCTCAACTCGCTCATCGTCACCCTCGGCTCGCTGTTCGTCCTCCGTGGCGGCGTCTATCTTTACACCGGCAAGATGGCGATCCCCGACGACGCCGGCCTCGACAGCTTCTTTGCGCTCGGCAACCATCAGCTCAAGCAGCTCCCCGTCGACCTGCACGTTTTGGCGCAGCCAGTCGACTGGCTCGGCGACCTCGGCGTCATCCCCTATCCCGCGGTGATCGCCTTCGTGCTCCTCCTCGCCTTCATGTACGTAATGCGCCACCGGCCCTTCGGGCGGAAGGTGTACGCGGTCGGCGGCAATGCCGAGGTGGCGCGCCTCGCCGGCTACAGCGTCCGCCGGGTCAAGTTCGCCTGCTTCATCATCAGCGCGCTCCTTGCCACGGTCTCCGGCATTCTCCTCGCCTCGCGCCTCGGCTCGGCGGTGCACCTCGCCGGCCTCGGTTTCGAGTTCCAGGTGGTTGCCGCGGTGGTGCTGGGCGGCGTCAGCCTGTCCGGCGGGATCGGCTCGCTTCTCGGCATGGCGCTCGGCGTCCTCATCCTGCAGTTTCTGTCGAACGGCCTTGGCATGCTCGACCTGCAGACCGAGTGGCAGCTGGTGATCACCGGCACCATCATCATCATCGCCGTCGCCTTCGACGAGCTCAAGCGCCGACGGACGGCGTAGCGGAGGGAACATGGGCCGGCTCGACAAGAAAGTCGCGGTGGTCACCGGCGCGGCGGACGGCATCGGCCATGCGATTGCCGAGGCCTTTGCCCGGGAAGGGGCGCACGTCTTCCTGTCGGACATCAACGACGACGGCGGCCGCAGCTTTGCCAAAGCGTTGCGGGGGGCCGGCCATGCCGCCGACTACGTCCGTTGCGACGTCGCCGAGGACGCGGACATCGCCAAGCTCATCGATGCGGCCGTGAAGCAAGGTGGCCGGCTCGACGTTCTCGTCAACAATGCGGCAATCGCGATCGGCGGGATGCCGGTCTATGAGATGACCGACGCGCAATGGCACCGGCTGATCGCGGTCAACCTCACCAGCGTCTTCCGCGGCTGCAAATACGCCCTCCCGCACATGATCGCGCAGAAACGCGGCTCGATCATCAACATGGCCTCGGCGCAGGGCCATATCGGCCTCGACGGCTGGACTGCCTATGCCGGGGCGAAGGGCGCCGTGATGGCGATGACGCGCCAGATGGCGGTCGAGTTCGGTCCGCACAACATCCGCGTCAACTCGATCTCGCCCGGCACGATCAACACGCCGATGAACGAGAAGGTGATCGCCGACCTCGGCGAGCACGTCGCTCGCGCCTGGGTGAAGATGCACCCGATCGGACGGATCGGCGACCCGGCCGAGGTCGCCGAGGCGGCGGTCTATCTCGCCAGCGACGCCGCCGGCTTCACCACCGGCATCGACCTCCGCGTCGACGGCGGCCTCACCGCGGCGCCGCGCTATGTGCCGGACCTGGTGTGAGGTGACGGTGTTGCGAATTTCGGGAGCGTCCTCGTGAACGACCAAACAAACACCCCCAAAGCCCTGGCCGGGGTCACCATCCTCGACTTCAGCCACCTCTTGCAGGGGCCGTTTGCGACACAGCTCCTCGCCGATATGGGGGCGAACGTCATCAAGATCGAGCGGGCCGGCGCCGGCGACATGTTCCGCTCGATGACCTTCTTCGCCAAATGGGTCGGCGGCTCGGAGAGCCCGAATTTCCTCGCCTGGAACCGCAACAAACGGTCGATTGCGCTGAACCTCAAAAGCAAGAAGGTCAACGCGCTCATCATGGAGATGGCGAAGCGCGCCGATGTCGTAGTGCAAAATTTCCGGCCCGGTGTCCTCGCCAAGCTCGGCTACGGCTACGAGGATTTCAAGGCTGTCAACCCGCGCATCATCTACTGCTCGGGATCGGGCTACGGCGAGAGCGGACCCTATGTCGAGCGCCCGGGGCAGGACATGCTGATCCAGGGGCTGACCGGCCTGATCAGCAATACCGGCCGTGGCGATGCGGCACCGGTTCCGGCCGGCGCCGGCCTTGCCGACCAGATCGGCGCGATGAATATGGTCTACGGCATCCTCGCGGCGCTCTACTACCGGGAGAAGACCGGCAGAGGCCAGAAGATCGAAGTGAACCTGCTTGCCGGCATGATCGCTCACCAAGCCCAGGAATACGTCGCCGTCCTCAATCTCGGCGAAGACCTCATCCGCCCGAGCTCGGGCATCGGCCATCCCGGCATGCAGGCGCCGTTCGGGATCTATGCCACCAAGGACGGTTATGTCTCGATTGCGATGAGCCCGTTCAAGACGCTGTACGAAACGCTCGGCGCGCCGCAGCTCGCCATCTATGACGACCTCAAGACCCTCTTCGACAAGCGCGACGAGGTATGGGAGAAGGTCAACGCCGAGACACGCAAGTTCGGCACGGTCGAGCTTCTCGACCGGCTCCTCGCCGCCGATATCTGGTGTGCCGAGGTGAAGGACATCCGCCGCGCCGCCGAGGACCCGCAGGTCAAGCATATGGGCATGCTGACCAGCTATCAGCACCCCAAGGCGGGCAGTGTGCGTGTGCCGGCTCCCGCGGTGAAGATGAGCGAGACGCCGGCGACCATCGATCGGCCGGCGCCGCTGGTTGGCCAGCACGGCCGCGAGATCCTCGCCGAGTTTGGCGTGCCGCCGGCGGAGATCGAGGCACTCATTGCCTCGGGCGAGATGACCGTCGCGGAGGCCTGAACGTGGCGCCGGTCACGCTGTCGATTGAACGGAACGGCCGCGTTGCGGTCGTCACGTTTCGCCGTGCCGAGCAGCTCAACGCGATCAGCTCGGCGATGCAGGCGGAGATCACCGAAACGTTCGAAGCGCTGGGTCAGGACGATGATGTGGGCGCGATCGTCGTCACCGGTGAGGGCCGCGGTTTCATGGCCGGCGCCGACATCAAGGAATACGCGGCGCACAGTGAACCGGCGTTCGACGATTTCCAGAGCCGTGGCCGCCGCATGTACGCGGCGATCGAGCAGAACCGGAAGCCGGTGATCGCCGCTGTCAACGGCTATGCGCTTGGCGGCGGCTTTGAGCTCGTGCTCTGCTGCGACCTCGTGGTTGCCTCGCGCGATGCCAAGCTCGGGCTCCCCGAGATCAAGCTCGCGCTGATCCCGGGAGGCGGCGGGACGCAGCGAAGCGTCCGGAGACTCGGGCGCAACCGCGCGAACTATCTGCTCCTCACCGGCGGGATCTTCCCGGCAGCGAATTTCGAGGCCTGGGGCCTGGTCAACGAGGTCGTCGATCCGGTCGAGCTCATGCCGCGGGCGCTTGCCCTGGCGACCGAGATCGCCGCGGCGCCGGTCGAGGCAACCGGCGGCTTGAAACGGCTCACCCAGCTTGCCGAGGGCAATGCCGATCTCTCGCACGGGCTCGACCGTGAAGGCGAGGTGGTGCGACGTCTGTTCCGAAGCGAGGTGGCGAAGGAGCGGGTGCGGGCGTTCGCGGAAAAGAGTGCCGCGCGGGCGAAACGATGACCGACTCACCCTACCGCTCCCTTGCCTGGCCCCATGGCGTCCTCACGGCTCAACGGCTTGGCGCGATGCTCGCGCCGGTGACGTTTGTCCTCGCCGACGGGCGGCAGGTCAGCCCCATGCACATCGCGCCGTGGGCAGGCGAGACCGGCACCGAATCTCTCCCCGGCATCCTCCGGCGGCTGCGCGGCGAGTGGCCGTGCGTTCCCTTCGGCTACTCCGTGCCGCCTGACGGCTTCGCGCCGGAGTGGGCGAAAAGCATCGTGCCGGCGGCGGCCGGCGAGGAGGTGCACGGGCGCTCGTCCAATCACGACTGGCGCTTCGAGGAGGCGCCGGCCGGCGCCTTGCGCCTGTCGATCGACTATCCCGAGCACGGCCCGGTCGGACGCGTGGAGCGCACCATAACGCCGGACCCGCGTGCTCCGGCGATCGATCTCGAGCTCCGCATCGATGTGCGCGAGGACTGCTCGCTGCCGATCGGTCTTCATCCAGTGTTCCGCCTTCCGGCAACACCGGGAGGCGCGCGCCTGGAGCCGGGGCGGTTCGACCATGGCCTGACCTATCCAGCCACCGTGGAACCCTCGGCACCGCTCTTTGCGCGAGACGCCCGCTTCGCGAATTTGCAACAGGTGCCTGGCCGAACCGGCACCGCCGTCGATGCCAGCCGGCTGCCGCTGGCAGCCGATACCGAAGAGCTCCTGCAGCTGAATGGCATCGATGGTCGCGCGGCACTGGTCAACGAGGCCGAGGGCTACCGGGTGACGCTCAGCTGGCAACAGGAGCATTTCCCGAGCCTTCTTCTCTGGCTCTCCAATCGGGGGCGCAAGATGCCGCCGTGGAACGGCCGGCACGTGGCAATCGGCGTCGAGCCGATCTGCTCGCCGTTCGGCCTCGGCCCGCCGACGGCGCTCGCCGACAATCCGATCGTCCGCGCCGGCACGCCTACGGCGCTGAGCTTCCGACGCGGTGAGCCATTTGTGACGCACTATCGGATCGAAGCGGCGGGGCTGTAGGGCCGTGCACGAGAGTCTGGTCAAGCCCAACCGGCCGCTCTTCACCGACCTTGCCGGGCTTGCCGCCATGGTCAGCGATGGCGACGTGTTTGGCGTCGGCGGGCACCATTTTGCCCGGCTGCCGATAGCCCTCCTTCGCGCCATCGTCGAGCGGGGCGTGGCCGGGCTTCGCTATGTTTCCTGGGCTGGCGGGCTGCCGCTTGAAATGCTCCTCGAAGCGAACGCTGTCGCAAGCATCGACATCTGCTTCTCGAGCCTCGACATCTTCGGTCTGCCGCCGCGGTTTCGCGCCGCCGCCGAGTCGGAGGCGATCCCGGTCCGCGACTGGACGGCGCTCGCCATGATCCAGGCACTGCGCGCCGCCGAGGCCAACCTTCCGTCGCTGCCGTTCCAGCTTCCCGCCGGCTCCGAGATGATGAAGCACATTCCCGGGGCGCGTACGGTGATCGATCCCTTGGCGGAGGAGCCGGTCGGGGCGATTTCGCCGCTCCGCCTTGACACCGTCGTCCTCCAGGCGCCGCGCGCCGACGCGCTCGGCAATGTCGAGATCTACGGCGCCCGCGCCCTCGACTGGCCGATGGTCGGGGCGGCACGCAACGTCCTGGTCACCGTCGAGGAGATCGTTGCGGCGGGAACGCTGCAGCGGGACGGCCGCAACGCCGTGCTCACGCGCAATCGGATCAGCGCCATCGCCGCTGTTCCCGGCAGCGCTTGGCCGACCTCGTGCCTGCCGTACTACGTCACCGACTATGCCGCGTTGAAGCATGTCGTCTCCGGCGGCGGAACGCTCAATGACGCCCTCCGGCTGCCGACCACCGGCGTGCCGTCGATCGTCTGCGACGCGGCCCGTATCGGAGCCGCTCGCCTCGCGGGCGCGGCGCCCTCGGTCCACCGGCGCGATGCGCCCGAGGCAAGCGTCGACGAACGCATGGCGATCCGCATCGCAGCGGAGCTCGACGGCAGCTGCTTCGCCAGCGCCGGCGCCGTGTCGCCGCTCGCCAATGTCGCCTACCGGCTGGCCAAGGCGACGCATGCGCCGGACATGATCATCGCCACCATGAGCTGCGGCCATCTCGACATCGCGGCGAGCCCGATGGTCTTGAGCCTCCTCGAAAGCGTCGATGCCGAGACGGCGGTGGCGCATGCCGGTGGTGATGACACCTATTCGACCTACTACCAGGCCGGCGCCGTCACCCACGAGATCATTGCCGCCGCGCAAGTCGATCTCCACGGCCACGTCAACAACATCCGGCTCCGCAGGAAGGACGGTGGCTTCGTCAGGCTCCCTGGCCAGGGCGGCATGGCCGACGTCGCCAATATGCACCGTGACTCCGTCCTCTACGTCACCCGCCAGAGCCCGCTCACGCTGGTGCCGAAGGTCGAGATGGCGAGCTCGGCCCGCTTCTATGTCGGCGATCACGAGCGGCGGGCGCGCGGCTACCGCCCCGGCACGGTGCGGCTCATCACCGATCTCTGCGTCTTCGCGCTCGATCCGGCGACCGGCAATCTGGTCGTCATCGAGACCTTTGCCGGCGTGACGCGCGAGCGCATCGTCGAGGCAACCGGCTTTTCCGTCACCTTCGCCGCAAATTGCATCGAGCTGCCGGCGCCCGATTGCGAGCTCTTGCGCATCCTCCGCGAGCGAATCGATCCATTCGGCCTGCGCCGCCTCGAATTCGTCGGCGCGCGCGAGCGCGGGAGCCTCCTCGACGAAATCATCAGCCAAGATCGCAGCTTCGTCGCGGCGCTCGTGGAACCCGGCGAGAGCATAGGGCAGGGAGGGAGAGACAGATGAAACCGCTCCTCGATATCGCGGCGGCCCGTGTCTTCTTCGACGGCATCTTTTCCGAACCGAGGGTCGCCCATCCGGAAGGCGTCGCCGTCCACGCCGACGGCTCGATCTGGTGCGGCAACGAGGTCGGTGAGCTCCTCCGGATCGACGCCACCGGGCGCACCGTCGAGCGCAAGGGGGCGACCGGCGGCTTCCTCCTCGGCATCGCCTTCGATCGTACCGGCAACTGCTTCGCTTGCGACCTCAGGCACGCTGCCATCTTCCGCTATGACGCGCATACCCTCCGGATCGAACGATTTGCCGCGTCCGGCATCCGTGTCCCCAACTACCCGATCGTCGACGAGGAGCGAGGTTGGCTCTACGTCTCCGAGAGCGCCGGCGACCCTGGTCCGGGTGTTTTTCGGTTCGACCTCAAAACCGGAGAGGGTGGCGTCTGGAGCGCCGGCCCGACACGCTTTGCCAACGGCATGGCGATGGCGCCTGACCGGCAAGGTCTCTATGTCGTCGAGAGCCACCTGCCTGGGGTGAGCTATGTGCCGATCGAGCCGGACGGCTCCGCCGGCCCAATCCGTCCGGTCGTGTCCAATGTCGACAACGTTCCCGATGGTCTCGCCTTGGCGCCCGACGGCACCCTCTACATCTCCTGCTACGAGCCGAGCCGCGTCTATCGGCTGAAGCCCGGTGGCGCGCTCGAGCTCCTCATCGAGGACCGCAAAGCCACGACCATCGCCCACCCCACCAACATCGCGCTCAAGGGCGACCGGATGTACACCTCCAATCTCGGCCGCTGGCACATCACGGAGATCGATTTGCGAGGGTTGGGATCCACTCGTTGAAAAACGCGACCTGTATGCTATTGTACTACAGGTGATTGGAACCGATCTTCGATGACGACAACAACCGTTTTGAGTGTCCGGGTCACCCCGGAAGAGCGAGCCATTCTCGAGGCCGCCAGCGAGCAGACGCGCACGAGTCTCAGTGACTTCATCCGTCGCAAGGCGGTCGAGGCGGCGGAAATGGAAATGCTCGATCGGCGGGTCATCACCATTCCGGCCGAGCATTGGGAGGAGTTCGAGGCGTGGGCCCGGCGTCCGCCGCGAGATTTGCCGGCGCTGAGGGAGCTTTCCCGAAGGAAGCCCACGTGGCGGCGGTAACGTCGCCACGTCCTCTTAGAGCAACTGATGACCGAAGCCAATTCGATTGCGGACGCGAGCCTCTGAACACCTGGTTTCAGCAAAGAGCATGGACCAACAGCCTCACGGGGGTCTCACGCACCAACGTCATCTGTGATGTGGAAAGCGGCGAGATCGTCGGCTACGTGACCTTGAGTGCGGGACAAATTGAACGTTCATTCCTGGCGAAGCCGCACCAGCGCAACATGCCTAATCCGGTTCCCGTCACACTTCTAGCAAGACTCGCTGTCGACAAACGCCATCAGGGCGAGGGACATGCGTCGTCGCTCCTGCTCTTTGCCCTCGGAACAGCCTTGCGAGGATCTAAGGAGATCGGGAGCTTCGGCGTGGTCACTCATCCGATCGACGACTCGGTACGAGGTTTCTATCGCCGGCGGGATTTCGAGGAGCTCCCTTTCGATCCAAACCGCGCGATGATGATTCGTATGATCGACCTGCGATCCGCCGGCATTCTTTCAAGTCAAGACTAATGATAAGCGAGGCTATCGGTTGAGGAGGCTTTCGATCAGCACCTCGGCGGCTCGCACCGCAAAGGCCTCATCATTGATATCGACATCCAATTCGATGACCGCGACGTTGCCGGCGATATTGCCCCGGAGCGCCGAGAACAGAGCGGCATCGGCCTCCGGATCGTGGAACGGCTTGCCCTCCATGTCGATAAGCGACACGCCCCGCGTCGGGATCATCAGCGTCGTCGGGCCCCTGGCGCGGTTGAGCTTGTCGGCGATGGTCTTGCCGAGGGCCGCGTTCTGCTCGCGCGTCGTTCGCATGAGCGTCACTTGCGGGTTATGCCGGTAGAATTGGCGGCCGCGATATTTCTCGGGAACGGTTTCCGGCGGGCCGAAATTGACCATGTCGAGGGCGCCGACCGAGACAACCTGCGGGATGCCGGCCTCGCCGGCCGCCTCGAGCCGATGCGGGCCGGCGCTGAGGACGCCGCCGGCGAGCTCGTCGGCGAGCTCCGTCGTGGTGATGTCGAGAACGCCGGAGAAGAAGCCGTCGCGGATCAGCCCCTCCATCGTCCGGCCGCCGCTGCCGACCGCGTGGAAGACGAGCACCTCGTAGCCTGCCGCTTCGAGAACAGTCTGCGCTTTCGTCACGCACGGCGTTGTCACGCCGAACATCGTCGCCGCGATCAGCGGGCGATCGGCAGCGCTGCCGGGCGGCTCGGCCTTGACCATGCCGGCGATGGCGCCGGCGGCATTGGTGAGGATCTTCGCCGAGAGGCGATTGATGCCGGCAATGTCGACGACCGACGGCATCATGATCAAGTCGGAGACGTCGACATAGGCGCGGACGTCGCCGCCGCCGATCGTCGACAGCATCAGCTTGGGCACGCCGACGGGGAGGGCGCGCATCGCCGCCGTGCCGATCGCCGTGCCACCGCCGCCGCCCATCGCAATGATCCCATCGAAGCGCCCCTCGGCGTAGAGACGCTTCAACACTCGCGCGGCACCAGCGCTCATCACGCTCATCGCGCGACCGCGATCGCGCTCGCCGACGAGCGCGTCGAGCGAGGCGCCGCCGGCTTCGGCGAGCGCCCCCGCAGCAATATCGGGCAGAAATCCGGGGGGTCCGAGCACGCCGGCGTCGACCACCAGCGTGTCGACGCCCTCCGCTTGCAGGCGCGCCTTCAGGAAGGCGAACTCGGCCCCTTTCGAATCTAGCGTACCGAGCACTGCCACGACCTTTTTCGCCATGCTCACCTTCCTCCGCCGGCATGCGTTATCATCGGTCCATAAAGAGATAGCCGAGGCTTTTGCGTGAATCACCTTTTCGACGAGATCCGCGCCGGCGCAGCGAGCCGCAACGCGCTCTGCATCGAGACGCATGACGGACGCCGGTTCAGCTATGGCGACATGCTCACCC
>Ga0318562_10000684_pt1 | contig 15047 bp, 13 predicted proteins | sample GRESIP066b5f18_FD_203688 | JGI IMG/M metagenome (GOLD analysis project Ga0318562, IMG submission 203688) | Tropical soil microbial communities from Luquillo Experimental Forest, Puerto Rico - GRE.SIPMG.066b5f18 | ecosystem: Environmental > Terrestrial > Soil > Tropical forest > Bulk soil... | reverse complement strand
GCAGATACCTGGCGTAACCGGGCAGCACGGAAAGACCCTCGGTCAAAGCGCCCAGACCGGCGGTCATCGCCGCCTGCTGGATCACGCCCTGGTCTAATCTCCGGTTCGGGTCGTATCCTGCCAGTTGAGCGGTCAGGTTCTGGTAAGCCTGGAACTCGCCCCCGGTGATTCCGCCGAGTGCCGCCGACTGCGCCAGCTTGGTGATAACCTGCGTGGTGGTCATCCCGCCCAGGTTCTTGCCCAGCTTGGACGCGATACCGCTAAGGAGCAGCGCGTTCGGGACCGCCCCCAGGCCGCCGATCAGCGCAGCGTTCTCGGCGTCCGCATCGCTGGCTCCCTTGGCCTTGGCGTCCTCGTACTGCGCCCCGGCCCCGTACAGGTACTGGACAGCCAGATCCGCCGCCGGCCCGGCAAAAGCTGCCGGTGCCAGGGTTCCCAGAGTGCCGACTCCCTGCAGAAATTGCCCTACCGGACTGGCGTCTAATTGCTCGGTGGTCGGGATCAGCGCACGCCGGGCCTCGTCTCCCTGCGCGGCAATCGCCGAAGCTGCCAGACCGGCTATCTGATGATAAGACCGAAAAGCGTTTAACCCGGCATCAGGTAAAGTCTTGACCTTCCCGCTCGCCAGAATCCCGTTGGCCTCGTCTATCTGGGCCTGAAACTGGGCGTTCTGTAACGAAAGGTCAGGCACTTGACCGAGATCGCCTGCCGCGCCGGAATTGACCTTCTCTTCCAGTTGGGCCTGTATGCCCTGCTGCTCCTTGACCAGGTTGTCGCGCAGTGCTTTTACATCGGGTAAGGACCAACCGACAAGGTTGTCGGTCCTGCCAACGTCCCAGTAATTCGCCACGCCCGCAGTGGTGGCCAGCGCCCCGGTGGCCAGCGTCCTGGCCAGGTTGGCCGGACCTACACCGAACAGTTCGCGAGCTGCGGGTCCAACGCCGGGGAGATTCATAGCCGCCTCGGCAATCGTACCCAGCGGTCCTCCGGTCGCCCGGAGAATTTGGCCCATGACCGGCGAGATCGGGCCTGCCTGCGCTTTTTCTTCCTGCTGGCCTCTGAGCGCCGCGAGGATCTGCTGGCGCATCGCCAGTTGCTCGTCAGTCGGACCCGGCTCCTGCGGGGTGATTGGCTCGCCTACTTCGCCACGGTCAGTTTCACTGAGGTTCTCTGCGCCGCGTTCACCGAGCTGGTCTAAAAGGGCCTGGCGCTCGGGACTGATCGTCGCCACGCCCGCATCCACTCCGTCAGGCGCCTCTCGTTTGGGCTCCCCTCCCGCAATCACGGCACCAAGACGGTCCAGGAGCGCCTGCCTCTCCGGGCTGATCGTTGTCGTCGTCGGCTCATCCGCCATCGGCTCGCTCGCTCCAATGGAACCCCACCGTAATCGCTAACCAAGAGTTTTTCCAGAACCTTCGCCATCCCACAATGCAGCTTGCCCACAACCACACCAAAAAAGGTGTTTCCTTTCAAACGTGGGCTATCGAGCGGACGACGACCCATTTTTTTGATCAGACCCGGAAGCGGTGGGACGGTCATCGTTGGCAAAGTGAATTCCTTTTTTCTCAAGGCCAGTTCGAAAATCTCTGGCGGTGCGAAAGGCACCAGGTCGAGGCCGAGCTGCCCGCTAGGGGCAAGGCCGCACGCTTGCTCCCTCGGGCGCGATGGGTCCTCCAGACCCTCCATGCCCTCCTCGGTGCGTTTAGACCTTGGGGCGCGACGCTCGCAAACCGGCCGGAAAAACTACACAAAAGCTACACGATTTTCTTCTATTTGGCTCCATTTCTCGCCATCTTTTGCCATGCTGTCTGAAAACGGTTGACGAAGTTCTCTCCCGTCTAGATTGGCTATGGAACTTGATTCCCGAGGAGAAAGAACGGTGCGGCAGGGATTCGATCCCTGGCACGATTTTAGGGGCGCTTCGCTTTACGAAAAAGAGGTTTTACCTACGTGCGGTCTTAAAAACTACACAAAAACTACACATTTTGCTTGAATTTGATCTGGAAGGACCGTCTTTTTTCACTTGTGAGCGTGCTTTCAATCCCAGGCAAAAAGGGCCGCGGAAAGGCCAGGATTCGCGGCTTGAACTTCTTCAAGATTAATAATCACGGCGTCGATTCGTGGAGAATCGTGACACCGACAATCAACGGGCGGCGTACCGTCAAAACATTTCGTGATGAGCATGAAGCCAAAGCCTATTACGATTATCAATTCAATCAACTCCGGGCCGGCGGCGTCACCGAACTGCTGTTAAGCGAAAGCCAGCGCCTGGATGCCAAAGCCGCCCTGGCAATCCTGTCGGGCTACGGCGTATCGCTGGAAGCCGCGGCTCAATATTACGCCAAGACGCACGAAGCGAGCGAAACCCAGACCGTATCGGAGGCCATCGGCCAACTGCTCAGAGCCAAGAAGGCCGACAAGCTGTCGGAAGTCTATCTCACAGATCTGGCGTATCGGTTGGGGCGATTTGCCGAAACCTTTGGAGACCGGCCGCTGGCCGGTATCGGACGAGGTGAAATAGCGCAATGGCTTCGCAATTTAGACGTCATCCCTTTAACCCGGAACATTTTCTACCTCCGCTTGAGCGTCCTTTTTTCCTTCGCCATCGAACAAGGCTGGGTCGATTTGAGCCCCATGCAACGCAGCATGCGGGCAAAGGTTATCCGCGCTGATGAGCCGGGAATTCTCTCCCCGGCGCAGTTCGCCGGTCTATTGTCTAATGCCAGCCCCGAAACATTGCCCTATTGGCTGATCGGCGGTTTTTGCGGACTTCGGACGGCGGAACTCAAACGCCTGGAATGGCATGACGTCGATTTTGAGGCTGGCCTGATAGAAGTGAAACGCTCAAAAAGCAAGACGGCCTCCAGACGTCATATCCCGATCCGGCCGGCGCTTGAAGCCTGGCTGGCACCCTATCGCGGACTGGAAGGGCGAATCTGTCCTGTTGGACTGCGGGCAAGGTTGGAGGCTGACCGGAGACGGGCTGGGATAACCAACTGGCCTTCCAATGCCTTGCGCCACAGTTTCGCGTCCTATCACCTGGCGCATTTCGCCGACGCTTCGCGGCTGGCTCTGGAAATGGGCCACAAGGATTCGACCTTGGTGTTTGAGCACTACCGTCAACTGGTCAAGCCGGCGGTCGCCAAATCGTGGTGGTCGATCCTTCCGGCGGATAAAGCTAACAACGTGGTCAGTATTTCCGCCTGAATTTATGGCTTGACTCTATCTAACTCTATCTACCTCCGTCCTCAGGTATCGTTAGCTACGCTTGGGGTAGGTTAATGCACTTTACCCTGTTTATTTACCATAGTTTATAACAAGAATGAGGTCCTCCAGAAGTTAGTCGTAAAGGAGTATACTGTTGGAATGCAGAAAGACCCTCCTCCCACTCCGACGGTTGCCAAGTGTGAACAACGGCGAAAAAACCGGATAAAGCCACCGGTTCGAAAATCCGGTACCAGCTTGGTATTTGCGCTTCGGACAACAGAACGAATGTATCGGAATCGGTCGGATATCGAGGAGAGCAGAACAAGATGAAGAAGAGTTTTGTGCGAAGCTTGACAAGAAGAGACCAGATCGAATCCGAATTTTAAACCGTTGGATTTACCGGATTTTCAGATCGGCGGTGACACCAAGCCGCATCTCGTCACCAAAGCTATGTTGGCAAAGCGTTATTCGTGCTCCACCAGGACAATTCAAGCCTGGGTTGCCGCTCGCATTATTCCCTTTGTCAGGACCAACCCCCAATTCCTGCGATTTAATCCGGCCGCCTGTGATCGTGCCCTGGCCAGGTTCGGCGGCGTAGCGGAGCTGCCTGTAACCTTTACCAAACCCCGGAAGCGGAAATCACCCCCAAAAAAGCCTGTCAGTTAGCATTGCGGCCTCTTGAAGGACTAGCCATTGGCTAAACAGGCCCGGCCGCTATCCTTACCCTCCCGGAAGCTGAAAACGGCTCCCAAGGTCCTCAGCGGCCCGGCAAATGGCCTGATATAACAATGCACCGCGCCCGAAATCCGCGACACTGCAAGGCTTGAGCAAGCTCCGCTCCGATGAATCCAAAACTGGGTAAATTCCCGCCATTCCCACCCAGGCAAGAATGGGACTCCACGGCTTGCCCACAGGACGAACGCTTCACTTGTTTGGTCTATACATGCTACGCGCTGGCGCAAAAGCTAGACCCGTCATTCACTGACAGGCTACCGAAGGATTGGAAAACGAAATATCCGCGGTGGCCGGTGACGCCTTACCTGCAAATCCCCGAGGAGGCACGGCGAGAAGTGCAACCGGATTTGCACAATAAGACAAAGGTCATGGCCAAGGGGATAATCGCCCGATCAATCCCTCCAGAAACATTCAAATCCCTTGAGTTGCTCAACGCGACGGGCAATCCCATAATTCACACCAGGGACGGCAAAACCTTCGTGCTGTTGGACGTGTCGCACGGCATGAGTCCAGAACATCTTGCCAAGCATCTTGGGGCTTTAGCCAGGGAATACCTCGACCCAAAACTGTTAGGCGTCCGACCCGAAGGCGCGGGAAGCTATGCGCGCCAGTTCCAATCTGACCTCAACGCTTTGACGGCCTACATGCTATTACAGACCCTCTCCCCGGCTGAGGCATCCGTGGTCAGTGCAGAGTTGCCCTCAATAAGAACAAAAGGAAAATCCCGCCGGAAACGGGGACTTTACAGCACGGTTCAGAAATGGCTTGAGGCGAGAGAGCGCGGCGAATTTCTGATTAAAAAAACACTCGAAGGCCGATTGCTCGCCGTTCTGCTCCTGGAGCGCCTAGAGAGCCAGTCTTGGTGTCGCACCTCCTACTAAAATAGGTAGCAGGTGCGACAAGATTTTCGGGCCAGATGATCTTTTTACGCGATGAAAAATCCCGACCGGCCAGACCCGTCTGAACCTGAAGCCGAGCTGCCTGAAGAACAGATCCCGGAGTACGCAATCGGTAACGACGAACCGCTACCGCTCAAGTACGTCCGAATGAGCCGTCTAATTTATCCGCGAGGTCCACTCAATAAGAGCTGGCTTCTGGATCAGATGCCGCATTTCAAGACGCTGCTCCTGATTCCACGCGGCAAATCTTACGGCGTCCGGTTAGTCGATCTGCAAAGTCTTTACGAACATATAAACCGGCTTACCCAAGCACCGGGTCCGGCACCGAAAGGCGGCGATAAAGGATGGATCAGGTGAACGAGCTTGCTAACAGTCCGCCCCCAAAAGAAACGGCGCCCCCGGCAGAAGGCGCCGAATGGACCAGTGAAACAAATCCGGGAGCATCTAAGCACAAGGACGACGGCAAGACAACTGGCTCCGGGTTTAAGTTGTGGCCCCACCAGCGCGACGGCGTAGACGGCATTTTCCGGTCCTGGGACCGGGACCAATATGACCGAACGCTGCTGGTCCAGCCCACTGGGTCCGGCAAGACCGTCACTCTGTCCGAGGTCGCAAGAAGGCGCCTGGCTGCCGGCCGGGTGCTGGTGCTCGCCCATACCGACGAATTGATTCAGCAAGCCCGCGACAAGATGTATCGGGCACGGCGACTGGAGAGCGACCTCGAAAAGGCCGAATCCAGAACGTCTCTGGAAAGTCCGCTGGTGGTCAGCTCGGTCCAGACGCTTTCGCGCCCGTCGCGCCTGGAGCGGTTTGGGTCTAATCACTTTTTAACCATCATCGTAGACGAAGCCCACCGGGCGCTGGCGCCCAGCTACGGGCGGATCATCGATTACTTCGCAAACGCCAAACTGCTCGGCGTCACCGCGACCCCGGATCGCGGCGACAAGAAATCTCTCGGGGCGCTTTTCCAGGACATCGCGCACGAAGTTTCGCTGGTCGAGCTGATTCGCACCGGCTACCTCGCCCCGATCACGGTTCAGACCGTGCCGATCAAGATCGACATCTCGAAGGTCGCTGTCCGGGCCGGCGATTTTTCCGAGGAGGAGTTAGACCAGGCCCTAGACCCGGTCCTCGAACAGGTCGCCCGAGGAATCGCCGAGTATGCCCGGGACCGGAAAACATTGGTGTTCACACCGCTGATTCGAACCGCGGATCGGTTTGCGCAGATTCTTCGAGCGGCCGGATTCGCGGCGGAATTCGTCTCCGGCAAGTGCGTAGACCGGGCCGAGAAACTGCAGCGGTTTGCCCGCGGTGAGACGCGCATCCTGGCTAATGCCCAGTTGCTGACCGAAGGCTATGACGAGCCGTCAATCGATTGTGTCGTGATTCTGCGGCCAACCCGGAGCAGACCTGCGTTTTGTTTAGACGAACAAACCGAGATCTTAACGCCGGATGGTTGGAAACTGGACGTCGAAGTTGGTCAGCAGGTCGCTGCGTTCGATCCTGCTACAGAAACGATTCAGTTCGTACCTGCAAAGACCAAAGTGCGCCGGGAATTGTATCCAGGCGAATATTTTCTAAGCCTGTGTGGCCAAAGTTGTGACCTTCGGGTCACTAACAATCATCGACTGTTGTATCGGCACAAGAGGCCGAACGCCTGGAGAATAGCGACGGCGCAAAATGTTGCCGCGCTCAAAGATGGTGTTCAGATCCCGGTCAGCGGATACGGAAAGTTTAAAGGTGTTCCTCTGAGCGACGACGAGATCCGGTTCATCGGATGGGTGATGACCGACGGGACGATCAGTAAAAGCACTAATGCAATAGCCATATCCCAGTCTGAGAGCCAGCCATGGTTCGACGAGATTGAACGGGTTTTGCAATCCTGTGGATTGAAGTACGGGAAATACAAAATCACGGCCCGGTCTAACTTCACACCTACCGCCGAGCGATGCGTGTTCAGCGTTTCACCGCGCACAAGAGATAAACACCTTCGCGGCTACGCACACTTAGCACCATGGATCAGCAAAACGTTTGCTGATGCGCTCATGGAACTGGATGAGCACCAGTTTGGCGTCCTGCTGGAGGCGATGCATCTCGGAAACGGAAACAAACATAAACCTAAAGACTGGACACCGCGCAGTTATCACATCTCTTCAGGACACAAACTCCTTCTTGAGAGAATACAGATAGCCGCAATCCAACGCGGTTATAGAGCAAGCTTAAGCCAGACAGCACCCAAGACCTGGATAATCCACCTCAAGAAACAATCGTTCGTTAAGGTGGGCTCGACTTTTGGTCCGCACGCCAAGTGGAAGCGTGACGATTTTAATCCGTCTGAACGTTGCTGGTGTGTGGAGAACGAACTCGGCACGCTCATCACCAGGCGCAACGGCAAGGTTGCTATCGTAGGCAACTGCCAGATGGCCGGTCGCGGTTTTCGCATCCATCCCGGCAAAGGGGATCTGCTGCTGCTGGATTTTCTCTGGCACATCTCCAGGCACAGCCTGATCAGACCGGCCAGTCTAATCGCCAAGGACGAAAAGGAGGCCGAACAAATCGAGCGGCGGCTCGGCGCGGCCGGCGGCGATCTGATCGAGGCCCTCCGGCTTGCCAACCATGATCGCGACAAGGCTCTTGCCGCGGCGATCCGGGACAATGAAAAGCGGGGTGCCAGGCGCATTGACATCATCGAGCTGGAGCTTGGTCTACATGCCGCCGGCATCGCCGACTACGAACCGACCATGCCGTGGCATTTCGAGCGAGCGAGCGATCGGCAGCTCGCCTACATCGCCCGAACCGGGATTGATCCGAAGCAGGTCCGCTGCAAGGGCGAGGCTTCCGCCATCATCGAGCTTCTGGAAAAGCGGCGGCGGCTCGGGCTGGCGACCTTCAAACAGGCCCGGCTGCTGCGGCGTCTTGGCCATCCCAAGCCGCACGAACTCTCGATCGGCGAGGCCGGGGCCTGGATCAAGCGCCGGCTCGGGCAGCGACACAGTATCGAACTGAAAGGCCAAAATGGAGAACACCGACGCCGGCAATAAAAGTAAGCCGATCCACAGCTATAACGGTGAGGTTTCCGACTTCATTGCTCAAGGCATTCCTCAATTCATTGGGTTCGAAGCCGAGAGGCTAATGTTGACGATTCTAGCGCGTAACGAGGATCTAATCGAAGCGCCGGGAATGGGGCCTCATTTGTTTGGAGATGCGACCAATCAACTCATTTACCAGACACTAGCCGATTACATTCAATATGAATCCCATCCTTACACCAAAGGGCATGTGATGGCTTACGCGCGCCAGGTGCCGGGGCTCTGGGAAAAAATCGATGCCGATGAACGCTTCGTCCCGCTTTTTGACGACAGTCCACACAACATCGACAGGTCGGAATTCAATTTCATGCTTGGGCGCCTGCGTCAGTACCTCGCTCATCGGATGGCTTTCATCGAGAATTGGGCATCGATTCAATCCTTGCTTTCAAGCAAAGATCGCGAAGGTAACCCTGCTGATGGATTTCGCCAGATCGCTCTGAAAATCGAAACACTAGCTCCCTGCGGCTCGATCAGTGTGCTGAACGGAACCGATCCGATCACCTACAGCGAGATGGAACTGGACATGAGTCTGGTGCTCGCAGGGGACCGTTGGCTCAGCCGCAAAACCGCCGCAATGCTAGTGGCCCCGAGTGGTCACGGAAAAAGCACCTTTACCACCCAGCTTGTTCTTGGATGGGCCTGCGGACGGCCGGTATTCGGAATTAACTCTGCCGGCGCTCTTCAAATCGTTTGTATCCAAGCCGAGGACGATAAAAACGATGTCATCGAGTTTTGCCGGATGGAGCGCCGGATGAACCTTTCGGACGCCGAGAAAGCCTTGATTCGTAAAAACGCCCATATCGAACAGGTTGCCGATTGCACCGGGCCTGCATTCTTCAAACGGATACGGACCATTCTCTCAGCGCGAAGATCTACCGACGTGCTGATCATCAATCCTTTAACTGCCTATCTGGGCAAAGATCCCCGCGACCCGACTTCGAATGCCGATTTCTTCCGTGTACGGCTGGCGCAAATTCTGGCCGAGTTCAACTGCGCGTGCATCATTGTGCATCACACTCCGAAAACCAACTTCATCCGAACCGAAGATTTCAATTGGTGGGACTGGATGTATCTGGCCAGCGGTGAAGCCGGAATCGTCAACTGGATCAGAGCATGCCTGGTCATGTGGCCAACAAGTCAGCGCGGCACTTATCGATTCATCGCAGCTAAGCGCGGGGCGCGGATCGGTTGGACCGAGATGGAGTATTACTTCAGTTGGAGCGAAGAGAACGGCATTTGCCTCTGGGTTCCAAGCACTTCAGACCAGATCAAGTCCGCCCAGGAATCGAAGGAAGGCCGTTCTTCCGCCCAGACCAAAGAGAAACACAAACACGGGATTCTTGCGCTTGTTCCGAAGATCGACCCCATCAGCCAGGAGCGGCTGTTCCAGGCAGCTAAATGCGGCCAGAAACTGGTGCGCCAGATCATCGCTGTCCTGATCGAGGACGGTAAAGTGTTCGAGCACAAAATGCTGCGCTACGACCAGAGCGGCAAACGGCTCAAGTCTGGCGTCGGCTATAGCCAGATGCCGCCCACCCTGGAGGAGGAAACTACTAAATGACGGCCTTTTTCAGTAACGAAAGAATAAGTGACGGGGGGAATCTTGGCAAGCTGCCAACATTCCTGCCAACATTGCCAAAATGCCTGTGGGGAAAATACAACCAAAAGGGGGGGGGAATGTTGGCGCACGGGTTGGGTTTAGTACGTAGTACTAACCCGTGTGCCAACATTCCTATTCCCCCGGTATTTACCCCCGGTTTTTCATGCGGCAAGAATCTTGGCAACGGTTGGGGGACAAAAAACAAAATTCCACCCGTTACTCTTCTTTCCAACGCTCCGAACTTTTCAAACAACTCCGCCCCGGCTGGAAACCGTTGAAAGGACAAAACAAACTTTTCCGTAACTCTCTCCGAACGGCCGAACATCCCTTCAGGAGCTTCATGAAACGCCCAAAACACAACCTTAAAGGCTGGCTGGGATTGCCGGTCACCAAGCCCGAGGGCGAGGATTTTTTCATCGTCGCCGTCCGCATTGAGAATCCCTCAGATCCGTGCTGGGACGACGGCTTCTGCCTGATGGGAAGCTGGGAGATCATCAGCCGGGATCTGGAGAAGTCGATTGCTCTTACGCCCAAGGCGCTTGGCTACCGGCGATGCCGGTTTGCCCTCAAGCTTTATCAAGGCCAGGAGGCTCGCGAATACATGAGCCAGATGGTGAAGGACGAGCTTCGTTACGCCGCGCAGAAACGTGGGCAGCCAAATAACTAGACGACGTCTAATTTTTGCAGGTAGTTACTACTTATCCCCCCCACAATGAGAGGACCCGATTCCCGAAAACGCCAGCGCGAAGAACTCCAGCGCCTGCGGCGGGAAAAACGACAAGCCCGGCAACGTGCCAAACCACACTCGGGATCACATTGCAAAACCGTGGCCGGAGCTAACAGTTAGACCGTCTAACTTTCTCCCCTCCCCGCGTGTTCACAGCTCGATATCAGATCCAGTTACTCCCTGCCCCGGACGGCCGGCTCTTCTGGGCGGCAGGAGAATCTCGCGGCGATCTTCTGGTAGACGGCAGCCATGAGAAAAGGGACTCCGGTCTAAAGCGAAAAGTCTTTTACGATGATGGCCGCGGGCGCCGGCTCACCTACGAGGCCAACTTCGAAAAGGGCTCTTATCGCTACGTACTGGAACGCGCCGACCACCACGATGGTAAGGTGCAACGTACGATATTCCCGACGTTGCAGGCCGCCGTTTTCTGCCTGACCGGCTGTATCAGCCGCAACGAGTAAGGCTCCGCTCCCGCCTGGTTAACACCAGCCCAAAACCTTTGGTTTCGGAGCTGCCCAAATCAATTTGGGCTATTTTGGGCCGAATTCGAAAAACGCCGTGCGGCGAGCACTGGACGCTATCAATTCGCTCTGAGCCTATGTGATTACCGCAGGCTCCTTCCGGTAATCACGCTCTTTTTCACGAAAATCGTATCAGTTACCCTGGCAGGGTTAGCCTTGTTTATTGGAAGTTGATTACATGTCAACCTCTTCACGTCCTTACCGAACTCGCAAAAAAGATTCCGTTTCGCAACGAGCAATCAATTGATTGGCAACGCGAAAATTAGTCTCCGTCCGAGGGGAAAGGAGGCCTTAAAACGTGCCGGGATTGGAAGATGAGTGGGTTAATTTTGGCAGCGATTGGATGGGCTGGAGGCGTGGGAATCAGCTATGAGGGAGGGAGGTCTCGGACTGGCTGAGTAGAGCCATATTGCTGCTTAAGTTCGTCGAAAGAAGCGCCATTATTAGCATCGAGTTGGCTAGGGCTGAAGTTAAACAAGACGCCCTGGATGGAGAGGTGTGGGAGCTGGCTATTATCCCAATTGAAGACACCGGCGGCGGTTTTGGTGACGGAACTCAAGGCCTGATGTTTTTCGAGGATTTCTGGTCCTGGCAAGGCGCTCAAAGTTTCACTAGCGGAGACAACAGCTTTAGCCAGGTGGAACTTGGTTTTGCCGTTGGCCTGGCGGAAGTAGTCTTCGCCTGCGGAGACGGTGCGTTTGGTGCGAGCGAGCATTTCCTTGGAAATGGAGGGTTGTTCGCCGCGGCCGCGCAATTGGGCGATGCCCCAATTCTGGCTTCTTGCTTTATAGAGAGCGGTGTTGGGATTAACGCCTAGACGGCGAGCGACCTCGCGGATGGAGAGGCCGCTGACTACGAGGGCTCTGAACGCGCCCCAATCGACATCGAGTTTTTTCATGGGGTAGAGAGAGAGTAATCTCTAAGAGCCCCAAGTGAAAGCGCCATCATCGGAGCCGGCGTGCATATAGGCGTTGTGGTCGGTAATCATGTCATCGTATTCGCGCTGCATGTTCGAGAAAGAACTTTCGGGCTGGTTTTTGAGCTGGGTGCCGGCGAGTGCGCCGAGGCGGCGGGCCAGTTCGACGGCGAAACAGCAACTGTCGGCGTAGTCGGGGCTGCGGGGGAAATGTTTGCGCATCTCCGGCTTGGTTTCGACCCTGCACTTCTTGGCGCGCATTTCCCAGCGACGTGCGCAGAACTCTTTTATTGCTTGGGCCGGCATGTTGCGCAGGGCGTCGTTAACGGCGAACTCGCGCACGGCGAAATGCAGCTCGCTGACCACCCGGTCGTACTCTTCGCTGGCGGGGCGCGGGTTAACGGCGCTGATGGGGCGCTCGCTGACTTTGCCCGCCTCCTCGATGCCGACAACCGGCCCCCATTCCCGTCTAAAAATAGACAATAGGCCGCCGCCTTCACCCGAGCTGCCCAGAGCGAAACGTTCCGGCGGAATAGCGAGCGAGCGGCAAAGTTCGACGCACTGGTGGAAGATCTGGTAATGAATTTCCTGGTCGAGGCGGACACTGATTTTCAGCTCGACGGGGGTCCCGAACTCGATGAGCCAACTCTTAGCGCCGTCCTCGCCCGGGACCTGGCCAAGCTTGAAGGGGAGAAACACTTTGCGGTCGCCGCCTTCGTAGCTTGGGTCCAGCACGGCGCACTGGGTAAAGCTGGTGTACCAGGTGGCCGGCTCGCGTAAGTGGTTGTTAAGGACGATGCGTTCGTCGAGCACTGTTTGGGTGATGCCGACCGGGGTCCAGAACCCGATTGATTGAGACCAAAACCGCGGATGTTCACTGGTGCCGTGATAGGCCAGAGCGTCATCGATCTGGCGCTGGTTGATCAGGAAAGGATATTTCCGCTCGCCGCCTTTTTCGACGATCGCGGGACTCCTGCGGCCGTCGAAGAACACGCAGCAACCAACTCCGCGGGCCGGGCCGCCGCGGGTTTCCCATTGTTCGGCTGAATCTGGATCGACACTTATCCAGCCGCCCAGCGGCTCGCTGAACCGGCCGTGGGGGTCCTCGCGTGATTCGGCGTTGCCAAGTAAGAGCGCCTTGAACTCGGGGTTTTTGGCCAGGTTGTCGCAAGCCTGGAAGATGGCCTCGCGAGTGCCTTGCGCCTCATCGACGACTAACAGGACCCGGGTGTTGTGGTAACCGATCAGGTTGTGCAGGGCCTCCTCCACCGGGCCGTCCTCGATGGCTAACCCGAAGATGCCGTTCTTTTTGTCGCCGGCCCGAAGTCGGATCATGTATTCGCTGTAGAGAGCCTGCCCGATGGTCATGTCGGGCCGCTTGGCAATCCTGGCGTGCAAGTCCTGGATATAGTACCAGAGGCGCCGGGAGAGCGCGTCGCGGGTGGTACTGGCCATGATCACGCTCGTGCCTTCGGGATACTCCAGCCAGTACAACAGCCCAATGAGCGAGGCGTTAAAGCTTTTGGCACTGGCCGCCGGCCCCGTCCAGGTCACCCAGTGGTATTCACAAAAGCTCCGCAGCGCACGGTCGATCCAGGGGTGCCAGACGATGCCGGCGCCATGCCAGATGTCCAGGATCGCCGCCTTGCGATGCACGTAGGCGCCCGAGCAGATGTTCTTGGCCCCCGCGTAGAGGTGACACTGCAAGGGTGTCGCGCCCCGGGGGAAAGGGAACCCCTTGAAGACATCGCTCGCCGGGACGGGTTGCATGTGGAGAGAGGAGTTTTAGCAATCGGCCCCCTGGCTTGGCAAGGCGCTTGGAGGTTCCTTGCCGGAGCAGTCTGCCAGCGATTGCGGCAAATCAAAGTATATCTTAGTAACTGTTAGTTAATTTTAGTAATAGCCTGGTTGGGACTCGATAATTCTCCTCCTGCCGTTAGCTTGACAGTGGTTAGCTTTACAGTACCATGCCGTACTAACAAATGCATTCTGTGCCGGAGTCCAGTCGTAAAAAACAAACCAGCTATTGAAGGTCCTGATTCCGATGCGGTGACGGTGGTGGAACTGGCCCGGCTGTTTGGGGTGGAGAGGTCGGTGGCTCGCCGATGGCTGCATCGGCATGGATTCCAAATGCGCCTGGTTCGACTGCCACAGACCGGCAATCAGGCGAGCAACGCTCTGTCGCGCTCCGATGCTCTGGAAGCAATCTCCCTGCGCCGGAAAGAGGGGTTCCGGGTGAAACTGACCAAGGAAGGCAATAGAACTTAACTAGCGCCTTTTATGCAAATACCGCAACCCACAACTGTCCTCCCGCACGACTCTCGAATTGTCAGCCTTCGGATGGGCGAGCTGGCAAAGCGCCCCCTCAGACCATCGCCGCCGCCCACCCCAACGTTTCTTGGAATTCTGATACTGCTGGCGCCCCTCGCCCTGTTGCTCTTTTTTGGTGAGCAGCAAAGAGAGCAGCAGGTTTCGCTCGCCAGGAAAGCACTTCTGGACCGGCTAGACCGCAGAATCCTGGAGAAAAAGATTAGCGGGGGCATGGATTTGGGCAGCCAGTACTGGATCTTGATGCCGGACGGTCGCTGGCACCTGGGGTTGTACTCCGGCCCCGTTGCCAGTCCTGATGAGCTGCCCCGCGAAGGCAACGTTCCCGGGGATCTCCGGGCGAGCTTGCGCGACGGCCATCTGTGGCTTTTCACCAGGATTGGAGGCAGTTCGGACTTTGCCTGGGTCGATCCCTAGCACCTGTCCAGCTAAAGCCGCGCCCTCAAACCAATAAACCAACAAACCAATGTTAGACTATTACACTCCACAACAAGACCCTGAAGAAGAAAAGGCCAGGCTCCAACTTCTGGCCATGGCCCAACAGTACGAACGACAACGCCAAAACTACGGATGGAGAAACATGCCGCTTTGGCAAAAAATTCTGCTGATTCTGGCCGGAATCCTCTTTTTTGGTCTTGGTTCAGGCGCCAACCCTTTTGGAGGATAAGCTCCTCATCTCCTTTGCTCCCTTTGCGCGGCAATCCGCTCCTTGGCCACCGCGCTGGCTTGGGCCTCCATTTCCCGGACCGACGATGGATATATCCTGGGAGAATACGATGACTTGGCAAGAGCAAAGCGGGTCGTCATTAACGGCGTCTTCAAAAGAGAGATAGGAATTTGCCTCTAATCACGCGCACGACAACCGACCGGCTGGCGGAATATCCAAGACGGCTGAACCGAGCGCCTCAACGGAGCGCCGGACGGACACGCATGGTTACCTCAGACGCGGCCTCGCCGCACTTTGAAGGAAATTACCTCTTGACAGCTTTAATGAACTAAGCCATCCTGAGAGAGGCGAACGATAA
>Ga0318562_10000683_pt1 | contig 15065 bp, 13 predicted proteins | sample GRESIP066b5f18_FD_203688 | JGI IMG/M metagenome (GOLD analysis project Ga0318562, IMG submission 203688) | Tropical soil microbial communities from Luquillo Experimental Forest, Puerto Rico - GRE.SIPMG.066b5f18 | ecosystem: Environmental > Terrestrial > Soil > Tropical forest > Bulk soil... | reverse complement strand
GCGTTCACCGGCCGACCCGAAGCCGGCGTTGATCATTGCGTCGGCGGCCAGGTCCAGGTCGGCGTCGGGCAGGATCACCGCGTGGTTCTTCGCCCCACCCAGGGCCTGCACCCGCTTGTCATGGGCGGTGCCCGTCTCATAGACGTAGCGGGCGATCGGGGTGGACCCCACGAACGACACCGACTTGATGGCGTCGTTGGTCAGCAGTTCATCGACCGCGGTCTTGTCGCCTTGGAGCACGTTGAACACCCCGGCGGGCAGCCCGGCTTCTTTCCACAGTTCGGCGATCCACAGCGAGGCCGACGGGTCCTTCTCGGAGGGTTTGAGCACCACGGTGTTACCGGCGGCAATCGCGATCGGGAAGAACCACATCGGCACCATGGCCGGGAAGTTGAACGGGGAGATGATGGCCACCGGGCCGAGCGGTTGGCGGATGGAGTAGACGTCGACCTTGGTCGAGGCGTTCTCGGTGAACCCGCCCTTCAGTAAGTGCGGGACCCCGCAGGCGAATTCGACGACTTCCTGGCCGCGGCTGACTTCGCCGAGCGCGTCGGAGACGACCTTGCCGTGCTCGGCGGTGATGATCTCGGCCAGCTCACCCTTGCGGGCGTTGAGCAGCTCCCGGAAGTTGAACAGGATCGCGCCGCGCTTGGCCAGCGAGGTATCCCGCCACGCCGGGAACGCCGCCACCGCGGCATCGATCACCGCGCGGGTATCCTCCACGCTGGCCAGCGCGACCTGCCCGGTCACCTCACCGGTCGCCGGATTCGTCACGGGCGCCGTCGCGCCGCTGTTACCCGGGAATGACTTGTTGTCGAGCCAATGCGAAATGGTCTTGCTCATGATCACTTTCCGTACTTCGAGATGTATTCGGTCATGGTGTTCAGTTGGTAGCGGGACACCTCGTGTGCGTTCTCGTCTTCGGCGAAGACCGAGGACACCATGACGGTGTCGGGCCGCTGATAGAAGTCGATGTCGGCCAGGGCGCCGAAGAACTCGTCCCAGTCGACGTCGCCGTCACCGATCTTGAGGTGCTGGTGCACCCGCGCCGGGCTGCCCGGCGGATTGGTGATGTAGCGCAGGCCGTGGCTGCGGCGGTGGTCCATTGTGTCGGCCACATGCACGAGGCGCAGCTTGTTGCCTGCCGCACGGATGATCTCACCCATGTTGCCACCCATGTGATAGGAGTGGCAGGCGACGTAGACCATTCCGATATTGGGGGAGTTAACGCCGCGAATGATCCGCAACGCCTCCAGCCCGTCCTCGACGAAATCGTCTGGGTGCGGGTCGATCCGGACGTCGATGCCCTCGCGTTCGAAGATCGGCACGAGCTCCTCCATGGACCGGAAGAACGCGCGCTCGGACTCCTCGGCACGCTCGGGGCGTCCGGAGAACTCTGTGTTGATGACGTTCACGCCGAGGTCAACGGTGATCTGCACGACGCGCTTCCAGTTGCGTACCGCGGCCTCGCGGGCATCCTCGTCGGGACCGGACCAGCGCAGCACCGGCAGCACCGACGCGATGCCAACGCCCGCATCCGCACACGCCTTGCGGAACTGCGCGACGAGGTCGTCGTCGGCCCGCGGGTGGTTGAAGAACGGGATGAAGTCCCTGTGCGGGGTCAGCTGCAGGTACTCGTAGCCCAGATCCGCGACCAGACGCGGGAAGTCGAGCAGGTCGTAGTCGTGGTGGAACGGCGTCGGATCCAGTGCGATCTTCATGGTCATGCCCCCTTGATCGAGTCGCGGGCCACCATCTCGACCTCAACCGGCTGGCCTGTCTCGAGCGACTTCACGCCTGCATCGCACACCGCGGCTGCGGCGTATCCGTCCCAGGCGCACGGCCCGTCGATGTAGACACCGGTCTCGGCGCCGCGTTGCACCGCCTCGACCCACCGCTGGAACTCGGTGTCGTATGCCTGTCCGAAACGCTCCTTGAAACTCGGTGTGCTCTGTCCGCCCCACGTGCCTGGCGCGCTCTTGCGCACCAGGCCGACGTCGAGCCCGATCATCGCGCTGCCCTTCTCGCCGACCAGTTCGGTGCGCACCTCATAGGCCACGCCGGTGGTGACGAACACCTCGACATCGACGTGCTTGCCCGACGCCGTCTTAAAGATCGCGATCTGGGGGTCCTGAAGGCCCTGCGGTGCACCGGGATTCGCTGCGGGACGGATGATCTGAACCGAGGTGATCTCTTCGCCGAACAGGAATCGGGTGACGTCGACCTCGTGTACCAGCGAGTCCTTGACGATCATCGAGCTGTCGAAGTTTGGCGGGACCGTGGGATTGCGGTGTGCGCAGTGCATCACCAGCGGCTGGCCGAATTCCCCGCCGTCGATGAGCAGCTTGAGCTGTTCGTACTCGTGGTCGAAGCGCCGCATGAAGCCGACCTGGATCAGCTTCTTGCCGAGCTCCGCCTCGCGCTTGATGACCTCCAAAGACGTTGCGACGTCGGTGGTCAGCGGCTTCTCACACATCACGGGCTTGCCGTGCTCCAGACAGGCGAGCAACTGCTTCTCGTGGGTTGGCCCGGGCGTCGCCAGCACGACGGCGTCGACGTCGGAGTCGGCGATGGCGTCGAGCGGATCGCCGATGGCCCGGCAGCCGGGCACGCTCGCGGCGATCTGTTCCGCCTTCTCTGCGAGGTAGTCGTTGACGACGGTCACCCGCGCACCGGAGATGCGCGAGGAGATGCGGGCAACGTGATCGGCACCCATCATGCCGACGCCAAGCACGGCTATGCGTAGATCAGACATGTTGTTCCTAGCCGAATTTCACAGAAGGGACACCGCACGAGCCGAGGTACTGGCGCGTGCGCTTGGCGATAGGCAGGGGTGCGTCGACCTCGCACGGATACATGTCCTGCTCGACGATCGCGAAGACATCGATGCCCAGCTTGTCAATGGCCGCCAACAGCGGCGGCATCTCCGGAATCCCGAGCGGCGGCTCGGTCATCGCACCCAGTTTGACCGCCTCGCTGAACGGCAGATCCTCTGCCTCGACCTTGGCCCGCACATCGGGGTTGACCTGCTTGAGGTGCAGATAGCCGATCCGGTCCGGAGCTCGTTCGATGATGGCGATGTTGTCACCGCCGCAGTAGCTGATGTGGCCGGTGTCCAGGCACAGGTTGACGAACTCGCCGTCGGTGCCGTCGAGAAAGCGGTAGACGTTCTCCTCGGTGTCGACATGGCTGTCGGCATGCGGATGGTATTGCGCACGCACGCCGTACTTTTCGTACATCGCCTTGCCGAGCTCGTTCATGCCGGTGGTCTTCTTCAGCCACTGCTCTGCGGTCAGATTGCGGTCCTCCAGCACGGTGCCGGTTGCGGGGTCGCGCCACATCTCGGGAATGACCACGACGTGCTTGCCGCCGACGGCCGCAGTCAGCTTCGCGACATCCTCGATCTGAGTCCACACCGCGTCCCACGAGTCGTCCTGATGCAGATGCTCGAAGACGGTGCCCGCCGACAGCTTCAGGTCGCGCGAGGCCAGCTCGTCGGACAGCTGGTTGGGATCGGTGGGCAGGTAGCCGAATGGGCCGAGCTCAATCCACTTGTAACCGGACGCCGCGACCTCATCGAGGAACCGGGTGTAGGGGGTTTGGACCGGATCCTCGGGAAACCACACGCCCCAGGAGTCGGGCGCGGAGCCGACTAGAATGGTGCTCATCGATCGATTAATCCTTAACAGTCGTAGGGCTTTACGTGCGGGCGCTGGATCTTCTTCCACTCCGCGTAGGTTTCGTACGCCTCTTTGGTGGACTCCAGCTCCGAGGTCTGGCTGACGGGTACGTCCCACCAGGACTGGCTATCCGGCGCGTAGATCAGCGGGTCGGTCTCGACGTGGATCACGGTGGTGTGCTCATTGGCCTTGGCCACCTTGACCGCGTCGGTGAACTCCGCCGCCGTCGACACCTTGATCACCTCGGCGCCAAGGCTGGCCGCATTGGCCGCCAGGTCGACGGGAAGCTTGTCGCCGGCTAGCCGGCCCGAGCCGTCGCGGTATCGGTAGTACGTGCCGAATCGCTGGGAGCCCAACGACTCCGACAGTGAACCGATCGACGCGAAGCCGTGGTTTTGCACCAGCACCAGAATGACCTTGACGCCCTCCTGGACCGCGGTCACCAACTCGGTGGCCATCATCAGGTAGGAGCCGTCGCCGACCATGACGAACACGTCGCGGTCGGGGCTGGCCATCCGCACGCCGATGCCGCCTGCCACCTCGTAGCCCATACACGAGTAGCCGTACTCGACGTGGTAGCCCTTGCGGTCGCGGGTGCGCCACAGCTTGTGCAGATCGCCCGGCATCGACCCGGCCGCGCACACGACTACGTCGCGAGGATCGGACAGCGTGTTCGCCAGCCCGATGACCTGACTCTGGTTCAGGGCGCTGCCGTCATCCTCGACGCGGTAGGCCGCGGTGACGGTGTCGTCCCACTCCGTGGCGAGTTCGGTTGTCCGCGTACGGTAGTCGTCGCTCACCGAGTAGCCGCTGAGCGCGTCGGACAGCGCCTCGATGGCCTCGCGGGCATCGGACACCACGCTCAGGCCGCCTTGCTTCACGGCGTCGAACGAAGCGACGTTGATGTTGACGAATCGGACATCGGGGTTGTTGAACGCGGTCCGCGATGCGCTGGTGAAGTCGCTGTAGCGGGTGCCGATCCCGATCACGACGTCGGCTTCGGCCGCCAGTGCGTTGGCGGCGGTGGTGCCGGTCGAACCCACGGCGCCGACCGACTGCGGATGGTCGTAGGGGAGTGACCCCTTGCCCGCCTGCGTTTCCGACACCGGGATGCCGGTTTTCTCGACGAACGCCGCCAGGGCGTCGTTGGCGCCGGAGTAGATGACCCCGCCGCCCGCGACGATCAGCGGCCGCTGTGCCGACCGGATGATCTCCGCGGCCCTGGTTAGCACTGAGCGCTCCGGCAGCGGGCGTGCTACATGCCAAGTGCGTTCGGCGAAAAGCGATTCCGGCCAGTCGAAGGCCTCGGCCTGCACGTCCTGCGGCAGCGCGATGGTGGCCGCACCCGTCTCGACCGGGTCGGTGAGGACGCGCATCGCCCCGATCAGCGCCGACGGCAACTGCTCCGGGCGCCATACCCGGTCGAAGAAGCGCGACAGCGGTTTGAACGCGTCGTTGACGGTCATCTCATTGTCATGAGGCTGTTCGAGATCCTGCAGCACCGGTGTGCTCACCCGGGTGGCGAACGTATCCGACGGCAGCAGAAGGACGGGCAGCCGGTTAATTGTGGCCAGCGCAGCACCGGTCAGCATGTTGGTCGAACCGGGCCCGATGCTCGCGGTGACCGCCCAGGCCTGCAGCCGATCCTTCTGCCTGGCATATGCGGCAGCGGTGTGCACCATCGCCTGTTCGTTGCGGCCCAACACATATCGAAGCGCCGGCTCCGTGCCGGTCTGCTCGGCGTCGACCTCGGCCTGCAACAGCGCCTGCCCCATGCCTGCGACGTTGCCGTGGCCGAAGATGCCGAAGCAGCCTGCGAAGAACTTGTGCCGCTCGCCGTCGCGCTCGACGTACTGGTTGGCCAGGAACCGCACCGTGGCCTGGGCGACGGTGAGCCGCACGGTCGGCTCGTTGTGCGGCGACTTGAACGCGGATGCTTTGGAAACCACGTCACGCTCCTTGGGTGTGCAGTGGAAGCCTGGCATCGACGGCCTGGTTTTCCCAGCTGCCGCGCAACCAGGCGTGTTCGGGGTCGTCGACGATCTTCCAGGCGCGTTCCTCGCCGGGGCCTGCCATCACGTTGAGGTAGTACATGTGATAGCCGGGCGCGGCAACGGACGGCCCGTGGAAGCCGTGCGGCACCAACACGACGTCACCAGTGCGGACCTCTTCGAGCACCTCGATCGGGCGGCTCGGCGTTCCGTACACACGGTGATAGCCGAAGCCGCGGGAATCGTCTGGGCCTGAGGCGATCTCGAAGTAGTAGATCTCCTCGAGCGCCGACTCGACAGGCGACTCCTCGTCGTGCTTGTGCGCGGGGTAGCTCGACCAGTTGCCGCCTGGCGTGATCACCTCGCACGCGATCAGCGAGTCAGCCTCGAAAACACCTGCGGTGCCGAAGTTGTGCACCTGGCGGCTGCAACTGCCGGTTCCCCGCAGCTCGACGGACACATCGCCGGCTGACACCTTGCGGTTGGGGAACGACCTCTTGGCGCGAGCGCCGCAGATCGCGAGCCTGCCCTCACCGCACAGCGTGTACTGCTGACCGGTGCCGATGTAGACCATGTCGGCGGGACCGTCGAACACCGATGCCCGCGGGGACAGCTCGAAGGTCTCGCCGTCGCACTCGACGGTGCCTCCGCCGGCCAGCGGCAGGATCATCACCTCGATGTCGTTGGTGTTCAACGCGAGTTGCTTCGTCGCATCGAGCTCCACTACCCACAGGCTGGCCTCGCTCCAGCCCGCCGACTCCGGTGTGACGTCGACGGTGTAGGGCAGCGTCGCGCTCTTGGCGGGTATGTAGTACTTGCTGTGCATGCTCACCTCACCATCGATGCGGCGGCCGCGACCGCCGAGCTGACGTCGTCGTCCGCGGGATAGAGCAGGGTGCGCCCGACTATGAGGCCGCGCACCGACGGCAGCGCCAACGCCTTCTCCCAGCTGGCGAACGCCTCATCCGGATCTGCGGGATCACCACCGAGCAGTAGGGTGGGCAGGGTCGTCGCCTCCATGACCCGGTCCATTTCCTCGACAACCGGCAGCTTCATCCAGGTGTATGCGGATGTGGACCCGAGGCCCTGGCCGATGTGGATCGACTTGATCACCGCGTCGGGGGAGAGGTCGTTTTTCACCTTGCCGTCGACCCGGCTGGACATGAACGGCTCTACCATCGCGATCAGACCGTGCGCGGCGAGCTCATCGATCGCTTGCGCGCACGCCGCCATGGTGGCGACCGTGCCGGGATCGTCTAGTGCAATCCGGCACAACATCTTTCCGCCGTTCATCTTCGCCGCTGCGGTCGATGCCGCAGTGGCCGCCGTCATCCGGTCGTCGAATTCGAATGACGCGCCTGCCAAGCCGCCGCGGTTGAACGACGAGAACACCACCTTTTCTTCGAGCGCGCCCAGCAGGACCAGGTCGTCGAGGATGTCAGAGGTGGCGAGCACGCCGTCGACGCCGGGATCGGCGAGCGCCGCGCGCAGGCGATCCAGCAGATCGGTGCGACTGTTCATTGCTGTCGGCCGCGAGCCGACGGCGAGTGCGCCACGCGCGGGGTGGTCGGCGGCGACGATCATCAGCCTGCCGTTGCCGCGAACCGTTGGGCGGGTGGTGCGCGTCTGCCACGCGCGGTCGATCGCTTGCGGGTCCGACGCACGCATCGCGGTGATCTCGGCGTAGTCCCGGCACAATGCGTCAGACATTGGCGGCCTCCTGGGCGGTTTGGTCGGCAAGGGCGGCGACTTCAGCCGCCGTCGGCATCGCCGTCGAGCACTCGAGTCGCGACGCGACGATCGCACCGGCTGCGTTGGCGTATCGAAGGATCTTCTCCAGCGGCCAGCCGTGCAGCAGCCCATGACACAGGCTGCCGCCAAACGCATCTCCAGCGCCGAGGCCGTTGACGACGTCGACCTCATTGGGCGCGACGTTGACGTGGGCGTGCCGGGTCTTGCCCAGCACCCCGCGCGGACCCTGCTTGACGATGGCCAGTTCGACACCGAGGTCCAGGAGTGCTTCGGCCGCGCGTTGCGGGTTGGTCTCGCCGATGGCGATCTCGCACTCCTCCCGGTTGCCGACCGCGACGGTCACATGCGCAAGCGCGCGCTGCACCTGCTCGGTAGCCGCGGCGGGCGACTCCCAGAACATCGGCCGGTAGTCGAGGTCGAGGACGGTGAGCGGAGCCCGCTCGCGGGCCTCCCACGCGGCGAAATGTGCGCTGCGGCTTGGCTCTTCGGACAATCCGGTGACGGTCGACCAGTACAGCCCGGCCGAGCGCACGGCGTCCAGGTCGAGCTCGTCGGGGCGGATCTGGAGATCGGGTGCGCTCGGGCGCCGGTAGAAGTACAGCGGGAAGTTGTCCGGCGGGAAGATCTCGCAGAACGTCACCGGCGTCGGATACTCGTCGTGGGTCGTCACGAAGCGGTTGTCGACGCCGAGGCGGGCTAGCTCGTTGCGGACGAACGTGCCGAACGGGTCGGCGCCGACGCCGGAGATCAGCGCGGTGCGGTTACCGAGCCGCGCGGCGGCCACCGACACGTTGGCGGCGCTGCCGCCGAGGAACTTTCCGAACGACTCGACGTGCTCGAGGCCGACGCCGGTCTGTAGGGGGTAAATGTCGACGCCGCTGCGCCCAATGGCGAGTACGTCGAACGGCTGCGTGCTAGTCAAGGTCGCTCTCCGGCGGGTAGATGGGTGGCGTGTGTACGACTGTCCTCTCGACACTCGTGCATGTCAATAGTTTGTCCTGACATTCTAACTTTTGGTCATGCGGTGCTATTATTCAGCTACCGTTATCTGGTCGGACCCGAGATCGGAGACAGCGTGCCCTTGTCGGTGGAGCTCGACAGGTCGAGCCCTGTCCCCCTCTACTATCAGCTTGCCCAAGCCATCGAGGCCGCGATTCGTGACGGCGAACTGGCTCCGGGCGATCGATTCGAAAACGAACTGGCGCTGGCGAAAAGGCTGACACTGTCGCGGCCGACGACCCGGCGCGCGATCCAGGAACTCGTCGATAAGGGCCTACTGGTCCGTAAGCGTGGGGTCGGTACCCAGGTGGTGCAAAACCCGGTGCATCGACGGGTCGAGCTAACCAGCCTGTACGACGACCTCACCCGGGCCGGCCAGGAGCCGACGACCCAACTGCTCGACTATCACATCGGCCCGCCCGAGGAAGAGGTCGCACGCGAACTCAGCCTGAAGGACGGCTCCGAGGTGGTCTCTATTCACCGGCTGCGATGCGCGAACGGCGAGCCGCTCGCGGTCATGACAAACCACCTGCCCGTGGAGATCGCCCCTGACGCAGAGGAACTGGAGAGCAACGGCCTGTATCAGTCGCTGCGGGCCCGCGGTGTGCACATCCGGCTGGCCCGGCAGCGCATCGGCGCCCGCGGGGCGACCCGCGCGGAGGCGAAGCTGCTCGACGAGAAGCCCGGTGCGCCGCTGCTGACGATGGCGCGCACGGCGTTTGACGACTCCGGCGCCGCTGTCGAGTACGGCACGCACTGCTACCGCGCATCGCGCTACTACTTCGACACGACGCTCGTCGACCGCTGACTTGACTGCGCGAGCAGACGCAAAAGTTCGCCGCGTCCTGCGCTTTCGCGGACATTCGCGTCTGCTCGGGCAGTAAAAGTGATCCGTCAACTCGGCTGGCGGGGTTCGGCGGTGGTGCCGCGGATGACCAGCGTCGGCTCGAGCACCACGTCGTGTTCGTCGCCGGCCTGACCCTCCAGCATGGCGACCGCGAGCCGCACCGCATCACGGGCCAATGCGTCGGCGTCCTGGTGCACGGTTGTCAGGTTGATTCGGGGGTTGTCCGACAGGTGGCTGTCGTCGAAACCGATCAGCGACAGATCGCCGGGCACGTCGACACCGGCCCTGGTGAACACGTCGAGCAGGCCAAGTGCACACCGATCGTTGCCCGCGAGCACGGCCGTCGGCAGTGCCGGCTCGGCGAGCATGGCCCGCGCAGCCTCCGCGCCCGCCGTTTCGTTGTGTGCGCCGGGGATGACCTTGGCATGGTCGGATAATCCCTGTCGGCGCATGGCCGTCCGATAGGCCTGACGGCGCTCCGCCGAACCGGGGTCGGTGCCGCCGTCGACGTGGTAAATGTCCCGGTGCCCCAGTTCGACGAGGTAATTCACCGCCTGCCGGATGCCCTTCGCGTCGTCGGTGCGCACCGTGGCCAGCCCGGGATGGGCGGCGAGGTGGCGGCCGACGACAACTACGGGGACCTTCTCGGCGAGCGCCGTCAAATAATCGGTTCCCGACGTCGGGCCGAGCAGGATGAGGCCGCCGCAGCGGTGGCTGAGCAGCGCGTCGACAGGCACCGACTCGGCGCGGTCGGGAAGGTTGGCCGAAAGCAGCACCTCGTAGCCGAGTTTCTCTGCGGCCGGATAGATATTGGTGACCAGCTCGGCCTCGAACAGCTGACGGACATCCATCAGGACGCCGAGCGTGCGGCTGCGACCGCGTGCCAGCAGCCGCGCCGCCGAATCCGGGCGGTAGCCGATCTCTTCGGCGACCGCGAGGACCCGCTGTTTGGTTTCCTCGCTGGCGCCTGGCTTTCCGTCGAGGATGAAGGAAACCAGCGTGCGGGACACGCCGGCGCGGCTCGCGACGTCGGCCATCGTGGGTTTGCGGCGGGGTCGGTCCTTCTCGACCGGCATCGGCGACGTCATGGCCCTCCTCGAATGTGACTGTTGACACAGCGGTACGCCACGTTCATAGTAGACCTAACGCGCGTAACTAACGCGCTTTAGTCAGCAAGTTTTTCCGCCGCGAAATTGGGCTCGAATCGAGAAAGCAAAACCATGACACCAGCGAAAACGGGCGCATCGTCCGGGCATTTCCTCACCAAGCTCACCGTGATCGCCACCCTCGGTGGCCTGCTGTTCGGCTACGACACCGGCGTCATCTCCGGTGCGCTGTTGTACATGAAGACCGATCTGCACCTCAGCTCGTTCTGGGAGGCGACGGTCGTCAGCTCGCTGTTGTTCCCCGGCGCCGCCTTCGGCGCACTATTCGGCGGCCGGGTCGCCGACCGGATCGGCCGCAAGCGCAGCCTCTTGGTGTGCGCGGCCCTGTTCCTCGTCGGCGCACTGGGTTGTGCACTCGCGCCCAGCGTCGGAATCATGGTGACGGCCCGCATCATTCTCGGGTTCGGCGTCGGAGCGGCGGCCGTGACGTGCCCGCTGTACCTGGCCGAGATGGCACCCGCCGATCGCCGCGGCCGCATGGTCACGATCAATGAACTGATGATCGTCACCGGTCAGATGCTGGCCTTCGCGATCAATGCGCTGCTCGATCACGTGATTCACGATCCGCATGTGTGGCGCGCCATGCTGGCCGTCGCCATCGTGCCCGCCGTCGCGCTGTTCCTCGGCATGCTGGCGCTGCCGGACTCACCGCGCTGGTACGGCTTCAAGGGCCGGATGGGCGAGGCGCGCAAGGTGCTCGGCCTGAGCCGCACGCCCGAGGAGGCCGATGCGGAGTTCGCCCTGATCGTCGATCACACCGAGCACATGCTGAAGTCGAAGAGCACGCCGTTCAGCGTGATTCGCGATGTGCCGTGGATCCGGCGCGTGGTACTGATCGGCTGCGGCCTTGCGATCGTCCAGCAGGCCACCGGCATCAACACCGTGAACTACTACGCCCCAACGATTCTGGAGCAGAGCGGCCTCGGCGTGAGCGCGGCGCTGGTCGCCACCATCGCGGTGGGCGTGACGTCGGTCGTCACGACGATCATCGGAATCATCCTGCTCGGCTACATCGGCAGGCGCACCATGCTGCTGATCGGCTTCGCCGGTGTCGCTCTGTCCCAGCTCGCGTTGTCTCTGGTCTTCGTCCTGCCCGAGTCGACCACACGCAGCTACGTGATCCTCGCCTGCATGGTGCTCTTCGTGGCGTTCGTGCAGATGTTCATCGGAACCTGTGTGTGGCTGCTGCTTTCGGAGATCTTCCCGCTGAGCATTCGCGGCTTTGCGATGGGGATCGCGGTGTTCGTGCTGTGGTGCACAAACGCGATCATCTCCTTCCTGTTCCCGCTGCTGAATTCGGCGCTCGGGTCCACGGGAACGTTCCTGCTGTTCGTCGCGATCAATATCGGGTCGTGGGTGTTCGTCCGCAGATACGTGCCGGAGACCAAGGGCACGACGCTCGAGGAGCTCGAGGAGAGGTTCGAGGCGCAGGGGGGTCGCCATCTGGCGCCCGTCGCAGCTGCCTGAGCCCCGCTATGTGAACGCCGCCCTGAACGCCCTCAGGGCGGCTTCACTCTCTCCGGAGGCCCAAGCCTCCATGCCGACGGTGCCGGCAAAACCGATGTCGCGCAGAGCTTTCGCGATCGCGGGATAGTAGATCTCACCGGTGCCGGGCTCACACCGACCCGGCACGTCGGCGACCTGAACCTCTCCGATCGCCTCGCCGCAGCGCCGGATCAACTCGATCAAATTTCCCTCGCCGATTTGCGCGTGGTAGAGGTCGAGCATCATCCGGACGTTCGGATGCCCGACGCCTTCGATGAGTGCGAGGGTGTCCTTCGCCCGTGCGAGTGGCACGCCGGGGTGGTCCACGATCGTGTTCAGGTTCTCCACGCAGAAGGTGACGTCGGCGGCAGCGCCCAACTCGCCGATTCTTTCCAGAGCGCGCTGCGCCGTAAGCCACATCTCGCCCGTCGCGCGGTGGCGGGGTCGGGCGGCCTTGCCGTCGACGATTTCGGCCGTATGCAGGTTCAGACGCGGAACACCCAGCGTCTCAGCTGCTTTGATGCTCAGCTCGGCTGTCCGCACCACCTCGTCGGCGCTGGCAGGGTCGATCAGGTCGCCGTGCAGGTAGCCCGTCATGGACGAGAACCGGGCGCCCGTCGCGGCGAGAGCGTCGAGGTCCTTGTCGTGCCAGCTCCAGATCTCCACCGCGAAGCCGAGCTCGTCGATGCGCCGCACGCGGTCGATGAGCGGCAGGTCGGTGAACACCATCTCGGAGCAGACCGCCAACTGAAAGCCGGTCACTGCAGTACCCCATCGATGACGACGGGCGCGCCGGTCTGCACCGATTCGCGCGCTGCGATGGCGATGTCGAGCGCGACGCGGGCGTCGCGACCGGTGACAGACGGCTCGGTTCCTGTGCGCACGCACTCGGCGAAGTGGGCGAACTGCGCGATGTAGGCGTCGGCGAACAGATCCGTGTTGCCGGGGGCGGCGCGGTCGGGTTCACGGCCGGCCACGAGCACGCCACCGGAGCCGAAGACCTCACCGCGCACGTCGTAACCGTAGACGGCCTGGAAGCTGGCCTCGGCGATGGCGAACGCCCCGTTGTCGAACCGCAGCTGCACGACCGCGGTGTCCAGGAAGCTCGAGTCCCTCAGCGCGGGGTGGATCAACGCGTCGGCCTGAGCGAAGACCTGCGTGACGCGGGCGCCGGGATTGAGCCAGCACAGCGTGTCGAAATCGTGAATCAGCGTCTCGTTGAAGATCGTCCACGGCTTCACCCGGGCTGCGACGTCGGCGCTGATTCCCGGGTCACGCGTCAGCGACCGGAGCATCTGCGGTGTGCCGATTGCACCGTCGGCGATCTTGTTGTGCATGGCTGCGAAATCGTCGGCGAAACGGCGGTTGAACCCGACCTGCAGCGCGACACCCGCGCTGCTTGCGGCGTCGATCGCGCGGTCGGCGTCCTCCAGCGTCAGTGCCATCGGCTTCTCACAGAACACGTGCTTGCCTGCACGTGCTGCGGCGACGACGAGGTCGGCATGGGTGGCCGCGGGGGAGGAGATTGCGACGGCGGCGACGGCCGGATCGGCGATCATCTCGAGCGGGTCGGCGAAGGTCTTCGGCGCGTTGAGCCGTGCGGCGGCAGACGGATCGGGATCGGCGACGGCCGCGAGGCGGACGCCGGGCAGACGGCTGGCGAGGGTCTCGGCGTGGAAGCTGCCGATCCAGCCGGCACCGACGAGGCCGAAGGACAACGGGATGGTCATCGACGAACTCCAATCTCTACTAGAACGTTCTAGTCAAATTAAGTGATTTCGGCCGTTTCGTCAACAATTTCGCTAGAACGTTCTAGGCTGGCCGGGTGGAACGCAGGCCGACGCTGGAAGACGTGGCCGCACGCGCGGGAGTGTCGCGTGCACTGGTGTCGATCGTCATGCGCGATGTGCCCGGTGCGAGCGACGAGACGCGCGAGAACGTGCGGCGCGCGGCCGATGAGATCGGCTACCGGCCGGACCCGCGCGCCCGCCGGCTGCGTCAACTGCGGACCAAGTTGATCGGGGTGACATTCACTGCGGGGCAGGAGTTCCACGCCGATCTGGTCGACGGCGTGTACGTTGCCGCCGACGAACTCGGCTATGACGTGGTGCTCAGCGGGGTCACCCCGCACCGTGACGAGCACCGCGCGGTGCGCACGCTCGTCGACGACCGATGCGAGGGTTTGGTCCTGATCGGTTCCGAGATGCCCGCGCGCCAACTCGTCGACCTCGGGTCCAGGGTGCCCGTTGTGGTGATGGCGCGGCGGGTTCGCGGTGTGGACGCGGTGCGCAGCGACGATATCGCAGGGGCCGTGTTGGGTATGGAGCATCTGATCAGCCTTGGCCACAGCCGGATTCTCTATTTGGACGGCGGCCGGGCACCCGGCGCCGCCGAGCGATTGCGCGGCTACCGGCGCGCCGCGCGGTCTGCCGGCCTGTCCGAATTGACCAGTCGCGGGGGCCTCACCGAGCGGGAAGGCGCCGCTGCGGCCGCTGGCATGCTCGCGTCGAAAGCTTTGCCCAGCGCGGTGTTTGCGTTCAATGACCGGTGTGCGCTCGGCGTGATGGACACGCTGATCCGGGCAGGAGTTGTTGTCCCGGAACAGGTTTCCGTGCTCGGCTTCGACGACAGTCCGTTGGCGGGGCTGGCCCACATCGATCTCACCACCATTCGCCAAAACTCCGCGGGACTGGCAAAAGCGGCGGTGCTGCGGCTTGCAACCCGGCTGGATGAGGCCCCGAAGGGCGGCGCCGTAGTGGACATCACCTGCGAACCAACACTGATTGTTCGTGGTTCGACGGCACCACCGGCAAGTGACCTGCGTCGACCCAACGATCATTTGACAGGCAGTCCTAATGTCAGGACAAAGTCTTGACTTTCTGCTGTGAGCCGTATTACATCAACCCTTAAGGCGTGTTGCGCCGCACTCGATGAAGGAGAAACGAATGAAGTTCAGTCGGTTCGCGGCGATCGCCGGGGCGAGCGTTCTCGTCATCGGGATCGCGTCATGTTCGTCGACCGGAGGCAAGCCCAATGACAAGGGCAATGGGATGGGGGCTGGGCAGGCGAACACCCCGCGCGCCACGGTCGCGATGATCACCCACGAGGTGCCGGGCGACTCGTTCTGGGACTTGATCCGTAAGGG
>Ga0318562_10000679_pt1 | contig 15079 bp, 10 predicted proteins | sample GRESIP066b5f18_FD_203688 | JGI IMG/M metagenome (GOLD analysis project Ga0318562, IMG submission 203688) | Tropical soil microbial communities from Luquillo Experimental Forest, Puerto Rico - GRE.SIPMG.066b5f18 | ecosystem: Environmental > Terrestrial > Soil > Tropical forest > Bulk soil... | reverse complement strand
TGGCCTTGGCCACCCCCACCCGGGCATTGGCAGCCTGCAGGGCAAATTCCGTCGCGTGCACATCGGGCCGCTGGCTGAGCAGGCTGGCAGGCACACCCGTGGAAAAATGATCGGGAACATCGAGGCTGTCAATGGACATATTTCGGTTAATGGCAGACGGTAGTTCCCCGGAGAGGATCCGCAGGGCATTTTCCTGCAACACGATACTTTGTTCCAGTTGGGGTACCAGCAGGGCGGAGGTATGACGCTGCGCATCTGCCTGTTCGATGGCCAGGGCGGTCACCTGGCCCGCGGCAAATTGCAGCCGGATGATCCGCAGTGTGCTGTCGTTGAGCATGAGATTTTTCCGGGCCACCTGCAGCTGTTCATCCAGCATCAGCAGGTTGTAAAAACCCTGGGCGACATCTGACACCAGCCTGGTCTGGACTGCCTTCTTTGCTTCAGAAGTCTGGAGGTAATCATAGAGTGCAGCTTCTTTGCGGCTCCTGATTTTACCCCAGATATCGGCCTCCCAGGAGATACCGATATTGGCATTGTAATCTTCCACGTGGCTGGTACCCAGAAACTGCTGGTCGCTGATGCCGCTCAGACTGTTGTCGGCAGCCCTGCTGGTGGAAGCCGTCGCCTGGAAGGTGAAATCCGGCAGCTGGCCCAGTCGGGCCTGCCTGAATACCAGGGAAGCACTCTCCATATTGCGCAGGGCAAACTGGAGATCATAATTTTTCGCCAGCGTGCTGTCAATAAGTTCCTGCAGAACGGGATATGTAAAAAAGACCTTCCATGGTGAGCCGGCAAGTCCTGCCGAATCGGTGATGTCCGGGCCATCCCTGTACCGGTCCGGAATATCCAGGGCCGGCCTGGCATACTCCTTACCCACGTGGCAGCTGACAGCCATCGCCAATATGGCTAACATCAATATATAAGCGCTAAATCGATTGATTTGCTTCATGGCAGATTTCAACATTTTATCGGATGGATTTCAAGTAGTGGGTTCATGAACGGGAACGGCTTCCATCCTTCCCCTGGATCCCCTTCCTGTTTGCTGAACGCTGATTCTTTCCTGCAGATACTGAAAGATAATAAACAGTGCGGGAATGATAAACACACCCAGCACAACGCCCGAGAGCATGCCGCCGGCCGTTCCTATACTGATGGAATGGTTACCCTGGGCCGATGCCCCTCTGACGTTCATCAGCGGGGTCAGACCGGCGATAAAGGCTAAGGAGGTCATCAGAATAGGACGCAGACGAAGTCTGGCAGCTTCCATGGCGGAGGACAGGATCGTGTGACCTGCCCGTCTGCGCTGAAGCGCGTATTCAACAATCAGGATAGCGTTCTTCGACAGGAGCCCGATCAGCATGATGAGCCCCACCTGAACATAAATATTGTTGTCTATCCCGGCCAGTCTGATGGCCAAGAATACCCCGGCAATACCGGTAGGAATGGACAGGATCACACAGAGCGGTAGAATATAGCTTTCATACTGGGCCGAAAGCAGGAAATACACAAAGAGGATGGATAGTCCGAAAATCAAGAGCATCTGGTTACCGGATTCATTTTCTTCTTTGCTCAGGCCTGTCCATTCAAAACTATATCCTTGCGGGAGATTCCGGGCAGCCACCGCTTCCACTGCTTTCATCGCTTCCCCGGTACTATATCCATCTGCCGGTGTTGCATTGACACTGATGGAATTGAACAGGTTATAGCGGTCTATGGATTCGGGTCCATAAACCCTTTTCAGGGTAACCAGGGTGTTTACCGGAACCATCTGGCCTGCCTGGTTCCTCACATAGATCCCATCGATGGTGGAGGGGTCATTGCGAAAGGGTATATCAGCCTGCACAAATACCCGGTAGTATTTTCCAAAGCGGTTGAAATCGGTTGCCTGCATGCTTCCATAGTATGCCTGAAGGGTTGCCATGATATCCCGTACACTTACACCCAGCTGTTTGGCCTTGATGTCATCCACATCCATTTCCAGCTGGGGAAAATCTGCCTTGAACAAGGTGAACGCACTCCCGATCTGTTTCTGTTTATTTAGCACGGCGAGGAAACGGTTAGCTGTTTCACTGAATTTCCGGATACTCCCGCCAGTACGATCCTGCAAGACAAATTCGAGTCCGTTGAAAGTACCAAATCCGGGCACGCTCGGCATGGTGAAGACACTGAAAGTGCCCTCCTTGATGGGGGTGAATTTGTCGCTGAGATGGGATACAACATCCTTGATCTCGTTGATGGATCCCCGGTCGGCAATGGGCTTGAGATTTACAAACCCCATCGCATAGGCAGAACCTGAGGAATTGCTCAGCATATTGAAACCCGAAAAGGTCACCGTACTGTGGATTGCTTTTTCCCCCTGCAACAGGGTATCGGCCCGGCGCAGCACAGCCGTCGTCCGGTCCAGCGAGGCGCCCGGGGGAAGAGCAGCCATGAATACCACGAAATTATCATCCTCGTTTGGTATGAAACCCTTGGGGGCTGTCCGCATGAGCCAGACCGTTACTGCGATGATCAGGGCCAGCATGCCCGCAGCAACAAAGCGGTGGCGGGCCAGAAAACGGACTCCGGTGATGTACCTGTTGGTTGTTGCCTTAAAACCGGCATTAAATGCCTGGAAGAACCTGCCGGCGAAACTCTTTCGGGCCGTTATTTTTTCCCCACCCTCTCCGGCATGGGCATTTCTGAGCAGAAGGGCACAGAGGGCCGGGCTGAGGGTTAGTGCATTGAGGGCTGAGATCAGAATGGCCGTGGCCAGGGTAAGGGCGAACTGGCGATAGAAAACCCCCGTAGGACCTTCCATAAATCCGACAGGCAGAAAGACGGCCGACATCACCAGGGTGATCGAAATGATGGCGCCGGTAATTTCACTCATCGCAGAAAAAGTGGCTTCCCTGGCCGGTAATTTTGCCCTTTCCATTTTGGTATGTACGGCCTCCACCACAACGATTGCGTCGTCCACCACAATACCAATGGCAAGTACCAGCGCAAAAAGAGTAAGCATATTGATAGAAAATCCCAGCAACTGCAGGAAGAAAAATGTTCCGATCAGGGATACCGGAACGGCAATGGCCGGAATCAGGGTGGACCGAAAATCCTGCAGGAAAAGAAATACGATGATAAATACCAGAATGAAAGCCTCTAGGAGGGTGCTTTCCACCTGGCGGATGGATGAATCCAGTTGTTTTTTGGTGCTGTAAATCACATCGTACTTGATCCCTTTGGGAAATGATCTGGATGCCTTTTCGAGGACCTTGAGAATGGCGATCTGGATTTCGTTTGCATTGGATCCCGCAGTCTGGAAAATGCCGAGCGTGGCGCCGTCCTTGCCATCGACCTTGTTGTCGCTGGCATAGGAGGAAGACCCAAATTCAATCCGGGCCAGGTCTTTGAGATAGAGTACCGAGCCATCCGGATTGGACCGGACCACCAGGTTTTCGTATTGTTCCGGTGTGTTGAGTTTTCCCTTGTATTTGATGACATATTCCAGGGCCTCTTTGGAATTCTCCCCGAATTTTCCCGGGGCAGCCTCCAGGCTCTGGTCCTGGATAGCCGAGATCACATCCTGCGGAGTCAGGTTATAGGCTGCCAGCTGCTGCGGCTTGAGCCAGATCCGGATGGCATAGTCCTTGGTTCCGAATACCTGCGCATTACCCACGCCAGGTATCCTTTTTATTTCAGGCAGCACATTGATCTTGGTATAATTCTGGACAAAGGTTTCATTGTACAGGCGGCTGTCCTCACTGTTAATGTCGATCACCATAATCATGCTGTTCTGCTGCTTGGTGGTGGTAATGCCTGCCTGGATCACTTCGGGAGGAAGTACGCTGGTGACCTCGGCTACCCGGTTTTGCACGTTTACTGCTGCCTGGTCGGGATTCGTGCCGAGCTTGAAATAAACGGAAATGTTGGCAGAACCATCGTTACTGGCTGTTGACCGGATATAGGTCATGTTCTCGACCCCATTGATTGCCTCTTCGATGGGTACGATCACCGAGCGGGTGACAACTTCTGCATTGCCTCCTGGATAAACGGCAAATACAGATATCGTGGGAGGGGCGATATCTGGGAACTGGGTGAGCGGCAGACGGAAAAGCCCTACCAGACCCAGCATAACCAGGATGATGGAAATCACGGTAGCCAGCACCGGTCTCTGTATGATTTTTTTTAACATGCCGTATGATTTATTGCGGGAATCGCGTGCTGCCCGAGTTATTTATTGACCATAGCTGCACCCTGCCTGGCGCCAAGGGTATCCTGTGGCATGATGGCCGTACCTTCCTGCAGGTTGTCCAGTCCCGCGGTTACAATTCTGTCCCCTGGCTGCACCCCGTCGCTCACGATATAATTGGTACCCGACTTACCGGTAACGGTAATAGATACGCGCTTAACCCGGTTGCTGTCAGAAAGGGCATAGACAAAAATCTTGTCCTGCTGGTCCACGGTAGCCGAAACAGGCAGCAGCATGACATGGGGGTAGAACTCTTCCATCCTGATCTTGCCGCTGTTGCCGGTCCTCAGTAATTTTTCCGGGTTGGGGAAGGTTGCCCGCAGGACGATGGCTCCGGTAGTTTTGTCAAACTGACCATTGACTATATCCACTTTACCGGGATGCTGGTAGATGCTGCCGTCGGCCAGGACAAGGGACACGGGCCGCAGCTGCCTGATCTTTTCTTCCAGGGAATTTCCCTTGTTATGGGCATTGAAATACAGGAAATCCGATTCGCTCAGGGAGAAATAGGCAAAAATCTCTTCAATATCGGAAAGGGTGGTTATCCCCTGCGCATCATTCTTGCTCACGAGGGTTCCCAGCCGCTTGGGTATGCGGCCAATATAGCCACTGACTGGGGCCTGGATCAGGGTGAACCCAAGGTTGATTTTGGCAGATGCTATGGCCGCCCTGGCCTGTTCGACCGAAGCTTTGGCGGCGTCATAGGCTGAATTGGCAGCCTTCAGCTGGATTTCGGAAACCACATTATTCCTCACCAGAGGAGTGAGCTTGTCCACCTCTATCTGGGCCGTGCTCATATTGGCCTGGGCCATGTGGAGGTTGGCGATGGCCGTATTGAGCTGTTCCTGGTAGGTATGGTCATTGATCTTGAAGAGGTCCTGCCCTTTTTTGACATAGGATCCTTCATCCACAAATATTTTGTCCAGGTAGCCGTCCACCTGAGACCGGATTTCGACGTTGACCTTTCCTTCCAGAGCGGCAGTATAATCCTTGCTGCTGCTGGTGGAATCCATTCGAACAGTCATGACCGGCAGGGAAAGCGGAGCCGGGGTGGCCTCCGTGTTTTCAACCTTGGCACTGGTATTCGTGCAGGCGGTGCTCCCCAACAGGAAGATTACTCCGCAGAGGAGGGGGACGCAGGTTAGCTTGCAGGTAAGTTCAGTCATTCGGGCCATAATAAACCAGGCACTTTGGGTGATTATTCTCTTTAAAATGGGTTCAGGAGTTGCAAATTAATCTACAGGCCCGATTTCCGCTAAACCTTTTTATAAACGGTCCCGATATTAGACGGTTCGGATATCATGTGGAGCGCCGCAGGAACGCCGTTTTCCCGTCACGAATCCCTTTTTTGAGGTTCAGAAACCTCCGCAACCTACCCCTTATCATCCATAAATACCGTCCATAGTGGCTAATATGCCATTCCATGTACTATGTATTGCAAGGAACATATTTAAACCCTTATCTTTGTTATGTCAACTGAATCAAAATAAAATAAACCAAAAGCCATGAAAAAGCTGATCACCTTCACAATAGCATTATTTGCAATAGGTTATGTCGCTAATGCCCAATGTACCGGTAAGGTATCCTGGAATGCGGCCAAGGCTGACATGCTGGACAAGGACGGAAATTTTATGGGCAGCCTTCCAGGCAAGGTCCTGGTTCAAACCAGTCAGACACAAATCCTGATGCGTCATGACGAACAGGGAAGGGATGATCTGACAGGAGCGGTCACTGACCTGAAATGTGAATGGAAGGAGCCCTTCAAGAACGGTAAGATCAGCTTCCGGACCACCCTTGAAGACGCCAGTGGTGATTTGAAACCTTCCTCCGTAACCATCGAAGCCGTGGACGGGAAGATAACGATAACCGTGACAGCAGATGACAAGGAAAAGGGAAAAATCAGGATTTCGGTGGATTCATACAAAGAGGAATTATGATCACACATCATCGAATTCAGCCATTCACCCAAAGCCTGTAACATTTATTAAAAAAATGCATCTTATAAATTAGAAACGAAACAAAAATTAATCACGATAAAACTAAGGTTATGAAAAAGAGAATTTTGACTTGGGCTTTGTTGCTCGTAACCGGTATCAGCAGCAGTTTTGCAAATGTCCCCAAGGGAACTCACGATAATATCCGGGATTCTTTCAAAAAAGAATTTAAGAATGCAGAAGTAATCCGGTGGGAATCCCACAAGGCTTACACCAAGGCTACCTTCAGAATGAATGACAAGATAATGTTTGCCTACTATACAGGCAACGGACAGCTGATTGCTGTAGCACGCAACATCCTTTCCGACCAACTGCCGATTCACCTGATGACCACCCTGAAGAATGACTACAGTGGTTACTGGGTTATCGACCTCTTTGAAATGACAAATGACGAAGAAAGTGCTTACTATGTTACCCTGGAAAGCCCCGACTACAAACTGATACTGGAATCAGTCAATATGAACGAATGGACAATCTACAAAAAGGAAAAGAAAAATTTGGATCAGTAAGTTTTGTGTCAGTTGAGTTTTGGTTTTAACAAAAAATGGCCTCTGTTCTCAGAGGCTTTTTTATTGGTTATTGTCCATAACCTTCAGGTTAAAGTATTTTTTCCTCTTCCTCTGTTGTGGCCCTGCCTGAAGTTCATTGATTTTGATTGCCAGCCTTGAACCGGCAGTCATAACCGGATCAGGACATGATATTGTGCCCGGTAGAAAATATGTCCACCCACCGGTCTCTCTGTGGTCTCCTGGGTGGATCAGGCGGAAGTTTTCATACATATGTCTGTTAACCCCTTCCCTGTTCCTGGTCGTGGGTATCTCGATCTGGGATAGCCGCCGGGCTCGGAAGATGTTTGCCCGCGCCGCTCTTGTGCCGGGTATTTTCTTTCAGACTTTGGGCCTGGCAGCCTCCGGTTATTTTCACCCGAAGGCAGCCAGATCCGGGGTAGATGCCTTACCGGACAACGGGTAGTTTCCTCAAGGACCTGGCTGTATCCTTCCATACGACTCATCAGGCTATATTCAAATGATTTTCGCCCGGTTTAATCAGGGACCGCGGATGGAATAATTGTATCCACCTCACCTTGGGGAATACCCGGAAGATTCCGATGATCTTTGTGTTAAATTTTCTAGGTTATCCCGGACCGTAAGAGGGTCCGTAGAATACCGTTTTTTCCCCGTATTGTTGTTAAATAGATGTTAGGCTATTGCAAGATCAGTTCAACCATTATATATTCAACCTGCAACTGAAAAACACCTGGAACGTCATGGCTAAGTCACAAGCCTCCGGATCCAAAGTAAACCTATTCACTACCTGGAGGAGCATGAGAATTATCGGATTTTCTGGAGGCATACTCACCGGAATGCTTGCCATCCTTGAATTCTTCCTTATTGATGCTGGCAATTATCCCACCAACAAATTTTTCGTAATCATCCTTATGGGAGTGACACTTGTTTTTTTCTCCATGGCAAGGACGGCCCAGAAGATGATCAGGTCCAAAAAAAACAAAAACCCGGGCAGGATGAACGATAAGTAGAATCGAAACCTCTTCCAAATTTGCCATCACGGAAATCTTCAGCAAGAACTGTTCACATGGGCCCTTCCCGGACCCCAGTTTTTCAACTTCACCTGATTTGAGATATCAGTACCACGCACGTTTCCTGGAAACGGAGGGTTCCTTGTCACGAGACTTCCAAGGACTCGCTTAGCGTCCCCAAGAAATAAATAGACAAAATGATCAATTTTAAGGAAACTGGGGTTCCGGCATCGGGCGTAGCTCCTAGCCGGATGAGCACGCCATTCACCAAAGATTCGGTTATGCGCCTTTTGAAAGTCTTGATAAAATCTTTGATTGTAAATAGCTTTAAATTTTTTAGATTTGGTTTAGGACGCATGATCAGCCAAATTTCAGACCCGTTCATGCGATCACAGACTCTGCGGATGCGTGTTTCAAACCTTTAAAACAGAAAATCATGGAAACAATCCCTGCATATGTCTCAATCCTTTTTGCACTGGTTACCCTCGCAACCGTGATCTTGTTCTACCGGACCATGAAAAAGTCCACGAGTGAAAGAACCAGGAAAAGGTCTGCTATCATATTGATTGGTTTACTCATTTGGCTTGCCATCCTGGCAATTCTCGCCCTGTCGAACGTATACAGTTCAAATTTTACATCCATGCCTCCGAGGATTTTTTTATGGGGCATATTGCCAAACCTGATCGTCATTGTCTTATTATTCATTACAAAGGATGGCCGTAAGTTTGTAGACAGCCTGCCTTTGGCTTCATTGACCAACTTGAATACGATCCGGATCTTTGTTGAGCTTGTGTTGTGGCTGCTTTTTGTCTACAAAGCCGTCCCCAGGCTGATGACTTTTGAGGGAAGAAATTTTGATATCCTGGCTGGTATTACAGCTCCGTTGGTCGCCTATTACGGAATAACAAAGGGCAGGTTGAGCCGGCCAATGTTGATCCTGTGGAACCTGGTTTGTCTGGGATTATTGCTGAATGTAGTTATAAATGGACTGCTTTCAACGCCCACCCCGCTTCAGGTCTTCGGCCTTGACCAGCCAAACAAAGCCATATTTTATTTCCCTTTCAACTGGTTGCCTTCTTTCATCGTTCCGCTCATTTTTTTTGGACACCTGGTTTGCTTACGACAGCTGATAAGAAAACCCGTTCTGGCGGCTGCCTAAATGATTCACGTTCCCGGTCAATGATTATGGTGGCGACGACGAGTCCTGCGGAGACAATGAACTGGAAAACCACGAGCGTGCTGCGTAACAAATTCTAGCGACTTAGAATGGCTCATCCATCCGCTGTTTCTTCTTGTCTCACTCGCATTGACCTTAGCTATTGGCCTGCGTCCGGCCATTTCCCTGTCATTCTTCAGCACGGTTCAGGCTATGATTGGAAAAAACAAATCAGCATTTACATTATTTGCAGGATATTTATTCATAAATGATCAGATTATGAGAATTTTTCTTTTGGCTTTTTTGCTCGCGGGTCAGGTTGCTTTTTGTCAATCACCGGAGTTGACGATAGTTCGCAACTGGACGCAACGGCAGCAGCCTGCACTGGTGCAGGAGTTTGTCTCCTTTCTTTCTATCCCCAATGTGGCAGCAGACACGGCTCACTTGCTGGAGAATGCTTTATGGATTCGCAGGAAGATGCAGGATTTGGGCATCGGGAATGTGCGGCTGCTAACGGGGAAGGGCAGTGGCTATCCGCCGGCAGTGTATGGCGAGGTAATCGTGCCGGGAGCTCGCGAGACGCTGGGCTTCTATGCGCATTATGACGGGCAGCCTGTGAATCCCGCTCAGTGGGCCAAGGGGTTGTCGCCTTTCACGCCTGCATTATATGACGGTTCGCTGATGAGCGGAGGCAAGCCGGTCGCTTTTCCCATGGCAGGCGCATCGGGCGCAGTGAGCGGCTCCGGGGTTTCTTCGGGGGCAGGCATCTACCGGCCTGAATGGCGCATCTATGCTCGGGGCGCATCAGATGACAAGGCGGGAGTATTTGCGATACTGACAGCTTATGCGGCTCTTAGCGCGGGCGGTATGAGGCCTGCCTGTAATCTCAAATTCCTCTTCGAAGGTGAGGAGGAAGCCGGTTCGCTGCACCTGGGAGACATTTTCGAGGCCAATACGGGGCTGCTGAAAACAGATTGCTGGCTCATCTGTGATGGCCCGGTTCACCAGACAGGCAGAAAGCAGATAGTCTTTGGCGTGAGGGGTGACACCCATCTTGATCTTACGGTATATGGACCCAGGCGGCCATTGCATAGCGGGCATTACGGCAACTGGGCGAATAACCCTGCCATGCTGCTGGTGCAACTTCTGGCTTCAATGAAGGATGACTCTGGCCGGGTGCTGATCCGGGGATTCTATGATGACGTGCAGCCCCTGTCGCCAACGGAAGACAGTGCATTACGGATGCTCCCGTCGGTAGACGAGCAGATGAAAGAAGAGCTGGGGCTGGCCACGGTGGACATGAAGGGCAAGAACTTGTACGAGGCGATAAATCTCCCCTCCCTGAATATCAATGGCATTCAAAGCGGGAATGTCGGGGCGCAGGCCTCCAACCAGATACCTACATTTGCGACGGCAGTACTTGACCTGCGGCTGGTGCTGGGAAATGACTGGCGGCGGCAGCAGCAGAAAGTGATCGATCACATCAAGGCCAGGGGCTTTACCGTTTTGGACAGGGAGCCCACGGATGTTGAGCGGCTGAAGTATCCGCTACTGATAAAAGTGCTGGCGCCCGCGGGTTCCTACAATGCCCAGCGAACAGCCATGAACCTTCCCGTGGTGGAGCAGATACGCAAGGCCCTGCAGGCGACAACACCCGATCCGCTGGTCTTGCAGCCTACGTTTGGTGGCTCGCTTCCCTTATACCTCTTCGAGCAGGATTTGCAGGCACATCCGATTACCGTGCCGATAGCCAATCACGACAATAACCAGCACTCTGAGAACGAAAATATCAGGCTGCAGAATCTTTGGTCAGGCATCGAGTCAATGGCGGCGCTGATGATGATCAGGTGAAGATGGATGGGCTTCGGGGTCGCGGCGTTCAATTCGCTGGAGACTCTGTATTGCCGAAGATATCGCTGAGGCATTTCCAATTAGGAACTGAATTACCGCTCACCTCATACTGGCGAAGCTTTCTTTACTATACTCAGGTTAATGAGAGAATCTTTTTTCATGACCTGCCCGCTGGCACCTTGTCCTGCCTGGTTTCCACGCTCCCACCTGAAATAAAATATCCAGAGCTGTAATGAATTCATTTTCGCAATCGCAGGTAATCATCATATAGTCACTTGCCATTAAGAATTTGCAGGAGGTACTTTTCAATCCTTGACAACCGGGTTTCGGACTGTTTGGGGGCAGAAAAATCTTTGTGTCAACAGCAAGCCAGACAAGAATTTTAGCGCAAAAAAAAGCGGACTTCCAGAAAACAAGATCCGAAAAATCCACTTTACAAGTAGAAAGAGGCCTCCTGTTATTGAACTTTTACCTCGATGATATTTTAAAAGTGGAAGCGTTTATTAATGAGTTCCAATTCGAAATTTCGGATAGTATGAGTTTATAATTTTCCTTAAATTGAAATTATACGCCCATTTGATTATCAAAAATAAACCCTGGTGGCTCTGATACAAGGAATGACAGGTCGGATCGATTCCTTCCATGCTTTATCTTATTAATTAGTTGATGTTCAACTATTTATAACTTATCTTAAGACAGAATTTGACACAAATTCGATTAAATTTGTGTCAATAGTTAAAATTTGACACAAAAATGATTAAATTTGTGTCAATTGACATTAATGGTATCCACAAAAATCAAAATCAAAGAAGGGATTGAGGCCAGTAGTGAAGGGAGCTTTTATTTTGCTGAGGATTTTCTAGATCTGGCCAATAATGAGCAAGTAAGGTTGGCGTTATCCAGACTTGCCAGGGAAGGGATTCTAATGAGGATCGCCCAGGGCTTATATTACTATCCCAAAATTGATCCCCACCTTGGGAAGGTTAAGCCTGGCATGGATGAAATTGCTTATGCCATCGCAGCCAGGCAAAGAATTCAGATCCGGCCAACCGGAGCTTATGCCCTAAATAAGTTAGGCCTTTCCACACAAGTGCCAATGAACGCTAAGTTTCTCACAGATGGACATCCCCGGGTAATCAAAATAGGTAAAAGAAGGATAGAGTTTATAAATAGAAGTCAAAGAAAAATGGCATATGAAGGTGAAATTTCCGGCGACCTGATAATAGCCTTGGAAGAAATGGGGAGCCAAAATTTGACGAAGGAAATATTTGAAAAAATAATCGAACTATTCTCTAAAGAGGATAAGGGGAGCCTTAGGCATGACCTCAAGTTAGCTCCTAATTGGATCAGGGAGGCCTTCGTTCCCAAGTTATTGTATAAAATTGACGACAAACATAAATAACCTTGTTCATGTTTGAGTGGCTAAAGCTTCCGGCGGATCAGAAACTCAACTTCCTAAATCAAGCGTCTGCAATGACTGGATATCCGTCTGCTGCTATAGAAAAAGACTGGTGGGTAACAGCACCACTGAAAGCTGTATTTGATACCCGATGGGCAAAGCATTTGGTATTTAAAGGTGGTACATCACTCAGTAAGGGTTGGAATCTGATCGAAAGATTTTCTGAGGATATTGATCTTGCCATGGAGAGAACTGCATTGGGGTTTACCGATGGTAAAATTTCAAAATCACAGATAAAATTACTGCGAAAGAAAAGCGCCAGGTTCATGGAGGATGATTTTTTACCAGCGCTGGAGATAAGCCTGGAGCAGGCGGGTATTGATCCTGTACAATTTACGTTGCAGATCGACCCTATCAGTTCCGATGACGTTGACCCACGCAACATGAGATTAAAGTACGCTGCGGTTGCCCCAGGGAGCAGCTATTTAAGAGCGGAGGTTCAAATTGAAATAGGCGCCCGGTCATTACAAGAGCCATACAGTAAAAGAGAGATAAGATCCATTCTTACAGAGCTGTTTCCCCAGACTCCTGTAGCTGATGCGGTCTTTAGTGTGGAAACCGTCCACCCAGAGCGTACATTTTATGAAAAGGCGATGCTGTTACATGAGGAATTTTTAAAGTCACCTTCGGACATGCGGCATTTTCGCTTATCGCGGCATCCTTATGACCTCCACAGGATAAAGCAATCTCCATTTGCTGCAAGGGCACTGGCAAACTCACAGCTATTTGACAAAATAGTCGAGCATAGAATGCTGTTTACGCCAATCAGGGGAATTCCCTATGATCGACATACCTTCACGGAGATTGATTTCCGCCCCCCGGCTGCAGTTATTGATTTGTGGAGGGCAGATTATGAACAAATGGCAGAAATGATTTTTGGCGACAGACCCACCTTCGATGAGCTGATGGAATCAATGGAAGATCTACTCAAGATGTTCCGCAAAGCTGGCGCTAATCAGAAAAATTAGTGATTTACCGGTACCGATTTGCAGGGGTAATTTTCTTATATTTTCTACTTTTCTTTCTGACCAACATCATTCTTTCTGAAAATCAATAATAACTGAAAATGAATATAAGACGGGCACTTTTTTATCATTATATTGACCAGGTAACCACCTACAATTTTTGACGGCCTTCAATATCTGCTCACCAATCTGATTTGTATTGTCATGTACAACTCTGCCACTGTTGATTTGCCCATCGGCTTCTACAATAAAGGCTACGGTATACCGAGGATCAATATATTCATTGTGTCCGTCCAATGAAGATTCCGGTGCATGGAGAATCTTATTCATGAACCTATTAAGCGCAGCCTTTCCCCCTTCACGTTGAGGTTCGATCTCGGAAGTTAAGTATACTGATCGTCTACTCAGAGTATCCATACCTAATTTGCATGTACCATACGTTTTGGTAATAGGTAAAAACAGAAAAGCTGATGCTAGCAGGTAGATCATTGCGGGTTTTATTCTAAATATGGAAAAACTTCAAAAGGAATCATACGGTCGAAACTACGGCAGGAAAAGTAGCCAAATGGGCTGCAGGTTTCGCCCAAGAAACCGATTATGGCATAAAAAGAAAAGCGGTATATGTAATTATTAGAATACATTATACCGCTTTTAGGTGTAGCGAGGAGCAGACTTGAACTGCCGACCTTCGGGTTATGAATCCGATGCTCTAACCAGCTGAGCTACCTCGCCAAATGGGTTGCAAAAGTAGAAAAAACAGCTTAAAGACTAAAATCAAAATGCGCTTGTGTGAATAATTCAAACCCCTCCACCGCAATGATGCATAGAAAAAAATAGGCCCTCTGTTGAAACAGAAGGCCGTCTAACGATTGCTTGCCATATGAAAATCTTTATATCGGGTACCTATATTTCTCCATTATGGTTGTTTCTTTTCTGAATTTCCGGCAAACAATAAGCCGAATTCATATTAGCAATAAAAATATTTAAGAATGATTTAATACTGAAATGCGAAAATAGATCATTTCAGAAAATAACTGGAATTTTTCGTGTAAAATTTACAGTTATTATCATATTAAATTTTGATTAATATTTTCTGCCGAAGCCCTGGCTTCTTCCGTTTCTTTATATTCCTCCAGGGCCCGCTCCAGGCAGTCCATGGCCCTGCCCAGGGCCTCCGTATTCAGCACATAGGCTAACCTCACTTCATTGCTGCCCAGGCCCCTGGTTCCATAAAAGCCGGAAGCAGGAGCTAGCATAACCGTTTGATTGTTATAAGAAAATGATTCAAGAAGCCACTGGCAGAAATGATCTGCATCCTCAACCGGCAGCCTGGCTATGGCATAAAAAGCTCCCCCCGGATTGGGACAGAACACACCCGGAATCGCGTTGAGCCGTCGTACCAGCAGGTCCCGGCGGTTCCTGTATTCCTCCCTGGTTGTATCAAAATAATTGTCCGGCAGGTCAACCGCAGCCTCTCCCAGGATCTGGGCAAAAGAGGGTGGGCTCAGTCTCGCCTGCGCAAATTTCATGACTGTGTCCAGGACTGCCCTGTTCCTGGTCACCAGGGCTCCTATCCTCCCTCCGCATGCACTATACCTCTTTGAAATGGTATCCATCATCAGTACGTGGTCATCGGCTCCGGAAAGCTGCATGGCGCTGACATGTTCCCCTTCGTAACAGAATTCCCGGTAAGCTTCGTCCGAAAACAGGTAGAGCCCGTGACAGACAATAATCTGCTTGAGCACTTCCATTTCAGCCCGGCTGTATAAATAGCCGGTAGGGTTGTTCGGGTTGCAGATCACGATCGCTTTGGTCCTCGGGGTAATGGCTTTTTCAAATTCACTGACGGGAGGAAGGGCAAATCCGTCCTCAATATAGGAGGTGATGGG
>Ga0318562_10000676_pt1 | contig 15100 bp, 15 predicted proteins | sample GRESIP066b5f18_FD_203688 | JGI IMG/M metagenome (GOLD analysis project Ga0318562, IMG submission 203688) | Tropical soil microbial communities from Luquillo Experimental Forest, Puerto Rico - GRE.SIPMG.066b5f18 | ecosystem: Environmental > Terrestrial > Soil > Tropical forest > Bulk soil... | reverse complement strand
TAAATATGCTTTGCTGAGTAAACATACCAAGCGTTCAGTTGGTCCAAAAATATCTTGAGGCATGAGTACGCTCATCGCAATTCGAAGAGAATTACGTCTCCATAACGCTGTATAATACTCTTCTTTAGGCCCGCATCGTTGACCCAGGTATCAAAGATCGCAAGACTAAGCTCGGCAGTCTGATAGCCTTGAGCGATCCAACGTTTTACCAATTTTTGCTTCCAGGAAAGCTCGGGCATGAGTAAAAATGAACCGCGTATACGGCCACCTGTTTTTAAGACACGTTTGAGTTCTCTTAGTGCCTGGGCACCCTGAGCAAAAGAATTAAGACCGCCAAAGCAGGCAATAGTATCAAAACTTTGGTCCAAAAAAGGCAAATGCTCAACGTCGGCTTGCACAAAACTGGCACTGTCTTTGAGTTTTAGCTGAGCTTTAAGTAGCATAGCTTCGGAAATATCGACGGCTATTATATGGGTCTTAGAATAATTTCTTTTCTTCAAGAGGGCAATGTGAGTAAGGCTCCCTTCTCCGGTGGCAATATCAAGAATGATATTTTTGCTATCATGAGATAAAAGCTCTCTAAAAAACGCTATATGTTTTAGCAAATTACCACGCCAGATAATCCAGTAGGTTAAGAGCGCTATATAAGAATAGAAACGAGAATAAAATTTATAGGCTTCTGTTGTTTTTAAATTATTATTAACAGAGTAATTGGTTATGAGTTTAATAATATTTTTATTTTCGTCAAATTGCCGATCGCAAGTGTCACACTTAAGTTTTACCAACGAACTTTTGCAAAAAGGACAGCATAATAATAAATTCATTGTAGATAGCCTAGGCCAAATTCAGCACCAACGCGTGTGATTATATCGATGCTTTTGTTAATATCTTCTTCGCTATGTCTGCTTGAAACACTCAGACGAAGCCTTTGTGTGCTCCTGGCAACTGCCGGGTATTCGATAGCGTTTATAAATAATCCTTCTTCAAATAAGCGTCTATTAAGTTTTCTAATAGAAATAGCTTCAGGTATGCCAAGAGGCACGATGGGGGTTGAAGATTTTACGTTAAAACCGGCACGATTAAGCCCACGTACAAGTTTTTGAGCATTTTGCAAACATCGAAGTCGACGCTCTGGTTCTCTTTCGATCAAATCAAGCCCGGCGAGAATAGCTGCGACGGTTGTAATTGGCTGATGGGCTGAAAACATATAGGCACGTGAGAAATAGCGCATATAATTAATATATGCGCGTGGACCGCAAACAAAGCCCCCTGTCATAGAAAAAGCTTTACTAAAAGTACCCATCACGAATAAGAAATTATCACGCAGCAAAAAATGCTCGCAGGTGCCACCGCCATGCTCGCCCAATACTCCTGTGCCATGGGCATCGTCAATAATTAGATGGGCACCGTAATCTTTGCACAATTGGGCTACGTGACTAAGTGGACAAATATCTCCATCCATGGAATAAACGCCTTCGACAGCGACGTATATTTTACATCCTGATTTTTTAGCTGCTGCGCGCGAAAGCCTGAACTCAAGATCTTCGATATTATTATGCTTAAATCTATAAGCATGAATTTTTCGTGTAGAGCGTGTCATTTTGATGCCATCAAGAAAACTTGCATGTGACATTTCGTCATAAATAAGCACATCGCCTGCGTTCATACATGTTTCGACAATGCCTAAATTAGCTTGATATCCACTCGGAAAAAGCAGTGCATCTTCGGTATTTTTGAGCGCTGCAAGACGTCTTTCGAGCTCTTGATGTAAATAAGTATAGCCGTTAAGCAGCGGTGGCCCACTGACCCCAAGACCAAATTTATCAAGAGCGTTAATTATTTGTTCTTTTATATAACTATCATTGGCAAAACCTAAATAATTATTCGAGCCGAGCATTATATACGTGCGAATTTGATTGTTATAATTAATATTAACTCGTGCATCCATGGGGCTCATTATGAGGCGCCGATAAAGAGCTTCTCCTTTTCGGCTCTCGTCTTGATAATAGCGGTCAAATTCTTGAACACCCAGCGTCATAAAATTTTTAACGAGCTCTTGCTGCATAAATCACCCTATATTTTTATATAAAAGAGATTTAATATTTGCTAACGCGTTTATTCGGCGCAGGTTAATAATTTCAGGTTGTATATTAAGTATTATAAGACTCTGGCGAATTTCACGATTATGAAAAGCCCATTTATTAAAACTTACATCAAGAGAAATTAAATAAAGAAGTCTTAATATATTTATATTTTGAGATTTTGACGTTACCTGCTCATGCGTAATAGTTCTAATAAAAGCGCTAATATTTTTGATATGCTTTCCTTCATCTATCAAAATCTCAGTGAGAAGTTTTTCAAGTTCAGGAAGTTCATGTTCTTTGGCGCGGTCTCTCAGCTCACGATAAAGACCAACCGAAAAATATTCATAAAATAAAATGGCACACAGGCCGTAGAGAGCATTTTTTTTGATAATTAATTTAAAAGCTGGGAATAAGAGCGAGTAAAAAATTTTGTCCGAAAACGTGGCTTTAGTTTTAACATAGCCAAAATTTTTATTAAGAAAATTTCTAATAAGTTCGCTATGTCTTTTTTCGTCATCAGCTTGTTGAGTGAAAAAAGATACAAAATCTTCGCGCTGTGCACATACGCCAAGCAGTGGATTTAAAATATGGAATTCCATACTTTCACTGGTCTGAATTGCGCTCATTATTCTTATCCAAGCATCGCGTATCTGGACATTCACGAGTTCTTCCTTAAGAGGCTATGGGCAAAAACACGGGATAACAAGAGCGTGGTTTTTTGACAGCCTCTTAAGCAATATGTATAGAAATTTATTGAGGCTAAAAGAGGGCACGTCGCTATTATATAATAAAAATAAAAATACGGACGATAGATTTAAAATTCATCGTCCGCCCAGAAAAAAAATTAGAATTTATTCTTTTGTGTTAACAATCGCGTCGTTTTGGTGTTCAGCTACAATTTCTTCAGCTAAATCTCGTGCTTGTGCAGGTGCGATATCTTCGTCTTTACCAACTGCCACTGCAAGTTCACGACATACTGAGAAATAGCGCTTTTGTAAGTCCGCAAATTTCTCTTGTGCAAGTTGTAGTTTAGCCCGAGCGATTCCGTGTAGACGCTCGTGATGTTCTGCTTTACGATAGACGCGCGCAAATTCACCAGCGGCTTCGTCAGGTAAAGTGCCTAAGTCAATTTTATTGCCCTCAGGTCTTAACAGGCGCTTTTGCTTTTTGAGCTCTTCTTGTAAATCAGCGACTTTTTTCTTAAAATCGCTCACTTCTTGTTGGCTCGCCTGATGCTTTTTATTAAATTCTTCAGCCATTTCACGGCGAAGGGCTTCCTCATGTTGACCCTGTTCTTTTTTCAGCTGCTCGATTTGAGTTTCCAGCGCTGTCAGGGCTTTTTGGTTGTCATCCATGCTCATAGTCATGACGGCCTCATTTGTATTTTCTTGCTGATCGTTTTTTGCTTGCCTACTTAACTTCTTCTTGCTTAATTCGCGAGCATCTCTCAAGGCGCTTTTGCCCCTTTCAAGTTCTTCACGATTGCGCTTCAATTCCTCACGAGATGAAGCCATCTTTTGCTCCAGCTCTATAGTCTTATCTTGAGACTGGCGCAGTAAATTTTTCATCTTAGTAACTGATTGTCTTTGCGACACAGCTACCATAATCGCTAGCACCACGACTACGAGAAGTATTATAACCGTACCCATTTTGATTTCCTTAGTTGCTCAGACCGTCTTCACGGCTCCTGTTAATTTGAGGTTTTTCGCTGCCCTGACCCTGAAGTGAAGAAGGTCTTCTGGAACGATAATTTCTTCTTCTACTCGAAGAAAAGCGTCTTTTATGAATTTTTGCATTTTCAACAGCAGTTTCTTCGCTTGGTTTCTCGCTCTCAAGATCATCAATACCTATTAAGCTTTGATTAATCATATCAACATCATGAGCTTCGTGGCTCATAACACTATCGGGAGCGATATTGGCGAGCAATTCATCTAAGCTTCCGCTGGGAGCTAAACCAAAAAGTGCTTCCATTAAGGGATCTTCAAAATGCTCAACGGTTTTTTCTACAGGAACAAGTGCTTGTTCGAGATTTTCTTCTGGAGCATCGATTTCCATAAGAACCGGCACCGGACCAATAGATGCTAATGGCAAATCAGTTTTGTTTTTCTTAAATTCCCCAGGCTTTCCTCTTCTTGGCGCGGCTGAACTTTCGCTATCCCAGTAATCGCGCGTGGGTGCCTTGGCGCGTAGTCCAGCATACCCTCGACGTTCTTCAAAAAATTCGATTTGAGAATCAACAAGCTTTATATCACTCAAGATATCTATTTCGATTTCATAAGTTTCACATAAACTTAAGAGCTCTTTACGCTTTTTGTTATTAAGTAAATTTGAGACTTCAAGCGGGACTTTTACACTAAGTTTGGAGAGTTGTACTCGTTTTTTAGCTAAATAGCCTGCTATACGGCGTAAGGCAGCAAGCGCCAAGCCTTGGGCATCACGTACACGTCCTGTTCCACCGCAGCCGGTGCAAATTACTCTACTAATCATGCTATGGGACTGACGCAAACGTTGACGGGTAAGCTCTAAAATCCCATTCTCGCTAATGCGGCCAAGTTTTACACGTGCTTTGTCATTACGCATAAGATCACGCAGGCGTCTTTCAACATCACGCCGGTGCCAGCGGGAAACCATGTCAATGAAATCTATAACAACAATGCCGCCCATGTCTCTTAGACGCAATTGGCGAGCTATTTCATCAGCAGCTTCTAAATTAGTCTTATAGACCGTTGCTTCATGATCTTCTTCTTTGGTTGAAGAGCCTGAATTAACATCAATTGCAACCAAGGCTTCGGTCTGTTCTATAGTAACATAGCCACCTGAAGGCAATTTTACTTCTAGATCAAAGAGCTCAGAAATAGCTTTTTCAATACCGTAATAATGAAAAATAGGTTCGCGTTTGCGATGGCGTTCTAAGAGCTGAACCAAATCAGGCATATATTCGCGAAAATATGTTAAAGCATCTTCGTATTCTTCCTCGTCGTCTATGATAATACGCGTAACGTCTGAGGAAAAATAATCTCGTATAGTTCTAATTACGATATCGGGCTCACGATACAACAAAGTCGGTGCTCGGCCAATTTGCGCGCCCTTGTCAATTTGTTGCCACGTTTCACAGAGCATGCGGAAATCTCGAAACAAATCGTTTTTAGTGCCACTCATACCAGCAGTTCTAATTATAACTGCCATATGTTCAGGTACGCTCAAGTGAGCAAGCATATCTCGAGCTGCGCTTCGAGCCGTTTCGGAATCGATTTTACGCGAAATTCCGCCACCGCTTTCATCCGAATGCATAAGCACAACAAAACGACCAGGTAAAGAAAGATAGGTCGAAACAGCGGCGCCTTTGCTCCCGATCTCGTCTTTGGTAACCTGAACAACAACTTCTTGACCGCGCGTAAGAACATCAGAAATTTTTACTTTCTTTTTGCCTTTGACGCTTTCAGGAAAAATACTCGGACGGACTTCTGACAAGGGTAAAAAAGCCTGGCGTTCTTCGCCAATTTCCACAAAAGCCGCATCAAGACCATCTTCGATATTGGATATGATGCCTTTGTAAATATTATGCTTATGTTTAGCTTTAACCGTCGTTTCGTTATCGTAATCGATCAAGCGACCACTTTCGAGAATGGCTATTCGTACTTCTTCCGCCATATTGGCGTTAATAATAATCTCTTTGGACATGGCAATGAGCCCTTTTTTCCTGAATGTGCGTTGATGGAATAAGAAGCTTTTTAGTTTTAAATCTGGGAGCAAATTACATTCGTACGTGTTTCATCCCAAAAACTTCTTGTTGAGCCATCACCGCTCCATAATATTTGTCAATCTATTGGGGTCGTCTTCACGATACTTCCCACTGAGGACCCTATTTCACCCGGACTTAATAGCATGCAAAAGCGCGTTAAGCAAGTAAGACAAGATTGAAGATTTTAGGCGTAGGGACAGTAATTTCGCGTAAATTAGCCAAATTGAGAGGCTCTCGCTTGAGTTATTTTTCATGCGGCTGTAAGACATGCATTTGCAACCATGATTTTGGGAGGATGAATGGCAAGCACAGACCACATAGAAGCGGACGGTACCGTAATGGAAGTACTGCCTAATGGCCACTTTAGAGTAAAGCTTGAAAATGGCCATGTGGTATTAGCCTATACTTCAGGTAAGATGAGAAAGCACTTTATCAGGATAGTATTAAACGACAAAGTTCGCGTAGCGCTTTCGCCTTATGATTTATCCAAGGGGCGCGTTATTTTTAGAACCAAATAATTTTTCAAATAAAATCATTGTTTTTGGTCTATTTAGCCATGAGAGCGTTTGAGCTAGATCTTCTCTATAGAGTCCATCTCGATCGCGAAAAAGAACGGCGCTTCTAAAAGATTCGTGAATCTGGCTTACTCCCAGACCTGCGTATTCTTTGGGGCGAAAATCAAGGGCCTGATGGGCGGCTAAGAATTCGATGGCAAGTACAGTTTTGGTATTTATAATAACCTGAATAAGCTTAAGAGCCGCAGTCATCCCCATAGACACATGGTCTTCGCGATTGGCCGAGGTCGGGATACTGTCGACGCTTGCGGGATGACAAAGAATCTTATTTTCGCTGACGAGCGCGCTGGCCGTAACATGAAGCATCATAAAGCCGCTATTGAGCCCACCATGCGCTGCCAAGAAAGCAGGTAAGCCATGAGAACTACGTGGGTTCATGAGTAATTCGATGCGTCTTTCCGAGATATTCGCAAGCTCTGCCATAGCCATTGCGAGATAGTCTAAAACCAAAGCCAAAGATTGACCATGAAAATTACCACCGCTTAAAATACTCAGCTTTTTAGCTTCGCTCATAAAAAAAAGAGGATTATCGCTTACGCCGTTAATTTCTCGCATAATTACTTCCCAGGCATGACTAACAACATCGCGAGAGGCCCCGTGAACCTGGGGTACGCATCGCAGCGAATAGGGATCTTGGGTGAGCATATTAGTTACATGTTTATGAACAGCGCGCCCTTGGGTTAGTATTCTAATATGAGCGGCCGCGCGAGCTTGGCCTGGGTGTGACTTAAGTTCTTGAATTCTTGGGTCAAATGGTGCCATATGGCCACAAAGAGCATCGAGGCTCACGGCTGCATTGATATCAGCGAGATTGGCTAGGTGATCGCAGTCAAAAAGGCTTAAAAAACCGCAAGCGGCCATGGCTTGGGTGCCGTTGATGAGAGCAAGGCCATCTCTGATGCCTAAGTTTAATTTTTTAATATGCAATCTATCGAGAATTTCTGCAGCGTTCATAAGCTCGTTTTTATAATAGGCTTTTCCTACACCGATAAGCAAAAGCCCCATATGAGCCAATGGAGCAAGATCGCCGCTTGCGCCTACACTGCCTTTGGAGGGTACATAGGGGGCGCACTCTTCGTTAATAAGCGCGCATAAAATTTTTATGAGCCCGGGGCTTGCTCCCGAATAGCCCTTTATGAGCGTGTTAAGTCTTAATACTAAGAGCGTGCGCGCGGTAATAACTGGTAAGGGCTCTCCCACACCTACAGCATGGGAGAGAATTATATTAAGCTGCAGTTGGGCCTGCTCGCTCGCGCTTATTTTTTGCTCTGCCAGCGCACCAAAGCCCGTGTTCAGACCGTAGATAGCTTCTGAGCCTTTGGCTTGTATGTTAATTAGTTCATAGATTTCATAGATATGAGCGAGGGCATGCGAGCACACGGTTATTTTTTCTGTGCCAGAGGCGATCTTCTTTATGTCTTTGGGGCAGAGTTCAAATTTTCCGAGCGTGATCATATGACGCCTCATAGGAGAAGTTGTGAGTCTTTCTCAATGGTTATGCATGGCTGTTTTTATTTTGTCCGCCCTTCTTCTTGGTCTATTCAGAAATTCATGGGGGCTCAATGCTCAAGCGCGTTCGCTTAACTTGTGTGAAGTTTATGAGGCGCCAAGACTTTTATGTGGGCAGAAAATAGCGCTTAAAGATGCCCGGGTAGATGAGCTTGCGCTCATAGAGGGCATATCGGTGAGGGGCGCGCGCCGTATAAAAAATTTTATGAGCTCTAACGCTGGTAAAATAAGCATAGAAGATTTAGCACAAATCAAAGGCATCGGCCCAAAGACTCTCGATAAGCTCAAAGTATATTTTTATTAAAGTCGACCAAATCCTGCGAATAATTCGCCTGCGGTATAAGATTTCTCTCGGCCGTAAGCTCTTCTTAATATGTGATTAATTCTTTGCTTGGTCTTGGGGTCGCGAGCAAGCCGTGGGTGCGCCAAGCTCATGCGCGATCGTATAATTAACCGACCTAAATGATGAACGAAATAAATAGTTTCTTGGTCGATTTTTTCTATTAATCCCACATGGGTGAGGGCATCGTTCATGAGTCCGCTTCTACTTAAATTATAAGTATTATGGAAAAATACGAGGTCGCCAGCTTGCGGATCGCTCTTCAAAATTTGGCCATATTTTTGCACATAACGATAAATAGTCTTGACGTCGTTATCGTTAGGATTTTTGATTATGCCTCCAAGCGGGATTTTTGCCTGCGCAAAGAGCGCTCTAATAGTCCCCGAACAATCAGCTCTCATATGTGGTTTTTCGGCAATACGCGCTTTTCCCAGGGCTTGGCGAGCCAGGCTTACTAATTTTTCGCGTTGCTCAGTGCTAATTTTGGGTGGGCGAGCATATTTTCTCGTAGAGCTAATTATACTGGCAGATGGCCTCAGTGTTATGCAGCCACCCTGTGTAAGAACCATGAGAGCTATGATAAATAAAATATGTCTGTGCATAGGATTATTTTATATAATAAAAAATCGGATTATAATTTATAATCGGTTTTTATTTTTTTTATGAATAGTAATAGCAATACGGCCAGTCGCTTCTACCGTAACTGAAGAAAGAAGCGGAAGGGATTTTTCTAACTGGCCATATATCCAAAGAGCGACATTTTCACCGGTGGGATTTTCTAAGCCATTAATTTCGTTAAGGAGTCGGTGATCCACTTGATCTGCTATAGGCGCAAAAGCTTTATTAAGCTCGCTTAAGTCCATGACCCAACCCATTTCTTCATCGATAGGGCCTTCAGCTCTAATTACTACTTTATAGCTATGCCCATGCAGGCGTTTGCATTGGTGGTCTTCGGGCACTTTGGGTAAAAAATGCGCAGCTTCAAAACGAAATTCCTTGATAATTTCAGCAGTTATCGACACAGTTGTTCCTTAAATTTTTTAAATCTCTAGAGAAGTAGCTTTTTATATGGGCCGGGTATTGAGGCTTGGCAATATGGCAGGCTCTATGGTGTTTTATTGCAAGCTGTTTTAGTGTAGGTCACACGTAGGAAGCAAACTGTCCAGAATGGGAATGGTAGGAAATACCTGATGAATGCCGAAATGAATAAAGAAGTAGCGCAAGAGCAAAAAACGATTAAGCCTGAGGGTGGTACTCGCCCCAAGAAAAAACGTAAAATCTCTAAGCGTCCAAATATGCACGAGAGCGTATCTTATAGCGCCGAAGAGATCGCAGCTGTTGAAGGTCAGCCTTTTTGGAATTGGGTCAATTGCGGGAGTATTAAATCTATTGCTGACGAAGGCCTCGTCGTATCAATTGCGAAGGGCTCAGAAAGAGTAGACGTCTATGTACCTCAAGAAGAGCTCATACCAGGGCGTGATCGCAATGTCGGTCAAGAGCTGCGTATCTATGTCGATGACTCGCTTACCTCGCATACCAACGCCGAGCATCCTATAGTTGGCAGTGAGAGCAAAGCTATAGATCTTGATTTGCTCGATCAAGCAGCGCAAGCGTTTAAAACGCATCAAACCATTCCGTGCTATGTAATAGGAGAGATCAAAGGTGGTTACTGTGTTGCGCTTTTTGCGCAAAACAGAGAGCAGGCGGAACTTGGCTTTGGTTTGAGAGCCTTTTTGCCCTTAGGACGTACAGGTCTAAGACGTGATCAGGGCCTCAATGCTCATGAGCATCAGTTTGAAGTTCAAATAAGCGAGTTAGATCCAGCCCGAGGAAACATAGTTGTATCGCGCAGAGAACTTTTAGCGCAAGGGCGCAAGCAAGAAGCAGAGAAGTTTTTCTCGACTTATAAAATAGGTGATCAAGTTAAAGGCCTCGTTACAGCTTTGATGCCTTATGGTGCTTTTGTTAATTTAGGTGGCATCGATGGCTTTTTGCACGTGAGTGATATTTCATGGGATCGAAAGCCGCGTCTTAAAGACCTGGTGCCTGTGGGCAAAGAAATTAATGCTCAAATAATCGGCATCGATTTAGAAAATAAAAAAGTAAAGCTTAGTATTAAGGGCCTTAATACTGATCCTTGGCAAAATATTGAAAAGCTATTTAGACCTGGCACTGAAGTTGCTGGTGACATCGTTGCTTTTGCCGACTTCGGAGCTTTTGTTAAGCTGCAAGATGGAGTCGAAGGCCTTATTCATGTTGGTGAAATAACCTGGAATCGTATCAAGCATCCAAGTCAGCATTTTAAGATCGGTGATCATGTTAAAGCCGCTGTCTTACGTGTGGATAAAGAAGCAAGACGCATATCGTTGTCGACCAAGGCTTTGGAATTAAGCCCTGTAGAGCGTCTATCAGGCCTTTTTCCTGTTGGGACCGTGCTTAAAACTAAGATCACGAGCATTCATGAATTTGGCTTATTTGTCGAGCTTGATGAAAAGAGCCAAGGTCTGGTACCAAGAAGTGAAATCTCTTGGCAACGAAGCGAAGAGCCCTTAGAAAATACTTATAAAGTAGGTCAAGAAATAGAAGTAGCGGTGCTTGGTTATGATTCAAGCCGTCAACGTGTTTCTTGTTCTATTAAGCGCCTCAACGACGATCCTTGGATTAATTGGCGGCAAAAATTTAGACGTGGTTCTCATCACAAAGTTAAAGTCCTACAAGCATCACGTAAAGGCGTGCTTTGTCAGCTCGACACTGATTTAACAGCCTTTTGTCCTTCGAGTCAGCTCGCCAATGAAGACGGTGATCAGCGTGTTAATATAAAAGTCGGTGATGAAATCGAGGTAGTAGTAACTGCTTGTGAAATTCAGCATCAACGTATTTCTATTAGTCAAAAAGCAGCAGCAGAATCAGAAACCAAGCAAGCTTATGCGTCATATCTTAGTGAACAAGGCCAAGGCCGAGCTCGGACGACGCTGGGAGATGCTTTCAAAAAAATTGATTTGCACAAAGGTAAAAAATAAATTCAATGGCAAAATTACATTTGACCTCGCTCGGCTGTCCTAAAAATAGAGTGGACGCTGAGCACATGCTTGGTCTTGCTCAGTCTGGTGGGCACGAAATAGTAAGTTCGGCAGAAGAAGCCGATACTCTGGTTATTAATACCTGCGCTTTTATTAACGAAGCAAAGGAAGAGTCTATCGACGCTATTTTGGAATTGGCCCAGCTGAAAGAGCGTTCAGGTGGGACAAAAAAACTCATAGTTTCAGGTTGTTTGGCCCAGCGCTATTCGAAAGACTTGGAACTTGAGATTCCTGAAGTAGATTATTTTTTTGGCACTTCAGATTATTCGTTGATTACGAATATTCTTGAAAATAAAAAAAGCCCAACGTCAAAGCCTCTCGTATCGTTGGGCTCTAAAGCTGGCACTAAAAATTTAGTTAGTAGCGAGCTTTCTTATATAGAAAAATTTGATCTCCCTCGGGTAAATACTTCACCCTCTTTTTCTGCATACCTGCGTATTTCCGAAGGCTGCGATAATGCATGCACTTTTTGTATAATACCCAAACTTCGTGGTAAGCAACGCAGTCGTACGATCGAAGACTTAGTAAAAGAAGCTCACATGCTTGCGAAAACAGGTGTTATGGAGCTTAATTTAATAGGACAAGATCTTACTGCCTATGGTTTTGATTTACCAGGGCGCCCTGCTCTTGGTGAATTGCTCAGTGAGCTGGCTCAGGTACCGGGCATACAATGGATACGCCAAATGTATGCTTATCCCAGAACTTTTAGCGACTCATATTTTAAAGCTTTTGCCTATGCCAACGTCTTGCCTTACATAGACATGCCGGTGCAACATGGCTCTGCTAAAGTTTTGCGTTCAATGCGTCGAGGTGGCAGCAAAGAACGTTTGACGAACATAATTAGTTCTTTAAGGGCAAATATTCCTAATCTAGTTCTAAGAACGACAACCATGGTTGGTTTTCCCGGCGAAAGCGAGGATGACTTCAAAGAGCTCTGCGATTTTGTTGCAAGCAACAAGTTTGATCGCATGGGCGTATTTAAATACTCCAACGAAGAAAATACCACGGCTTTCGATTTTGGTGATCAGGTAGCTGACGAGATAAAAGAGCGACGTTTTCATGAACTCATGACACTTCAACGCGAAATTTCTGCCGAGAAGATGCAAGCTCTCATAGGAACTGAGCATGTAGCTGTTGTCGAAGGCATTTCTGATGAGCATGAATTAGTGATCAAAGGCCGCATGTGGTCGCAAGCGCCGGAGATCGATGGCGTGACTTATATTTCTTCGCCCGAAGCTTTAAGCCTTGGGCAAATGGTTAAAGTCAGAATAAATAATTCTCACGATTATGATCTTTCGGGTGAAGTAATTTCAGAATTTTAACACCAAATTAATATGCGCAAACAAGAAGATCACGCAGAGAATTTAGTTATAGCCCATCGGGGTTTAACTTCGCTACACTTAGAAAATACGCTGGCAGCTTTGAGAAGTGCTTTTGAGCATAAAGCTGACGGCGTCGAGTTTGATGTGCAGTTAAGTAAAGATCTAATCCCGATGGTTTTTCATGATCGCACGCTTGATCGTCTCGTTCATATAAAAGCCTGTATCGATGATTTGACCCTCGCGGAGCTCAAAAATCTCAGGCAAAGTAGCGTTAGATATAAAAATCAAGTTTACGCCATTTCGACGCTTCAAGAAATTTTGCACTTTATGCCTGCCAATAAAATAATAAATATTGAACTTAAAGAAACTACCGGCATGAAAGGGCTTGAAGGCATGAAGAGCGTGCTCAAAGTAATAGAGCCTTTTAAAAATAAACTTAAGATTATTATATCAAGCTTTGAGCCCGAGATTTTACATATGGTCTCACAGCTTGATCATGATTACATGAAAGGACTCCTAATAGATACTAAATCTATGCTTAATAATTATCTTAAGAGCTCTCTTATAGATCATATAGATTTTCTTCATCCCCATATAGATCTCATAGATAAGCCTATGTCTGAAGAAATAAAAAAGCGTGGCATAAAGTTAATTTTATGGGGTCATAAAAATCTCGGTGAAGAGCTTAATTTTATTGCCGATAAGCACTTTGCGATGATTACAGATATACCTGAAGAGCTTATAGCTAAGTTAAGAGCTTGTTAATTATATAATTAATTTTTTGTAAAAAAACACCTGCATAAGAGAGCACAAAAAGTTAGGCTCTTTTTTGAATCTCTTTAAACAGGAGTTAATTATGACCAAGAAAATACTTGGTAGTTTTTTCTTTTTATTCTTAATTCAAACAGCTCTTCAAGCAGAAAACTCTTATTGCGAAGCAATGTGTAGGCTTTCCTGCGATAATTTTTATAAAAAAGAAGGGGTCACTTCTCGATCAGACCCCGCAGCTATTAAACTATGTATAGACTCATGCATGGACAAAAAATGTCTTGATGACTAAAATTTCTAGCTCAAACATTTCCAACCTATTGCGAGACGCGCTAAGTAGGCCATGGTGCAAGCTGGTATCGCAATTACCGCAGCTCCTATATGACTAGACATTGATGTTGCCGCAGAAATTATATTACTCATGTTACATTGGCTCGTGATGATCCTATCAGGGAATCCATACAAGCATGATACTTTATAATTAATAAATTGGGAAAAATCGTCGCTGGCAAATTTATAAGAATTAAGAACTTGCGAACGAAGCGATTCATTAAGCGTTGCATCGTTTAAAGCTTGCATAGCATAATATTGAGCTTGCTCCATCACTTCTGGGCATGAGGGCAAATTTCCGTATTTTACGAAGCGAAATTCTCTCGTTTGATTATTGTAAGTAATATTTATATCATTAGGTGTAGGCGGCATAACAGTATTATCCCAGCTCTCAGCGCACATTGTGCAGCTCGTATGCAAATCTGGGAAACCAGCGCTGCTTACAGAACCTAGAAAATCGTCTTTTACGTTGGTGAGTGCAGCATAGTAGACAAAATATAATGACATGGCTGCGAGAGGAGCAAATACAAATTCGTCATGCATCATAGCAGTATAGATCATTGCGGGGATTTTCTTAACAGGAAACGAACGAGATTTTAGTCCATAAAACTTAATAACATCGTGAAAAATCGTGTAGCCTTTATTACCGATAAAAATAGGGCAGAGAAAGTAGTTTTCAATAATATCAAGCTTCTCATCAACATCAAGTATATTGTCATGAGTCTTAAGAAATTCAAGTTTATAAATGCTCGCTCGGGGACCATAACCGCGAGGATAACTTGGTGCGTGGGCTTTAGTCGTTTCAAGTTTGATTAACCCCGCGTTATCTTCGAGTTCGAAATCATCCATATCATCCATTGCAAAGGCAGATTGCAGAAAGAGACCCATAAAAACCAAAAAGCAGATTCTTTTAATTTTCATTCTTTCACCAAGACTTAAATATGCGTGATAGTGGGTACTCGTATAATAGCGTCATGATATATGTAAATAACCAACTGATTTTCAATAGATCTCTTGCATAGGTTATACAAGTTCTAGATTTACCATCTGCTTATTAAGTTGAATTGAAGCCCAAAGCGTTTTTTTCTATTTTGAATCGATCTATAGCGCCAAGCGCTCCGATGCTGGCGAGATTTCGATTATTTTTATTCTTCTTTGGTAAGTGAGCGTTCGATTATCAAATTAGTAAATTAATAACACAGCCCCGAATTTTCGAGGCTATTCACCTATTACAATAATGCATAATGGCAGAACATGTAGGGGCCGGTCCCCGTGCCGGCCCAGGTTGGCATTACCCCAACCCATCCTACACAAAAAATTTATTGGTCATTAAAAAACAATGGTGACGGT